>FWPU01006815.1_pt1 | contig 22134 bp, 21 predicted proteins | sample 2228361 | NCBI WGS metagenome assembly FWPU01 (sample SAMEA103939777, study PRJEB20133) | metagenome
CTGTCTCTGTCATCGGTATCCTCCTGCCTTAGGAGGATACCGCAAAATCCCGTTTTCGTCATCTCAAGGTGCGGAATGTCGGTTCATAGATTCCCTCGCCACCTTTTCGCGGCAATACCGCACTCGCCACGAAAGTTACTGGTGGAAGGCGGACAATCATTACAACGAGAAAGGACACGCGCTGATGGCGCAGGTTCTTTTTGATGTGTTGAGTCAGGAGTCACGGGCGGCGTCTCGTGGGAGATGAACCATGAAAAAACTGTGCAGGACAACGTGGACGGTGGCGCGGCGAACGGCGCTGATACTCTTTGGCGTCATCGTCGGCTTGGTGTGGGTGGAAATAGGGCTGCGCGTCTTCTTCTGGCGACAGTTGCAGACGGAAATCACGATGGTGGATCCCTATCTGGGCTGGCGTCACCAGAGAAACTGGAAAGGCATCTACTCCTTTGAGGGACACGACGTTCCCATTGCTCTTAACAATCGAGGCTTGCGCCGCAGTCAGCCCGTCACTTTAGAGAAGCCGCCCAACACGAACCGCATTATTTTCGTTGGGGATTCGATGACGGCGGCGTTTGAGGTGACGGAGGAAAAGACGTTCGTGGCGCGGATAGAAAAGAAACTGAATGAACGGAGCCGTCAGAAATACGAGATCCTCAACGCGGGCGTGCGCGGTTACGGCACGGACCAGTGCGAATTGTGGCTCACGCGAGAGGGCATTCACTACGAGCCCGACGCGGTCGTTTACGTGTTCTGTCATAATGACCTGTTCGACAATCTGAAGCCGAAGTTCAAAGCCCACTACACCTTAGAGAACGGTCAGATGAAACTGCATCTGCCTGACGTGGCGTGGCTGCGACGACGGCACTTCCGAAAATACCTCTACATCCGTCGCCTGCTTCGGCGTCTGCGTCCCAAGAGCGAACCCGCCTTTGGTCTCTTAGAAACCGCCGAAGACCGCCGCGCCCGCAGTGAGTGGTTTCAAAAGGTCCGCTCCCTGGACCTTCATTCAAATGAGTGGCAGTTGGTTTCGCACCTTCTCCAGCGCATGAACGACGCCTGCCGTAGGAACGGGGCGCAGTTTTACGTAACGTCCGTCGTGATGCCGATGGAATATGATGACCGTCTGTTGCAACGGGTCGGCGGCAATCGCCAACGCGACGGCGAGGACGCCTATCGCGTTCATGAACGGCTGGCGACGCTGTGCCAACAGCACGGCATCCCCTTCATCGAAACTCTTCCATCCTTCAGACAGTATTATCGCAAGCACGGCGATTACTTGTGGTGGAAGGCAGACAACCATTACAACGAAAAAGGGCACGCCTTGATGGCAGGGGTTCTCTACGACTCACTGAAAGGTTTGATGGAGAAATGACCGCCTTCACCTCCCAGAATCGGTCGGGCAACTCAAAGGAGCGCATCATGCGTCGAATCGTCAACCTGCTGCGGCGTCTCGCGCAGGGCGTACTGCTTGGGCTATTGGGCATTGTGGGAGGATTGTTCATCATAGAAATTGCGCTGCGCGTCTTTTTTGCGCGGCAACTGGAAGTGGATGTGAAATACGTGGTCGTGGACCCATACGTCGGGTGGCGTCATCAGCCGAACTGGCGTGGGTATTATTACGGTGAGGGGAATAAAGTCCCGATTGCGATTAACTCGCAAGGTCTGCGTCGCAGTCAGACGGTGAACCCCGAAAAGCCGCCCAACACCACACGCGTCCTCATAGTGGGCGATTCGATGACCGCAGGGTTCGAGGTGACGGAGGACAAGACCTTTTGCGCGCTGCTGGAGAAAAAGTTAAATCAAAAAGGCGGGCAGCAATATGAGGTTCTCAACGCGGGCGTGTGGGGGTGGTCAGCCGACCAGTGCCAGATCTGGTTGAGTCGTGAAGGGGTCAAGTATCATCCTGACATCGTGCTCTACGTTTTCTGTCCCAATGACGTCAGGGACATCATGCACACAAAGCACAAACCCTATTACACCCTGAAGGGCGACCAGTTAGAACTCCATCTGCCCGCTCCGACTGCCCTGCGCCGGGCGCAGTATTGGCTGAAGAATTCATACGTTCGCCGTCTGATTCGACGTCTACAAAACGTGCGTCATCAGAACAACGTAATCACAGGTCGTATGGACACTGTCGAGGAGCGCCTTGATAACATGACGCGGTTTCAGAAGACGGGCGACGCGGGCATGAACTCTCCCCCATGGCGGCTGATGCAGAGCATCATCAAAAGGATGAATGACACGTGCCGCCAAATCGGTGCAAAGTTTTACGTGACATCCAGTGTGGTGAATTTCGAGATGGATGACGACATTTTACGTCAGATGGGCAGCCGTCATCCCCGCAGCGGGGACGACCCCTTCCGCTTCGAGGAACACTTGATGACCCTCTGCAAGGCGGAAGAGATTCCCTACATTAAGACCCATAGTATCTTCAGAAAACATTATCGCGCCCGCGGTGAGGATTTATGGTGGCAGATAGACAGCCACTACAACGAAAAAGGACACGCGCTGATGGCGCAGATTCTTTACGACGCACTGAAGGAGTCAAGGAGTCAATGAGTCAAGGGGAACAACGTGAACTCATGGACTCATAAACCCGTGAGCCCTTTGACTCATTAATTCTTGAAGGGCTTCCATCACCTCTGCCACTTCCACCTCACGCGCTGCCCCATCTCGCGGCAGAACGACGTGCCGCTCTCCGTAAGGCGTGATGCGCTTGGATTCGGCAGGGCGGTAAATCGCCACGATGGGAACGTTCATCGCTGCCGCAATATGCATCGGTCCGGTGTCGCATGTCACGAAGACGCGACAGCGTTCCGCGAGCGCGGCGAACTGTTTGAGCGTGGTCTTGCCGACGGCGGACATCAGCGGAGAGCGAGTGAGCGACCGCACTTTCTTGCATTGTTCAACGTCGGACGGTCCGCCGAACACGAGGGGTTTCGCGTTGTGGCGTCGGACGACCTCATCTATGACTTGCGCGAACTTCGCCGCGTCCCACCGCTTGCTCTCCCGCGATGCGCCGGGGTTGAAGCCGATGAGCGTATCGTCTTCCATCACACCCGCCTCGCGCAAAAAAGAATCAGCGAAATAGCGGTCTGCCTCCATCACCGGCATGACCATTGACCACTGACCACTGACCACTGACCGCTGACCGCTGACCATTTCGCACATCGTTTTGGCGCGGTGCAGGTAACGTTCCAGAGAATGTAGTCCGTCTGGCTCAGGAATCGTCTGGGTGGCTACCCAGCGGGCAAGCGTCCGCGAACGTTCGCTGGTCAAGCGCATGGGAACGTTAGAAAACCGCATGAGCAGGCTGGATTTCAGGATGCCCTGCAAGTCCAGCAGCACGTCAAACTTGCGCGCTCGAACTTCGCGTGTCACGCTCAATAGTGAGCGCAGCGGATGCCCTTTGCGCCAGATGATGACCTCACTCAAGAACGGATTCCCTTCCACTACATCGCGACATCGTTCCTGTACGACCCAAGCGATATGCGCCTGTGGGAAGGCTTGACGCAGCAGGGAAGAGACCGGCGACGCCAGCACGCAGTCGCCGATGGCGCTGAGTTTCAGGATGAGAATTCTCATCTCCGTTGCCTCTCTATCACCCCCCGCGCCGCCGCCGCCACTTCCTCCGCGCCAATCATCTTCAAACAATCAATCCGCCCCTGACAGGCGCGCGGACGGTGAAAGCAGGGACGGCAGGGCAAGTCTTTTTCAACGACGGCGTGCTGTTTGCCGTAGGGTCCCGTCAACCACGGCGCAGCCGGTCCAAAGAGGGCAACGACCGGCGTGCCGACGGCGGTGGCGAGGTGCATCGGTCCGGTGTCGCCGCTGACCAGCAGCGTGCAGCGTTGCAGCAGCGCGGCGAGTTGCGAGAGAGTCGTCTGCCCGGCGGCGACGAGGGGCGGCTCCTTCATCCGGCTGGCGATTTCGTGAGTGCGGGGCACGTCGGAGGGTGCGCCGAACAAAATGATGCGCCCGCCGATGTCTTGCGCCAGCGCGTCAGCGACGGCGGCGAACTTGTCCGTGCCCCAGCGGTTCGTTGGACGCGACGCGCCCGCGTTGATGCCGATGAGGGGAACGGCGCGGAGTCCGTTCCCTACGAGGAATTCCTCCGCGAACTGTTGCGCGGCGGGGGGCGGCTGGTAGCCGAAGCGCGGGTTGGTCACGTCCGCGCCGAAATGCTGGGCAACGCCCAACATCCGCTCCACCGCATGTCGCCCGGCGGACGGGACGCGGTGGGTGAGAAAAAGGTAGTTGAACTCGTGAACGTTATCGCGCAAGCCGACGCGCACGGGCGCGCCCGACCACTTGCACCAAATCGCGCTGCGGAATAAGCCGTGCAGGTCGAGCGCGGCGTCAAACTGCCGCGCTCGGAGTTCCAGTCTCATCGCCTGCATCCCGCGCCAGTATTCGCCGAGGCGCCCGATGTCACGGCGAAAGCGAAACGTCTTGCCGCTGGGCAGCGGATTAATCAACACCTCATCCACCGCTGCCACGCCGTCCAGAATCTCGCGCCACGCGGCGTCCACCAGCCAAGCGATATGCGCCTGCGGGAACCGGTCGCGCAGCGCGTTGACCGTTGGCAGCGCATGAACGATGTCCCCCAGCGAACTGAGTTTGACGATGAGGATGCGGTTCACAATCGCCTACTTTTTCTTGCGTCGCGTGCGGCGTGGCGTCGGTAATTCTTCGGGCAAATTGCGAAGCCGTTGCTCCAGACGCCCGCGTCCTATCTGATGCGCAAGGGCTTGCAGAGCCGACTCCTCTCCAAGCGCTTGCACAAGTTGCTCTGCCGCGCAATCGGGACCATAAGCCTTCATCACTTGCAAACGCTTCAACGTGGAGGCGCGCTAAAGGCATCAAATAATGAGGAAACTGCTGTCGACGTTCGATGATGAACTGGACGACCTCACTTTTCCTTTTCCCTTTGGAAACCATCATCAGCGGCAACGTCGCCGCCGTGATGGGCAGCAAGTCCAATTCTATCAGGTCAACGGGAAAACCGTCAAGCACGCCGCCGCGCACGCCCGGTCCGATGTCGCGCAGTTCGTGGACAAACGCGCCCGCCGGGTTCGACACGCCGCCTGAAATCCGTGAAGCGATGAGCCACAGCGTCAAATCAGCGCGCGCTGGCAACCGATGGCGGCGACGATAGAGGAGTCCGCAGATTTCAGCGTCTCCAACTCTTTCTCGGTTGCCGTATCGTGCGGTCCTTTGAACTCCGCCAACGTTGGCTGCCCCCACAGGTCGCAAGGATGAGGCAAGATGTCATCGGTGCGCGTGCGAATCATCACGAGGTCGGCGCCCAGCGGACCCTCACTCAGCGGGACTTCTTCTTGGATGTCCAGTTCATCAGGAAATGCCAGTCGAAGGGGCTGCGTCAGGACGGGATGCCGAAGAATCAAGTCTCCTTCACCTTCCTAACAGTTTCCGCGCCCAGCGTTCCAGTCTGGTGGGGTTCTCCAGCGCGGCGCGTTCTTCGTCGGTCAGCAGTTCGGGCGCGTGGCGGCGTTTGAGTTTGGCGAGGGCGTTGCGGTCAATCTGGCACATCTGGCGAAACAACCAATTGCGGAGGACGTTCCACTTCCCCCCCCGCCACCACGCGGCGGCGAAGTCAATCAAGTAAGGCTGATGGTCCGGCGTAATCATCAGATTCTTGCGCCGCTTCAGATCGCCGTGCGTGACGCCCGCCGCGTGCATGTTGTCAATTACTTCGCGCAATTGCGCGAAGTAAATCGGCGGTAGGGTGTTCGTCTCGACGTACTCGCTAACGATATGTCCTTCGATGAACTCAATGAGCAAACCGTAACGCCCGTGCAGACCGAAAGTTTTCGGCACGCCCGCCACGCCGTTCAGTCGCCGATACGCCGCGTGCTCGCGCCGCAGCAAAAACGCGCCGACCCACCGCGCCAGCGGTCCGCGTCGGCTGTAATCTTTCAGCACAGCGCGTTGTCCGTTGACCGTGACGAGGTAGACGTCAGGCTGCCAGCCGCGTCCGGCTTGAATCAACGAACTATTAGAAATCGTTTCCGTGAGCGTCAACAAGGCTCAAGTGATGGAGTGATGGAGTGATGGAGTGATGGAGTGATGGAGTATGGTCATGTCAATACTCCAATACTCTAATACTCCCTTGACTCATTGACCGGCGACCATAGGAATCTTCTCCCTCAACTCCCTCTCTCCGTGGGTCATCTCCGTTTCAATACGCAGGGCATAGGTGCGCGGCGTCAGCCAAGCGGGGCTGAGTTTGACCCAGTCTTTTTCGGTTGTGACTACCGGCAAGCCGCTGGCGCGAGCCGCCTGCCAATCTCGTTGGGCGTAGCGGTGATGGTCAGGAAAACGGTGTGCCACCTCGACCACCAGCCCCAGTCGTTGCAGCGTTGTCAGAAAACTGGAGTTGTCCGCCAGCGCGGACAGGGCACACACTTTCGCGCCGCGCAGGTGCGACAGTGGCAGTGGCTCTCCATCTCGATGGCAGGACGCAGGCAGGATGCCTGCGCTGCATCGTAGGAAGCACGTCGGCTTGTGCCGCGAGCGAGCGATGAGGGTATCGTCGCGCAACCACTGGCGCAAGCGCGTTTCCAGTCGCTTCAAAGTTTCTTCATCCACCGCGTCCGTTTTTGTCAGCACGACGGCATCCGCCCGCGCCACCGCGCTCACGGGTTCGCGCAAAACGCCGCACGGGAGTAGATGTCCGTTGCCGAACGGGTTCGTCGCATCAATCAGCAGAACGTCAAAGTCGCGCTGCAATCGCCACGTTTGAAACCCATCGTCCAGAACCACGACATCCGCGCCGAACTCCTGGACCGCGCGTTCGCCCGCGGCGACGCGGTCGCGTCCAATCAGGACGGGAATGCCCGGCAGCGCCCGCGCGTGCAACTGCGCCTCATCCCCCGATTCGTCGACGGTCATCAATACACGCTCGCCGTCGCTGACCACGCCGCCGGTTTCCGATTGCCTCCCCCCGTAGCCGCGCAGGATCACAGCGACTCTTGCGCCGCGCTCCGCCAGCCTCCGCGCCAGCCATTGCACCATCGGCGTTTTGCCCGTGCCGCCCGACACGATGTTGCCGACGCTGATGACGCGGCAGGACAAACGCGCTCGCGCCTTCCGTCCCGACAGGTAGGACCAGCGCACGTAACTCGACAGAGCGCGATAAGCAACTTCCGGCGCGGTCAATGCGCCCCGCACGCACGCCGCCGTGAAGCCGTTGCGGCGACCGGTGATGACGTCTTCGAGAAAAGCGCGCATGGTAAAGAGTCAATGGGTCAATGGGTCAATGAGATGGTTAAACGGGGCAGCCCTCCGTGTCCTCTCGCAGTTCAGTCATCCATTGACGACGTTGGCTGATGAGAGTGTTGCTCCAGCGTCGCACAGACTCAAAGCGATTGAGAAGGGCTTCGGTTCGTTCGCTGGCGCGCCGCAGCCCGCGGCGAACGAGTCCCATTCTGCTACGGCTTCCCAAATCTCATCACGCAACCGCTCCGTCTCCTTGAACCTCTCTAAATCCTCAATGGACTGCCATTCCCCCTGCCCTGCCATGACAATACCTCCCTTTCATTGACCCATTGATCCATTCTGCTGGCTCAGGTCGACAATCAATTTAGCTGCCCGCGCTGCCGCGCCCCGGCTGTTTTCCATGATTTGTTCCGCCCGTTCGCGCACGGCGAGAAGTTGGTCCGGGTGTGTGAGCCACCGCAAGATGGCTTCTCCTAACTCGTCGACGTTGCGCACGCGCTCGCCGATGCCGTTGTCCACGAGCAGGGTAACGGAGTTGAGAAAGTTGCCCGTGTAGGGTCCAAACAGCACGGGTTTGCCTTGAATCGCCGGTTCCAAAACGTTGTGCCCGCCGCGCGAAATTAAACTTCCGCCCACGAAGGTCACGTCCGCAATGCCGTAGAGTTTGAGGAGTTCGCCGACCGTGTCGACGATGATCACCGTGTCGGGGTTGAGGGCGGAGGGGTGGGAGTTGCGTCCGCTCGACCCTTCTCCCATACTCCCGTCCTCCCCCCCTCTCATACCATTCAACTGCGTGCGCCGCACACAGTTGAACCCGCGCTCGCGGATGATGCGTTCGATGTCGGGCACGCGCTCGGTGTGGCGGGGGGCGATGATGAGATGGGTTTGCGGCTGCCGTTGGCGCACGCGCTTCCACGCCTCGAGCAGCATCTCTTCTTCGCCGGGGTGCGTGCTGCCCGCGATGAGCACGCGGTCTTCGGCGGGCAGATGCAGGGCGCGGCGCAGGGATAGATTTTCGGTGGGGGATAGGGCGCGCAGCGGTTGGTCCAACTTGCTGTCGCCGACGACTTGCACCTTCTGCGGGTCTGCGCCCAACAGCAGGGCGCGCTGGGCGTCCACCGGCGAGCGCATCGCCAGCGCGTCGAATCGCCCGAAGAGCCAGTGCCAGAACAGACGGAACTGCGCGCTGAAACGCGGACGCGGCACGGAGACGCGCCCGTTCGCCAGCATGATTTTGATGCCGCGCTGTTTGGCGCAATGGAGCATGTTGGGCCACAGTTCCGTTTCGACGGTCAGAAAGATGTCCGGCTGCACTGCGCTCAACGCCCGGCGCACCGCCCAGAGGTAATCCAGCGGAAAGTAGATGAATTCGTCGGCTTCCTTGATGAGTTTGCGGGCGGTCTGCTGTCCCGTGTCGGTTGTGGTCGAAACGACAATCCACGCTGAGGGCATCTGCCGACGAATCTCTTTGACGATGGGGTTCGCCGCCATCGCTTCCCCGACGGAGACGGCGTGAACCCACACGCGGGGACGGCGGTCTGCGGGACCGGGCTTGACGTGGCGATACAAGCCGATTTGCTGCCGAAATCCGTAGCGGGTTTTGCCCTGAATTAAGGCTTTCCAGAGATAATACGTGGCGGCGATGGGCATAGTCACCATCAGCAGCGCGTTGTAGAGCAGGTGCAGCCGCAACGCCTGCGCCGCCCCCCCGATTTTTTCGGCTTCCTGTTCCGCCCGATTCATGGCGTGCTCCAGTTCCTCCGCTTTTTGCCTGATGAGGTCCTCGCTGGCACGGGGGGGCACTTCAATCGGGTCGCCGACGCAAATCCCGACCGTCGAAAACGGATAGGGCAGGCGGGCTTTGTCCCACGACTTCATCTGCACGTAAGAGGTGATGCTGGTGCCGATGGGCAGAATCGGACAGCCAGTGACAGAGGCAAGGTGAATCGTGCCGGGCTGCACCTTGCGCGCTGGTCCGCGCGGACCATCAGGCGTCACCCCTAACAAGTAGCCGTCTTTGAGCACTCTTGTCGCTTCGCGCAGCGCGCGCGCGCCGCCGCGATGGGATGAACCTCGCACACTGCGCCAGCCCAACAGCCACAGCAATCGGCTGATGATCTCTCCATCGCGGCTGAGGCTGACCATGCCATACTGCCGCTTCCAGCGCATACAGTAGATAGGGATGAAGGCTGTGCCGTGCCACACGGCTAAAATCGCGACGCGCCCCTCGCGCAGCAGATGCCACACCTTCCCCGCCCCGCTGATACGGATGGACAGCGTGCTCATCAATGGAAAAAGAACCAGCCACGCGATGAACGCTGCCACGCTGCACTTGACACGCTCCCACGTCGCCCGCCAGCCGTGCAGCTGATTGCCCAAACCATCGTAAACGGGATAACGGTCTTTTTTCAATGGAACGATGAGGGATGAGGGATGAGGGATGCATAGGAATCGCCCATGCGCCGTTGGCGCACCACGCCGCATGAAAATGACGGCATGGGATGCCGTCGCCCCCGCTGGCGGGGGACAGCCCCCGTCAACGGGGGCAGGGGGGCGATAGACCAGTTCGGCATCCTATGCCGACGATTTTCGAGGGAGTCCCTCATCCTTCATCCTTCATCTCTCATCCCCTGTGTCTCATACAACCTGCGATACAGCCCGCCCTGCGCCATCAGTTCCTCGTGCGTGCCCTGCTCGACGATGCGCCCGCCGTCAATGACGAGGATGCGGTCGGCTTTCTGGATGGTGGACAGGCGGTGCGCGATGACGAGGGTGGTGCGGTTTGCCATCAACGTTTCCAGCGCGTCCTGCACCAGCCGTTCGGATTCGGCATCGAGGTTGGAGGTGGCTTCATCCAAAATCAAAATGCGCGGGTCGCGCAGCAGGGCGCGGGCGATGGCGATGCGCTGCCGCTGCCCGCCGGACAGTTTCGCGCCGCGCTCGCCGACCACCGTGTAGTAGCCGTCGGGCAGGGCGCGGATGAACTCGTCCGCGTTGGCGCGGCGGGCGGCGGCGATGATTTCTTCATCGGTGGCATTCGGCTTGCCGTAAGCGATGTTGTCCCGAATCGTTCCGGCAAACAGCACGGTGTCCTGCGGCACGATGCCGATTTGCTCGCGCAGCGAACGCAGCGTGACTTTGCGAATGTCGTGCCCGTCCACCCGAATCGCGCCGCCGCTGGGGTCATACAGACGCGGAATCAAGTTCGCAATCGTCGTCTTGCCAGAGCCGCTCGGTCCGGCGAGGGCGACGACCTCGCCCGGCTTGACTTCAAAGCGCACGTTTTGCAGCACGTCCCCGCTGCCGTTGTAGGCAAAACTGATGTCGTCAAAAACGATGTGCCCCCGCACGGGCGGCAGGGCTTTGGCGTCGGGCGCGTCCTGAATCGCCGGCGGCGTGTCCAGCACTTCAAAGACGCGACCAGCGGCGGTGTCGGCTTGGTGGAAGTTCATCTTCAGGTTGCTGATGGCTTTGAAGTGCCCGCCCGCCTGCATGATGGCAAACAGGAAGACGATGAGTTTTTCCGGGTCGAGCGCGCCGCGCGTCACCTCCCACGCGCCGAACCACAGTCCCAGCAAAAAACTGCCCATGCCGATGACTTCCACGCCCGGCGTCAGCAGGTTTTGCACGCGCGCGCTGCGCAAACTGTTGTGATAGATGCGGTCGTTGACCTGATCGAACTCGGCAATTTCCTCTCGCTCCATCGTAAAAATCTGCACGATGCGAATGGCGGACAATTTTTCCTGCATGATGGCGGACAGTTCGGCAAGTTGCGTTTGCAAGTCGAGGGCGACGCGCTTCATGCGCCGACTGGCGCGGGCAATCGTCGCTGCAATCAGCGGCACGCCCACCAGCGCGAGCAGCGTCAGTTTCCAACTGATGAACACCATCACGACGAACGCGACGACGAACCGCATCGGCGCAGTCAGCGCGCTCACGACGGCAAGCGTGAGAATGCCTTGCAAGGCGGCGATGTCGTTGGTCAGGCGCGACATGATTTGCCCCGTGCGCTGATTTTCAAAGTAGCCGACCGACAGCGTTTGCAGGTGGGCGAAGAGCCGCTGTCGCAGGGTCGAAAGCACGCCCTGCCCGACCGCCTGCGCGAGGTAGTTTTGCGCGAAGTCCGTCGCCCCCCGCGCCACCACCAGCCCCAACAGCAGCGCGGTGACCTTGCTGACCTGCATCATGTCGGCTTGGCGGACGATAGGTTTAAGCAGGTCTTGCAGCATCCACATCAGCGCGCCCGACAGCGCGCCGTTGAGGAACATAAACGCAATCGCCAACAGAACCTGCTTTTTGTAGGGCAAGAGGTATTGAGTTAAACGCTTCAGGTTTTCCATGATGGACTGGCTCCGTTCCGCGAAACGGTCTGGCGGAGATGCCTGCCCCTCCCGTCAGAGCAGGGTTGATTATATCACAAGCCTTGTTCTTTGTCACCGAAGCCCCGAAGCCCATACTGACTGAACCGAACGCCGGGCTGGCGACGTCTCCAAAAAATAAATTTTTTGCGAGGCGTCTTTTTTGTCCTAAAATCTGCTATCATATACCTAACTCTATCTCGCAGTATCAGCGCCGCAAGAAGAAACGCGCAGAGAGGCATCTCATAACAGTTGTCCTATGAGTCATCTGCGCGTATGGAGGAGGTGATGACGCCAAGCCATAATAAGCGAGCAGTATCGGTCAGTTTGTCACAATACCCACAAAGTCGACACAAAAGGAGGTTTTTATCCATGTTCAGAGGCATACCCAAGAGAGGTTTTACGCTCATCGAGCTTTTGGTCGTCATCGCCATCATCGCCATCTTAGCCGCCATCCTGATGCCGGTGTTTGCGCAGGCGCGGGAGAAGGCGCGGACGGCATCCTGCACGTCCAACAATAAGCAACTTGGTATGGCGCTCATGATGTACGTTCAAGACCATGATGAGAAGTTGCCGTTCGGCTACGCCTACGAATGGACGGCGACCTGCCAGCGCATTAACGGTCGGCTCTGGTGGTGGCAAGACCTGGTGCAACCTTACATTAAGAATGAGCAGGTCTTCGTGTGCCCCAGCGCCAGCCCCAACATCCGCTACACCTTCTGGCGTCCGCCGGGCAGACCCAATCCGCTCATCAAGGATTACATCGCCAACGCCTCGAGTGGAACGCGCGCGCCCAACACGGGTTTCACCTACCGTGGGTTCACCTGGAACACGGCAAATGGTCCGTTCATCAATAACTGGTGCAACGACAGCCGCTCCATCGCCGTCATTGAGGACCCGGCAGGCACCATCGGCATCTTCGATGGGCAGCGCTCGTTTGAAATGTGGCGGATTGAGCAGTCTGACATCTGGGGACAGATTCAGGGACCGTGCTCTTACATCGGCAACAACTTCGTGACCAGCAACCGCGCCGACCCCGCCTGCAACGGACACGTCGCCAAACGCCACAACGAAGGCTTCGTCGCCACGTTCATGGACGGTCATGCGAAGTGGCTGAAGAACTCGACTTTGGGCATGTGGACGAACCGCGCCGGTGATTAAGCGGAGCGCGGGAGAGAGGAGCATCAGTCATGAACACCAAACAGCAAGTCAGTCCTGCCGCCATCGCCGCTTCCATTGTGGCGGTGATAATCGTGATTGGATTGGTGTGGTTCTTTGGGTTCAACCGCCCCCCCGTCCCGACGGAGGCGCCTAATCCTAATCAGCCACCAGCAATGGACGGGCGGCCGACACCTTCGCAGCTGAGTGGAGACGCGGGGCAAGCCCCATCCCCTATGGGAGCGCCAACGCGATAGGTAGGACAGGACAATGCCTGCTGGGGGTGACTGTTTCTCTGTCATTGTCCAAACGGCACAGGTGCGGAACGCCTCCAGCAGGCAGATTTACTTTAGAGGAGACTTCATCATGCTCATACATTCACGCAAACGTGGTTTTACGCTCATTGAACTTTTAGTTGTCATCGCCATCATCGCGATTTTAGCGGCGATTCTGATGCCGGTGTTTGCCAAAGCGCGGGAAAAGGCGCGGCAAGCCAGTTGCCAGAGCAACCTCAAGCAGATTGCGATGGCAATGGTCATGTACACACAGGACTATGACGAATGGGTCGTGCCGAACCACACCGGAGCACGGGTCGTGATTCGGGGCGGCACCCGCTGGCACGAGTGGTGGGATTTGACTCAACCCTACATCAAGAACTATCAGACGTTGTTGTGCCCGTCCGCGACGACCCAAACCTCTTTCAGCATTGGCGGCAACATCCGTGTGAGCCTGAACAAGCGGGGCTGCGGCGATAACGTCCTGTCCGGCGAAGGCAGCAACCAGTTCTGGTGGGGCAATATCGCCGCATTCCCCGAACCTGCCGAGACCATCTTCGCGGGCGAGTGGGGGGGCGGGGTCAATCCTGACATGGGACCCAATGGCGTGCGCAACGGGCACCGTCTGTGTCCGCACTGGCACCGCGGGCGCACCTGGGTCGGTCTCGTTCACCCGGCGATGCACAATGGCGGCTCCAACTACATTTTCATGGACGGGCATGTCAAGTGGATGCGCTACATGAGCACCATTCGTCCGAGGAACCTGTGGCAGAAGGACAACAAGAACCAATTTCCCACGCAGCCACTGCCCACCTATTCACCCTGGGATAATCTCTAAGAGCCTATCCCAAAATTCGTTTGTAGTCAGGCGCGGAACGGAGTGGAGTGCCGTTGGGACGCCACTCCGCTGCGCTGCGTGGCTGACTACGAACATTTTGGGGATAGGCTCTAAGGGGCTGCTATCCTCTGCCGTCAAGCAGAGCGAGAGCAGGTGGTGTTTAAGGAGGTCATCATCGTGAATGTCAAAAGTGCGAGAGGTGCAGGTAGAGGAGGTCCCAACCCAGCCGGACAGGGCAAACAGCCGGTCCCGATGGCGGTCGTCGTCATCGCTTTCGCAGTGCTTGCGGTTTTTGTGTTCTTCATGTATCGGAGATTCGTGGCGCCGCCCCTGCCGACTGCGACTGAGGCAGAGTCACAGGGCGACGAGACGCGCATCCGCGGGGACGACGATATGACCCAGCCGCGAGACGAGGAGACGCCCCGCCCGCAACAAGGCAGTCGTGCTCCACAGCGAGAAAGGACCTTCTCTGTGCGCCGGGCAACGACACAGGTCGCCCGTGCCCCCTCTCTGCGTCTCAAACGCTCCTGAGTCCGGGGTGAACAAACCATTCACCCCAACCAACGTCCCCGCTGTTCCCTCCGCTTCGGTGGGAGGCGGGGCAGCGCCCGGCGGCGAACTGACTCTACCAGCGACTGTGGCTCTTGCCTTCCGTGCGGCAGTCGGAGCGTAACCCCAACTGCCGCACGGTGGCGCCAAATGGAGGAGGTGGTGTCTATCGCAAAACTCCCAGCCAGTGACGTTTCTCGACAGAGCGATTCCAAAGCGCATTTCAGATGAACTGACAGCATAGGAATCGCCCATGCGCCGTTGACGCGCCACGCCGCATGAAAATGACGGCATGGGATGCCGTCGTGGTCGGCGCGATAGACCAGTTCGGCATCCTATGCCGACGATTTTCGAGGGAGGGAATTCATCATGTTTAGACGTTTGCGCAAAAGTGGTTTTACGCTCATTGAACTGCTGGTGGTCATCGCCATCATTGCGATTTTAGCCGCGATTCTGATGCCGGTGTTCGCGCAGGCGCGGGAGAAGGCGCGGCAGGCAACCTGCTTGAGCAATCTCAAGCAATTAGGGTTGGCTGCCATGATGTACGTGCAGGACTACGACGAGACCTACCCGGGCGGACCGGGCGTCGCCAGTTTGTGGATTCCCGGACCGCAGGGGTCGTGGACTAATTTACCCACCATCTGGGGCAACGTCGCGCCCACCAACGTCGCCTGGCGGCTGCTGCCCTACATCAAGAACGAGCAGGTCTTCATTGACCCCAATGACCCCAATGGCGACCGCTTCGCCAGTGGACGCTGGAACTCGCAGTTCTCCCGCCTCTCCTACTGGTGGCACGCCGGCATCAGTCAGGGATGGACGTGGCCCACTTACCCGTCGGGTTCGCTCAGCAATCCAGGGCGACCGCACACCCTGGCGTCCATCGCCACGCCGGCATCGGTGCAGTTGATCCAGGACAACTGGGCAGCGTATCACAGCCGCTGCACTCCCGGCGAATGTCGCTGGAACATCGCCTTTGCCGATGGGCACGCAAAATTCACCAGATACGTGGACGCCTGGCTCCCTGTGGAGCGACGCCCGTGGACGTGGAATCTCTTCAACCCGAACCGTCCCGTGGACGTGCAGGTAGCGTGCACCCCCAACTGCCGTTCCATCGCGCAGAACTAAAAGAGCATCGCCCATCAGGTGGATGGTTCCCCACGACGGATGGAAATGACGGCAGGGGACGCCGTCGTGGACTGTCTGGGCAGACCACGACGGTATCCTCTGCCGATCGTTTTCGGCGCAAAGCCGACTATTTTCAAGGGGGTTGAACGATTTTGAAACAGGTCTCGCCGAAGTTAGCCGTAGTGGTCATCGTGGCGGTCGTTGTCCTTCTCGGAGTGGTGTGGTGGACAATCACCAGCCGCGCGCCCGTTCCCGGTGAACCGGGCACGCCACCACCTGCGCCCCTCATCACCCCGCCCCCATCGGGCGCTCCGCAGGGCGGGCGTTAGCGCAGGCTCTACCTTAGACGAACAACTCGCAGATGTCGTCGCTGCGCTTGACGACGGTGCGGTCGTCTATTTGCTCCGCCCCGCGCTGGAGGTAGTTTTCGATGCTGCACCCGTCCAGCACGCGGATTTCCTGCTCGTAGGGCGGGTCAATCGTGAAGGGGCGAATGTAGCGGACGTTGCGAACGGCGTAGGCAGCGGCGATGCGGATGTTGCGCTGCGCCCGCTGCGGCGACAGGTGGAGCGCCAGTTCGATGCCCAGCCCTTTTTTGGTCTCCACCGTGACGATGCTGGGAACCAGCGCTTTGGCTTCCGCGCAGGCTTTGTCGTCGCCGCTGAGGAACGCGGTGGGCACCCCCAACGCGCCCGCCATCGCCGCGCGGCAGCCGAACTCCCCCATCAAGCGACCGTTGATTTTGTAGTATTCGACGGTGCGCGATGAATAGGTGTGGCACAGCGGCGCGTCGGGCGTTCCTGCCATCGCGTGTTGTCCCACGAAGAACAGCGCGTCAAAACCGCCGTCTAAGTAGTAGGGCGGACCGCTGCCCCGCCCGTGCAGGATGACCTGCGCGTCCTTGTGAATCTCCGCGAAGTCAAGTCCCCCGCTGCCGTGCCCGTCCCACACGACGACCTCCGCGCCCGGCGCGGCGTCGTGGATGCCGTCAATCGCCGCGTTGACCTCCCGCGTCAGCAGTTTCATCGCCGCCGCCTTCTCCGCCGTCTCGCCCTCCCGCGTCTGCGTCCAGCGGTTCACGCCCGCCACGCCTTCTAAGTCGGTGAGGATGTAGATTTTCATGGTAAACGTCACGTGAAACGTGAAACGTGAAACGTGAATTCAAACGGTCACAATTGGCGGAGTCCTCAACTTGTTGAGGGTTTTATGGCAGGAATCAGAATCCCCGAACAAGTTCGGGACTCCTGTGTGCCTTATAAGTTCACGTTTCACGTTTCACGTTTCATTCTAACAACGCCTCCACGTATTCCTGCGGGTCGAATACATCGAGGTCAGTGATCTTCTCGCCCGTGCCCACCAGTTTGACCGGCAGACGCAGTTGGTCGGCAATCGTAATGACGATGCCGCCCTTCGCTGTTCCGTCCAGTTTCGTGAGGATAATGCCGGTGAGCGGCACGGACTGCGTGAAAGAACTCGCCTGCGCCAGCCCGTTCTGACCGGTGGTGGCGTCCAGCACCAGCAGGCTTTCCTCGGGTTGGCGCCCAATTTCGCGTTCGACCACGCGGGACACTTTTTCTAACTCCGCCATCAGATTGTGCTTCGTGTGCAAACGTCCCGCCGTGTCCACGAGCACGAGGTCGTGCCCGCGTGACCGCGCCGCTTGCACCGCGTCAAACACCACCGCCGCCGGGTCCGCGCCGGGGCGGTGCGCGATAATGGGCGCATCCACGCGCTGTCCCCAGATTTGAAGTTGGTCAATCGCCGCCGCGCGGAACGTGTCGGCGGCGACCAGCAAGGGATTGTGTCCCTGTTGTTTCATTAAGTTCGCCAATTTGCCGATGCTCGTCGTCTTGCCCGTTCCATTAACGCCGATGATGAGCCACACCGTCGGCGGCTGCGCGCTGAATTTCAGCGGCGCGGGATTCGCTCCTAACACACGGGCAATTTCGCGCTTGAACAGTTCCTTCGCCTGTTCAACTGTTTCTGGTCGTTCCTTCTTCACCTGCTGCCGCAGCGACTCAATCAACTTCTCCGTCGTCGCCATCGCTACGTCTGACAGCACGAGCGTCTCTTCCAATTCCACAATGAAATCTTCGTCCAGAGTGACGGTTGTGAAAACCTGACTGATTTTCTTGAAAAGCCCTTTGAGCATATTTTTTTCTTAGAGCCTATCCCAAAAAGTGGCATCGGCGTCTCGCCGATGGCGGCAGGGGCAGGATGCCCCTGCCACAGAAAGCGTTTTTGGGATAGGCTTTTAGCGTTCACAAGTGCTGGAATGGAAATTCTTCGCCTCGCTCAGAATGACATGCGCTGGATTGTCATTCTGAGCGAAGCGAAGAATCTCATCCCATCGGGTTTTTATCGCTCCGATGGGGGGTGTCCGTCAATTCGGAGTATATCTCTCGGTTGGGGCGTTGTCAATTTCTACGTTTGACACCCCGTTTCCCGATAGGTATAATCCCGTGGCGAAGGAGAAACTTATGACGGCTATCGTTTATCATCCTGATTATCTTCGCCACGACACGGGGAGCCATCCGGAGAATGCCCACCGTTTGACTAGCCTTGTTGCTCACCTCCAACAGACGGGCTTGTGGGACGTGATGCCACATATCGAGCCGCGCCGGGCAACCCCCGCAGAGATACAATTCGTCCATGCCGCCGACTACGTTGAATTCGTGCGGCGATTGTCCGAAAGCGGGGGCGGCACGATTACGTCGGACACGCCGGTTTCTCAGGGGTCTTATGAAGTGGCGTTATTGGCGGTGGGGGGCACGCTGCGCGCGGTGGACGCTGTGATGAACGGGGAGGCGGATAACGTCTTCGCGTTCGTGCGCCCGCCGGGACATCACGCGCTGCCTAAAGGCGGCATGGGCTTCTGTCTGTTCAACAACGTCGCTATCGCGGCGCGCTACGCCCAGAAAAACTACGGTGTCTCTAAAGTCTGCATTGTCGACTGGGACGTGCATCACGGCAACGGCACGCAGGAGGCGTTTTATGCCGACCCATCGGTGCTGTTTTTCTCCATCCATCAGTATCCATGGTATCCGTGGCACTGGGGCGCGGAGGACGAAACGGGCGAAGGCGCAGGCGTGGGCTTCAACGTGAACGTGCCGATGCGCGCGGGCAGCACGGACTGGGAATATCGGCAGGCTTTTGAAGAGATTCTGGAGCCGATAGTCAACGATTTCCGACCGGAACTGATACTCGTTTCCGCTGGCTACGATGCCCACATCGCCGACCCGCTGGGGCGCATGAAAATCACGATGGAGGGGTTCTACGCAATGACGCGCATCGTCAAAGAACTCGCCGTCAAACACTGCCACGGTCGGCTCGTGGCTGTGCTGGAAGGCGGCTACAACGTGCAGTCGCTGGCGGAGGGCGTGGTGACGACGCTCAATGAGATGAGGCGGTAAAATCCGACTTTCGACCTCTCTCCCCGACTGTTCTGACGTGCTATAATAAGCGCGGTGGGAACGGCGGTGCGCGTTTTTTTGATTGTCAATCCGGCGGCAGGACAGGGGCGGGCGGCGCGGGCGTTGCCGACGATGGCGCGATCTCTGCGCGAGGGCGATGCGGTGTGCGAGGTGTTTGAAACGACGCGCCCCGGCGAGGCACAGACGCAAGCGCGGCAGGCGGCGCGGGCGGGCTACGACGTCGTCGTGGCAGCGGGCGGTGACGGGACGATTCACGAGGTTTTGAACGGTGTGGTCGGCTCCTCATCGGCGCTGGGCGTGATTCCCGTCGGCACGGAGAACATCTTCGGGAAGGAGTTCAACGTTCCCTTTGAGGTCGAAGCGGCGTGCCGTTTGATTCGCAGCCAAACCGCGCAGACGCTGGACGTGGGGTTATACCGTGCCGCGAAGGCGGAGCGTTACTTCCTGCTCATGGCGGGGTTGGGATTTGATGCGCAAGTTGTGCGCGACGTGTCGCCGGAGTTCAAGCAGCGGCTTAAAAGTCTGGCGTTTTTTCTGACGGGGTTTTCGACGTTTGCTCGCTTCCAGCCGATGCCTGTTACCATCACGACGGAAGACCGTACCCTCACCGCAAACGCTTGGGAGGTGCTGGTTTCCAACGCGAAGCACTTCGGCTGGCGCGTGCGCATTTCGCCGACGGTTTCGATGGACGACGGGTTGTTTGACGTGTGCGTGTTCACCCAGTCGAGCCGCTGGGGATTTGCCGTCGAATCGTTAGGCTCGCTGGCGCAGCGCAGGGTCGGCGGCAGCGGCGTCGTCCAATTTCAAGCGCGACAGGTCACGGTGCAATCTGCCGCCCCCCTGCCTGCGCAATTCGACGGCGAAGCCGTTGACACGCACGCAACGGAAGTGACTTTTGAGGTCCTGCCGCGCGCGCTGCGAGTGATTGTGAACGACAAGTGAGTGATGAGTGGTGAGTGGTCGTCATACTGAATGCAGTGAAGCCTCTCCAAAACGTCCGATTCACAACGGGATTCTTCGCTGCGCTCAGAATGACATCCTACCACTCACCACTCACCCACAGTTTCCATGCTAACGACCATCAACCGTATTTTTCAGGACAGCGTCCGGCGCTACGCCACGCAGCCTGCCCTGATGCACAAAGTCGAGGGCAGGTTTCAGCCCATCACCTATCAGGAACTCGCCGACAGAGCGCGCGTGTTTTGCGCGGGGCTGGTCGCGTTGGGTGTGCAGAAGGGCGACCGCATCGCGATGATTTCCGAGAACCGCCCGGAGTGGGCAGTGGCAGATTTGGGGATGTTGTCCTTGGGCGCGATTAACGTGCCGATGTTCACCACGCTGCCCGCGCCGCAGGTCGCACACATGGTCGCAGACTCCGGCGCGAAAATTCTCATCGTCTCTGATGAAACACAACTGCAAAAAGCCCTCGCGATCAAGGACACCTGCAAGGGGCTATACTACATTGTCACCATGGACTGCCCCGCCGACCCCGCGCATGACGTCCTCACGTTCGACGAGGTGCTGCGGCGCGGCAAGTCCGCGCCGTTGGCGGATTACGACCGGCGGTGGCAGAGTGTTGAGCCGAACGATTTAGCCAGCATCATTTATACATCAGGGACGACCGGCGACCCGAAGGGCGTGATGCTGTCCCACTATAACATTGCCTCCAACGTGGCGTCGGCGCACGACGTTCTGGATTTTCAGTTGGGCGAAGTGATGTTATCTTTTCTGCCGCTCAATCACATCTTTGAACGCATGGCGGGCTACTATCTACCGTTGAGCGTCGGCGCGACGATTGCTTACTCCGAAGGTCTGCGCCGCATCGCGTTGAACATGCGGGAAGTCGAGCCGCACTTTATGATGCTCGTGCCGCGTCTCTACGAGGGGTTTCAGGAGCGGCTGATGGACGAAGTGAACAAAAAACCGGCAAAGGAACAGAAGATATTCCACTGGGCGTTGAACGTCGGCAAGCAGGTCGTGGAACGCCAACAGAAAAAACAACCCGTATCGCCTCTTCTTGCCTTGCAGCGATTGCTCGCGGACAAATTAGTTTACAGCAAAGTTCGCAATCGTCTGGGTTTGCGGCGGTTGCGTTATTTCGTATCGGGCGGCGCGCCGCTGCCCCACGACACGGCGGCGTTTTTCGCTGCGTTGGGGATGACGATTTTGGAAGGCTACGGGCTGACGGAAACTGCCCCCGTCATCGCTGTCAACCGCCCGGAGAACTACAAGTTCGGCACTGTCGGCTTCCCGTTGCGGGGGGTGGAGGTCAAAATCGCCGAAGATAGCGAAATCTGCGCGCGCGGTCCGAACGTCATGCGGGGCTACTACAACAAGCCGAAGGAAACCGCCGAAGCCCTTGACGCCGAAGGCTGGTTCCACACCGGCGACGTGGGGGAGTTCGACGCAGACGGCTTTCTCCGCATCACCGACCGCAAGAAAGATTTGATTGTGTTGGCGAACGGTAAAAAGGTCGCGCCGCAGCCGATTGAAAACACCCTCAAATCCAGCCCCTACATCTCGCAGGTCGTTCTGTTGGGCGACCAGCAAAGCACCGTGACCGCTCTCATTGTGCCCGCGTTTGAGCGACTCAAACAGTTCGCCCAGGAGCGCGGCATTCAGGGCGAAGATGGCGACCTTCTCAAACACCCGGAAATCAACCGCCTCTTCCGCGAGGAAATTGACCGCCTCTCCACGCACCTTGCCGACTTTGAGAAAATCCATCGCTTCGCCTTGCTCGACAGCGAGTTCACCATCGAAAACGGCGAGATGACGCCGACGCTCAAAATCAAACGCCGCGTGGTGATGGCGAAGTATCAGGACGTGATTCAGGGGTTGTACCGATAATCGCCTTCACAGTTCCCATGAGTTCCCATAAGTGCCTCATGGGCTCTCATCAGCCGTCCTTACAGGACGGCGAGGGACGAATCACACCTCTATCCCTCTCCCAGTCCCGTAGGAACGGTTGAAGGTAGTGTTCCGTCAGGGTAGGTTTGACGGGTGGGAGAGTGAGGCTCCTGCCGAACTCCCTCGGCGCGGCGGGAGCCTTGCCCTCCCATTTCCAACCCGTCAAACCTACCTTGACGGAGTGTAGTGCTGCGTCAAGGTAGGTTTGACAGGTTCATCTGAACGTAGCCGCAGGCTTTACGCCTGCG
>FWPU01006816.1_pt1 | contig 22122 bp, 26 predicted proteins | sample 2228361 | NCBI WGS metagenome assembly FWPU01 (sample SAMEA103939777, study PRJEB20133) | metagenome
TCCGCGTGACCGGCTGGCTCGCCGCCGCGGCGCTCGTGCTCGCGGCGGTCTCCTTCGGCGCCGAGGTCGCCGAGCGCCGCGCGGAGCGCGATCACTTGCGGGCGCAGGTCGCGCGCGCCGTCGCCGGCGTCCTGCCCGGCGCGGCTCCCGGGACCGAGCGGACGCGCCTCGAGGGCGCGATCGAGACGCTCGAGGCCCGGCGCCGGGTCCTCGCCGGCGCGTCGGCGGGCCGCCCTGGAATGCTCGAGCTGCTGCGCAGCGTGACCGACGCCGTGCCGACCGACGTGCCGGTCACGGTCGAGGACTTCGCTGTTGACGACGACGGCCTGCGGCTCCGCGCCCGCACCGACAGCTACGAGTCGGTCGACGTGGTGAAGCGGGCGCTCCAGGAGGTGCCGGGGCTCGAGGACCCCGAGGTGAAGGACGTGAAGGCGGGCGTCGACGGCCGGATCGAGTTCCGCATGGCGCTGCGCTTCGCGAACGGGAGGCCGTCGTGACGCCGGCGCGCGACGAGGCTCCGGTGCTCGCGCGGCTCGTCTCGCCGCTGCGCGAGCGGGCGAGCGAGATCCTCGGGCGGCTCGCGCCGCGCGAGCGCGCGATGCTCCTCGGAGCCGGGGTCGTGACGGTGCTGCTGATCCTCTGGCTCGGGATCGTCGAGCCGCTCGGCGAGAGCCTCGCCCGCCTCGACCGCGAGGTGGCGCGTGCCCGCGAGGACGCAGCGGCGATCGACGGGCTCGTCTCGCGCTACCGGACGCTGCGCAGCGAGGTCGACGCGCTCGAGCGCGGTGCGACGGCGGACCGGGGCGGTGCCTCGCTGTTCGCCCAGCTCGAGTCCATCTCCGTGCCGATCGCGGGCCGCGAGCGCATCATCGCGATGAACCCGTCGACGCGCGAGGTCGCGGGCGAGCTCACCGAGGAGACGGTCGAGATGCGCATCGAGGGGATCACCATGCGCGGCCTCGTGAGCCTGCTGCACGCGATCGAGAGCCGCGATCCGCCGATCAGCATCGAGCGCGTGGCCGTCAAGCGCCAGTACAAGGACCAGACGCGGGTCGACGCGACGGTGGCCGTCACCCGCCTGCGGCCGCGATGAGAGCCGAGGTCCTGCCTGCCGGCGCCGGCCGCCTCGCGCGGCGCGGCGCCGCCGTCCGCCGGCGAAGCGGCCTGCTCGGCTACGCGCTGTTCACCGTCCTCGTCTTCCTGGTCGCGCTCGTCTGGACGCTGCCGCACGACCTGATCGCGCGCCGCGCGGTCGCGACGGCGCTCGCCTCTGCGCCGGTCGAGCTGACCTTCCGCTCCGTGCACTTCGCCTTCCCGAACGGCTACCGCTTCGCCGACGTGCGCGTCCTGCCGGCCGGCGGCGGCGAGACGCTCGCCTCGCTCGGCGAGCTCACGGTGCGCCTGCCGCTCGCCGCCCTCCTCACCGGGGACTTCAACCGCGCCGCGTTCTCCGGACGAGCCTACGGCGGGCAGTTCGCGGGCCAGGTGGGCCGCGCGGGCGAGCGCATCTCGGGCGAGCTCGAGGCGAGCGGCGTGAGGCTCGAGCCCGCGCTCGCGCCGCTCGTGCCGCCGCCCGGGCGCGTCGGCGGCACGGCCAGGCTCTCCCTCCGCCTGTCGGGCGACGGGCGCACCACCCAGAGCTCGCAGGGCGAGCTCGAGCTCTCGGTCGCGGACCTCTCGCTCGAGCAGGTGAGCGTTCGCGGCATCCGGCTCCCCGACCTCTCCTTCCCGACCGCCTCGGGAGCGGCGCAGATCTTCGGCCCGCGCCTGCAGGTCAAGGAGCTCAGCGCTTCCGGCCCGGACCTCCGGCTCACCGCGAGCGGCGACGTCGTGCTGCGCGAGCCCACGCCGCAGAGCGTGCTCAATCTGCGCTTGACGATCGACGTGCCTCCGGGCGCCCAGCCCGGGCTGCGCGTCGCGACCGCGCTCCTGCCCAAGCGCGCCGCGGGCGAGGCGCCCAACTACACGCTGAAGGGCACGCTCGCGGCGCCGGTCCTGCGCTGAGTCAGGCCTCGGCGAGGAGCTGGCGGACCATCGCGACGTTGTGCCGGTGGCCCGTCGCCCGGGCGATGATCCTGCCGCGCAGCGGGCGGCCGAGCAGCTTGAAGTCGCCCATGACGTCGAGGATCTTGTGCCGGACGAACTCGTCCGGGAAGCGCAGCTCGCCGTTGATCACGCCGTCCTCGCCGATCAGCACGCAGTTGTCGAGCCGCCCGCCCGCGGCGAGCCCCGCGGCCGCGAGCCGCGTGAACTCGTGCACGAAACCGAAGGTGCGCGCCGGCGCCACCTGGTCGCGGAACGACTCGGGGCCGGCGTACTCGAAGACGTAGCGCTGCTGTCCGACGGGCGCCGGGTAGCGCAGCGTGTAGTCGATCGCGAAGCCGTCGTGCGGCTCGACGACGAGCAAGCTCTCGCCGTCCTCGATCACGAAGCGGCGCTTGACGACGTAGGTCGGGATCCCGGGGCCCGGCTGCTCGACCACGCCGGCCTCCTCGATCAGGTGGCAGAACTCGAGCGCCGAGCCGTCGAGCGCCGGCACCTCGCCCTCCATCTTGACGAGCAGGTTGGTCACTCCGTAGCCGTGCATCGTCGCGAGCAGGTGCTCGACCGTCCGCGCGCCGAAGCCGTCGTGGAAGAGCGTCGTCGCGTAGCCCGTCGAGTCGGCGTACTGGACGAGCGCCGGGACCGACTTCTCGGTCGCGAGGCTCTGGAACACGATCCCCGTGTCGATCGGCATCGGGTGGAGGATCACCCCGGTGCGCACCCCCGAGTGGAGCCCCTGCCCGCTCGCGACCACGCTCTTGCCGATCGTGCGCTGCGGCTGGTAGCCGTCCTCGCCCGGCGCGACGTGCGGCGTCGTCGCGGCCGCCGGCCTGGTGCCGGGCGACTTGCTGCCGCTCGTGCTGCGCTCGCTGCCGAGCGCCCGCTCGATCGAGCCGAGGAGCGCGTCGAGCGAGAACGGCTTCTCGATGAAGTCCGCGGCGCCGAGCCGCGTCGCCCGCACGGCCGCCTCGATGTTCGCGTGCCCGCAGATGATGATCACCGGCAGGCTCGGGTGCTTCGACTTGATCTGCTCGAGGAGCGCGATGCCGTCGATCTCGGGCAGCCACACGTCGAGGATCACGAGGTCGGGGGTTCGCTCCCCGAGGACCTCGAGCGCGCGCCGGCCGTCACCCGCCTCGAGCACGGCGAAGCCCTCGTCCGAGAGCACGCCGCGCAGGCTGTTCCGGATCTGCTCCTCGTCGTCTACGACCAGGATCGTCTTCATCGTGCGCCCTGCCTTAGCGGTCCGCGCCGCACGCGTCACGCGGGGGCCGCCTGGGGGATCTCGACCGTCCGCTCGCGGACCGGCAGCTCGATCAGGAAACGGCTGCCCCGCGGCTGGTTGTCGCGGACGCGGATGAAGGCCTGGTGGTCGGCGAGCACCGCCGACGCGATCGCGAGCCCGAGCCCGGTGCCCTGCGGCTTGGTCGAGAAGTAGGGCTCGAAGAGCCGGGCCTTCACCTCGGGCGTCATGCCGATGCCGTCGTCCGCGATCTCGATCCCGACCACGCCGCGCGTCGGGTCGTAGCGGGTCGTGACCTCGATCCTGCCGCGCACCAGGAGCTCGTCCGCGCCCTTGCCGTCGCCCGCCCGCGGAACCACGCTGGAGCGCCCAGGCACGGCGGCGAGCGCCGCGACCGCGTTGTCGAGGATGTTGGTCAGCACGCGGCGCATCCCGTCGCGGTCGAGGTCGAGCAGCGGCAGCTCGGGGTCCGCGTCCACGGAGAAGCGCACGCCGCGGTGCGCCTCGCGGAAGAGCACGACCACCTCCTCGACCAGCGCGTTCACGTCGGTCGGGACGTGCGGCCCCGCGGGCAGCCGGGCGAAGTGCGCGAACTCGCTCACCAGGTTCTTCAGCACCTCGACCTCGGCGATGATCGTGCGCGTGCACTCGTCGAGCACGGAGCCGCCGAGCTCCTTCGCGTAGCGCTTGCGCAGCCGCTGCGCCGAGAGCTGGATCGGGGTGAGCGGGTTCTTGATCTCGTGCGCGATCCGCCGCGCGACCTCGCGCCAGGCCTCCATGCGCTGCACCTTGAGCAGCTCGGTGACGTCCTCGAAGAAGAGCAGCGCGCCGGTCGCACGGCCGTCCTCGCCGCGCAGGACGACGCCGGTCGCGAGGAGCTGGCCCGCTCCCTCCGCGTGCTCGACCGCGAGGCGGCGCGGCGGCAGCTTGTCCCACAGCCCCTCGCGCGCGCGGCTCTCGAGCTCGCACAGGAGCTCGCGGATCGCGTCGTGCTCCTTGCTCGCGAGGGCCTCGCGGAACGGCATGCCGACCACGTGCTCCGGGATCCCGAGCAGGTTGCGCGCGGCCGGGTTCACCGTCTCGATCCGCCCCTCGGCGTCCATCGAGACGACGCCGCCGGTGATGTTGGCGAGGATGGTCTCGAGCGCGCGCCCGCGCTCGACGAGCGCCGCGTGCATGGTCTTGAGATTCGCCGTCATGCGGTTGAACGCCGCGACCAGCGTCGCCACCTCGTCGCTGCCCGACTCGAGCTGGATGCGCTCGTCCAGGTCGCCCTCGGCGACCCGGCGCGTGCCCTCGGCGAGTCGCTGGATCGGCACGGTGATGCTGCGCGCGATGACGAAGCCGAGCCACGTGCCGCCGAACACCACCGCGAGCGACGCGACGAGCAGCGTGAGCACGTAGTTGTTGATCAGCGGCCGGCGCATGAGCTTGAGCTGCTTGTACTGCTGGACGCTCTTCTGGATCTCGGCGCGGCGCCGGGTCACGCTGCGCGGCACGAGGTCGTCGACCACGACGACGCCGCGCACCGCGCCCTTCGCGTCGCGCACCCGCGCCGCCGCGCGCAGGACCTCGCGTCCGTCGACGGTCACGACCTCGGTCGTGTCGTCCTGCTCGAGGGCGCGGGTGACGAACTCCGGGGGAGGCGGCGCGGTGAACGCGCTTCCCAGCCGCTCCGCCGCCGCCGTCGCCGCGACCTCGCCGCGCGGGTCCAGCAGCGTCACCTGCGCGACGCCGTACTCGGCCCGCTTCATGCCGAGCAGCGGCTTTTCGGCGTCGAGCTTGCGGGGGCTCCTGCCGATCCGGGCCGCGATCTCGCGCGCGTCGCGCAGGACGGTCGCCATGCCCTCGCGGTAGTAGGTGTCCGACATGTCGAGCGAGCCCTCGAGCGCGCTCTCCACCTGGACGGAGAACCAGCTCTCGATCGAGCTCCGGATGAAGCCGAGGGCGACCAGGAAGAGCAGCACCGCCGGGACGATCGCGACCAGCAGGAAGCCGAGGACGAGACGCGTGCGGAGGTGCGAGCCGAGCACCCGCTGCCGGCGCTCGACCACCAGCTTGATGATGTTCCTGCCGAGCAGAAAGACGACCAGCAGGATGAGGACGATGTTGAGGTTGATGAGGAGGAAGAAGACGACGTTCTGCGACAGCGCGTCGCCGCCGGTGAACGGCGGCAGGCGGGTCTCGAAGGCGACGAAGAAGAGCGCGGCGAGCACGGTCGCCGCGAGCAGGAACGCCTCGCGCCGGCGCCACGGACGCCGCGAGCGCGCGCCCTCGTCCGGCTCGGGGGACGGCGAACGGACGGCCGTGGGGTCGAGCCGGCGCGCTCTCACCTGCTCACCGCCGGAACAGCCACAGCAGCACCGAGAGCACCACGCTCAGCAGGATCGACGTCGCGATCGGCAGGTAGAAGGTGAAGTTGTCCCGCTTGATCACGATGTCGCCGGGCAGGCGGCCGAGCGGCAGGCCGAAGCGGCCGGCCAGGACGAGGAGGCCGCCCACCACGAGCAGCACGAGGCCGATGAAGATGAGCGTGCGTCCGAGATCGGGCACGCCCCGATTTATAACAGCCGGCCCTGCCTCGGTCCCACGGGGCGCTCGCGCCCGAAGTAGTCCCAGCAGAGCTGGGTCGCCACCCGGCCGCGCGGCGTGCGCTCGAGGTACCCCGACTGGACCAGGAAGGGCTCGTAGACGGCCTCGATCGTCTCGCGCTCCTCGCCGAGCAGCGCGGCGAGGCTCTCGATCCCGACGGGCCCACCGCCGAAGCGGTCGAGGACGGCGAGCAGGATCGCGTGGTCCATCGGGTCGAGGCCCGCCGGGTCGACCCGGTGCAGCTCGAGGGCCGCGGCCGCGATCGCGCCGTCGATCTGCACGCCCGGGTGGTGCACCTGGGCGAAGTCGCGCACCCACTTGAGCTGCCGGTTGGCGATCCGCGGCGTGCCGCGCGAGCGGCGCGCGATCTCCGCCGCGCCGTCCGGGGCGAGCGTCACGCCGAGGATGCGCGCCGAGCGGAACAGGATGCGCGTCAGCTCCTCCGTGCCGTAGAACTCGAGCCGGAAGGCGCAGCCGAAGCGGTCGCGGAGCGGCGCGTTCAGCATGCCCGCCCGGGTGGTCGCGCCGACCAGGGTGAAGGGCTTGAGCGCGAGGCGCATGGTGCGCGCCGACGGGCCCTGGCCGATCACCAGGTCGAGCTCGAAGTCCTCCATCGCGGGATAGAGCACCTCCTCGACCTTGCGCGGCAGCCCGTGGATCTCGTCGATGAACAGCACGTCGCCGTGCTCGAGGTCGGAGAGGATCGCGGCGAGGTCGCCGCTCCGCTCGATCGCGGGCCCCTGCGTCTTGCGGCACTGGACGCCCATCTCGCGCGCGATGATCTGGGCGAGCGACGTCTTGCCGAGGCCGGGCGGCCCGCTGAGCAGCACGTGGTCGAGGACGTCGCCGCGCTCGCGCGCCGCGGCGATCGCGACGCCGAGCGTGTTGAGGATCGCCTCCTGCCCCACGTAGTCGGCGAGCGACTCGGGGCGCAGCGACGCCTCGTAGCGCTGCTCCTCCTCGCTCGCGACGGCCGCGGCGACGGCGGGATGGCGACGCTCCGGGGCGCTCATCGTGCGAACCTGCGCAGGGCTTCGCGGATCGCCTCCTCGAGCGGGACGTCCGGTGGAACGTCACGCAGGACGCGCTCCGCCTCCGCGCGGCGGTAGCCCAGGTTGACCAGCGCGGAGATCGCCTCCTGGTCGCGGCGCTCGTTGTCGTCCGGCGCGGGCGCGACGCCGTCGATGCTCTCGAAGCCGTCCACCTCGCGCGCCCGCTCGCGCAGCTCGAGCACCAGGCGCTCCGCGATCTTCTTGCCCACGCCCGGGATCCGGCACAGGCGCTGGACGTCGCCGCCGCCGAGCGCGCTCCGCAGCTCCGCCGCGGGCATGCCGGAGAGGATGTTGAGCGCGAGCTTCGGCCCCACGCCGCTCACCGAGCGCAGCAGGTTGAACACCTCCTTCTCGCCGCGCTCGAGGAAGCCGAACAGCGTGAGCCCGTCCTCGCGCAGGTGCGTGACCACCTCGAGGCGGACCGGCGCGCCCTCCGCCGGAAGCCTCGCGAACGACTGCAGCGACACGGCCACCTCATAGACCACACCGCCCACGTCGACCAGCACCGTGCCCGGCGCCTTCGCCTCGAGCTTGCCGCGCAGCGCGCCGATCACGACCGTCTCCTCCCGCTCAGGCGCCCGGGCTCAGGCGGCGCGCGAAGCTCGCGTGCCGGAGGTGGCAGATCGCGACCGCGAGCGCGTCGGTCGCGTCACCCGCCTCGAACCGCTCGCCGGTGAGCGTGCTCACGCCGCGCGCCACCGCCTCCTTCTCGGCGACCCCGGACCCCGCGACCGCGAGCTTGACGGTCGCCGGCGGGTAGTCGACCACCGGCAGCCCGTGCCGCCCGGCCACCGCGAGCACCGCGCCGCGGATCTCGCCGAGGCGGAGCGCGCTCGCCACGTTGCGCCCGACGAAGGCGTGCTCGACCGCGACCGACTCCGGGAGCCAGCGCGTGATGAGCTGGTCGACCTGCTCGGCGATCAACCCGAGACGCGTCGCGAGCTCACCGCCGCGCGGCGCCGATACGCCGACGTCGAGGACCCGCATCGTCCGCCCGGTGGCCTCGACGAGCGCCCACCCGGTCACGCGCGACCCCGGATCGATCCCCATGACACGCACGTCGCCGCCTCCACCCCCACCCGGCGCCGCCCCGCGGCGCCGTCCGTCACGCGCTCATCTGCGCGATCTCGTCCTCGTCCAGGTCGGCGTTCGCCGACACGCCTTGCACGTCGTCGTGGTCCTCGAGCGCCTCGAGCAGCTTCAGGAGCTGCTGCGCCTCCGCGCCGCGCACCGGGACGGTGCTCACCGGCACCATCGTCACCTCGGCGCTCTGGATCCGCGCGCCCGCCTTCTCGAGCGCCTCGCGGACCGCCTCGAACGCCTCGGGCGGCGTGGTCACCTCGAAGGAGCCCTGCGACTCGGTGACGTCCTCGCCGCCCGCCTCGAGCGCCGCCTCCATGAGCGCCTCCTCGGAGATCGACGAGGCGTCGACCACCAGCACGCCGCGGCGCTGGAACATCCAGCCGACGCAGCCCGCTTCCCCGAGGCTGCCGCCGTGCCGGGTGAAGAGGTTGCGGATCTCGGCGACCGTCCGGTTCTTGTTGTCGGTGAGCGCCCGGACCATCACCGCGACGCCGCCGGGGCCGTAGCCCTCGTACATCGCGTCCTCGTAGCTCGCGCCGCCGCCCTCGCCGAGGCCCTTCTTGATCGCGCGCTCGATGTTCTCGGCCGGCATGCTCGCCGCCTTCGCGGCGAGGATCGCGGTGCGGAGCCGGGGGTTGAACGCGGGGTCGCCGCTGTTCCCCATCCGCGCCGCGACGGTGATCTCGCGGATCAGCTTGGTGAAGATCTTCCCGCGCTTGGCGTCCTTCGCCGCCTTCTTATGCTTGATGGTGCTCCACTTGGAATGGCCGGACATCTCGAGCTTGCTCCCCGACTGGCGGCGTCGCGATCGGACGCCACGTGGCTCCCGTTAGCACATGGCCGCCCGACGGGAAACGCGCTCAGCCCGTGGCCTGGCCGCCGGACGACCGCGCCAGGCGGTCGCGCGGGGCCGCGAAGTCCGGCTCCCAGGGCATGAGGACCCAGAGCACCAGGTAGAGCAGGATCCCGATCCCGCCTCCGAACAGCGTGCCGAGGACGAAGGCGAGGCGCAGCACCGTCACCGGAATGCTGAACTCGCGCGCGAGCCCGGTGCACACGCCGGCGATCATCTTGCCCTCGCGCACCCGGACCCAGCCGCGGCTCGCGCCCCGCTGGTCGACGAAGCTTCCGCAGAAGCGGCACTTCACGGCCTCGAGGCGGATCTCCTCCGCGCAGAATGGACAGCGCTTGACGGCGACTTCAGACATGACCTTCCTTCCAGGGCCCGACGCTCTGGCGCTGGACGAGCAGCGGGATCGCGGCGAACGTGAAGAAGAGGAGCGCTGCGAGGAGCAGCGCGTAGCTGCCGACGAGATAGGCGGTGAGCGGCGCCGGCAGGAGCGTCGCGAGCAGCTCGTAGGCGCTGCGCAGGAGCCACACGTCGGCGGCGACCAGCACGGGCAGCACGAGCACCGCCGGCGCGAGCGCGAGAGCGAGGCGGCGCCAGCTCAGCGCCGCGCGCGCCCGGACCGCGCGCGCGTGCTCGTCGAGCAGCGGCGCGGCGGCGGCGAGCGTCCGGGCGACGAGGCCCGGCGGCGGCGCGGGGGGCTCCTCGAATGCGAGCGCCGACGCGAGCCGCGCGAGCCCGGCCTGCTCCTCGCGGCACGACGCGCAGATCGCGAGGTGCTCCGCGTGGGCGGCCGACGCGGGCTCGCCGCGCAGCGCCGCGGCGCGGACCTCGTCGCAGCCGCTCATCGCGACCCCACCTCGCCGCCGCGCGCGAGCGTACCGAGCCGCACGAGCGCGTGGTGCAGGCGGCTCTTCACCGTGCCGCGCGGGCAGCCGAGGATCTCGGCCGTCTCCTCCTCGCTCGCGCCCGCGAGGAGGCGCAGCAGCACGACGTCCCGCTGCGCTTCCGGCAGCGCGCCGAGCAGGTTTTTCACGTCGAGGCGCGCCTCGACGTCGTGCGCTCCCGGCGCCCGGCCCATCACCTCCGGGTCGACCGCCTCGAGCGTCTCGGGCGCGACCGCCACGGTGCGCGAGCGCCGCTGCCGGTCGCGACACAGGTTGAGCGCGATCTGGAAGAGCCAGGTCGAGAAGCGGCGCCCGGCGTCGAAGCTGCGCGCGGCGCGAGCGACGCGGATCCAGGTCTCCTGGAAGAGATCGTCCGCGTCGCTCTCACCCGCGGCGCGGACCAGGAAGCGGTAGAGCGGCCGCTCGTGGCGCGTGCACAGCTCCGCCAGGGCCGCTCGATCCCCGATCGCTACCGCCTGCATCAGCTCTTCGTCGGTGGGCAACGGGGATCAGACGCCCTGCCGGTGCGAGGTGTGGTGGACGTCGTCACGCCCGTCCCAGAGCCGCTCGGCGAAGGCCCGCAGCTCCGTGAGCACGCGGTCGAGCAGCGAGTCGCCGCCCGGCCGGAAGGGGATCGTGAGCCAGAGCGCGAGGTAGAGAATCGGGCCGAGCAGGTGGAAGAAGGTCGCGAGGACGAAAGCCGCGCGGACCGCGCCCACCGGCACGGCGAGCGAGCGGGCGAGCGCCGCCGCGACGCCCGCGATCTTCCGCCCGGGCTGGTCACGGTACCAGCCGTTGGGGTCGACGAACGCGAGCCGGCTCCGGCAGTAGCGGCAGCGCACCGCAGCCGCCGGGATCTCCTCCGCGCAGAACGGACATCTCTTGGTTGCTTCCATCGCACCCTCCATGCCGAGCGCCCTTTCCTCGTCCTTGATACGCCGCACGGGCCCCATCGGTTCAACCGGATCTGACGCGGCGAGGCGTTGTGCCGGGCCGCACGAGCCGCTACCCTGCGCCCCAACGTCGCTCCCGGCGCGAGGCGTCGTGGGGCCGGTGGAGTTGGGAGGTGAAGGATGAGCGACGTGAGCCTTCCCAGGGGCGCGCCCGTGGCGCGCTGGGCGCTGGTCGCGGCGGCTGCTCTGCTGCTCGGGCCGGCCGGATGCTCGACGCACAGCCTGCCCGGGGCGCACGAGGGACTCGCCTCCTGGTACGGCCCGGGCTTCCACGGTGCGAAGACGGCGAGCGGTGAGACCTACAACCAGCACGACCTGACCGCGGCGCACCGGAGCTTGCCGCTCGGCACGCACGCGCGGATCACCAACCTCGACAACCGGCGCTCGGTCACCGTGCGGATCAACGACCGCGGGCCGTACGTCGACGGTCGCGTCCTCGACCTCTCCTACGCCGCCGCGCGGGCGCTCGGCATGGTGGGCGACGGCGTCTGCAACGTGCGCATCGAGCCGCTCGTCTCGGACGGCGAGGAGATCGGCGTCGTCGGCCTTGCCGTGCAGGTCGCGGCGTTTGCCGACGAAGGACGCGCGCGCGCCTTCCGCGACGACGTGGCCGCGTTCGACGAGCTGCGCGGCGGCTCGCTCACCCAGCCGAGCGAGAACGTCTACGTCGCCAGCGCGGACGGCCGCTCCGTGTTCCGCGTGCGCGTCGGCCCCTACACGCAGCGCGGCGAAGCGGAGCGCATCGCGGCGTCGCTCGAGCGGCGCGGCCTCGACGCGATCGTCGTCGAGGAGGTGCTGCCGCCGAGCCTGGGACGCCGCCGCGCAATCTGACGGCGCGACCGCACGAGATGCCGCTTCTTTCCCGGCGACGCTGTTGAATCGGCGTCCGTTCCGACCTAAAGCCGCCGCATGCCCTTCGACGTTCTCGATCCACGCGACCACCTCCTGATCCCCGTCACCGACGCCGCCGGCTCCCCGCGTCCGGCGTCGAGCATCGCTCACGACGTGAGCGTCCTGCCCGAGGGCACGAGCTTCCGTCTCGTCGCGCCCCGGCCGCTCGACGCGAGCGCTGCGAGCGAGATCTTCCGCGCGCTCGCGGGGCAGCGCCGTCCGTTCAGCGTTCGGCTGAGCCTCGCTGCGGTCGAGCACAAGCCGATCGCCGAGGACGCCGCGCGCGCCGGCTGCGTCGCGATCGAGGTCGAGCGCGAGGGGTCGCTGATCGACGGCCTCGCCTCGGGCATCCACGACACGCGGAGCGCGCTCGAGCGGGCGATCGTCGCGCTGCGCCGCTTGCGCGGGCTCGGCATCGCGAGCGTCGTGCACCTGCCGATCGGCCTCGCCGAGGACGACGAGGGAGTCTTCGATCGGGCGCTGCGCTTCTGCCGGCGGGCGCTCGTCGCGGTGCCGATCATCACCTCGGTCGGCGAGTGCGCCGTACCCGTGAGCGAGGAGCAGCGCGCCGCGCGCATGGATCGCGAGAGCGTCGAGAACGGAATCCAGTGGATGCGCCGGCGGCTCGCGCGGCACGGCGCGATCTGGCGCCGGGCGTTCTGGCCGGGCGGCGTGCGGCGGATCGCGCTCGCGGCGGGCTACCGGCTGCGTGCCGAGGCGGCGCGCGCCCGCGAGGGCCGCTACACGCCGCGCATGGCGCTGCTGCGCGAGCTGAACCGCACCGTGCGGGCGCGTGCGCGCACGACCTACCTGCGGACCTTCGCCCCGGCCGACGGCGCCGCGCCGGCCGGGCTCACGCGCCGCGCGTGGCTCCGCACCAAGGCGGCAAGTGATGCCCGGATGCGGGCCCTGGTCATCCAGCTCGAGGGCGCCCTCGACCTGCGTGGCGCACGCTCGCTCCTCGACCGCGTCACGCAGGCCGTGCAGGCCGGCTACCAGCGCATCACGATCGACGTGAAGGGCCTCGAAGCGGTTTCGCGCGAGGTGGTCACCGGGTTCCTCGCGGAGAACAAGGCGCGCCTCGCCGAGGTCGCGCAGTGGACGCGCGTCGAGAACCTGCGCGGCATGCTCGAGGCGCTCCGCCAGCAGATCGGCGACAGCGAGGACCTGCGCCTCATCGAGTACGCGGCGAGCGCCTGAGGCGCCTTCCGCCCGCTAGACGCTCTCGCGGCCGGTCCAGTCGCGCACGATCTGTGCGTAGTCGAGCTCCGGGAAGCTCTGCGACGTGCGGCCGCGCCGCCAGCGCGCCTGCAGGGTCCCGAAGGCAGCCTTCAGGCGGGCGCGCAGCATGGTCTCGTGCGGCGCGGGGCCCGACAGCCCGGCCCGCTGCAGGATGCGAATGATCCGCGTGCGCGTCGCCGGACGCAGGTGGCCGCGGCGCACCAGGTCGTCGAGCGAGTTGCGAAGCGCATCTCCATTCAGGCCCGCCTGCTCGACCAGGGCCTGCGCGATCGCCGGCAACGCCTGCTCGTCGATCAGCCCGAGCTCGAAGAGCGACGCGCCGGTCTGCAGGTAGTTGAACGCCGGCACGAGGCGCGGCCCGAAGGCGTGGAAGCGTCCGGGAGGAGTCCGGCGCTCGAGGTTGATGTAGATGCGCAGCACGACGTCGGCGTGCTCCGTGAGCTCCTCGATCGCGCGCAGCACGCGCGCCGCCGCGGTCCGGTCGACCTCGAGGGTGTGCAGCAGGCGGTCGGTCGCGTCGCGGTCGAGGCGCCCGGCGACGATGTCGGCGTAGAGCGAGTAGATCAGCGGGTCGCTCTCCCAGTCGTCGCCGAACAGCACCTCGCGGGTCGCCGCCGGCCCGAGCCTGCGGCTGTCGAGCAGCTCGCCGAGCTTGTAGCCGATCTGCTCACGCAGGCTCCGCCAGCGGCCGCGCACCAGGTTGCGGAGCTGGTCCTTGAAGATGATCCCGTCGTACTCGATGCCGTCGAGCTCGAGCTTCTCGCGGATCGCGTTGCCGATCTGCGGGGGGCTCGCCGAGAGGAAGAAGACGTAGGGCCGCTCGCCGCGAGCCTGCGCGCAGCGGCGGAGCGCCTGGATCACCTGCGGGACGCCGGGCAGGTGCACCTTGTCGGTCGCAGCCTCGAAAGGGATCCGGACCATGTGCCGGAAGCTCTCGAACTGCGTGCGCAGGTAGGTCTTGTCGAGGTCCCAGCGAAAGATGATCGCCGCTTCGGCGACCGCGGCGGGCGGCGCGACCTCCTTGGCGTCCTCTCCGCTCACCGGATCGTCGCCAGCATCTCGGCGATCTCCGGTGCGATGCGGTCTCGCACCGCCTTCGCCGCGACCTTGATCGCGTTGCGGATCGCGGGAGCGGTCGAGCGCCCGTGCGCCTTGATGCAGATGCTCTCGAAGCCGAGGATCGGCGCGCCGCCGTAGGTCCGGAAATCCGTCAGGTCGCGCATGCGCGAGATGCCGCTCGACAGCATCGCCAGGCCGAGGCGCCAGCGCCAGTTGTCCTGCGCGGCGTGCGCCGCGAGCGTCGTCGCGACCTCGCCGATCCCCTCGATCAGCTTGAGCACGACGTTGCCGAGCAGGCCCTCGCAGACGATCACGTCGGCCTTGCCCGTGGCGACGTCGTTCCCCTCGACGTTGCCGACGAAGTTGATCACCGGCAGGGCCTTGAGCCGGCGGTACGCCTCGACCAGGACCTCGCCCCCCTTGTTCTCCTCGGTGCCCATGTTGAGGAGCCCGACGCGCGGGCTCGGGACCTTGGAGATGCGCCGGGCGTAGGCGCTGCCCATCACCGCGAACTGGGTGAGCTCGATGGCGTCGCAGCGGACGGTCGCGCCGACGTCGAGCAGCAGGCCGAAGATGTCCTGGCCCGGGTACTCGGTCTGGCGGGGAAAGACGCTCGCGAGCGCGGCCTTGCGGACGCCGCGGATCAGCTTGAAGTGCTTGGCCGCCGCGAGCACGCAGGCGCCGGTGTTGCCCGCCGTGACCATCGCGTCCGCCTCGCCGGCCGCGACCATCCGCGCGGCGACGACGATCGAGGCGTCGCGCTTCGCGCGCAGCCCCTCGCGGGGGTCCTCGGCCATGCCGATCGCGGACGAGCAATGACGAACGGAGATCCGCTCCGGGTTGTACGGTCCCGCGTCGAGGAGCGCCTGGATCTTCTCCGAGTCGCCGACCAGGACCATCTGGATGTCGGTCTCGAGCGAAGCCTGCGCGACCCCGCGAACCACCTCCTCCGGCGCGAAGTCCCCACCCATGGCATCGACCGCGATGCGAGGCATCCTGCCCCCCACCTCCAACGCTTTCAGACGAAACGCCGCAGGCGGCGGAGCAGCTCGCGGCTCGTCACCCGATACTTGAACGCCTTGCGCCCGTCGATCTCGATCACCGGGACCTCGTGCCCGTAGCGCTCGGCAAGCGCAGGGTCCTCGTCGACGTCGACCACGCGGAGGGTGAAGCGGGCCTGCGCCCGCGCCGCCTCGATCTCGCGCTTGGCGTCGTCGCACAGGCAGCAGTCTGCGCGGCCGTAGAGCACCATGGTCGGCGTGGCCTCCCCTTCGGTTGACTCCCGCACACCCGTTCGGTAGCCAAGACGGTTACTCTTGCCAAGGGACCAAGACATGCCTTACGCGATCATCCGAACCGGCGGGAAGCAGTACCGCGTCGAGCCGGGCGACGTCATCTGGGTCGAAGCCCTCGACGGTGATGTCGGCAGCGACGTGACCTTCCCCGAGGTGCTGCTCCGCAGCGACGGCGACGCGGTCACGATCGGCACCCCGCTGGTCGATGGCGCGAGCGTCACCGGGCGGATCATCGGTCAGGGCAAGGCGCGCAAGATCCTCGTCTACAAGAAGAAGCGCCGCAAGAACTACCGCCGGCGCTACGGCCACCGGCAGCTCACGACCGGCGTCCAGGTGCTGTCGGTCGGCTGAGCCGAGGTTTCGAACGATGGCACACAAGAAGGGTCAGGGCAGCACGCGCAACGGGCGCGACAGCCAGGGACAGCGACGCGGCGTCAAGCTGTTCGCCGGGCAGCACGCCCGCGCGGGCAACATCCTGGTTCGCCAGCTCGGCACGAAGATCCATCCGGGTCGCAACGTCGGCGTGGGGCGCGACTACACGCTGTTCGCGCTGATCGACGGCGTCGTCGCGTACGAGCGCATGGGCAAGGACCGCCGCCGGGTGAGTGTCCTCCCGGTGAGCGGCGGCGCGGCGTCCGAGACCGCCTCCGCCTGACGCCGCCCGATCTGCGAGCCTCTCGAGAGCTGCATCCGCGGGCTCGCCAACGACGGGGCGGGCTGCATGAAGTTCATCGATGAGGTCGAGATCGTGGCGATCGGCGGCGCGGGCGGCAACGGCTGCGTCGCCTTCCGGCGCGAGAAGTACGTCCCGCGCGGCGGGCCGTCGGGTGGCGACGGTGGGCGCGGCGGCCACGTCATCCTGCGCGCCGACCGGCGGCTGACCACCCTCCTCGACCTCAAGTACCGGCCGATCCTGCGCGCGGGCCGCGGCGAGCACGGCAAGGGCAAGGACCAGTACGGGCGGAGCGGCGAGGACCTCGTGGTCGCGGTCCCGGTCGGCACGATCGTCTACGACGCCCCGACGGGTGAGAAGCTCGCCGACCTCACGCGCGACGGTGAAGAGGCGATCGTCGCGCGCGGCGGCAAGGGCGGGCTCGGCAACATCCACTTCGCGACCTCGGTCCGGCGCGCCCCGCGCATCGCGACCCCGGGCGAGCCTGGCGAGGAGCGGACGCTGCGCCTCGAGCTGCGCCTGCTCGCCGACGTCGGGGTCCTCGGCTTCCCGAATGCGGGCAAGTCGTCGCTGATCGCGCGCCTCTCCGCGGCGCGGCCGAAGATCGCCGACTACCCTTTCACGACGCTCGTCCCGCAGCTCGGCGTCGTGCGGGTCGACGAGGGCCGCTCGTTCGTCATCGCCGACGTCCCGGGGCTCATCGAGGGCGCGCATGCAGGCACCGGGCTCGGCACCCGCTTCCTCCGCCACCTGTCGCGCACCGCGCTGCTCGTCCACCTGCTCGACCTGTCGCCCGCGACCGGCCGCGACCCGCTCGACGACTTCCACGTGATCAACCGCGAGCTGGAGCTCGCCGATCCCGAGCTCGCCGCCAAGCCGCAGATCGTCGCGGCGAACAAGATGGACCTCGCGGAGGCGCGCGAGCGCTTCCCGGCGCTGCGCGAGGCGCTGGCCGCCGAGGGCCACGACGTGCTGCCGATCTCGGCGGTGACCGGCGAGGGGCTGTCCGAGCTCGTCGCCCGGATCGCGAGAAGGCTCGCGGAGCTCGCCGCCGCGGCGGAGGCGGAGCACGCGGAGGGACCCCATGCCGGGATCTGAGCGGACCCAGCGCGAGGTGAAGGCGGGGCTGCTGCGCCGCCTTCGCCACGTGGTCGTCAAGATCGGCTCGTCGGTGATCGCCAACGAGCAAGGGCTCGAGCGCTCGGAGCTCGCGCGGCTTGCCGCCGAGATGGCGGAGGTGCACCGGCGGGGGCTCGCGGTCACCGTGGTGAGCTCGGGAGCGATCGCCGCCGGACGCCCGATCCTCGGCGGCCCCGCCCCGCGCTCGATCCCCGAGCGGCAGGCGGCGGCGAGCGTCGGGCAGATCCAGCTCATGGCGGAGTGGCAGCGCGCGTTCGCCGCGCACGGCATCGTGGTCGCGCAGATCCTCCTCGACGCCGACGACCTCGCGAACCGGGGCCGCTACCTGAACGCCGAGCACGCGCTCGCGACGCTGCACGCGCGGCGTGTCGTGCCGATCGTCAACGAGAACGACACCGTGTCGGTGGACGAGCTCAAGTTCGGCGACAACGATAACCTCTCCGCGCTGGTCGCGAGCCTCGTCGGGGCGGACCTGCTCGTCATGCTGAGCGACGTCGACGGGCTGTTCTCGGCCAACCCGACGACCTATCCCGACGCGCGCCGCATCCCGCTCGTCGAGCGGGTCGAGCCGGCGACGCTCGAGCTCGCGACCGGCGGTGGGCGGCTCGGCACGGGCGGCATGCGCTCGAAGCTCGCGGCGGCGCGCAAGGCGAGCGCGGCGGGGATCGCGGTGGTGATCGCGAACGGCCGGCGGCCGGGCACGCTCGCCCAGGCGCTCGATCCGGAGGCGGACGCCGGGACGCTCTTCCTGCCGAGCGTCGATCGGCTCGCGCGGCGCAAGCACTGGATCGCCTACACGGTCAAGCCGAGGGGGGTCCTGCACTGCGACGCGGGCGCGGTCGCGGCGGTCTGCCTGCGCGGGCGAAGCCTCCTGCCCTCCGGGGTCGTGCAGGTGAGCGGGCGCTTCGAGCCCGGCGACTGCGTCGCTCTGGTCGGCCCGGACGGCGAGGAGTTCGCCCGTGGTCTCGTGAGCTACCGCTCCTCCGAGGCGGCGCGCATCGCGGGCAAGCGGAGCGCCGAGGTGGAGGAGATCCTCGGCTACAAGATGGGCGACGCGATGGTGCACCGGAACGACCTCGTGGTGCTCGTGCGCGAGGCGCCGCAGGGGGCCGCGGCCGAGGGCCGGCGGGAGGGCTGAGGGGGCGTCCGCCCCTGGATGCCGTCGCCGCGCGGGATGCTAACGTGCGACCCGTGAACGCATTCGCCCCCTTGCTCGCCGAGCTCTTCCGCGCGGCGCGCGAGGCGCTCGGCCCGCTGCGCATCGCCTCGACCGATGCGAAGAACACGGCGCTCCGCACCTTCGCCCGCATGCTGCGCGAGGAGACGCCGGCGCTGCTCGCGGCGAACGAGCGCGACCTCGCGGCGCTGCGCGACGCGACGGCGGCCTTCCGCGACCGCCTGACCCTCGACCCGAAGCGGATCGACGCGATGGCGCGCGGCCTCGAGGAGATCGCGGACCTCCCCGACCCCGTCGGCGAGACCATCACCACCTGGCGCCGGCCGAACGGCCTCGAGATCGCGCAGGTCCGCGTGCCGCTCGGCGTGATCGGCGTGATCTACGAGTCGCGTCCGAACGTCACCGCCGACGCGGCCGGCCTGTGCTTGAAGAGCGGCAACGCGGTGCTGCTGCGCGGCGGCTCGGAGGCGATCTCGACGAACTCCGCGATCGGCGACGTCGCGACGCGCGCGCTCGCCGAGGCGGGCCTCCCGGCCGGGGCCGTGCAGCTCGTCCGGACCACCGATCGCGCCGCGGTCGACGAGATGCTCGGCGCGCTCGACGCGATCGACGTCATCATCCCGCGTGGGGGCGCGAGCCTGCTGCGCGCGATCCACGAGAAGGCGCGCGTGCCGGTGATCCAGCACTTCGAGGGCGTCTGCCACACCTACGTCGACCGCGCGGCGGACCTCGCGCAGGCGCTCGCGATCTGCATCAACGCCAAGACCTCGCGCCCCGGCGTGTGCAACGCGATGGAGACCCTCCTCGTGCACCGCGAGGTGGCGCCCACCTTCCTGCCCGAGGCGGCGCGCGCCCTCCGCGAGCGCGGCGTCGAGCTGCGCGGCTGCCCGCGCACGCGTGAGATTGTTCCCTCGGCGGTCGCCGCGACCGACGCCGACTGGGACGCCGAGTACCTCGACCTGATCCTCGCGGTGCGCGTCGTCGACGACCTCGAGCAGGCGATCGCGCACATCGCGCGCCACTCGACGGGGCTCGCCGACGCGATCGTCACCGAGGACCGCTCCGCGGCGCGCCGCTTCACCCGCGAGGTCGATTCGGCGGCGGTCTTCGTCAACGCCTCGACCCGCTTCACCGACGGCGGCGAGTTCGGCTTCGGCGCCGAGATCGGCATCTCGACCAACCGCCTGCACGCGCGCGGCCCGCTCGGGCTGCGCGAGCTCACGACGTACAAGTACGTCGTCCAGGGCGATGGCCAGGTGCGCTGAGCCCGCGTCCGGGGCCGGCGCCGGGAGCCGGGGCTGAGCGGCGCGCGGACCGGCCTCTACGGCGGCAGCTTCAACCCGGTCCACCTCGGGCACCTGCGCTCCGCCGAGGAGGTGCGCGAGCGAGCTGGGCTCGACGAGGTCTGGCTGCTGCCGGCGAACACGCCGCCGCACAAGGACCCGGGCGCGGTGGCGCCGGCGGAGGACCGCCTGCGGATGCTCGAGCTCGCGCTCGCCGGTGCGACCGGGCTCCGCGCCGAGCCGATCGAGCTCGAGCGCAGCGGCCCGTCGTACACGATCGACACCGTGCGGGCGCTGAAGGCGCGGCATCCGGAGCGCTCGTTCGCGCTGGTCGTCGGCCTCGACGCGTTTCGCGAGCTGCACACCTGGCACCGCTGGCGCGAGATCCCGTGCGAGTGCGACCTGATCGTCACCTCGCGGCCGCCGTACGACGTCGTGCCCGGGCCCGGGGCGCTCGCTGCCGCGTCCGACGTCATTGCCGCGACCGGGACCTTCTGGTACGAGACGAGCATCGGTAGCTTCATTCATGAAAGCGGCCACCGGCTGGAGTTCGTCCCCGTGACCGCCATCGACATCTCGGCTTCGGCGATCCGCAGCGCCGTCGCCGCGGGTCGGTCCATCCGCTTCCTGACCCCGCAGCCCGTGGTCGACTACATCGCCGCCCGGGGCCTCTACCGCGACCGCGCGTCGGCTTGACGGAGGCACCCGACACGAACGTGACGAGATCGCCTTCGCCGAAGCGCCACGACGACCCGATCTGGGAGCGCGCGGTCCTGTGCGCCGAGGCGGCGCTCGACAAGAAGGCGGCCGACCTCGTGATTCTCGACGTGCGCGACCACACCTCCCTCGCCGACTACTTCGTGATCGCGTCCGGCCGCTCCGACACGCAGGTGCGCGCCCTCGCCGAGCACATCGAGGAAGTTTGCCGCAAGGCCAAGTACCGCCCGCTCGCGGTCGAGGGGTTGCGGCACGGTCAGTGGGTGTTGCTCGACTTCGGCGACGTGGTGGTGCACGTCTTCTACGCGCCGGTGCGTGAGTTCTACGACCTCGAGCGTCTCTGGTCGCAGGCGCCGCGCCGCGCCCTACCGCCGTCGCTGACGACGCTCGCCGCCGCGCAGAGCGCCGAGGCGACCGAAAACCCGAGGTAAGCGCTGCTCCGCCGCATCGCCTTGGCCGTCCTCGTCGCGCTGGTCGGCGGGGTCGTCGGCTACCTGTTCTACCACAACGCGCACACGGTCTCGCTGCTGCTCGGGCCGCAGTCGTCGTTCGAGCTGCCGGTCGCAGCGCTCGTGCTGGGCGCGCTCGCGATCGGCGCAGGGCTCGTGCTGCTCGGCGGCTTGCTGCGCTCGAGCGTGACCGGCGTGTCGAGCTGGCGGCAGCAGCGTCGCGAGCGCCGGCACGGCGCCCTGCTGCGCGTCCGCGAGCAGGGTCGCCGGTACCTCTGGTCGGGCGACTTCGAGTCGGCCACGCGCGCGCTCGCCCGCTACGTCGCGCGGCACCCGAAGGACCTCGACGCCGTGCTCGAGCTCGCGCACACCTACGAGGCGCGCGGCGAGCTCGAGACCGCGCGGCGAGTGCTCGAATTGGCGCGCGGCGAGGTGGGGAGCGATCCGCGCCTGCTGCACGAGCTCGGGCGCCTCGCCCGCAAGCGCGGCAACGCCGGAGCGGCGATCGACTGGCTGCAGGAGGCGGTGCAGCAGCACCCCGACAGCCCGCGTCTGCTCGCCGAGCTCGCCGAGGCCCTGGCCGCGGAGGGCCGCTTCGCCGAGGCGTCCGACGTGGCGCACCGCTGCCTCGCGGCTGAGCGCGAGCCGTCGCGGCGCGAGGAGGCGCGCAACCGCGCGATCGCGATGCGCTACCGCGCCGCCCAGGCGCTCGAGGACCCGGCCGCCTCCGAGCAGGCGCTCCGCCGGCTGGTGACCGACGCGCCCGACTTCGTCCCCGCGATCGTCGCGCTCGCGGCCCGCGCGCGCGCGACGAACGACCTGCGCACGGCGGAGCGCGTGCTGCGCGACGCGATCCGGCGCGCCCCGCGCGGCGTTCTCCTCGAGCGCTTCTTTGCGCTGCACGCGAACGCCGGGCAGCCGGAGCGCGCGCTTCCCGTGCTGCGCGACGCCTGCTCGGGCAACAGCCTCGCCGCGCCGCGGCTCATGCTGGCCCGCGCGCTGGTCGCCGCCGGCAAGCATCCGGCCGCCGAGTCGGAGCTGAGCGCGCTGGTCAAGGACACGCCCGCCTACCGGGCGGAGGGCGTCGACATCGGGCCCGAGCGGGATCTCGTCGCCGGCGAGCTCGCGCTCGCGCGCGGCCACGACCGGGAGGCGGCGACGCTGCTCGGCCGTGCCGCTACCGGCAGCCACCGTCCCTTCGTCCACGCTTGCGTCCGCTGCGAGCGCGAGTACCCCGAGTGGCGTGACCAGTGCGCGTGCGGTGCGTACGGCACGATCGACTGGCTGACCGCGCTCGCCCCGCTCGACCGCGAGCGCCAGCCCCGCTCGACGCAGGCCGCGATGCTCTAGCAGGATGATGAAAAGTGCGCCCGCACGGCGCGCTTTAGATTGACAACAGGGCCTATTCTTGGCATCGAAGATCCTTCCCTGCGGAGGTGGCGGCGATGCGCGGACGTGTGGAGCGGCAGGAGACGATGTTCAGCCTGATGACGCCG
>FWPU01006817.1_pt1 | contig 22114 bp, 23 predicted proteins | sample 2228361 | NCBI WGS metagenome assembly FWPU01 (sample SAMEA103939777, study PRJEB20133) | metagenome
CCTTTCTTGAATATCTTTATAGCTTGAGGAGGACACACATTCTCGCATGCCATGCAGAAGATGCAGTCCTTTTCCCGGATCATAAAGGCTTTCTTCTCAGAAGCAGGGTGTCCAGGCGTCTGCAGCCATTCATAGACATTAACGGGGCATGCTTCGATGCAAGCACCGTCAGCAACGCAGATGTCGAAATCTACGCAGACATTTTCACCCCATATTCCAAGCTGGCCGGGTGCGTCGTATGGTCCCCATACCTTGATTCCCTGATAGGTACCTACCGGCTGCCTCTTTTCCTTGAACTTAGGATCGATTGGGCCATCGACCTTGTCATAGCTTGTGCCTGTGCCGGATAGCGAAATAGTCGTCGGTCCACCCGCAGCCGGAGTGCTAGGAGTCGCTGGTATTGCAGGTGGTGGAGAAGCAGTAGCGGCTGGAGCTGGAGCAGCAGCTGCTGGCGTTGCTGGCTTTGGTACTGCGACCTGCTGGGCCATAGTCTTTTGCCTCTTGACAACACATAATTGATTGTGAACATCCCTCATGCTTTCCAGAGTGTTAGGATTGCTGTGGCGCAAAAGAGTACCGCAGTCTTGGCATACATACTCGGTTACAGTCGCAGTCACGAGATTATATGGACTTCAACTTACTTATTAACTATGCCAAAAATAGAGGAAAAGAGGTATCAGGTAGTTTTTATTGTCTTGTAAACTGCTGGGTCTGTTGGGCGAAGAATGTGGTCCAGGCCTTTGCCACATTGGTGGAAAAGTCAGTCACTGCATCGACTGTCCGATTGTAGATCTTTAGGTTTTCCCTCGCAGCGTCCAGTGCGTTGATTGTCAGCTGGTTGTTGATGCCAACGGACCTGATTGTATTGTTTGTCATTTCGTTTGACTGTCTTGTTAAGAGGTCAGCATATGGAACCGCTGGGATGTTCATCGAACTTGCAAACTGTTTTTGAGCTGCAAACGCAGTCTGGATCATGTTCTTTGTAGTCTGGATGTAGTCCAGCTGGAGGTTAGAGATTGATTGTGAATACTGCGGTTGAACCTTTGCAAATTCATCTACCGTCCTGATGAGGTTGTCCCTCATTGTGTCGTATATGTCGCTTGCCTTTGTTTCATCTCTTGTTGTCGGGTTAGTCTTGTCGACCATTTTAATTACCATTTAATGGTAATCAATGGTAATATATAAACATTGGTCAATAACGACGTTTATCCCCATCCATTGGTAATAAACACCATCTAGTGGTTGTAAGCCCTTAGCTAACAGGCCTGCCTTAAATCAAAGTATCAAGGCGTTACTCTGATACAGGCATCGAAAGGAAAAACCTCACATTCAGATCTTGAAAGCCAGAAAAGATTATGCAAGTAAAGATCAGATAGTAGGTCTTGTACTCACATAGAGGACAACAATCTCAGTTATAGTATTAAACTCGCGGGCCTTTGGCAGGCATGCATACATATTTGCACTGATTCTCATCTAATCTTTGTCGTTCTCCGGGGATATTCTTGTGCCTTCTTTGACCTGTACTCACACATGTACTCTGACTTCCGCAAAAACAAGACCAACACCACCACTGTACGGCATAAGGCCATGCCAGGGAGACGGCGATCCAACTTGCTAGACAGACTGCGTATTTGTGCTACTAAGTGTGATTGCAATTATTCTCTGCAATAGTCGCCACAGGTATGTCTGGTTTCAACGATTTTCTCCATAGATGCTTTGACCGGGGGTGCTTTTGCAGTTATTATCAATACCACCTATGGACACCCACGCGCGTGATAATTCTTGCAGGTCTTATCGCATGGTTTCACAACCATCATTAATGCGCTAAGGTAATTGCCATTGGAAATGGATATTCCACTACTAGTCAATCTCGAATATCCTCATTCTACAGAAAGAACGGTGCAGATAGGCAGGGAAATAACAAACTGGCCTTGGCCCATCAATGCAAGATCTGTCACCGGTTCTTATTTGGTTCTACTGCCTACTGCTGCTACCATCTCGGGCCGCGGTGAAGAAGAATATGATTCAACTATTGACAACCTTGCTGCGCAATCGATATGATAGTATTTTCTATTCTTGCCGGCAGAAACTATAATATCGGTTGGCGTGAATGGCTCATTGCAGTGCCTACAGAGACCTTTTTGTTTTCTATGAATTGTGTCGAGTATGCGAACTCGCGACACACGGCTAGAGTTTCCGATAATTCTCACCATATTGGAATTTGACATGCTAGCCAAAACGGATGGTTAGGTGATTCATTAGCATTTTGGTGAGGAATAAGATAAGATAGAACGAAACCCGTTCGCTATACACAAATTGGAGATGTCTTTTCTGAAAGTATTGCTATAGAATATTATATTTTGCTAGCCCATGCGGACCCATCCGCGGTTTCGGTTCCTAACTGTTGAGGACGAGATAGGCCCAAACTGCATAGCGATGATGTTGGACACAATAGCACAATCCATCAGTACTGCACCGATTACGTCGAAGAAGTCAAGTCGGGTTGGCGGCGTGTGTCCCGAATCGTTCATTGTATACATGATCAGCGGACAGCGATTTTGTTTGCAATTTTGCCACACGACGAAGCCAAGTCAGGTATCTTTTTTACTGTGGTTATTGCGCTGATTAAGCATCAATTTAGCAGATATCGTCCACATCCCTCTCATTATTATAGGCGAGTCTACGATAACAAAAATGTACAGCAAGAAGAAAGACATGGCGATGGAACCTTGAGGAGTAGTTTGAAAAGCTCTGTTGTTCCGATACATACTTTGCAGGAATGCAAGTGCGTCTTCAATCATCACTACTAAGAATAGCGATGCTCAACCCGTGGCCCTACAACAGCATTCGCATTTTTGCATAAGCGTTGCATAAAGTGATACATAGCCAGCAAGAACGATGAAGGGTAATGGTGCAAGACAGATGTCTGGGTTTGCAAGCACATTTGGAGAAACATGTAATTCTTGTCATATTTGCGCGGAAGGATAACAATTTCAGGTACAGGCAAAGATAACGCTCAAGCGATTCATGGATTTCAATTCCCAATCGGAAGTGTTATTATCGTTGCAGGCAATCTAGTTTGTCACCTGTGCGCGCAAGTACAATGCGCACTCCATTGGCGTCAGGCCTGCCGCCAGGAGCAAAGTACATGCGGTGTTACCCCGAGTAGGGCAACCAAAAACAAAGCATTAATCTAGAATACACATCCCCTTTTGTTGTCCAGAATCAGAAATATTCAAAATTCCTGCTTGGCACTTCAAGGCCATAAAGCAGCAATATCTTGGAATTATGGAGTAGGTTACAGATCATCCGCTTCCCTCTTCCTCTTCTTCCTCTTCTTCCTCTTCTTCCTCTTCTATTTCGGCTTCAACAACGATAAATCCCAATTCTTTAGCCTTGTTTGCCAGCTCGGACAACTTTTGGAGAGCTACGACACCATCTCCTTTGATCTTCATTTCAAGTTCCGCTTTCATATGCTATCTGATCAAAATCATATTGCTTAAATGCGTTCTTGCAAATTCTATGCATCGAATAAAGATCCTCCGCTGCGGCCAAACATAGCAATCGCAGTCGTCATATCAGATGGCGGATGGAGCCGCAAAGATATCCCTTCTAGCTCGGAAGATAAGCATAAAGACATGATTTCAAGGTCTTCTGTGAACAGATAGCTCACCACTGGTGAACAATATTCTTCAAATCCCACCTCCGCGCTAGCCAGCGTAATCGCTAATGTTTCTATGTGCGAATATTTCCTCAAGTTCTATGTCATCCTTGCATCTACCTGCTGGTTCGCAGATAGCACACCAAACGATTCTCCAATTTCCTCCCGCTCAATGACCATAGTTATCAACCTGTCAGGATATAGTTGGCTCAGCCGTACTCGATAAGGCCGAGTATGTTGCCAAGGATGATTAGGATTGAGGAGCCACTGATGTAAAGGAACTTTTCTCGGTACTAGCAGATGAGTGATGAGTTTATCACTTCACAGTATTTCGTCAGTCTGATATAGCGCAGAGAGGCGCAGAATATTGCAAAAGTGAATGTCACCACACTTATGGCGCAGACCCACGTGCTGTGGAGCACAAAGCGGAGTCGAACCCGCACGCAGAACAGGACTACATACCATAGTGCCAGAACATCAATCTCGTCTCTTCCAAGAATGTATCCCCTTTTCTGTTCCAGCAAAGGCGATCCTCATTTTCCTTCTCATCGATCTTTTCAGATTGTTATGCGGCATTCCTAGCTATCAGGCATCTTTTATGCATGACCATCGGCAGATATCTCGCCCCGGTCAACACTCACACTATATGCGTATGTGCAGATGCGAGTACGGGCTTGCAATCTGTGCACCGCTGGCAAAACTTTAAAGTGCATCAGCGGGCACTCCTAGATATCGTGTCTTCAACCAGAGAGATCAGGCTCGTTTATTCCTCACCTGACATGCCAGAGCTAAAATCGCCCATTCTGATTTGCGGGTTCCCGGGCAGCGGCTATGTTGGAAAGCTAGCAATAGACCACCTCATCCAAGAGCTGCCCGCGAAACACCTTGTAGACATTTACTCTAGCTCCTTTCCTCCACAAGTCATGATCAAGGCCGACGGAACAGCCGAGCTGATGAAGAACAGTATCTTTTGGTGGCAGAGTGGGAATAGTAGTAGTTCCAGCGGAGACACAGATCTTCTGTTGCTCACAGGCGACTCACAACCTGCAACCCCGGACTCTGAATATTCGCTGGCCGAAGAAGTGCTGAGAATTGCAGGCCAGTTTGGCACAAAGCAGGTGTTCACCCTTGCAGCATACATTACAGGAGTCTTTGTGAACAAACCCCGAGTCTTCGGCACCGCAACCGACTTGGAAATAGTAAAGGAATTTTCATCACACAATATTTCAATGATGGACAGCGGTAGTATCACCGGCATGAACGGCCTTGTCATTGGTATTGCCAAGCTGCATAACATGAAGGGAATGTGCTTACTTGGAGAGACATCAGGCTATGTGGTTGATGCAAAGGCTTCCAAGGCGGTGCTTGAAACTCTATTAGAAATAATCGGGATAAAGGTCGATATGGAGAACCTTGAAAAACGCGCAAAAGACACAGAGATGCTCATCCATACCATCGAGCAGCAGATGCTTGGAGGCCGAACTGTCGGCAAACCGCTTGAAGGCCCGCAGCAAAAGCCGCGGGACCCCACAGGATATATCAGTTAATTAGAGCTTTGTCATCTTGCCGAACTTGCCAACACTGATGCTGTTTTCGCCCTTGAACGTATTGATATAACCGTTCTCTATTGAGAGCCTGTCGCCCGGCTGTACCTTGTTGATGTCGTCACCCCATAACGAAAGCTTGATGCTTCCTGTTTCGTCCGAAATTATTGCGTCGGCCACTGTGTTAGTGCCTCCGGCTTTGAGGTTGACTGTGCGCGGCTCACCAATGCTCTCCACCTTGGCGACAACGCTTACGTTACGCATTCCCGCCTTTAGATCGCTTATCTTCATGTTTTTTGCTACATCTGCATCTAATAATAAAGGTTGGGATTAAGAAAAACAAAGATGAGTTGAGAGAGAACCTGTCTTATTGCGTGACTCAAAAACCGCCGTTTCTGAATGTTTATAGTACCAAAAACTCATCTCAAACTTACGAATTTCGGCCCCGTTGATGCATGTTTTCGAACACCACTTGCTTATTTCAGATTCATGTAACACAGCATGAGAGGCCGCTTTCTCATATACTGGTGACAGTCATTTCGTGCCCACAGTCGGTGCATACCAGTTTTGTCCCTGCCAACGTCCTTCCGCGTACTTCGTGGACTGTCTTACTATGGCACTTTGTGCATAGCCTTGACACGGTTTCTGGTTTTGGCATGGTATTATGCGCAGATAATAAAGTGCACAGGCAAAATTTAACCTTTAAAGCGGGCAGCGCAACCATGAAATAAGGTTCCGCTGGCAGACCTGATGTCATGCAGCAGGCTGTAGAGGAGGGGTAGCGAAGCCTGGTCAAACGCGCAGGACTCAAGATCAAAGAGATATGCGCACGGCACATCATATTCCTCTCGCGACACACTGGAATGCGAGATGAGTGATCCCGTCCCTTAGGGGTTCGTGGGTTCAAATCCCACCCCCTCCACTAATTCCTTATTCTTCGTCCAGCTCTTGGAGAGATGGCACAAGGTTCAAATTATTTTCAGTGGCAGCTTGCTCTTGTACAATAATATGGCGCGCAAGTCAGTGGTGCTCCTCCCCGTCATTGCTGCTTCTGCCATCATAGGGATTCTAGGTATCACATTCATACCGCCTGAGATCAGAGACAAGGACACTGGCTTTCCAAAAGGCACTGTGAGGATTGATGACAGCGTGGTCACCGTAGAGATCGCCGAAACTGGTCCGGAGAGGCAGAGATGGATGACCTTCAGGCAAGATAGGCTGCCGCTCGACACTGCAATGCTGATAAAACATGACAGATCTGACCTCCACGAAGTATGGATGATGAATATAGAATACAACCTCGACCTTATCTGGTTTGATGAAGAAGGGAACGCCGTCTACATAATAGAAGATGCACCCCCGTGCGGAAACGTAATTGAGACTGTCAGCTGCACCTACAAGACAACAAGAAAGGCGCTCTATGTAATGGCCGCTACTTCAGGATTCATTGACGAGCACAACATCACAGTCGGGTCAAAGATGACCATCATCTCTGTTTAGCTTTATTATAATGCGGAATCAATACCGCTCTTGTTGGTGAAGATCATTCTCGCAGATCCACATGCAAGACCTCTTTCCAAGAACGAGGTAGCGAGGCTGCTTGCGCGACCAAACATCCTAAGGCTTGCATACCTCGACGATGATGGAAAAAGCCCTGTCGTCCACCCTGTGTGGTATTATTATAGTAAGGGCAAGTTCTTTGTGGCGGCCGACATCAACAGCGCAAAAGCAAAGATACTTCGCAAGAACCCGGAAGTGTACTTTCTTGTGGATGAAAGTCCAAGAAGCGGACCAACACAGGGCGTCAGGGGTAGAGGCACCGCAAAAGTGATCTACGATACGAACTATGGCACAAGGGTGACCAGACGTAACGTAAAGAGGTACATGGGCAGCCTGACCAGCAGAGCCGCGAAGAAAGTTCTCAAGATGGGTCCAGAATCATGCGTCATAGAGATAACACCATCTTACATGGCCACTTGGAGGTTCTAGAAGCTGACCATTTTTTTCAGGTCTTCATACGCCTGTTTTACTTCTTCGATGGCGGCTCCATCTTCTAGCGTTGTGATGTCTCCGATCTTGTCTCCGCATGCTACCGATTTTAGCAGACGGCGCATGATCTTGCCGCTTCGAGTCTTGGGCAGCTTGCTTACGAAATAAAGTTCGTCCGGCGTGGCTATAGGGCCAAGGGTGCTCCTAATGTGCGACACTATCTCGCTTCGCAGGCTATCTGATTTCATACCCTCTTTTGGAACGAGAAATGCGATTATGCATTCACCCTTTGTGCTATCGGGCTTGCCAGTCACCGCAGCCTCGGCTATGGCCTTGTGTGAAACAAAGGCGCTCTCAATCTCCATGGTGCCAAGCCGGTGTCCGGCCACTTTAAGCACATCATCCGCCCTGCCAAGGAGCCACATGTATCCATCGTGGTCAACAAGGGCATAATCACCAGGGTAGTAGTCCGTCCCTGCGAACCTGTTCCAGTATGTCTGCTTGTACTTTTCATCATCGCCCCACAGCGTAAGAAGCATCCCAGGCCACGGCTTTCTCACAACGATATAGCCTTTTGTGCCGGGCGGGACAGGCTTCCCATTTTCGTCCACCACAGCAGCTTCGACCCCGGGTACTGGGAATGTGGCGGAGCCGGGCTTCATAGGGATAGTCTCAATGCCGGTGCACATGCTCAACATTATCCCGCCTGTCTCCGTCTGCCACCATGTGTCAACTATTGGACAGGCCTCTTTGCCTATCGTCTTAAAGTACCACATCCAGACTTCGGGGTTTATGGGTTCGCCTACGGTGCCAAGGAGCCTGAGCGATGAAAGATCAAAAGAGTTTGGAATTGCATCGCCATACTTCATGTACATCCTGAGTGCAGTCGGCGTCGTGTACAGTATGGTGGCGCCGTACTTCTCAACTATTGCCCAATATCTGTCGGGCTTTGGAAAGTCTGGTGCGCCTTCGTACATTATTTCGGTGACGCCGTGCATAAGCGGGGCATAGACCACGTAGCTATGGCCTGTTACCCAACCGATGTCTGCAGTGCAGAAGAAAATGTCCTGCCTGTTGAAATCAAAAACCCACTTAGCGGTTGAATAAAGATGTGTGAGGTAGCCCCCTGTTCCATGCATCACGCCTTTTGGCTTGCCGGTCGTGCCAGACGTATAAAGTATGTAGAGCGGGTGTGTGCTCTCAACCCACTCTGGCTCGCAATAGGTTTTTGCCCCTTCCATGAGGTCGTGCCACCATAGATCCTTTGAACCCATCTTGACTTGGTTGGCAGCTCGCCTCAGCACCACCACGTGCTCTACAGAGGGTGTTGATGGAAGCGCTTCGTCAACTACTTTTTTCAGCTCGATTAGTTTGCCCTTTCTAAATCCACCGTCTGCCGTAACGATCACTTTTGATTGCGCGTCATTGACACGATCTATAAGCGCCTGTGAAGAAAAGCCAGAGAACACGACGGAATGGATCGCGCCTAGCCTTGCGCAAGCAAGCATCGCAACAGGCAGCTCAGGCACCATGGGCAGGTATATCGTCACCCTGTCTCCTTTTGTTACGCCAAGCCCTTTGAGGACATTAGCGAACTTGTTCACCTGGCGATAAAGCTGGAAATATGAAAGCGTCCGGGTCTCTCCGCTTTCGCCTTCCCATATAATGGCGGCTTTGTTCTTGATGTCGTTCGTGATGTGCCTGTCAAGGCAGTTCACCGACGCATTTAGCCTGCCTCCTACAAACCACCGTGCAAATGGCGGTTTCCAGTCAAGAACTCTTTCCCACTCTTTCGACCATACAAGGTTGCGCGCCTGTTCTGCCCAGAACTTTTCAGTGTCCTTCGCGGCCTCTTTTGCAGCCTTTTCAAGCCTGCTTCCGGGCTTGATACTGATCTTTATCTTGCCGCTCTCTTCATATAGCTTGGAAGGCGTCGACAAACACTATAAAAAAAAGAAACGGGTCTTTAAATCATTTGTTGAATTCTTCATCACCCAAGTTCGAAAAATCGAAAGAGCATTCATAACTTTCTTATTAAAAAGTCTGTCGATATATTAAAAATCAAGAAAAATTACTGCTATCATAGTTTGAAGTACAGAAGCAGAACAGAAATAGTTGCAATGATCCTAGAGGCTGCAAACGGCGGAGCCACAAAGACGAAAATTATGTACAAAGCTTTCCTGAGCTACGCACAGTTGAGAGAATACCTGACTGTCCTGATCGAAAACGGGCTGCTTGAATACATGGAAGGAACGCAAACGTACAAGACCACCGCAAAGGGGTTGAACTTCCTGAAGATGCACAGCGAAATAGGCGAGCTGTTGCAGACTAGTGCGGTCAGAGAGCACTGACCACTCTTAATTTTTTGTGGAAGAAAAATAGAAAAAGAAAAAGTTGAGAATGACTGGACGTATTCATCCCAGTCAGCAAATAAAATTTATTTTGTGATTACCTGGTTAAGCCAGTTTGTCTCTTGCTCTGCGCCATTGTCGGCAGTCACTGCTACAGGCTTCTCTCCATCTTCTTCGTCAGGCGTAGCAGATAGCTCCTGTGTAGCAGATACCTCCTGTGCTGGAGCGACGTCTTCGGCATCAGAATGGCTTGTTGACTCGGTGGCAGGCGACTCTGTTGTGGGAGCTGCTACTGCTGCCGTCGGTGTTGTTGATTCGGCTGTAATATTTTCAAGAGTGTTGGCTGCCATCTTTGCTCTGACATTGCCGATCTCGGTCCTTTCGTTGTGGATGTGCTCAAGTAGTTCATCAGTCTGTACCTTGATCTGTTGGTAGGTTTCTTCCCTCATTTCGTTGCTCCTAAACTGCAACTTGGCATCAAAGAGGACAGCCTTGATATTCCTGGCTTCAGCTTCAAGCTCGGACAGACGCGCATTCAGCGTGTCGTTGACCTGCTTTTCGCTTGCTTCAAGCTCTGAGAGCTTTTTCTCATACTTTATGTAAACCAGCTCTGCATCTTCCTTCATGCCGTCATTCTCAGCGACAATGTCCTGCAGCGCCTTTATCCTCTTTAGCGTCAGTGACTTTTGCCTCAGCAGCCTCTGTGCATCCAGCCTCCATTTTGGAATGAAGAAGACATAGTCTCCCTGGATGACGAGTTGCTCGTACGGCAGTTGCTTCAGTCCGCCAGAGCCGGTGTCGACTCCGACAGTCTCGATTTCTCCGTCAATCTCGGTTATAATGCCGACTACCTTTCCGATGTAAGTACCATAGATGTCTTTGACTTGCTTGCCTATGAATCCGAGCTTTTCTTCGCTCATGCGAATCGTTGAGCAAGATGGTATAATGATAACGGTGTCAAAATTGTTGCATTCTTTAGTAAGAGCATTTTTTGCTATTTTCGTTGCACAGCTTTTTATTTGACATTCTCGCCTGCTACCCCTATTGGTATTTGATAATGCGGTCTTTCTGGACAGCTTTACTGAAGAAGAAAAGGCCGTTCTCAAGGACCACTTCTCGAATGCCGACAAAGCAGTTTTTGCGATAACAACTCCGAGGCAAGTCGACAGAGGGGCACTTATGTCTCGCTATTCAAGGACAGACAAGACCATGCGGAGGGTGTTTCTGGACGAGTTTGCCAAGAACCCAAACAGAGGAGAGGAGTTCTACCGGCGCGTCCTCCTTGAATACGGAGACGACTCTGTAGCAGAGCTGGGCGAAGCACAGGTGGCAGTAGAGGGTATCTCGAACATTGCAGCAAAAAAGATAGAGGATCGCAGGATCGGCCTCTCTTACCTTGAAAAGTCATCCCGCTATGTTGCATTTGACCAGAGGGTTGCCGGACACTACCGTTATGTCAGAGAGGCAAGAATCATGCAGTCACCTCATGCCGACAGGTATATCAATGCATGCGATCTGTCTTTTGATACTTACAGCAAGGGAATACAGCCGCTGCAATCGTTCCTAAAGGAAAGAGAACCAATAGAGCAATTCAGCTTTTTTGATTCCAACCTGCAAAAGGAGGCGCCTTTTGGACAACTGAAGGAAGAAAAAGACATCAAGACAGCAGAGCGGATCTACAATGTCACAATAAAGGCAAAGACCTTTGACCTTCTGCGCGGGCTGTTGCCGGCATCCACGATGACAAATATTGGAATTACGGGTAACGGCAGGGCCTTTGAATACCTGTTGGCGCGTATGTATAGCTCAAGACTAGGAGAGATCAGATCAATTGCAGATCAGCTGTTTGACGAGCTGAATGCGGTCATTCCCTCCTTTATCAGGCGTGCAAATGACAAGCATGGACAAGCACTGCAGGAATATATTGCAAAGACTGAAGGTGCAATAGGCAGACTTGCCAAGAGCTATCTGTCTGGAGTACCAACAGAAGAAAAGCCAGAGGCCGTACGACTGATCGACTTTGAAGACAATTTTCAAGCAGAAGTCAAGGTTGCTTCTGCAATAATGTACGAACAGGCGTATGGCCAGCCCCTCCACATGATAAGAAGCTATGTCAAGTCTATAACGACAGAAGAGCGACACAAGATCATTAGAACATACACGGAATTTAGAGCAAACAGACGGCACCGCCCCGGCAGGGCGTTCGAGATGGTCGATTATACTTTTGAACTGTTTACCAACTTTGGGATGTTTCGCGACCTACATAGGCACAGGGTGCTCACGATGGAACGCCAGCTGCTTTCGACGCGCCACGGATACGACATGCCGCAGGAATTGGTTGACGCTGGGCTCGACAAGGATTTCAAGGACTGCATGTACACTACAAAGCAGGCATACGAAGCGATTGCAGAGACGATGCCCGAAGAAGCACAATACGTCGTCAACTTTGCCTTCCGATACCCGTATTTTGTAAAGATGAACCTACGCGAAGCATGTCATATGATAGAGCTGCGTACTGCGCCGCAGGGCCATCCGGACTACCGCATCGCGTGTCAGAAGATGTATAGCGAAATCAAGCGGGTTCACCCAGTGCTTGCAGAAGGCATCAGGTTTGTCGATATGAACACCTACTACAAGCTGGAAAGATTCGATGCTGAGAAAAGGACAGAGAAGAAGAGGCAGCAAATAAGTTAGGCAAATTGCCGGTGAAAAAGAGGATCAAGTTAGAAATGCGGCATAGGCTTGGTGCACAATATGTCTTAAGCAGCTTCTTGCTCTTCTTCATACATCTGATGCGGTACAGGTCACTTTCTGTCGTCCTATGTATACCAGTTCCCTCCACCTTTTCGCTATTACATGACTGCGGCATCGCATCAAGGAAAAAGACCAAGCCTCGGGCGGGCTTTGATCCCGCGACCTCTACCTTACCAAGGTAACGCTCTACCAGGCTGAGCTACCGAGGCGCTGCTTCTAATGCAATTGAAAAACCCTATAATAATTATTGGAATGTAGGAAGGCACCCATAAGGGAACTAATCGATGACCGGCTCGGCATAAACCGATCATTCTTGACCATCTGGTCGACATATCCCACGGCAACAATCCTTCTGGTAACCTCCAATTATGCCCCAGGAATCCAGATATGTGTAAAAAGATAATCGACAGTGCTTCGTTGCGGTTTCGAAAAATCGTCATTTCTGATTGTTTTCCAGTACCAAGAACTCCCCAAGAGCTACGAATTACGGGCTGTTGATGCACGTTTTCGAAGATCGCCTGCTCATTTCAGATTTATGAAGTAGCGCAGCATCTAATAGGATATCGTCGTCATGGTCGTCTCCCTTCTAGCCATTAAGACCAGGAGGCTAGATTTGCCGCATGTTTTTCCTGCTGGCTGACTCGAAGCTCACCATCTCGACATTGCTGCAACTGTCGAAGATACCATATTTTTCAAAAAATGCAGAAATTCATTGCAATAATCTCCCAAGGAAACCTCGGAATAATAGTTGCGTCCTTCATAATCCTTCTAACAAGCATCAATTGCAGCAGACATCATCGATCTCATCGTTGTGTGTGTATATCACAAGATAAGGAGCACATAGCAGGAAGGCATACGACAACGTTGATCTCAAACGAGGCTAGAGCCATAAATTGCGTCCCTGTCAGCCAGAGGAACAAGGACTAGACGACGATTTATCTTTCGGAAAGGAAGACATTGTTTGGCGAGTACCTAGTGTCTGTGTCGAGTAGGACGCGGAACAGTGAGCTGATGTCTCAATCTATTGCCTACAACAACATGCACAGGGTGACGAATCTTTGCTTGTTATCGGAGTGAGGGCTTTTTCCCTGGCCCAACGACCAAACTTATGGAAAAATAAATCCATTTTTTTCATAAAGAAAAATCACCAGTGTAACAGTGGCCAACAACAGGAAGGAATAGTTGCAGACTCGTATAGTCTAAGAATCTCTTGTTGTCATAGTATGTCCGGCAAGATGGCCGCGTCTCCAACGACCGACCCGTCAAGCGTCGCCACGACACATCTGTCCACCCCTGCTTGCATCACCCTTGTAATGATTGGAGAAGTCGACTTTCTGTAATAATGCTCCCCTGTCGCATACAGATGGGGGTTAAAGCTAGGCACTACGATAATCTCTACCGACCCTGCCTCAGTAGTAGATGGAAAGAGAGTCCCTCTGGGGGCCTGCATGTATAGCCAGACTCGCTGTCCATGTAATACGCTCCCTTTCTTTACAAACACAGGGTGAACATGACCCATGACTATCCGGGCAACGTTTGATCGCACGTCAGATGGCATCGAATGGCCATGTACAAGCAGAGTATCTCCTCCGAGGGTCATCCCCTTAACGCTGACAGAATTGACACTGGCAGGCAAAAGGTGCCTGATGTTGCCATCGTGATTGCCCGGTACGAGATAGACATCTGCCTTTGCTGCGAGCCGGCTAAGAAATGCAGGTATTTCATCCCACTCTTGCTTGCTAATTGAGTTAACTGAATGTTTGACATCGCCTAACAGTATTACACCGTCCGCCTGCTCCTGTTCTACCAGATGTAGCAGCTCGTCTGCCATACCCGGGACAATGCTTTGCATGGAAACACCCTTGCCCATAAGCTCGGCTTCTAACCCGATGTGGAGGTCCGTGACTGCGATATACCTTTGGTTGTCTTCAAGCAATAGCGCGGCATGCGGGTGGAGTGGCCGTACTTTCACGCTTTTTATATTCAGATAGGACACATAAATAACCAGTGTGTCGAGGATCGATGAAGCCGTAACGTCTGGTAGCGTAAAGCAGATGCTGTTCCTACCAAGCGGTAAAAAGCTGTGGGTCGTTGTTGGTAAAGACAACGAGTACTGGGCCGACCCACACCTAGGCTTTTGCTCATGCAAGGACTATTACTTTACCACTCTTTCAGGCAAGGATGAGTGCTATCATCTAAAAAGCATAAGAAGGGCTATTTCGGAAAACAAGTTTACAGTCATCGATTTTCTGGATAGTGAATACTTGGGGTTCCTACAGGCCATAGCCGAGGATAACATCAACCTGCTAGGCCGCGGTTGAAGTCTGAGTAGTAGTGGTAGTAGCGTTTGGCGGCGTATCAGCAGTAGCACTGTGAGCTTCGGGATTGTCTGTACCAGTTCTAGCCTCACCGCCTTTGCGCCCTATGGCAGAGTAGTATTCGGCTCCACGTTCTTGCTTTACTGTCTCTCCTCCTCGTTTGCCGATCTCGCTGTAGAATTCGGTCCCGTAGCGCTCCTTTACGGCTCCACCACCCTTTTCGCCTATCTCCCGGTAAAAGTCCGAACCATAGCGCTCTTTGACCACCTCGCCTCCTCGTCTTCCGGCCTCAGATAGCCCTTCCCGGTCCTGCGCCCTAGCTTCGCCTCCTGCTTTGGCTACTCTCATTCGGGTTTCTGGATTTGCTGCTGCGAGTCCTCTTTTTTGGTGCGGTGCGATTCCGCCCTTTCTTGCCACTCTTTGTCTTGTCTCTTCACTAGCAGATGCCAAGCCCCTCCGGGCGCGTCCGTTGTCGGCTTCTGAGCTCATGCCAGTTAGACACCTATATCGCTTAAAAGGGCAAGCGAATAAAGTAAGAGAAAGATAATCAAACAATTTATTATCCGATTGTCTTTACTGCCAGCATGGACGTGAAGGGGGAGGTTCTTATCGTTGGCTCGGGCGGCAGGGAACATGCACTTGGCTGGAAGGTCTCGCAAAGCAAGCGGGTCAGCAAAGTGTACTTTGCCCCTGGAAATGGCGGCACGTCTGAAAATATCAATATCAAGTACAACGATATCACAGGCCTGGTGGCATTTGCCAAAGAGAAGAAAAATGGTCTACTTACGATAGTGGGTCCCGAAGAACCCCTTTCACTGGGGATTGTTGACGCTTTTGAGAAAGAAGGACTCCGCATCTTTGGGCCGACTAAGGATGCTGCAATGCTTGAAGCCAGCAAGGCATTTGCCAAAGAGTTCATGCGCGAGGCTGGCATCCCCACTGCAGATTTTGCGATATTCTCTGACGCACAAGAAGCGCGCGACTATATTTCCAAGCAAGACAGGTCGCTTGTCGTAAAAGCCGATGGGCTGGCAGCAGGCAAGGGCGTGGTAGTTTGCGATAATGCCGACGAAGCGATTGCAGCAGTAGACAGGATAATGACCAAGAAAGAGTTTGGCGCCGCAGGTAGCAAGGTCGTCGTTGAAGAGAGAATATCAGGAGAGGAGGCATCGTTCATCGCACTCTGCGATGGGAAAACGATAATGCCACTTGCGTCAACCCAGGATCACAAACGAGTCTTTGATGGAGACAGAGGTCCTAACACTGGCGGCATGGGAGCCTATTCTCCAGCCCCGGTTGTAGACGACGCCCTCTATGAGAAAATAGTCAAGAAAGTGATGGAGCCTGCAATAAATACCATGAAAAAGCGCGGCACTCCTTTCAAGGGATTCCTCTATGCAGGCATCATGGTAGAAAAGAGCGGTGAGCCAAAAGTACTGGAATTCAATGCAAGGATGGGGGATCCGGAATGCCAGCCAATAATGATGAGGATGGAGTCAGACCTCTACGATTACATCGATGCGGCCGTGGATGGAAGGTTGGAAAAGATGCCGCCAATACAATGGAAGAGCCAGACCGCGGTTTGTGTAGTCATGGCTTCGCGTGGATACCCAGGCAGCTATGAAAAAGGTAGTGTGATAGAAGGACTGGATTCTGGCTTTGGCCCAGATATCACAATCTTTCATGCAGGCACTACCCGCGATCAACAAGACAGAGTTGTGACAAGCGGAGGTCGTGTCCTTGGAGTCACAGCACTTGGTAAGGATACAAGGCAGGCGATCGACAACGCGTATTCTGCAGTCAGAAAGATCCGCTGGGGAGACAATGGACACTATTACAGGACAGACATTGCTCGAAGAGCATTAGGACGTTAGAAATATTGGATTTCATTCTCGGTCGCTATGGCATCGAGTCTTATATCGTGCTCGCGCAGAGGAAGGCAGTCCAACAGTTGGAAGGAGTAAGCTAGTCCTACGCAAAGGGATATTGTCTTCTTATTCTTTTCTAGATATCTATCATAATAGCCCTTGCCATATCCTAACCTATACCCTTGTTTGTCAAAAGCAACTCCTGGCACGACTAGCAAGTCAATGTTGTTGACAGGACTGTATGGTAGCGGCTCCATTATGCCAAACCGCCCCTTGACCAAACAATTGTCAGATGACAATTCATAGAATGCCAGATTTTCTCCTTCGACCCTAGGGAGTGCGACTTTCTTGCCCAACGAGCGTGCCCTTTCGATTATCAAATCCGTCCTGACTTCTGAGCGGAAAGCATAGTACGCACCGACTGTTCTTGCAGACTTGAACTCCTTACAATTTAGCACTACTTCTTGAATGCGTCTGCTACGCTCTGTAATCTCAAAAGCTTCAAGGACATTGCGCTGCTCAAGCATCCGACGCCGTATATCTTGCTTATTACCTACCAGCTACCTGCTCATCTCTTTTCCAATAGAGGCTGCGGTAACCGTATTTTTCAGAAGCATAGCCCGCGTCATCAAACCCACACCACCTGGCACCGGTGTAACCCATGACGCCTTTTGTCTGACCGATTCAAAGTCGGCGTCGCCCACGAGCTTGTTGTTCAACCTTGCAGTTCCGACATCGATCACTATTGCACCCTCCTTTATCATGTCACCAGTGAGGGTAAAGCGCTGGCGATTGCCGACCGCGGTTACGACCAGATCAGCCTTTTGCAGCTTTGCGTTCAGATCCCTTGTCCTTGAATGACAGATCGTCACGGTCGCATTCTTTTCAAGGAGCAACAACGCAAGTGGCTTCCCTACCAGGTTGCTGCGGTTGACCACCACTGCATCCATACCTTCGATATCTATCTTGTAATAATCGAGCATTTCCATAATGCCAGAAGGTGTGCACGGTTTCAGTAACCCTATCCCGTTCTGGAGCATGCCGGCATTGTATGGTGTCAGGCCGTCCACATCCTTAAGCGGACTCAAGGCTGTGATTATTTCTAGCTCTTCAATATGCTTTGGCAGCGGGAGCTGTACAAGTATGCCATGGATTTCAGGGTCGTTGTTGAGTAGCCTAACCAATTCGATAAGCTCATCCTGTTTGAAAGTGGCTGGAAGCCTGTGATCCCTAGTAGCGATTCCGACTTCTTTTGCGTCGTTCTGTTTGCTTCTCACATAAGTTGCCGACGCAGGATCGTCACCTACTAAAACAGTTGCGAGGCATGGCTGCACCCCCTGCTCCTTCAGCTCTTGTACTGCCTTCTTCACCCGTGCCTTGACGTCAGTCGAAACAACCTTGCCATCAATGATTTGCGCTGCCAAACAACTAGCAGGGAATTCACGCACTATTTTGTTTTTCTATATGTGTATTCTGAATTATGAATTAAGTGCTAGTAGATTACCCACTGGTTTCTTATATAGAGCTAACACTATACAATAGGTAAGAACAATGAAATATAGAAGCAGGACCGAAATCGCGTCGCGAATCTTGGAATCTGCAACTGGCGGCGCTACAAAGACCAAGATCATGTACAAGGCTTACCTATCGTATGCACAGCTTAAAGAGTACTTGTCTGTGCTTGAAGAGAACGGTCTACTGACACAGGATAAAGGACAACAGCTATACAGGACTACCGAAAAGGGCAAGCGCTTTTTGGATATTACAAATTCGTTGCAGGGGATGTTGGAGCAGATTCCGGCGACAGAGGGATCAAAGAAGCAATAATAACACAACCCCTCCGAATTTTTTATCTATTTTTGTGAACGATATTTCGCATGTAATTCATCGTCGAAGCACACAGTGGAAATGCGCTTGACACATGGAGCGAGTGATGCTGTCCTGATGGACAAACCCTGCACACCAAGACGACTGACTGGTAAAAGTTAGGTGAAGATTGTATGCAAAGTCAAGGATATTCTTTGAAAGCAAGAATCAAGGCAATTTACCGCAGGCAGCATGGTAATGGAACGAACCATGCAAGGTATTCTCCGAGGAAAAAGCTTTAGCAGGATCGTCACTGTGATCGACAATGGCAGCATAAGGGAAGTTACCAATGGTTTTTTGAGAACACACGAGTCCGCGGCTACAAGCTCATCGATAAATACAGATGAAACAATAGAGGCGGTCCGTGAGGAACCCCAACATCCTTTTCAGATCATACATGTTACCTGCAGATACCGCAGAATCTCGGTAGAAAATTGGTAGAGAGAAAAAGGATGGACTTCATGACGGTGCCCATGATCAGAAATGCTGACGAGCTGTCACACCATACCAATTTGAAGGATTCCAGCAGTTTGAAATTATTACACGGGTTTATACGCACCAAAAAACGGAGATTATGAAAATGGTGATAGGTAATACACTTCAATTGCAAAGAAATATGGGATAAATGAAGAGACGTAGTGGTCACGATAGATGACAAACCCGTAGGAATCCTGCCATAGACATCTCAGGTATTGCCAAAAGAGCTTACAACAATAGTGGTCTAGTCTTTGTCAATCTCGACTTGCTCAAGACGTTGAAGAGCCTGTATTATCTCCTTCTGCAGTTGGTCAATGCTCTTCTCCTCCAACTTGAATGGTTGTTGCTCAATAGACGATGGCTGGACTTTTGAGGTTTCGGCAATTATCCTTTGAACTTTTTCGTCGACTGCATCATCCTGCTGCAGGTGTTTAATGCCAGAAGAAGATTTCATCTCCAGTAGCTTTTGATCCAGTGCAGAAATCTTGTTCTCAAGCAAAGATACTAGGTTGTTTCTAAGTTCAGCCATGTCTACAAAGTCTGCGACTGGCTGCACCACCGCAATCCTTTGGTTAAGAGAATCGAGCTGTTGCTTGTACTTTAACAACAACCTATCGCGCTCCAGTCGGTCTATGCGGCCCTCTTGCGACGCCTCATAAACGCGAGCAATGGCCTCCGCTGCGAGATTCTTTTCAAACAGCAAGGAAACCAGTTCTGTTCGGGCCGTATTTGACGACGGCCTAGATGGTTTCTTTCCTGTAGATCTTGCACGGGCAATTCTTTCAATGAGAGCAGCGGATATCGCACCAGCAACAGAAGTGCCTGCGATAACCGCAATTTCCGCTGACATTGTATAGTTTGCCTTTGTAAAAGCTAGAAGAAAAGCTTTCCGCTTATATCAGATAACCTGCCGCTTAATCCAAGAATACTTGCGCATCTTTGGATCTGGATATCCGCACTTTGAACATTGCTTGCCACGTTTGTGGAACGAGTTGTTGCCGCACCTCCTACAGCGTATGTGTGTCTTCTTGCGAGTGAACTTGCCCATCGAAGTAGTGCCTTTCGTCATTTCTTAGATTCTCCTCTCTGAAACTACTTTGGCGGCGGCGAGATTATCACCACGTTGTCACCTCTGACAACAATGGTGCCAAGATCGTTGGATTTGCCCTCCTCGAGGATTTCGACAGAGTCTTCGAGCAACAGGTTCATGTGCTGGTCAAAGCCATGGAGGTTCCCCCTGATCACTTTACCGCCCTTCAATTTAATAAGCACGACCTTTCCAAGGCTCTCATCAAGAACCTTTACTGCCATATCTACAGACATATATCTATCTCTACAGGTAGAGCGTAATGTAGGCATATATTAAAGTTAAACTGCAGTTACGCACAATTTTTTCAGCTAAACTCCCGAATTGTCTTAGCAAGGCCGACAACGATTTCTTGGATCAGCTTTTCACCTTTTGCAGATGTAGCCTTTCTCGGGTCACCCCATACACCATTGCCGGTTATCTTGGGAAATGAGCAGGGCGCATTGGTGATGCTGTTATAGGCAGCTTTTGACTTTGAAAGTTTCTTCGAATTTGGCGCTGCAAGATTCATCCTGACGAGCTCGGGCGCAATAGCGAGGACAAGCGAAGTTTCAACTTCTCCGGCATGATCAAACTCTCTCTTCATCATATGCCAATAATGGATGGTGTGTACGCTCACGTCCTTTGGAAGCTTGCCATACAGATCTTGTGCGATGTATTGAAGAGCGCCCATGTTGCCGTGGTGGCCGTTTACAATTATTATCTCCTTTACATTATTATCTGCAAGCGATACGCACATATCGCACAACATAGTCGAAAGCGTAGAATTCCGAAGTGAAACATTAAACATGGGCTTATGTTCGAATGAGACGCCGTAGGATACTACTGGCAGGACAAATGCTCCGACCTTTTCTGCGGCCATCCGTGCTACGTATTCTGCAATGAGCGAGTCTGTCGACACAGGAAGATGCATTCCATGCTGCTCTAGCGAACCTACTGGGATTATAGCCCGTCTGATCTTTTTCCTGAGCGCCGCTCTAAAATTGTGCTCGCTCATGCCAAACACAGGTATTGACATTTGTATTATGCATGAAAAAACAGCGTTCGCCAGATTAACTACTTTTTGGTTCTTGACCCATCCTCTCCCCTGACGTATACCTTCCCCCAATATACTTCGATTCTGTTTTCTAGGTATAACTTCACGGCTTCAAGCAGTGTGGCCGCCTCCATTTCCTGCCCTTTCTTCTTGATAGTGTCTAAGGTGTCATCATTTGATACCTTGAACGATTCTTGGCTTATTATCGGCCCTTGGTCAAGGTCTTCTGTGACAAAATGGGCGGTACAGCCAACGATCTTTGCACCGCGTTCATAGGCTTGTACATACGCGTACGCGCCAGGGAACGCAGGCAGAAGCGAGGGGTGGATGTTGATTATCCTGTTAGGATAACGCCACACAAAGTTTGGGGTCAGGATCCGCATGTATCTTGCTAGGACTATCAAGTCAATGTTATATTCGTCGATCAGTCGCAGGATCTTGTTTTCAGCCTCGGTCTGATTCGTATGCTCCACTGCGTGGAATGGTATTCCTGCCGAATCAGCCACTGACTTCAATGTGTTATCGCTTCCGATTATGACAGGGATGTTTGCCTTTATCTCGCCTCTTTTCCGTGCTTCAAGTAGCCTTTCTATGCAATGAGGTTCTTTGCTGACAAATATGGCCATGTTCTGCAGCCTATTTGGCTCTTGATAGTGGACCTTAATTTCCATAGTCAGTTTTCTTGCTAGCTGTTTTAGCCCTTCATCAAGTTGCTTTCTGTCAATTTCTGCAAATGATGCCTCTAGCTGCATGCCAAAGAGGCCCCTGGCCACATTCTGGTTTATATTTTCGATGTTGCCGCCGTTTTTGAAAATAAAATTGGTGATGTCTGCAACGACGCCCTTTCTATCAGGACCTACTACGGTCACCTCAATCAATGTCTTATCTCTGGCCGCAGCCATAACGAATTCATAGCATCGCTGAAAGATAAATAAATCTTCAGATGTAAAGGGATTTTTTGTATAAAGTAGTAATCTACAAGACAAATCATGTGTCAGAACACCTGCGTAAAAGCATGCCTATCCAAATCTCAAACAAGGCAGATTCAAAGTGACGTGTCGGATGACTCCTCACCATACCAGCCACCCTTGTCGGAACAAGCTTTATGTCAATGTGAACGACCTCATGCATGCGCTAGCCAACGAAAATTTGATGGATGAGGA
>FWPU01006818.1_pt1 | contig 22110 bp, 15 predicted proteins | sample 2228361 | NCBI WGS metagenome assembly FWPU01 (sample SAMEA103939777, study PRJEB20133) | metagenome
CGCTGCACGGCCGGAGCGCGTGGCTGCCCGCGGCGCAGACTCCTCACCTTGTTCGAGATTTGGCTCCCGGGCGGTTCCTGGTCGCCCGCCGGGAACTCTTAGACCCCAATTTCGCCGAGACCGTGGTGGTGCTGGTGCACTACGACCGGAAGGGCGCGATGGGGCTCATTGTCAACCGCCCGACTGACATCCCACTGTCACGCGTCTTTGATGAGCTCAAGCCGGCGCAGAAGCGCACCGATCGCCTGTTTCTGGGCGGACCGGTGGCCCCAATGGGCGTGCTGGCCCTGGTCCGCACGCCGGCGAAGCCGGCCGATGCCCGCAACGTTCTGGACGACGTCTACCTGATCAACGACGCCAAGAGGCTCGAGGAGGCGCTGGCGGCCTCGGATGACCCGACACGGCTGCGCGTCTTCATGGGCTATGCCGGCTGGGCCGCCGGCCAACTCGAGGGGGAGGTGGACCTGGGGGTGTGGCACATCTTCCGTGGCGACGCCAGCCTGATCTTCGACCCGAAACCGCAGACGCTGTGGTCACGGCTCATCCATCTGACCGAGCTTCGGATTGCCTCCGCGCGGCCTCCGGCGGCAACCGGCGCGAGCCGGCGGCCGGGCGCGGCACTCAGTGCTTCCACATTCGCGCTCCGCAGGGCGTCTTAACCTAAGAAGACGTGATCACGCGCGGCGGCCATCTCGCAGTGATCTTGCCGGCGCTCGCTGCCATCCTGGCCGGCCAGTACCCGCCGGATCCGGGCGCGCGCGGCTCCATCGAAGGTTCGGTGCGCCATTACAGCAGCGGCAACCCGATGCCGCGGGTCTTGGTCGTGCTCCACCCGGCCGGCTCGGAGATCGCGGCGCGGGCCATGACCACCGACCGTCATGGGAACTTCGCGTTCACCGAACTGCCCTCGGGCTACTACGCTGTCAGTGCCCGGCATCCTGGCTTCCTGCCCGCCGTTTTCGCCCAGACCGAGTACACCCGGCTGCCGGTGGTCTTCGGCCTGATGCCGGGTGAGCGCCTCGACGGCATCGTCATTCGCATGCGCCCCGGCGGTGTCATCTCGGGCCGGGTCGAGTTCACCGACGGCATACCGGCGGTCGGCGTGCCGGTCGAGCTATATCGCGAGTACTTCTACCGCGGCCGGCACGGGTTCCGGAAATCCGGCCAGGCTAGCACTGACGACCGCGGTGAATACCGCATTTTCGGCCTGCCCCCGGGCAAATATTACATCGCGGCCGGCTATTCGCCGCCTTCGCCGGGGGCCGGCGTGGAGGAACAGAAGCGGATCGGGCCGGATGGCCTCGTGGTGGCGGAGGAGGATTTCGTCACTACCTACTATCCGTCCACCGCGCGGATGATCGAGGCGCAGCCGGTGCGGCTTCGTTACAGCGAGGAGCTCGAGCATGCGGACATTCTGCTAGCGCGGGCTCGCGCAGCTCGGCTGCGCGGCCGCTTGATCAGCGGGGTGACGGGGCGCATCGTTGCCGGAGCCGACATCCGGCTCCGCCAGCCCTCACCCGCGGCCGAGGTCCTGGTGGATGCCCCGGCCGCCGTCCGCCCGGCGCCGGACGGGGGTTTCGAGATCGCCGGCGTCACGCCGGGATCCTATACGCTGGTGGCGCACGCCATTGAAGAGGGGACGCGCCTGACGGGGAGCGTGCCGGTGACTGTCGGGGGCAGTGACGTCGACCACCTCGACGTCACGCTCGAGCCGTACCGGGAACTCGACGGAAAGCTCGTCAGCGACGAGAAGACCGACTTCCCGTTGTCGCTCTTTCGTATCTCGCTCGAGCCGCACAGCGATTCCACCGCTGTCAGTTCGGTGAAGGCCGGCGAAGACGGGTCCTTCCGCATTTCCTACGTGCCGGGCGAGACCTACGACATCTTCCTGCTGGACGGCCCGCCGGATGCCTACCTCAAGAGCGCGCGCATCGGCGGCTTCGATGTGCTGCGCACGGGCTTCAAGGCGGAAGGCGGGGCCTTGCCGCCGCTCGAGCTAGAGTTCTCCACCCGCGGGGCGAGCGTCTGGGGCGAGGTGGCCGAGACGAAAACCAGGGTCGCGCTCGGGGCCACCGTGGCGCTGGTGCCGGAGCCGGCGCGGGGCAAGGTGCAGTTCTACCAGCACACGACAACGGACGCCTACGGCAAGTATCAGTTCCGCGGAGTGGCCCCCGGCCGGTACACGGTGATCGCGTGGTGGGACGACCCGCCCTGCGAAGTCTACGACTTGGAGGCGCTCGAGGCCTGCCGCGAGCACGGCAAGCCCGTCGAGGTGCGCGAGGGCGAGACGAAGATGGTCAACCTTGCGGTGGCCCGCTGACGTCACAAAGGATGTTGTCGATGAGCCGCACACCGCCGATCCAGGCGGCCAGCGCGACGCGCACCGGGCCGCGGATGGACTGGACCGGGACCATCTCCTCCGCATCAACCACTTCGAGGTACTCGAGCCGGAGCTCCGGCTGGGCCTCGAGCACCGCTCGCGCCGGCGCCAGCACCGCGGCCGGGCTACGTTCGCCCGCCGCCACCGCCTGCGCCGCCGCCTGCAAGGCCCGGTAAAGCGCCTCGGCCGTCCGGCGCTCGCGCTCGTTGAGGCGCTGGTTCCGGGAGCTCAGCGCCAGTCCGCCGGGCTCCCGCACCGTGGGCACGGCAACGATTTCCACCGGCATGTTCAGGTCGCGCACCATGCGCCGGATCACCGCCAGTTGCTGGGCGTCCTTCTCCCCAAAGTACGCCTTGTCCGGCTGCACGATGTGGAAGAGCTTGGCCACCACCGTCGCCACGCCCCGAAAATGCCCCGGGCGGAACGCGCCGCAGAGATGATCGGTGAGCCGCCGGACCTCGACGCAGGTATCGAGGGGCGCGGGGTACATCTCTTCTGCCGAGGGCGCGAAGACCACATCGGCGCCGTGCTCCCGGCAGAAGTCTAAATCGGCGGCCGGCGTTCGCGGGTACAGCTCATAGTCCGAGGCCTGGTTGAACTGGATGGGATTGACGAAGATGCTGGCCACCACTACCCGGCACTCGGACCGAGCCCGCTGCAGTAGGGCGCCGTGGCCGGCGTGCAGCGCGCCCATCGTCGGCACGAAGCCGATGACGGCGCCGGCGCGCCGGAACGGCTCCAGCATCCGGCGCAGCTCGGCAATCCGGGTTGCGACGCGCAGGCTCATGGGCTGGAAGGAAATCTCCCCTGGCGCACTTCCTCGGCGTACTGTTCGGCGGCTTGAACGATCAGCTCGCCGAGCCTGGCGTACTGCTTGACGAATGGAGGAACGAACTTGTCGAACAGCCCGAAAGCGTCATAGCTCACCAGCACCTGGCCGTCGCAGTGCGGGCCGGCCCCGATGCCGATGGTCGGGATCTCAAGCTCCTGGGTGACCCTGGCGGCCAAGTCCGCGGGAATCGATTCCAGCACGATCGCGAAGGCGCCAGCGTCCTGGAGCGCGCGGGCGTCCACGACCAGTTGCTCGGCGGCGGACTCTGTCATCGCCTGCCGCCCGAAGCCGCCGAGCTGATGCACCGACTGCGGGATCAGCCCCAGGTGCCCCATCACCGGGATGCCGATCTCCACCAGCCGCCGGGCGGCCTCCAGGATCGGGCGCCCGCCCTCCATCTTCACTGCCATGGCGCCGCCCTCCTGGAGGAGGCGGCGGGCGCTGCGCACCGCCTCGGCCACGTCGGCATGGTAGGTCAGGAACGGCATGTCGGCCACTACGACGGCGCGGGTTGCGCCGCGCCGGACGGCTTTCGTGTGGTGTACCATCACGTCGAGCGAAACCGGGATGGTCGTGTCCTCGCCCATCACCACCATGCCGAGCGAATCGCCGACCAGCAGGATCTCGATACCCGCCCGCTCGAGCAAGCGCGCCATGGTCGCGTCGTAAGCGGTGAGCATGGCGATCTTTTCGCCGCGCTTCTTCTTGTCCTTAATGTCGGTGATCCGCAGGCGGCGTGTGAGCTCAGGCATGCTGGGTCCCATTGTCGCGCAACGATCGCTGTAGTTGCCGCGCCGTCGCTTCATCGAGTCCCCGGCGGCGAGCCACCTCGAGCGTATGGAGGCCGGCGGCCCGGTACAGCGCCCGGACGCTCTCGGGCGCGCGGTGCAGCCCGCGCAGATGCGCGGCCAGGGTAGCGCAGTCGCCGCGTACGATCGGCCCCGTCAAGGCCTGCGCCGGGCCGAGCTCAATCGCGTTGCGGCAGCTCGCCTCGATGAGCGGCGCCAGCGCCCGCAGCGCCGCACCGCTCGCCACGCCCGCCAGCTCCATCAACCCGACCGCGGCATCGGCGAGTCCCACCAGGTAGTTGCTCGCCATTACGGCGGCGGCGTGATACAGCGGGCGCGCGCTGGGGGGAATCGAGATCGCCTCCCCGCCCAGGATGGCGACGATGCGCCGCGCCCACGCCGCCGCCGCACCCTCGGCAGTCAGGCCGAAGGCGATCCCGCGCAGCGCCCGCAGCCCCTGCTCAGGCGTGGGGACCGTCTGCAACGGATGCATGGCGCCGCACGACACGGCGCGGGCCGCCAAAGGGGCCAGCACTTCGGTCCCGTGGACGCCGCAGGTATGCAGAGCGGCGCCGCCTTCCATCCCCGCCTCAGCGAGGATCGCGGCCACCTCGGCGACCGCTTCGTCGGAGACCGCGATGAGAATGCGCCCGGCCAGCCGCGGCAGCCGCTGGTAAGTCGCGGCTTGCACGCCGCCGATGAAGTCGGCTCCCGCAGCGGCGCGTTCCGGATGGCGGCTCGCGATCGCCGCCACCGGTTCTCCCGCGTCGCGCAACAGCCGCCCCAGCGCCTGCCCGAGCCGCCCGGCTCCGGCGATGCCGATGGCTTGTTTGCGCGCCATCTCCCCAGTGTAGAGCGGCGGTAGGCGCCAGAGGCCGTCACCGGGCCGCCGCCAGCTTCCGGGCCGCCAGCACGTCGAAGATCCAGGTGCCGGCGCCGCCGATGACGATTTCGGTCTGGTACCACAGAAACGGAAACGGGTGCTTCAGCTCCAGCAGATCCGGCTTGATGAGCGATGTCCCGGAGATGATCCCGCCGGGCTGGTGCGACCAGTCCGCGCGGTTGAACCCGTAGGCGGCCAGGGTCGAATGCGCGCCCACGCTCGACACCAGCGACTCATTGGTCGCGGGATGGCAGCCGAGCACATAGTTGACCGTGTCGAAAATCACCTCGGGACCAAACAGTTCCGGCAGGTGCTTGTGCAGGTAATAGTGGTGCATCGCCTTCCGCTGGAAGTTCCAGCCGTGGCCCCACACGAAGCCGGAATGAATGTGGGACCTCGACTCGAGCTTGTAGCCCGGATGGATCACTTCCTCCGGGTACAGCACCCCATACGGGCTGGCGGCCCGTTGCTTGTCCGAAATCGCCTTCCACTCCGCCAGCTTGCGGCGGACCGCCTCTTGAAAGCGGGGCTCACCGATCGCGGGCAGCGCCCGCGCCAGCGTCCAGCCCGGGGTGGCGGCGAAAGCTTCTGCGGGGGCGGATGCGAACACCGGAACCAGGGAGAGCAGGTGGTCGCGGTAGCGGTTGTCCTTGGTGGTGAGGAACAGCTCCGCCGTGGCCTCGATTTCGTAGCCGCGGTAGCCGGTGTCGCGCGGGGTGTAGGCGCTCCGACCCCAGGCCGGCGACCGCTCCCGCTCGTCCTGCCACAGTTGTCGCGCTACTCGCAGGCACTGCTGCGCCAGTTGCGGCATGGCGTTTTTGAGCACGCGGTAGGAGATCGCCAGGATCTTGGCCGTCCGGTACTGGAGGCCTGTGTTGCGGTTGGTGAACACCCACCGGTCGTCCAGCTTTCCCGACCGGCCATCCTTGACTTCGTTTTCGCCCAACCTCGGGTCGTAGACGAGGTTGTCGGTGGTGTTCATCATGTCGCCCTTGGTTCCGTACTGGAAGGCGGTCCGCTCGACGACGCCGGGGAGGATGTGCCCTGCGGCGTTATAGGTGGCCAGCAGCCACTCCACCCCGAAGGCAATCTGTTGCAGCAGGTCGTCTTGACCGTCGGGCTCGTGGAGCACGACTTCGCGGGCCGCCCGGCGAATGGAGGTCAGATCGAGCGACGGTGAGAACTCCTCGGCCGCCAGCGCGAGCCCTTCAATCGTGTTACAGAGGCTGCCGGCGGGGATGTCGTGGTCGCCGGCGTCGTGCCAGCCGCCCCAGTCCAGCCCGGGCACATGCTCGTTGTCGGCGTACCGGGTCTCGCGCGCGGCCTGCTGGTAGCCGTCCAGATGCCGGGTATCGGCGGGGGCCTGTAGCGCGTCGTCCAGATGGCATGCCCCATGCCAGATGCGCGAGCCCTCCCTCACCTTGACGTGGCACATCTGCGTCGGCAGGAAGTACCGCAGCGTGGGCGTCCAGGCCTCGCGGAAGACGTCCTCGGAGATCCGGAAGGGGCCGGCCTGACGCCCGTCATACTCGATCAGGTAGATGCCGGGCTCGCGCACGGCCGTGAAGTCGAACACGCCATAGCGGTACTTGTGAAACACGCCCCAAGGCTGTAGCGTACCCTCGACGGCGGTCTCGCGGCGGCCCGAGCGGCTGATTCGGTAAAGGCGGACGGCGCCCGATGCCTCCTGCCGCGCGTCCAGTTCGATCACAGCGCGCTTTGCCTGCGCCGGGTGGTAGCCGAGCTGCGAGACGCCGATGACCGGCTCGCGCCGCCACTCGGGGCGGATTGAGGGAACGATGGCGAGCTCGAGCTCGGTTGCACCGGGCACCAGCGGCGCCAGCACATAGAACCACGCTTGTATGTTGCGCCCGCGGGCGTCGGCGAGGAGCAGCGGGCCGTCGCTGCGCTCGAAACCGACAGCGTATAGCGGATCTTCGGCCGCGATCCGCAGCTCCTTGCTCGCTTCCAGCAGGATCTCGCGGCCCGCATAGTGCCGGGTGAAGACGCCCAGTCCCTTGTCGCTCTGGTAGGACCTGGCGTAATAAGTTCCCGGGTACAGCGCGATCTGGAAGCCCGCCATCTCCACTTTCGCGGGATCGAGCGGTTTGTCGAGGGTCAGGGTGACGAGAATCTTCTTGCCGTCCGTGCGCGTCCGGAACCGGTAGCCGATGTTCCAATCGCCGATCTCGCCATGGATGGCGGCCGTGCCCGCTTTCCGGTCCACTTCACGGCGAGTGACGCCGCGGCTCGGGGCCGGCACGCCTGGCTTCATCCTCAGCAGCAGATCCCCGGAATCGAGGATCCGCTCGCCATTCTGGATTAGTTGCAGCCCGCCTTGATAGCCGACGAGATAGTTGTTGTGAAACAGGAGAAATGAGATCCCGGGGCCTTCGAAGTATTCCTTGTCGTTAAGCGCTAATTCATTCGCCTGAATGAGCGCTGGGCAAACACTGGTAATCAAGACGAATAGTATCTTGGAATAAGTCTTCATGATAAGCCTCTCTCTGTTACCTTACCGCCAGTTGTAGTCGGCAATCACATGTCCGTCGCGGCCCACCAGCAGCAACGCCGCCCGGCCGGGCTCGAGCGCCGTACGGAATTCCTTCCCGCTGGCGGCGTCACGGAAAGAAACGGTCTTTTGAGAATCCGACTCCGACGTCAGCACGTATAATGTTGCGTCTTTCCACCGGGTCGGGCAGATGAGGATGCCAGGGTCGGCCGTCGCCGTCGAGTAGGCCGGTTGCGCCGCAGCGCGCTCGATGGAGGACCGATAGACGCGGCCGATGGCTTCCAGATCGTCGTTCAGCTCCAGCGGCAGGGTGAAGTACCAAATGCGGCCCTGGCCGATCTCCTTGTCAACGAAGGTCGCGCCGGACGCCAGGCTGCCGCGATCAAGGTAGGTCGTCTTGTCGCCGGAGTAGGTAAGCCGGGCGTGGCCGCCGGGCCACTGGATCGAATAATGCCTCACGTCGAGTAATTTCGGCTCATAGTCGAGACCGAGGGCGCCGGCGCGGCCCGTGGGCAGGAAATGCTCGTCGGCGTCAATCCGACCGGAGATCAGCAGGGTCGCGCCGCGGCGGACTTGCCCGAGCAGCGCCTCCCAGGCCTCTTCGGTCAAAATCCAAGGCGAGGGAACGATGATCAGTTTCGGCTCCCCCAGCAGCCGGAGTTGATACTCGCCCACGGCATACGCCTCGGCGCGGGCGTACTGGTAGAGCGCCCGGACGCATTTCTGCTGCGCCTCGACAGCGTAGCTGTTGAACACCGAAAGCTGAAGCGACTGAGGCAGAACGATGGCAATTTCCGGGCGTACGGTTGCCGCCGCGTGCGGCGCGGCCTTCTTGGCGAAGGCGGCCATACCGCCGATCACCTCGAGCGAATTCCGGTGGGCGCCGTCCCGCCGCTGGCTGCCGAAGTAGTCGCTCCGCGACCAGTCCCAATGCAGCGAGCCGGCGTTGGCCCCGGCCAAGCCCAGCGCCAGCTTGCGCTCCAGCAGCCCCAGCGCGCGGAGCTCGTCCCAGCGCCAGGAGGTGTCCATCGCCCAGACCGGCTGCACTCCGGTTTCGCCGACCAGATTGGGCATGTCCGGCCGCTTGGCGGCGAGGGAATCCCACAGCAGCGCATCGTCCCGCCACCAGGTGTGGACTACGGTGAAGTCGACGCCGGAGTCGCCATAGAACTGGTTCAGCAGGCGGTTTGTGACGCCGCCTTCGTCCTGGCCCACGGTGACCAGTTGCTTGCCCCCGGCGGCCCGGATGGCCCCTACGAGTTCGGCGGCCCACCGGTTGAAAGCGTGCTGGGCGAAGAGGTTGTAGTCGACGGCGCGGGCGAGCCGCGGGTTGCCGTATCGCTGCAAGGTCAGGTCGTCGGCGCCCGGCAGCGGGATCTGGCCGAACCCGCCGAGCTCCTCTGGCGTCACCCGCCAGGCTTTAGCGAGCCGGTCGATGGTCTGATAACGCTCCTCGAGCCACTTGTTCCAGGCCGCGAATTCGCTCGGGTCCCCCTTCGGCGTGTTACCGCGCCACAGCCGCTGCGGGTTCGAAAAGCTCGGCTCGTTGATGAGGTCCCAGCTCAGGTACGGGACATCTTTGAAGCGGGTGACGATCGACTGGATGAAATTCTTCTGCGCGCGGATGGCCGCCGGATCGGTATAGGGATTCGAACCCGGTCCGAGCTTGAACGAGGTCTGGCCCGGATAGCGCTGGATGGTTTGCGGGTCGAAAGCATAGAAGGTGAACTGGACCTGAATTTTGTGCCGCCCAGCGGAGTGGAGAAAGGCTTCGAGGGCGCGCAGAAGCCGCTCCTGCGCGCCGCCCGTGACACGGTCCAGGTAGAAGTCATGGTTCATCCAGATTCCTGTTCGGACGAAGTTGACGTTGTGCTTCGCCATTTCGGAAAAGTCCCGCTCCCAGAGGAAGGCGTTGCCGGCGAGGCTCCCGCCGGTGAAATAGCCGGTGCGGTAGACGTCGGTCGAAAAGTAGTTGGTGCCGAAGGGAATGAACGGCGCGCCGTTGAGACTGAAGTAGTCGCCCTGAACCTTGAGCAGGGCGCCGGACCGCAGGATGCTTTCATCGCGCAGCCAGACGCCGGTGTGGTACATCTCCCGGGTCTCGCCGCCTTCGCGGAGATCGCCGCGGATCGTGTACAGCCCCGGCGGGAACGTGCCGGGAAAAGCCACGTTCGCCGCCGTCAGTTCGCCGGTGCAACTGATCTCCGCGGCCGCTTTCGTCTCGCCGTTGGCAATCAGCTCGAGTGTCACCTTGCCGGCGAGCGGTCGGCCTCGGCGCTGCATGCGGGCGTTGTGCAGCCGAACCACCGCCTGCGGGATCTCGCCCTCAACCACCGTGGGATTGGCCACTTCGATCCAGAACTGCGTCGCGCCATGGGCGGCATACGCCGCCGCCTGGCGGATGAGGGAGATGCCGTCCGCCGAGTCCCAGTAGCCGGGCGCCGGCTCGAAGTTCAGAAACACCATGCGGCTGCCCCAGTTGTGGCCGGGCTCGAGGTAGTCCTGCACCGTCACAGGCGCGGCGATCCGATTGCCGGCGGCGTTGAGGAAGTAGCCGGCGCCGCGGTAGGTTCCGCTTCCGCCTCCCATCCCGGCGGCGAAGGCGCGCCGGGCGCGGATCGCCACAGAGGCGAAGAACGAGAAATCGTCCCCCCAGACAAATCGGGTGAAGTCTTTCTGCGGCGCGTCGTAGGCGTGCCAGATCCCAACGTGGCGCGAGTAACGGTTCTGGGGTTGCTCAGTAACGAAGCGGCCGTCCTGACGGCGAACCGGAACGGCCAGCGGGCGTCCGCCCAGCACCAGCAGGCTGCCGCCGTCGCGCAGGTGGCCGGTGATCACCTTCCACGCGTCGGCCGGCACGGCGGAACCGTACGGCAGCACCAGCAGGTCGCCGCCGCCGAGCGTTCCCGGCCGCGCCAGCTCATCGAGAGTCACGAAAGAAGGGTCAAGACCTTCCAGCGCCTTCCGCAGCGTTTCCCGCGCGACCGGCCGGCTGTCGACAGCCGGAAAGCCGGGCTGCCAGAATACGACCGTCTTCGCCGCGGCCGGCCACAACGCCAGCAGCAGGGTGACAGATAAACGCGTTCGGGTTTTCATCACCTTTTACATTTAATACGGCGGCCGGCCGATGGGGCGCCCGGCGGCCCCGGTTTAGAATGGGTGGTGTGCGCGCCAAGCTGACGGGGATGGTGTGGCTGGCCCTCGCCGGCGGCGGCCAGGAGCGCGGCATCCGCTACGCTGACATCGCCCCGGGCATCGACTTCTCCTACATCACCAACAACCACTACACCGGACGCAAGTACTTTCCTCAGCCGATGTGCGGCGGCGTGGCCGTCTTTGACTTTGACCGCGACGGCTGGATGGACATCTACTTCACGAACGGGGCCGAATACCCCCAGCTCACGAAGACAGACCCCGCGTTCTATCACTGCCTGCTTCGCAACAAAGGCGGCCGAACCTTCGAGGACGTCACCCGGAAGGCGGGTCTGGCGGGCGAGCATCTCGACTTCAGCTTCGGCGTCGCCGCCGGCGATTACGACAACGACGGCTATCCCGACCTGTTCATCGCCAACATCGGGCCCAACGCGCTGTTCCACAACAACGGCGACGGAACCTTCACCGACGTCACGGCCGGCTCGGGCCTGGACCAGAAGCCGCCGGAGACCCTGAGCGTTCAGGGGGCCTGGTTCGACTACGACAGCGACGGCCGGCTCGACCTCGTGCTGTCGAACTACACCCTCTGGACCCCCAGCAAGGACAGACGCTGCACCCTGGAGGGCGGCGTGGAGTTTTATTGCAGCCCGAGGATCTATACGCCCGTGCCCCACCGGCTTTACCGCAACCTGGGCGGCGGCAAGTTCGCCGATGTCACGGCCCAGTCGGGCTTCGCCAAGGCGCTCGGCAAGGGCATGGGCATCGGCATCGCGGACTTCAATCGCGACGGCCGTCAGGACGTCTTCATCGCCAACGATACCGAGCCGAACTTCCTGTACCTGAACAACGGCGACGGCACGTTCCGCGAAGTGGGGCTGGAATACTGGGTCGCTTACAATGACGGCGGCGTGACGGTCTCGGCCATGGGCTGCGACGCCAAGGACTTCGACAACGACGGCTGGGTCGATATCTTCTACAATAACCTCAAGACTCAGATCCACGCCCTGTTCCGGAGCCTGGATGGCCAGGAGTTCGAGTACGTTTCGGGGCCCTACGGCATCGAGGCCTTAAGCCGCCAGTTTTCCGGCTGGAGCAACGGCTTCATCGACTTCGACAACGACGGCTGGAAAGATATTTACTCGGCCAACGGCCACGTCGACTACTTCGGACCCAACGCCGAGCAGCACGACACGATGCTGCGCAACATGGCGGGCAAAGAGTTCCGCGACGTTTCCGCCTCGCTGGGCGAGGATTTCATGCGGCTCGGCTACCAGCGCGGCTCAGCCTTCGGGGATCTGAACAACGACGGCTTCCTGGATCTCGTGGTCACGTCGCTGAACCGCAAGCCCCGGATCCTGATCAGCTCCGGCGACAACAGCAATCACTGGCTGCTGGTCGAAACCAGAGGCACAAAGAGCAACCGCGACGGCATCGGCGCGGAAGTTACTCTGACGACGGCTTCCGGGCGCCGCCTTTACAACCACGTGACCACCAGCGTCGGCTTCATGTCCTCCAGCGACAAGCGCGTCCACTTTGGCCTGGGCCGGGAGGCGGCCATCCGCTCGCTGGAGATCCGCTGGCCCAGCGGCGCCGTCCAGCGCCTGGAGGATGTCCGCCCCGATCAGATCCTCCAAGTCACCGAGCCCTGACTTCAGTGGCGCAACGGCGCCGGCATGACTGCCGGCGTGGGAGGTTAGCGGTGGGTTGGCGGAGAGCTTGCGCGCCTCGCCTAAGCCTCGACAATCCCCACCGGCGCGCGCGACAGCCACTTGCCGCGCGTGAAGTCGGGAAAGTCGAGCGTCTTGCTCCGGTTGGCGATCGAGCGCTCGCTCAGCTCGGAGACGGCGCTTAGCGCCGCGGCGTCGTAGACGTCCATATCCATCGGCTCGCCCCGGCGCAGGCACTCGATCAGCCGGTAGTTCATCACGAAGTCCATCCCGCCGTGACCCGCGCCCTGGGCCCGCTCCTCCAGGCGGCGCCAGAGCGGATGCTCCCAGTCCTGGGCGTAGACTTCCAAGAGGTCCTCCCACTGGTGCTCGGGGCTCTTGCCCTCGATATGGATCAGCGGAGTCGGATACTTCTGCACCAGCCCCTTGGTTCCCTGCACGAGGATCTTCCGGCTGTACGGGCGCGGCGTGTTGGTGTCGTGCACGACCAGGATGGTCTGCCCGGCGCGGGTCCGGATCAGCGAGCTGACCACGTCGCCGAGCGCGATCTGCAACCGGGCCTGGGGGCTGTTCGGGCCGAACTTCTCCGCGGCATAAAGGTGCAAACCGCGGGACTTCGAGGCCATCGACACCATGTGATCGAACAGGTTGCCGCGGTTGATGTTCATGCACTGCGCCACCGGCCCGAGGCCGTGGGTCGGGTAGAGGTCGCCATTGCGGCGCAAGCTGTGCGCGAGCCGCCACAGCCCTTCGCCCCGATGGCTGAACTTGAGCCGGCGCAGGTCGTGCAGATAGCCGCATTCGGCGTGCACCAGTTCACCCAGGAGCCCCTTGCGCGTCATGTGCAGCAACATCAGCTCGACGCGGTCGTAGTTGCAGTTCTCCACCTGAACGCAATGCCGGCCGGTGTTCTCGGCCGTCTCGACAAGCCGCCAGCACTCCTCCAGCGTCACCGCCGCGGGCACCTCGACGAAGGCATGTTTGCCGTTCTCCATCGCCTCCACGCACATCGGCGTGTGCCACTCCCAGGGAGTGGCGATGTAGACCACATCGACGTCGGCTTCGGCGCACAGCCGCTCATAGTCCTGCTCGCCGCGCGAATAGCCCGCCGGGCGCGGCTGGCCCGCCTTCTCGACCCAGTTCTGGATCCGCTCGACCTTGCTGGGAACGATGTCGCAGACCGCTCGGATCTCGACGCCCTCCAGTCGCAGCAGGTCGCGCACGTGACCGGAGCCGCGGCCGCCCACGCCGATCACACCCACCCGTACTTTCTCGAGCGGCTGGGATGCGGCGAGGCGGAAGCGGCCTGCCGCCAGCCAGCCCGCGCCCACCGCCAAGCCGTGTTTGAGAAAGCGCCGGCGATTCACCGCGCCATTGCTCATCTGCTCACACCTCCCGCCCACATTCTAACCGAGGCGGCGGCCGGGGACGGCTCCGGCCCGTGCGATCAAAACCGTGATGCCGGCAGTTGGATGTCCGCGCGGGACCAGGCCACCTGGAACTGCCGGCGCGCGGCGGCCGCCTCGCGTTGCTTCCCTTGCGCCTCCAGGCTTTGCGCGAGGCCGAGCAGCGCCCAGCCGTTGTTTCGGTGGCGCGTCAGATCCTCGCGGTAGACCCGTTCGGCCTCATCGGCCCGGCCCGCCTCCAGCAGCACCGCGCCGAGGTTGTGCCGCACCGGGTTCGGCCAATCCGGCGGCTCGGAGTAAAGGAGGGAATCTTCCAGCTCGACCGCCTCCCTCAAGTGCCGGATGGCGGCGTGGAATCTCTTTTCCCGGGCGGCGATCTCGCCGGCCAGGACCCGGGCGGCGATCCGGGCCAGCGACCCGAGCGAATTCAGGTCCCAGATCTTCAGTTCGTCGAGCGCCGGGTCCTGAGCGGCCTGCTCGAGCGAGGCCAGCTCGCGCCGCGCCTCGCTCAGTCGCCCCTTCGCCTGGAAGGCCATCCCCCGCGCGAACCGCCACATTGCCTGCGCGTAGCGCGAGTGCTCGCCGGGCGGCGGCAGTTTCAGGATCTCATCCCAGCGGCCGAACCGCACGAGCGCCAAGGCCGGGATTGACCGGAGCAGATGGGGAAAGCCGAATCCTTCCTCGTGCAGCGCTTCGTCCTGGTGGCGCCCGGCGACTTTGCGCGCTGCCTCCAGCATCTCGCGGCTGCGCCCTTCCATCGCCAGCGTCGCCGTCAGGAAGTGAATGTTGTGCGGGTAATAGGCGGCCGGGTAGATTCCTTGCGAGCGGCACTGCGACAGGTAGTCCTCATCCGCCGCGATCGCCCGAATATTGGCCTCCGTTGCGTCGGCGTAACGCCCCACGCGGATGTAGATGTGAGCCGGCATATGGACCAGATGGCCGGCGGCCGGCACGAGGCCGCCGAGCCGGTCGGCGCTGGGGATAGCCCGGTCCGGATCCGGCGACGCCTCGACGGCGTGGATATAGAAGTGGTGCGCTCCCGGGTGATCCGGATGCGCCTGAATCACCTTTTCAAGCGCCGCCACCAGTTCGGCCGTGCCCGGCTTCGGTTGGCCATCCCGCGTCCAGTAGTCCCAGGGCCTCGTGTTCATGACCGCATCGGCGTACAGCGTGCCCACGTCCGGGTCATTGGGAAATTGCCGGTAGACGGCGGCCATCGCCGCGGCATAGGCCGCGTTCCGCTCCCGGCGGTCCTTGCCATCCTGATTGGAAAAGCGCGCAGCCAGCGCTTCGATGAGCGCCTGCTCCACCTCGGAGGCGTTTCTTCGTAGTTCCATGGCCTTTCGCACGGCCGCGTACGCCTCCCGCTCGCGCTCGACGTTGGGCGCCGGGTCGTTGATATTGGGTCCCATCGCCAGCGCCTGGCCCCAGTAGGCCATGGCGCAGTTCGGGTCGATGCGCGCCGCCTCCTTGAACGAACGGACGGCCTCGGCGTGGTTGAAGGCGTAAGTGAGCGTCAGGCCCTGGTCGAAGAAGCGCTGGGCGATCGGCTCCGACGTCGTCACCGGACGGTGCAGGTTGCCCAAGTTTTCCAGCAACGGCGACAACCGCCCGTCGTAGGTTGTGGGTCCGGGATCCCGCCGCTTCTCGCCGCTCCCGCAAGCGCACAGCGCCGGCAACAACACCGACAGAATCCCGAAATATCGGTATCGAAACATCCCCTTGCCCTCCTCGGTGAGTATCTGCTTCCTAGTGACAGTATGCGAAATCCCGGCTCGTGACGCGACAGCAAGGATGAATTTCGGCGCCGGGTTGAATGCCGTTGCCGCGCGTGCAACAATGTTGAACCGCACAGGAGGCATCATGAAATCCAAAAGACGCGAATTCGTGAAGACCGCCGCCGGCTTGGGCGGCGGGGCGGCGATGATGAGCATGGCGGCCGGGGGGCAGCCATCTCAGGGACCGGTGCGGGTCAAAGGCGGAGTCCGCGTCGGCAACCTGTTCTTCAGCTCGGGCCTGACCGGCGTGCGGCCCGAGGCGCGCAAAGATCCGCTGGCGTTCGGAGGCGATATTAAGGAGCAGACAGACCGGATTCTCAGGGCGCATAAGGAGAACCTGGAAGCCCTCGGCTCCTCGCTGGAGAACGTGATCAAGGTGAGTGTCTTCCTGGCCGACGTGAAGACCGAGAAGACGGCCATGAACGAGGTTTACGCGAAGTATTTTCCGAAGAACCCGCCGGCCCGAACCGCGGTTGGGGCTGAGTTCCCGGACACCGCCACCCGCGTCGAGATCGAGCTGGTTGCGTGGATACCCTCGTAAGGCGGGGCGACGGAAGGTGGAGCTGAGGCCGCGGGAGGCAAGCTGAAGCCTGCGCCAGAGGGGTTTTCAGGGTTCGGGCGGGATGGTATGCTGAATGCCGCGGGCGGAGAACCTGTTTTTTCAGCGGGCCCGGAGACCGGCGAAATGCAGTGGTTCGCCGTTCCGCGAGGAGGGAGGTTACATTATGGCCTACATGATCATGCCAGTCTACAATACCGACCAACCAGTCGGGCAAGGCGAGGCCAACCGGCCCGATGACGTCAGGCTGGTGCAGACGATGCTGGTCGAGCTCAAGCGAGCGACTCCGGGCGATTGGGGCCCGCCGCAGCCGCTGGTGGTCGACGGGCGGTTTGGGCCAGGCACAAGAGATTGGATTCTCGCGTTTCAAAGGAAGATGAACTCGGCGAACCCGGGGGCCCTGGTCGAGGACGGCAAGGTCCACCCGATGCCGGTGCGGGGTACCCGGGATTGGTCGGCGAGGTTCACTTCAGGTCGCGTGTCCACCCTTTGGGTGCTGAACGACATGTTGCGCCGGCAGGCAAGGAACGTCCACCAGCAGTTGGGCCCGCGGCTGGGTCTCCGAGAGGCGATCCCGTCGTAAGAGCAGCGGGCTTGCGCGTCCGGACGTTGCGATAATTTGAGACGTGATGCGACCCACCGCCTTTGCCCTCATCGCTGCTGTGCTGCCGGCGTGCCTCGATTGCGCCCGCAGCCCCGCCCGCCCCAACATCCTCTGGATTACTTCCGAGGACAATGGCCCGCATCTCGGCGCCTATGGGGACTCATACTCGACCACGCCGAACCTCGACCGGCTCGCCGCCAAGGGCATGATCTACACCAATGTGTGGTCGAATGCCCCGGTCTGCGCGCCCGCCCGGACCACGATCATCGCCGGCGTTTACCCGACGAGCCTGGGGGCGCAGCACATGCGGAGCATGACGCGCCTGCCCGCCCACATGAAGATGTACCCCCAGTACCTCCGCGAGGCCGGCTACTACTGCACGAACAATGTCAAGGAAGACTACAGCCTGGAAAAGCCCGGTCAAGTCTGGGACGATTCCAGCCGCCAGGCCCACTGGCGCAACCGCGGCCCCAATCAGCCCTTCTTCGCGATCTTCAACTTCACCACCACCCACGAAAGCCAGATCCGCCGCCGGCCCCACACGCCCGTGCATGACCCGGGCAAGGTCCGCGTGCCCGCCTACCACCCTGATACTCCCGAGGTCCGCCAGGACTGGGCGCAGTACTACGACAAGCTGAGTGAAATGGATGTTCAGGCGGGGGAAATCCTCAAACAGCTCGAAGAGGACGGCCTCGCCGGGGACACTATCGTGTTCTATTACAGCGATCATGGCCCCGGCATGCCGCGCTCGAAACGCTGGCCGTACAACTCGGGCCTTCACGTCCCCCTGATCGTTTACATCCCGCCGAAGTTCGAAGACCTCGCCCCGAAGGACTGGCGCCCGGGCGGCCGGTCGGAGCGGCTCGTCGGTTTCATTGACCTGGCTCCCACTGTGCTCAGCCTTGCGGGCATCCAGCCGCCGGCCCATATGCAGGGCCGCGCCTTTTTGGGGCCGTATGCGCAGCCCGAGCCCGAGTTCCTCTACGGGTTCCGCGGGCGTATGGATGAGCGCTATGACATGGTGAGGACGGTCCGCGACAAGCGCTACATCTATGTGCGCAACTACATGCCGCACCGCATCTATGGCCAGCACGTGGCCTACATGTTCGAGACCCCCACCACGAGGGTCTGGAAAGCCCTCTACGATCAAGGCAAGCTCCAGCCGCCGCAGACTTACTTCTGGGAGACCAAGCCCCCCGAGGAACTCTACGACCTTCAGAATGACCCCGACGAGGTGCACAACCTTGCCGGCGCGCCTGAGCACCGGGCGACGCTGGAGCGCTTCCGAAAGGCCGAGCGCGAATGGGTGGCGGGCATCCGCGACACAGGCTTCCTGCCGGAAAACGAGATCCACTGGCGCTCGCAAGGCTCGACGGCGTGGGAGATGGCTCACAACGACAGCCTCTATCCGATGCAGCGCATCATGGAGACGGCCGAGCTGGCTTCGTTGTTAGACCCTGCCGCCACCGGCCAACTCATCCGGGCGCTCAGCGACGAGGACTCAGCCGTCCGCTATTGGGCCGCTCTCGGCCTGCTGATGCGAGGAAAGGAGGCCGTCACGCGAGCGCGGCAGCGATTGTTGAAGGCGCTGGAAGATCCGGCGCCGGCCGTCCGGGTGGCGGCCGGCGAAGCGCTGGGCCGCTACGGTTCCGCCGGCGATGCGCGCAAAGCCCTCGACGTGTTGGTCGAGCTGGCCGATGCGGAAAGCAACGGCCCGCCGGTGGCCATCATGGCCGCCAACGCCATCGACTATATGGACGACCGAGCGCGCCCCGCCCGGTCCCGGATCGAAAAGGTCCGGCGCGACGACCCGAAAGCGCATGCGCGCTTGAACGGCTACGTCGATCGCTTGATTGAGAAGATCGTGGCCGATTGGAAGTAGCCTTTCGCACGGCGCCCGGATCCGAGTTGCGACCGTGGGGGGCATTGGTGTTTCATCGCTGCGGCTGACGAATCCGCCCGTGTCGGAGCTATCATCAACATGGACATTCTTGCGGGAGGAGCACACCGTATGAGCGAACTGCCGGTCAAGAAGTGGCCTGAGGGCACGCCGATCACCAAGGAGAACGTCGCCCGCGAATGGGCCAAGGAGGGCTACACGTGTGATCTCTGGATCGACCCGCCCGGGCAATCCTGGATCGGCTTCGTCCACGACGTTGACGAGGTGGTGGTGGTGCAGGAGGGCGAGCTGGAGTTCGAAGTCGAGGGCAAGCGGGCCCGGCTGGCTCCCGGCGACGAGGTCTTCATTCCGGCCGGTGCCCGGCATTCGGTCTGGAATCGGGGCCGCAAGACGGCCTTCTGGTTCTACGGCTACCGGCCGGTGCGTCACTAGGGACCGAACAGCTCATGATGGAAGATATGCGAGTGCGCAACTTCATTGACGGCCGTTTCCAAGAGCCGAAATCCGAGCGATGGCGTCCGGTCCGCAACCCAGCGACCGATGAGGAGGTAGGCGAGGCGCCGCTGGAAGACAAAGGTGACGTCGACGCCGCTGTTACTGCCGCTTCGGCCGCCTTTGCCCAATGGCGCGACACACCGCCGGAAGACCGGATCCAGTATCTCTTCCGGCTGAAGCAGCTTTTGGAGGAGAACTTCGAGGACATCGCGCGGACGATCACCATCGAGAACGGCAAGACGCTGGAAGAATCGCGCGGCGAACTGCGGCGGGGCATCGAGAACATCGAAGTGGCCTGCGGCATCCCCACGCTGATGCAGGGCTACAACCTGGAAGACGTGGCGCCGGGCATTGACGAGATCATGTTCCGCCAGCCGCTGGGCGTGGTAGCGGCGATTACGCCGTTCAACTTCCCGGCGATGATCCCGCTGTGGTTCCTGCCTTACGCGGTGGCGTGCGGCAACGCCTTCATTCTGAAACCTTCCGAGAGGACGCCGCTTGCCTCGCAGAAGCTCTTCGCGTTGATCGAGAAGCTGGGCCTGCCGCCGGGCGTGATCAGCCTCGTTAACGGCGGCAAGTCGGTGGTGGACGCGTTGTTGGAACATCCCGGGGTGCAGGCCATCAGCTTCGTCGGCTCGACGCCGGTGGCCAAGTACGTTTACGCGAAAGCGGCGGAGAACGGCAAACGGGTGCAGTGCCAGGGAGGCGCCAAGAACCACGTGGTGGTGATGCCGGACGCCGATCCGGAGATGACGGCGGCAGTTCTCAGCGACAGCGCGTTCGGCTGCGCGGGGCAGCGATGCCTGGCGGTGTCGGTGGCCGTAACCGTCGCCGACGCTCATGATGGCTTTCGGGACGCCATTGTCGGCGTGGCCCGTTCGTTGAAGGTCGGTTGCGGCCTCGACGAGGGCGTGCAGATGGGGCCGGTGATTTCGGTCGAGAGCCGGGAGCGGATCGAGGCGGCGATCCGGCAGGGAGTGAGCGAAGGCGCCGTGGCCGTGCTCGACGGGCGGCGGGCGGAGATCCCGAACTACGAGAAAGGGTACTTCGTCAAGCCGACCGTGCTCGACGGTGGGCCGGCGGCCAGCGCCCTGTCGGGGACGGAGGTGTTCGGGCCAGTCCTCAGCATTGTTCGCGCCGGTGATCTGGATCAGGCGATCCGCATCATCACCGACAATCCGTACGGCAATGCGGCTTCGATCTTCACCTCGAGCGGCCGGGCGGCGCGGAAGTTCCGCCACGAAGTGCCGGCCGGCAACGTGGGCGTCAACATCGGCGTGGCCGCACCAATGGCGTACTTCCCCTTCAGTGGCCGGCGTGACAGCTTCTTCGGGACGCTGCACGGCCAGGGGCGGGATGCTGTCGAGTTCTACACAGAGAAGAAAGTCGTCATCGAGCGCTGGCCCAAGGAGTGGTCGAGGCGATTTTGAAGGGGGCCGGGCGCCGCCCGGCCCATTTGACGCGGCGCTGCGCCAAGGCCTACTCTACAAAAGCAGAGTATGTCGATGGCGAAAAACACCCGTCGTGAATTTCTGGCCGTCTCGGCCGCGTTGGCGGCTCCGGGCGTCCGTCCGGCAATGGCCCAGTCCCGCCGCGTTCTCGGCGCCAATGACCGCATCAACATCGGCATGATCGGCGTCGGCGGCCGCGGCCGGGGCCATGTGCGCACGCTGAACGAGCGCATTGAGATGAAGGGCGACGTGCGCATCGTCGGCATCAGCGACATCTACTCCAAGCGCATTGATGCCGCCCGCCAACTGGCCGGGCTCGAGGCGGGAAACGTCTATCGTGACTACCGCGACCTGCTCGCCCGCCCCGACGTCGACGCGGTGTTCATCTCGACGCCCGATCACTGGCACGCCCAAATGGCGATCGACGCCATGGAGGCCGGCAAGGACGTTTACCTTGAAAAGCCCATGACGCTGACTATCGACGAGGCGCGCCGCGTCGCGCAAAAGGTGAAGGAGACGGGCCGTGTCTTTCAGGTCGGCAGCCAGCACACCTCCGACAAGCGCTACCACAGGGCCCGCGAAGTGATCGAACAGGGCTGGATCGGAACGCCGCTGTGGGCGCACAGCACCTACTCGCGCAACTCGATCTACGGCGAGTGGAATTACCGGATCGACGAGGGCGCGACAGCGGAAGAGATCGGCTGGAAGGATTTTCTTGGGCCGGCGCCGGACCGGCCGTTCGACCGCGACCGCTATTTCCGCTGGCGCAAATACTGGGACTACTCGGGCGGCATCGCTACGGACCTGTTCTATCACCGCCTCGCCCCGTTGCGGCAGATGATGGGCATCGAATTCCCGATCCGCGTCAGCGGCGCCGGCGGCATCTATGTCCACAAGGACCGCGAGGTGCCCGACACTTACACCACTACCGTGGAATACGCCAACGACTACTGCGTGCTGGGTAGTTCGATGGCCAATGCCGCCGCCAACGAGTACATGCCACCGGTGATTTACGGCCACAAAGGCACGATCACGTTCGATGCCAACGTGGTGATCGTCGAGCCGGAATGGCAGTTTGAAAAGGAGTTCGTCCAGAAGGCTGGTTCTTCCAAGGTGTATCTCGAGGTTCCACCGCAGGACCTGACCCGGGACCATATCGACAACTTCCTGAGCTGCGTGCGCACGCGGGCCAAGCCGGTGTTTGACGCCGACTTCGGCTACAAGATCATGACCGCGATCAAGCTTGGCGTGGACAGCTACCGCACGGGCAAGCTGATGCTCTGGGATGCGGAGCGGGAGCAGGTGGTCGAGGAAGCCCCCGCCCGGCCGGGCTACGCCGGCGACGGAAAGAACCACGAGGAGCCGCGGCGGTTTCCGCGTCGAGGCTAGCAATTCGGCCCGGCTGCCCGACAGCAAAGTGAGCTCGGGCCGCGAGGCAGCCTGTTGTCCCGACCGGCTCTTGTGGAAGTCCCTGAAAGCGCCGGGTGAAGATCGAGGAGTGGAGGGCGTTCATGGCGTTTACGTTTGGCCGGCTGTAGTGTATGCCCAGCCTTTTCAGACGGGTTCCCGGTGCAATTTCAGAGCCGGCTTCGATCGCGCAGGCTCTCCCACAGTGCCGGGCGTGTCGCGGTCCTGGCGGTGAGAGATAGCGGTAATAATCTCGCCGCCTGGGTGGAGGAGATACAGCGTGGCGTCAAGGTTG
>FWPU01006819.1_pt1 | contig 22108 bp, 21 predicted proteins | sample 2228361 | NCBI WGS metagenome assembly FWPU01 (sample SAMEA103939777, study PRJEB20133) | metagenome
AGCATAGTTCACCTCTTACCTCCTATGCTACTGAATTTCACCTCACCCGTCAACCTTGTCGGTTTGAGGCGAAGCTTCGTTAAGCAGTTACAAAGTAGTTACGAAAACCGAGAAAATATTTTGACAAAGGTCTCCCATGTCTACAACTTTTCCTTCCTCCTCTCAGGCTGCCTTGCGGGTGTTCATCGTCTGCGACCAAACGGATACGGCGCCGATTTGGGGCTATATCATCCGTGAAAAGGGATTGGTGGCTATCCTGGAAACGTCGGTTCAGCGGGCCATGGGACGCGCTGTGGAGGACATTCCCGATCTAATCATCATCGATGTCAACGCTTCCCATTCAGAGCGTCTTGAGTTGTGCAAGAAGTTCCGCGCCCTGAGCAGCAGCCCTATCTTGTTGTTTCTGCCCAGTAACAATGAGGCCGAAATTTTGGAAGCCTACGAAGCCGGGGTAGATGAGTGCGTCGTCAAGCCTATCAGTCCGGCCATCTTCCTGGCCAAGGTAACTGCCTGGTCGCGCCGTTCATGGAGCGAACCGATGTCGGCGCGCCACACAAACAAATTGCGTCTAGACCCTGCGCATCGCTCGGCCATTGGGCGTTCTGGTCAAGAAGTGCGTTTGACGAATCTGGAGTTCCGCCTGTTGCACCTGCTGATGAGCCGGCCAGGGTACGTATTCAAGAGCGAAGACATCATCCAGACGGTATGGGGCACCCAGCGCGAAAACGACCAGGCCCTGCTCAAGAACATGGTCTACCGCTTGCGCAGGAAATTGGAAGAGGAGGCAGACGAAACCAACTTGATCCAAACCTGGACCGGCGGCTACAGTTTTCAGGAAGATTGACCGCTGGCATAGAGCAAGGCTCGAGCGCGCTTTCCCCGGCAGTTGAGGGTAAAATGTTAGAGGATGAGCTGCGGGAGCCGGCCCGAAGGTTTTCGAGGCAACCTTCGGGACAGCTCGGCCTATTACCGATAGAATCTCAGTAGATGAAAAATTGCACTTATAGTGACAACTTTAAGTCGAAAGCCACGAAAAGAACGAATGACTTTCCTTATCTACCAGAGGCCGCACGGATACGATGTGACGCGTTCTTTTCGCGTTTTTCGCCTTGTTCGCACAATTCGCGTTGGAGAGGTGCGCTGACGTCAGTCCTCACCATGACTTCAAGAAAGCCCGGAAGGTGGTACACAAGCACATTACAGAATCTTCGCAATAGTGATAGACTCTGAAGAGCAATTGATGATTTCAAGAGTCCCCTCTCCCATCGGGGAAGGGCGGAGGGTGAGGATTGAATAATTGCATCGCTTCTTAACTGCGGAACATCGTCCCTGCAAGGGGTGAATTCTGCGTTATGTTCTTGGAATAGACTCAATCAACCTCACGACAGGAGATTTATATGACTGATTTACGTATTCACAATTTTGCCAGGATCTTGGTAGAACGCTGTACGCGCGTCCAGCCGGGCGACCACGTAGTTATCGAAGCGACTACCGCTGCAGAACCGCTCATCCGCGAACTTTACATTCAAATCATGGAAAAAGGCGGCATTCCCCACCCTCTTATCTGCCTGCCCGGCACAATGCCCTTCAGCCAGGAAAACTTATATCTGACATACGCCAACGACTCTCAGATGGAGTTCGTTCCTACTTTCCTCAAATACGCTTATGATCATTTCGAGGGCCGGATCCGCATCCACTCGTCCACCAACACCCGTTCAACGACCAATATAGACCCGGCGCGCATTCAAAAGCGGAACAAAGGCTTGGGTCCCATTACCGAGGCACAATTCCGACGTGGCGCAGAGGGGAAGTTCAAATGGGTCACCACCCAGTATCCTACCGAGGCCTACGCCCAAGACGCGGAAATGAGCCTGGATGAGTATGCCGATTTCGTCTTTCGTGCCAATCACGCTCACGAAGAAGATCCCATCACCTATTGGAATTCGGTCGAAACCGTCCAGCAAAAGGCCGTGGATTGGATGGCAGGCCGCAGCCAGGTGGTGTTGCGTGGCCCCAACGTGGACCTGACTCTTTCGGTCAAGGGGCGTCCGTTCATGAATTCATGCGGCATACACAACATGCCCGACGGCGAAATTTTCACCGGCCCGGTCGAAGATTCGGCCAACGGTTGGGTGCGCTTTACCTATCCCGCCATCACCAACGGGATTTCCGTGGAGGGTATCGAACTTATCTTTACCAATGGGCGCGTACAATCTGCCAAAGCCGACAAGAACCAGGATTTCTTGCTCAAGATGCTCGAAACCGACCCCGGCGCCCGCTACCTGGGCGAATTTGCCATCGGCACCAACTTTGAAATCAACAAGTTCACCGGCCAAATTTTGTTCGACGAGAAAATCGGAGGTTCCTTCCACATCGCGCTTGGCGCCGGCTACCCGGAGACCGGCTCAAAGAACAAAAGTGCCATCCACTGGGATATGATCTGCGATATGCGCACCGACAGTGAAATTCTGGTAGACGGCGAATTGTTCTACAAGGATGGTGAGTTCTGTCTTTTGTGACCACAGTATTGCTCTGCAGAATCTATCCGGACGTTTGCCAGGACATTCACAACCGCGAAGATTTTGCATGTTGCCTGCAGGACAACTCTTGAAGAGCTGTCCTACATTGAAAGTAGAGCAAGTGTTGGGCTTGCTCTACTTCTCTCACGGAAGTCCATGCTTCAAATGCGCGCACAGGAACTGACCGGTATACGAGTCTTTTGCCAGGCACAGGTCTTCGGGCGTGCCTTCGGCCACTACCTGCCCACCTCGTTCGCCGCCCTCCGGCCCGAGGTCAATGATCCAATCGGCAACCTTGATGATGTCCAGGTTGTGTTCGATGATCAAAACCGAGTTGCCAGCCTCTACCAGCCGCTGCAATACTTCGATGAGTTTGTGGACGTCGGCAGCGTGCAGCCCCACCGAGGGTTCGTCCAACACATATAGCGTCCGGCCGGTGGCGCGGCGCGAGAGTTCCTTAGCCAGTTTGACGCGCTGGGCTTCGCCGCCGCTCAGGGTGGGGGCTGGTTGTCCAATGCGGATATAGCCCAACCCTACCTCCTGCAAAAGTTTCAACTTGTTCACCATGGCCGGGAAAGCCGAAAACTCTTCCAGCGCATGATCTACGGTCATATCCAGCACATCTGCAATGTTATGCCCCTTGAAGGCTACTTGCAGCGTCTCGCGGTTGAAGCGCTTACCATGGCATACATCGCACGGCACGTACACGTCTGGCAGGAATTGCATCTCGATGCGCAGTTCACCCTGTCCCTGGCAGGCCTCACAACGCCCGCCATGCACGTTGAACGAAAAGCGTCCCGGCTTGTAGCCGCGCACTTTGCTTTCGGGCAATTCGGCAAACAACTTGCGGATCTCGTCCCACAGGCCAGTGTAGGTGCCGGGGTTGGAGCGCGGCGTACGCCCAATGGGGGACTGGTCAATGTTGATGATCTTGTCCAGATGCTCGATGCCCTCGATGCGCTCGTGGGCCCCGGGCTGGGTGTGCGCGCCCATCAGTCTCGCCGCCAGCGCGTTATACAACACCTCGCTCATGAGGGTGGACTTCCCTGAACCGCTCACGCCGGTGATGCAGACCAATTTTCCCAGCGGAATGCGAACGTTTATGCCCTTCAAGTTGTGCGCCGCCGCCCCAATGATGGTGAGCGCCTTGCCGTTTCCTGTGCGCCTCTTCTTCGGGACCGGGACTTGTTTGCGCCCCGACAGGTAAGCGCCCGTCAACGACTTTGGGTGCGCCACGATCTGCTCCGGCGTGCCTTCAGCCACCAAGCGGCCGCCGTGTTCGCCAGCCGCCGGCCCCAGGTCAATGACCCAGTCGGCAGTGCGGATGGTCTCGTCGTCGTGTTCGACGACCAGCACCGTGTTACCCAAATCGCGCAGGCCTTTGAGGGTGTTCAACAGGCGGGTATTGTCGCGTGGATGCAGGCCAATGGATGGCTCATCCAGCACATACAACACGCCCACCAGCCGTGAGCCAACCTGTGTCGCCAGGCGGATGCGCTGCGCCTCGCCGCCCGAAAGCGTAGCCGCCGACCGGTCGAGCGTCAGGTAATCCAACCCCACGTTGACCAAAAAGTTCAGCCGCTCATGGATTTCTTTGATGATGCGCTCGGCAATAGCCCGCTGGCGGGCCGTAAGCGGCGATTGCTCCGAGCCCAGGCGCTCGATCCAGGCCAGTGTGTGATTGACTGGCCAGGAAGTGACCTCGACGATGTTTGCGCCGGCCACCGTCACGGCCAGGGCGCCGGGGTTGAGCCTGGCGCCGTTACAAGTGGGACATGGGCGGTCGGACATGAACTCACTGATCCTGCTGCGGATGTATTCCGAGTTGGTATCGCGGTAGCGGCGTTCCAGATTGCCAATGACGCCCTCGAAGGCGCGCTTGAACTTGAACTCATTGCCGTTGGGGTTGGTGTAACGCATTTCTATTTCCTGCCCGCGCGTGCCGTACAGGATGATGTCCAATTGCTCGCGGGTCAACTCACGCACCGGTTTGTTCAAGTCGATCTTGTAATGGCGGGCTGTCGCTTCGAGCGATTGCCAGTAGTAGCCGCCTTCTTCCTTAGGGCCGCTCCATTCCAAACTGGCAATCGCTCCCTCGTTCAGAGACCGGTCTGGGTCCGGGATGATGCGGTCGGGATCAATTTCCAGTTTATTGCCCAGGCCCTGACAGTCCGGGCAAGCGCCGTGCGGCGTGTTGAATGAGAAGGTACGCGGCTCGATCTCTGGCACCGTACTGCCATGTTCGGGACAGGCCAGGTGTTCGGAAAAGTGCAAGTCGTTCGTCTGATAGTCACTGGTCTGACGGTCGCTAGTCTTATAGCCACTGGCAATTGGACTATCCGACTGAAGACTCACCGTCACATATCCCTCCCCAAATTTTAGCGCCGTCTCCACCGAATCGGTCAGGCGAGTACGGGCCGTCTGACGCTCCTCTTCCGTTTCAGGTTGGGAGATGACCAGGCGGTCTACCACCGCTTCGATAGTATGCTGCTTGTAGCGGTCGAGGTTGATCTCATCATCCAGGCTGTAGACCTGGCCATCCACGCGAGCGCGGGCGAAACCGGCTTTGCGAATTTCCTCGAAGACGGCCTGGTAGGTGCCTTTGCGCCCGCGCACCAGCGGCGCTAGGACGAGAATGCGACTGCCCTCAGGCAGTTTTTCGATGGCCTCCACGATTTCTTGCGCCGATTGCTTGCTCACTTCACGTCCACAGATCGGGCAATGCGGCACGCCCACACGTGCAAATAACAAGCGCAGGTAATCGTAGATTTCGGTTACAGTGCCGACGGTGGAACGCGGATTGTGACTGGTTGACTTCTGGTCAATGGAAACGGCCGGCGATAGGCCTTCGATGTAGTCTACGTCGGGCTTGTCCATTTGGCCGATGAACTGGCGCGCATAGGCCGAGAGCGATTCGACATAACGGCGTTGACCTTCAGCAAAAATCGTATCGAAGGCCAGCGACGACTTGCCCGACCCCGACAGACCGGTGATGACTACCAGTTTGTCACGCGGAATCTCGACAGTGATATTCTTCAGGTTATGGACGCGCGCTCCGACCACGCGAATGACGTTGGATGACATAGGATTCCTTGTAAAGTTGATTATAGCACATTTGTTTCAATATCAGCGCGTATACGTCTCTATCTCACAAGTTTGCAAACTTTTATTATACCAGGAGCGTTGAAGAAGAATTTTCAGACGAATTGCCTCAGTGTCCACGCACAAGTTGTCAGTGGCGATTAGAGAAATCCACAGATGGCGCAGATTTCCACATATTTTTCTGTGATTTCTGCGTCCATCTGCGAAATCTGTGCTTTTGCTGACAACATTGGCGTGCACACATTGCCTCATCAGGGCTTTCTTAAGTATGTGGTTCCCCTCACCCCAACCCTTATAATCGTTCAGGCCAAAAAGCGGTAACCACCTGCCAGGCGGTGCTTTGCATGCAATCAAGCCTGGTGGCATCCAACAGATACGAAGATACAGAAAGGATGTCCTGTATATCCTGTTTGGAGTAGACAGTTACAAAAAGCGATTAAAGCCACCACTACAGGCAAGAATTTGCATCTACTAAGCATGTCTCTGTGCAAAAGTTGATCTTTGCTCTCGACAAAAGCGCAGGCAGACATCGGCAATGGCGGCAATTTTACTTTACCGAATCATCAGAAAAAATCAGCGACAATCCAATGACAGGAAAGGGGATTTATTGTAAATAGAAACTGATGAAGGCGCTTGTTCTTGTCAAGGTCACTTCCCTGCAGAGTAGGGAGGCATATCGTCTCTTAATGGACGTGAACGCAGTGGTCGAAAGTTACCTCCTGTATGGCCGTTATGACCTCGCGCTTGTCCTTCAAGTCAAGAATTTGCAAGAGATTCGCCAAATTATTTTTTCTCACATCCAACCCATCCCGGGTGTGATGGACATCTTGCCTTGCATCATTGCGGACGACGCCATGGAAAATTGCGTCAAATCGCCCGTGATGAGGCACATGACAATATGAGGTTGGTATGACCCTAATCCGTTCTACCCAAGACCTGGAGCGAGCGCGAGAAGAGGCCCTGACGCGCCAGCACATGCTCTTACAAAAATACCGTTTTCACCTGCGCGTGGGACTGGGGAGTTGCAGTATTGCGGCCGGCGCGCAAGATACGTTGGAGGCAATCAAGCAAATCATTGCCGCCGATCATTTGGACAATGTATTGGTCACAACAACAGGTTGCATCGGTTCGTGCGCCCTGGAACCCATCGTCCAGGTAGAGGAAAGGGACAGAACTCCCATCACATACGGCAAGGTGACGCCCGAAATTGCCCGGCGCATTCTCAAAGAACACATCCAAGAGGGCATGGTCGTCCAGCAATATACCATCGAGACGGTCTAAGCGCGTAAGGAGCAGCAGCATGAGCCAGGCATACGAAGAAAAAACCTTGGATGCCAGCATCCAAAAGGCAACCGAAGAGCATGGCAAAGAGCGGGATGCCGTCATTCCCATTTTGGCCGAGATCAATGAGACGCTGGGATTTATCCCGACAGAGGCATTTGGCAAGATCAGACGCCTAATCAACAAGCCAGAAGAGGGCCTGTTCCTGGCAGATAGTCACCTGTTTGCCACGGCCAGTTTCTACCAAATGTTCTCGCTCACGCCTGCCGGCAGGCACATCATTCGCTTCTGCGAGAGCGCGCCTTGCCATGTGGTGGGTGCTCGTGAGGTCATCGAGACTCTCCAAACGCATCTGGGGATTCGGGTAGGGGAAACTACTGCCGACCAAAACTTCACCCTGCGAGCCACCAGTTGCATAGGCCTTTGCAGCGTGGGGCCGGTCATCTTGATAGATGAAGATATATACGGCAATCTCACACCAGAGAAAGTGCCCGCGATTCTAGCAAAATATTCCTGAAACGGCATCAGGCAACGGGTCCGAACATGAAGCGAAAGAAGTGGAACGCGAGGTGAGCGATGAAGTCAATCCGGTCAATGGTTCTGATCTCCAATGATGCGGTCAGTGTAAAACGCGGCGCAGAGGAAGTGCTTCGGGCTTTCCATGCAGAAATCCGCACGCAAGGGCTGATGGATCAAGTGGCTATCCGCACCATCAGCGATGTGAGCGAGCGAGACGATCTGCCACTGGTGATGATCTACCCTGAGGCAGTAGTCTACGGACCAGTCAGCGCCGAGGATGTACCCTTATTGGTAGAAGAGCATTTATTGAAAAGCCAAATTGTGAAGAGCCTGATAGGGAAAATGCACGAACCGGCCGGGGAACTGGCCTGGCTGCGAGCGCGCATGGGCTCGCTGCCTGTCCAAAAACGAGTGGTGTTGGGGCGGGCCGGCATGATAGACCCCGAAAGCCTGGACGAGTATTTGATTCATGACGGCTATCGGGCGCTCAGCAAGGCTTTGGCCGATATGACGCCCGAAGAAGTAATCAGGCAAGTGGAACTCTCTGGCTTGCAGGGACGCGGTGGAGCAGGTTTCCCCACCGGCCGTAAATGGAACTTTGTGCGTAGCGCCTCTGGCACACCGAAGTATGTCATTTGCAATGCTGACGAGAGCGAGCCGGGGACGTTCAAAGACCGCTTGATCCTGGAGGGCGATCCATTTAGCATCATCGAGGCGATGACCCTTGCTGCTTATGCAGTAGGGGCCCACGAAGGTTACATCTATATTCGGGGCGAGTACAAACTGGCTTACCGACGGCTGGAAAACGCTATCCGTCAAGCCGAGGCGCATGGTCTCTTGGGGGAAAATATCTTAGGCCAGGGATTCGATTTTCACATTCACTTGCACGCCGAGGCAGGGGCTTACATCTGCGGCGAGGAGACGGCGCTGATCGAATCCATCGAAGGTAAACGCGGACAACCGCGTGCCCGTCCACCTTACCCGCCTACCTTTGGCCTGTGGGGCAAGCCTACGCTGGTAAACAACGTGGAAACGCTGGCAAACGTGCCACATATCATCGAGAACGGCGGAGAGTGGTATCACCAGTTTGGCACGATCAGCAGCCGCGGCACGAAAGTTTATACCATTATGGGCAACGTCAACTTCACTGGTGTCATCGAAGTGCCATTGGGCATCACCCTGCGCGAAGTAATCGAAATCTACGGCAAAGGAATGAAGAGAGGTATTCCTCTCAAATTGGTGCAAACCGGCGGTTCTAGCGGTTCCATCGTCCCGGCACATTTGCAGGATACGCCCATGGACTTCGAATCCTGGCGTAAGGCCGGCGTCTCACTCGGTTCAGGAGCCTTGCTGATTTGCGACCAACGCACTTGCGTGGTAGACCTAGCGAAGACGCTGCTAAACTTCTTCCGTTTCGAGTGCTGCGCCAAATGTACGCCTTGCCGCACCGGCACACAGCGCCTATACCAAATCATTTCGGACATCGCCAGCGGGCGAGGCAGCCTCGAAAGCCTGAGTGAAATGCAATTACTTGGTCAAGGTATGGAATTGCTCTCCAACTGCGGGCTGGGGCAGACCGCAGCAGTAGCCATTCGCGACATCTTGAAACACTTTCGCTATGAAGTGGAAGAGCACGTCATCTCGCGCACCTGCCCGGCTGGAGTTTGCCGAATGCCAGGCATAGCCCCCGCCGAAAATGTGGTGGACGTTGTCTTCAACAACGCCGGCCAGGGATATGAGGAGAGAAGCCGATGATCAGACTGACGATCAATAATCAAACGGTTGAAGTAGAGGAAGGAGCCACCGTCTTACAGGCGGCTACCAAACTCGGCATTGTCATCTCGACCCTGTGTTACCACAAAGACCTGAGCCCCTACGGCGGCTGCCGGTTGTGCGTGGTGGAAGTGCGCGGGGTGCGTCTGCCCATGACCTCTTGCATCCTGCCGGTCATTCCAGACATGTACGTGACGACTGAATCGCCGGCGCTGACCAACTATCGGCAAACCATTCTGCGGATGATGCTTTCCAATTACTATGACGCCGCTTACAAGCGCAACAACGGCAAATTCGACCTGGATCAGGACAACCAACTAGCACACTGGGCCAGGGTATACGGCGTGAATATCCGCAGCGCCATGGCCAGGCGGCCTCAATTTCCAGTGGACAGCGACCCCAATCCGTACGTTTGGGTGGACATGAACAAATGCATCCAATGTACACGCTGCGTGCGCGCCTGCGCGGAAATCCAGGGGCGCTTCGTCTGGTCGCAGTCCTATCGTGGCTACCAGGCACGCATTGTGGCGGGAACAGATTCCACCATGCTGGCCTCGCGCTGTGAATCGTGCGGGGCGTGCGTGGCCTATTGTCCCACCGGTGCGTTGGACAACAAGATGTCGGTCACTGCCGGGCGCGCCGACCGGCTGGTGCAAACCACCTGTACTTACTGCGGCGTAGGCTGCCAATTGGATGTGAACGTCAAAGACGATGTCCCCGGCGGACGGGTAATACGCGTCACGTCTCATACCACGCCGGAGGCTACTTCCGTCAACGGACTTCACCTCTGCCTCAAGGGACGCTACGGCTACGAGTTCATCCACCACCCCCAGCGGCGCACGCGCCCATTGGTGCGCGAATACCTGCTAAAAGGAACACCCCGCTCTGCCGGGCGCGGCAAACTCGTAACAGTGGATTGGGAGACCGCGCTCGAGGTCACCGCCAAAACATTGCGGCAAATCCGCGACCAATATGGCGGCGAGAACATAGCCATCCTGGCCTCGGGGCGAAGCACGAACGAAGAGAATTACCTGCTGAACAAACTGGCTCGCCAGGCGCTGAATACCAACCATATTGACTGTTGCGCTCATCTATACACCGCCAGCGTGATGGAGGGGTTGATGGAAGCGACTGGCCTGCCGGCCATGTCTAATTCCTTCGAGGATATTACAACCAAAGCCAGGGCGTTGTTCATCATCGGCTCGAACCTGACCGAGCAGCACCCGGTCTTCAGCGCGCACATCCGCCAGGCCGTCCTGCGGCGCAAGGTCAAGATGGTGGTCGCCAGCCCGGATTTCATCAACATTGCTGAATATGCGGCGCTCACCCTCTATCATCGCCCTAACACCGAAGCAGCGTTGGTAAACGGCCTGATGCACATTATTCTCGAAAAAGGCTGGCAGGATCAGCACTCGATCGAGAAATACCGGCAGGGCTTCGAGGAGGTCAAGGCGGCGCTGGCAAGTTATACTCCACAAAAAGTAGCCGAGACGACCGGCGTGAGCGCCAAAGCGCTCTATCAGGCCGCTCAGATGCTGTCGCAAGCGCGCCCCATGGCGGTCGTATGGAGCAACGGCTTGACCAACCACGCCGTGGCCCGGCAAAACGTCCACGCACTGGTAAACCTGCAATTGTTGCTGGGTAACCTCGATCAGGCCGGCGGGGGCGTCAATCCCTTGCAACCGCAAAACAACCTGCAAGGCGCCTGTGACCTGGGCTGCCTCCCCACCATGTTACCAGGCTACCGCCCAGTAACGCATTGCGCGCGAATTACACGATTCGGTCACGCAATTGTTGTATGGCATCTGCCTGTACTGCACAGCCACCAGCCACGCCATCCGTAGCCAGAATTACCAACACGTGCAAGAGAACCTGGCCGAAATAAAAGACAATGCCCTCCAGGCCCTGCAGGAAATGCGGCTCCTCATTCTGGAAATGAATCCGCCTCTCCTGCAAAAGGATGGACTGGTGGCTGCGCTGCAAGCCAGCCTGGAAACCATCGAAAGCCGCGCCGGTCTGGAAACAGAACTGCGCGTTGGATGGCATCAAGCAGCTGCCTCGCACGCTCGAGCCAGAACTCTACAGGATTGCGATGGAGGCCCTCAACAATCTGGTGCGTTATGCCCACGCCAAAAAAGTGAGTGTAGATTTGCAATCTTGCAGCGGATGGATCATCCTGGAAATTCGAGATAACGGCGTTGGCTTCGATCTGGAGCGAGCCAGAAGCAGCGGCGGCATGGGACTATACAACATGGAGCAGCGCGCCCGACAGATTGGTGGTCGGCTGGAAATCAGCAGCCGCCCTGGCAGCGGGACGTGTATTCGCGCCGAAGTGCCAGAAGTGGAACGATCTCCCAAACCTGTATGAGCAGCAACGAAGGAGAAAAACATGGACAATCCCATTAACGTTTTGGTCGTTGACGACCACCCCGTCGTCCGGCGTGGCATCAGGTCTCTTTTGGCAGAAGAAGAGGGTATCGAAGTCATTGGCGAGGCTGTCAACGGGCGGGATGCGTTGGAACAATTGCAGACCTTGAAACCAGATGTAATCTTGATGGACCTGGTGATGCCCGAAATGAACGGCATCGAGGCCATCGAGCGCATCACCGCTGCCTACCCGGATGTGCGCATCCTGGTGATGACCAGTTTTGCCGCCGATGACAAGGTCTTTCCTTCTATCAAAGCAGGCGCGTTGGGCTATATCTTGAAAGACTCCGACCCAGAGGACCTGGTGCGCATGATTCGGCAGGTCTATCGCGGCGAATTGTCCATTCATCCCAGCATTGCACGTAAGGTCATTCAGGAACTCAATCGCCCGGCCAAAGAGCCCCTGACCCCCTCTCCTCTCACAGAACGGGAGGTGGAAATTTTGCAGTTGATTGCTCAGGGAATCGAAAACAAAGAAATTGCCCGCCGTCTCGTGCTGCGAGATGCTACCGTGCGCACGCATGTCAGCAATATCTTGAGCAAGTTGCAGTTGGCAAACCGCGTCCAGGCCTACTTTGTATGCGCTGCGCACCGGCTTGACTTCGCTGGAGAACGATTCAGACAAGAAGTAGCCGGTCGATCATCTCGTTGGACGCTCTGGCTCTTGGGACGTTTTCGTTAGTGTGTCAAACCGATGGGACAACATTCCCTACGGGGGCAACTGCCGCATGAACAGGCGTCATTCCAGCACTTCGACGTGTCAACCGTTTTTTCGAGGTTCTTCCCACCTTATAGGCTACTGACATGAGAAACTGATGGTGGCCTGAGCCGAATTGCCGGCCGCATTGAAGGAAGAGACGCCATAGGAAATGAGGCCGCCGGCGCTGATGAATGTGTCCACATGGGCAGTGGCGTTGGCAGGCAGTTTGGCCACCTGCGTCCCGTTTCGATAGACGCGATAGCCTTGTTCGTTATTGGCGCGGTCTGTCCAGGTCAGGGAGGTGGTGACCTCGCCGGCCAACGTGCAAGAGAAGTTGTAACGCAGGTTGCCAGGCGGCACAGGCGGACTTTGCGTGGGCGCAGGCGGCGGAGTCATCGAAGGGACGGTCCAGTGGCTGCCAGTAGCCGTGGAATATTCTCCCCAAATCCAGCAAATACCGCCGTTGGGGTTCTTGACAATCCAATAATTGTCTTGCGGATAGCGGCCGACGATCTCGACCGTTGCACCGGGGTTGAAAGTGGTCAAGATGTCAAAGGTTTGTCCCGGCCCAGAACGGCAATTGGTGCTGGCGTTGACCTTTAGAAGGGGGGTAGAGTAAGTGGGTGTGATAGTAGGGGTGGGCGTTCGGGTCAGGGTGAGAGTGGGCGTGACGGTGGGCATCGATTCGGCGGACCGCGGTGCGGTCGGCGTTGCCAACAGGCTTTGTGCTCTCAGGGTGGCGGCTACGACGGTGGCGGCTTGCTCTTGCAGCGAAAGGGTGGGTTGTGTGGGAAGGTTGCAGGCTGCCAGAAGAAAAAGCAAGGCAAGTAAGGCAAAGGGCAAGAGGGACGGGCTTTTCATCTTTGCGGCGGGGAAACGGGATCACGTTTTCTTATGGATGCGGCTGCCAAAACGGAACCAGGCTAGGTTGCCGTCGGACGCGCGCAGGAATTCCCCGCGGTGTCCCTTGAGCGGTTCGTCCAACACGATGATCTTGTCCTGGTCATAGAAACCAATCCTCACAGGCGGGGGAACGGGCATGGGGGGCGAATCGGGGGTAGGAAAGCCGCCTTTGTGTTCGAAGGAAAGCCAGGTTTTGTTTTTCTTGCGGCCGAGGGTCAAGATGGATTCGATGTTTTCGTATTTGCCCGTGTAGGCATCCCACGCTTGAGGAGGGAGGTCGAGCAAGGCCGGTTTGGGGTAGGAGAGACCGAAGTAGATTTCGAGGGCCTTGTCGAGCAGAACGTCGGTGCGCGCCTGGCTGGAATTGGTGAGCCAGGTAAGCGCAAAATCCTTTTCGGGGATGAACCAAAAGCCGGAATGCTGGCCGTTGGTCGCGCCGCCATGCTGGACGATTTGGATACCGTCCACTTCGCTCAGGAACCAGGAAAGCCCCATGCGCCAAATGCCGGTTGCGGCTACGAGAGGCTGCTGCATCAGGCGGATGGAGTCGGCTTTGAGGAGTTGTTTGCCGTTTACCGCGCCATCCCCGATATGGAAACGAGCAAAAGCCAGCAAATCACGGGCAGGGGCCAGTACACCGCCAGCCGGGTTTTCGGCGCGCGACATGCTCCAGGGACGCGAGACGCGGTTGCGCTTTTCGATCAAGTCATGCCCAACGGCGTATCGGGCGGTCATGATACGGTCGTCGGGAAAGAAGCAGGACATGTCCATCTCCAGCGGCTCGAAGACCAGCGTTTGCATAGCCGCCTCGAAGGGTTTGCTGGTCAATGTTTCGATGACCAGGCCGGCCACATAGAAGGCGGCGTTGTTGTAAGACCAGACTTCGCCCAGCGGGGTCATCTGGTTCAGGCACGTCATGGAGGCCACTAGTTTGGACAGTGCGTCGTCGCCCCAGCCAAAATCATTGAAGTAGTCGCCCTCCCAGCCGGCGGTGTGGGTCAGCAAGTGACGCATGGTGACGTGTTTAGCAGTGGCTTTGTCTTTGAGGTTGAATTTGGGCAGGTATTTGAGGATGGGTGTGTCCAGGTCGAGCGTTCCGCTCTCGACCAGGCGCATGACAGCCGTAGCAAGCATAGGTTTGGTGTTGGAGCCGATTTGGAAGAGGGTCTCTGATGTAACCGGCAGCGGGTGTTCGATGCTGGTTTTCCCAAAGCCGGCGATGAACTGCTCGCCGTGGTAGTACACCCCCACCACCGAGCCGGGGATTTTCATACGTTTCATTTCGGCTACGGCACATTCGCACAGTCGCTTGAACTGCGGTTCCTTGAGCCGTTTGAGGGCGCTCTTACGGTTCATAACGATACTCTATGTCTCTTAAGCGGAAAAGAGCATGTACGACTGCGGGCCGCTTTGCCTGGCCAGGGACAAGGCGGCCTGCGCCTGTTGAATGAGGGTGTCGGCGGCTATGCTCTTGCCGCCTGGGTGAGTGGCTATCCCAATGTGTAGGTCGAATTTGTACATGCTCACATCCAGTTTACGCGTGCCTCTCAGCCGGGCAATCAAACGCTGAGCAACTGCCTGCCCGCCAACCTCATCCGTGACGGGCAGTAAGGCTACGAAATCCTCCCCGTAATGGGCAGGAATGTCGGAAACGCGCAGACAGGTATTCAAGATATTGGCAAAAACCTTCCGGACAGAAGCCGCCGCCTGGGGATCGGTTTCTTTCACTTCGAGGGAGATATACAAGAGTGTGAGGGGACTGGGGTAACGCTGCGCCCGCGCAAGTTCGTATTCGGTCAGAATCTTGAATACTTCTTGCTGATATAGGCCCGTATCGCTGACTTTATAGGGACGAATGTCCATTCCATTTCTCCTGCCCACAGGGGCAAATGGCGTACGGATGATTCAACGCTTACAGTAACTACCTACCAGATAGCGCTTTGCATGGTATCAATCCTGGTGAAAAGGATATTCAACAGGATGCAAAGGGATGGAAGGATGCTCTTTGTCTCGATGAAAAGGCAATCCTGTGCATCCTAATCCGACTTGTTGGAGAGGGTAGGCAGTTACCGCTTACGAGCATATTCTACCAGAATCGAGAGAGGAGGAGGAAAATAGGGAAAGTGCGATTGTTCCATAGTTGGGTCCACTGCAAAAATGAATCGCAGAGAGCGCAGAGTTCCTCATGGTTAAGCCTTTGCGTACTCTGCGATCTCAGCGGTAACAACTTTTTACAGTGGAGTCAAACTTAGAACAGTCCCATTGAACATGGCTACCTTCTCGGAATAGGCTGGCTATATTATAGTATCACCCATCCACATTTGCCTCGTCCAAGCAAATCTTGTTGGGCCATCGTACTGCCATGCTCCGCCAAGTGCCGCCTATGCCATGAAATGGTACGAAGTGGTAAGATGCCGGCTATAGGTCGGCGGTACATTTGGTTGCGGCTCGCCACGCTACGCTTTGATTGAAAAGTATCAGTCCGAGAAAATTTTAAATCAGGTACTCCAACTGGGTATTGGTCTTGTCACCTCATAACCATTTTCTTGTTTCGCCGTGACTGGAAAGTGACTCTTCTATGGTTAGTTCTCCTGGCCCAGGCCGCTTACAGCGTGTATGTAGGGGGGATGCGTGGGAACACAAAGGCGGCGCAAATCGGTTCATCTCAATTGCCATTCCCTTGTTCTTCGTGCTATTCGCGTGGACGCTAGATGAGGTCCGGAAAGCGGCTGCAGGCCCGCGCGTCAGGAAAGATGCGCTGACGCTATCTCATGTTGTCATGATCCTGCTTGTCCTGTTCAGTATGGGAAATTTCAATGCCTTGTTGTCCGATTGGAAAAATGTCGAACGTTGGATGCTCAGACGAAGAGCAGCCTTCATTGCAGGCAATGAGCAAAATGTCATCTATGCGCTCGACCTGGAAAAAATCACCGCCCCAGACGCGCGACTGGCTGTAGTGGGAGCGGGAACGACGCCGTATTTTCTGCCTGACCGCTATGCCATTGATCTACTTGGCAAGGCAGACCCCGTGATCGTGCATGGCCCCATCCGCTCCGCCCTAAGTATCGCCGCTATTCCGACCATGCGTCCCGGTCACATGAAGTGGGATTATGCGTACTCGATTGGAACGCTCAAGCCAGATGTGATCGTTTCATTGTGGGACGAGACGCTCAAAGAATTCGAACCATATCGCGCCGATTATGTGGCCGGAGGAAGAGGGGATAAAATCTGGTTCCTGCTGCGAAAGGACTCGCCCTACATCTTGTGGGATAAAGTGGTCATCGAAAACTGACTCAACTGCGCATCAAATCCACGGCTTGGCCGCTTCGCTGAGATTGATGAATTGCCTCTACCAGGCGCTGAACACGCATCCCATCCTCAAGTGTACAGGCGGGTTGCGCCTCGCCGCGCACGACGGCTACGAAATGCTTCATCTGCTCCAGGAACATGACGTTGCGCTCCCAACCCTCTGGCATGGGGTAGGCCTGCCATTCTTTTGACTCTGCACGATAGATATGCGTCGCGCCGTCTGGCAGGTCCCATTTGATAGAGCCTTTCGTCCCAACGATGTCGAAGGTATGCACCGGCGGCTGGCGGTTGTAGTCTAGATGCACACTTCCCAGCGAGCCGTCCTCGAAACGCAGACCGATCTTGGCCGTGTCTTCCACGTCCACTTCCAGGTCGCTAACCTTGCCGGTAAACCCCCAAACCTGGGCCACTTTTTGGCCTACCAGCCAGGGCAGATAGTCGAGCGAATGGCACTGGGTCAACACCACGCCGCCGCCCAGGTCGGCGCGGGCTGCGTAGCCCCGGCGGTAATCCTCCCAGGGATGCCAGGCGGGCAGGTATTCCCCGAAATGGACGTGTGCCGAGACGATGCGTCCAATTTCGCCAGCGGCGATGAGTTGTCTGGCGCGCACCAGGCCAGGATGGTAGCGGAACTGGAAGGCGACCAGCACCCGCGATCCGCTTTCCTTCACAGCGGCTTCGAGTTGGTCCAGACGCTCGGTCGAATGCGAGATCGGCTTTTCGAGCAGGATGGCGCAGCCCGCTTGGGCAGCCGGAATGGCCACGTCCAGGTGTAAGGCGGTTGGGTTGGCTACGATGACGGCATCAGGCTTGTGTTTTTGCAAGGCTGCCTGCAAGTCAATCTCTTGCGGATAGGGCGCCAGTTCGTCTTCGGGCAAGGTAGATTTGCGCGTGCGTAATAGAACAAGGTCTGTTTCGCCTAAGGACAGCAAGTTGCGCATGTGACGGCGACCTACAGAGCCTAGACCAGCAATCAGATATTTCATGTTGAGTCTCCCGGTTGATCTCTTAGAATTATCCTGTCTATTGTACACAAGTTGTTCGGTTGGCCCAGATTGGTGTTCTGGGTGAACGCCCCGAAGGTTTTGAGGGCGCAATTGACGTAATTTACGAATACCTTCGGGACGGTTTCTAGCCAAATTGAGAATCGTTGATTGTTATGTGTAGGCAGTTACTTTATAACCTACATCATTTCGTGTTTGATTGCGGCTCACCGTGCCATGAGTTGCTAAAAATTGGCTCTGGCTCACCCAGCACAGGCAGGGGTCGGGAAACATAAATATCCCAAAAGGCGCCACAGGTGGCAAACAGTTCACGGCCATGCCAATACAGGCGCGAGCGTTTCAAATAGTAGATGTTGTTTGCGCCCACGCCGGTGGCTTTCAGGCCGAGCGCATTGCAGGTAAACAGGGCGCGCGGCAAGTGAAAGTTCTGCGTGACCAGAACGGCTTCCGTCAGCCCAAAAATGGCTTTGGCCCGATAGCAGGTATCGTAGGTGCGGCGGCCGGCGTAATCTAGCACCAGCGCATCGTCTGGCACACCGAGACTGAGGGCATATTGACGCATGGCCGCCGGCTCGTTGTAGTCCACGAAGCGATTGTCGCCGCTTAACAAGAGTTTCTCGACCTTACCGGCAAAGTACAGTTGCGCGGCAGTTTCCACCCGGTCGCGCAGCACAGCGGTGGGACTGCCATCGCGACGCAGGCCGGCGCCAAAAACGATGGCGGCGCGCTCAGGTGGGACGTTTTCCACGCTAAACGTGCGGGAGGCGGCGTAGAGGCCGGTGACAAGACGGGCCAGGGCCAGCAAGGTCAAGGCGCTAACAAGAACGTAGAAAATCAGCCGTAGAGTCATTTTGAATGTTTTCTTCAGCACACAGCGCATTGTACCAAAGAAAAACGGGCGTCTCGACGCCCGCTTGTACCTGAAACGTCCCGAAGGCTTTCTGCAAGCCTTCGGGACGTTCGTCTGACGCTCACGTCAACCGCTTGCGAATCTCCGAACTGAGGAAATCCATCAGCCAGACGACCAGGACAATCGCCCAGATGGCCGTGCCGGCCTGATTCCACTTGAAGTCGTTGATGCTCAGGTTGAGGTAGTAGCCGATGCCGCCGCCGCCAACGAAGCCGATGATGGTGGAGATACGCACGTTGATGTCCCAATGGTAAATGATGTAAGAGACGAAGTCGGGGACAATCTGCGGGACGACGCCATAGCGCACCACGTGCAGGGGCGGTGCGCCGGCAGCGTTGAGCGCCTCGACGGGACCGGGGTCAATGTTTTCGACCGCCTCTGAGAACAATTTGCCCAGCGAGGCAATCGTCACCATCGTCAGCGCCAGGAAGCCGGGGAAGGGCCCAAAACTGAGCCAGAAGCCAAAGACGGTTGCCATCACCAGCGGGTCGTAGGAGCGCATCAGGTTGAAGAACGAGCGGAACAGGTAATACACCAGCGTACCCACCATGCCCTTGCGGGTGATGTTGCTGGCCGCCAGAAAACTGAGCGGCGCGGCGATGAAAGTCGCCAGGGTGGTAGAAAGCAGCGCCATGAAAATCGTGACGAACATGCTGTCGGTCACGTCTTTCAGGGCCTGGCTGGGCTTCAGCCCGCCGACCGGGGTGAGGGTATCCACCTCCAGGCGGCTGGGGACGCCATCCACGCTGGCCTGAATTGGGCGCGCCTGCACTTCCTGGCTGAAGTAACCATTGGCGTCGGTTTGGGTGCGGATGGCGGTCATGGTGCGGCCATCGGGTAGACTCCAGCGGATGACCACTTCCGAGTTGGGCTGCAGGTCGAAGCCTTCCAGGGTGAATTTCTCCAGCGGGGCGGCGCACAAAACGCCGGGGACGAGACGCGGCCCCTCGGAGGGCAGCCCGCTCTCGGCGGGGGCCGATTCGCACGGGATGGGGAAGGCAATCGAGACGGTGCGGGTTTCCACCTCGCGGGTGAACAGGTCGGGGGTCAGGAAGGCAGTCAGCAGGGCGCGGCCGTTCGGCAGGTTGCGGAACAGGCGCGGGAAGTCCGCTTCGGTGACGCGGTAAGACACCACAAAGGCGGCGATGACCAGCGCCGTGAGCAGGGCATTGCGGGCGAGACGTTTCAAGTCCATCTCACACCAGCCTTTCGCGGATTTTGGCGCTGATGGTATCGAGCGCGATGACGATGACCGCAATGGCGATGAAGACCGCACTCACGCCGCGCATGTTGTTGACGCGGATGAGTTCGATGAGCAGAAAGCCGATGCCGCCGCCGCCTACCAGCCCGATGACCGTCGCCGAGCGGACGTTGATGTCCCAGCGGTAGATGGTGAAAGCGGTGAAGGGCGGCACGATTTGGGGGATGACGGCGTAGCGCACCACCTGCAGCCAGTTGGCACCGGTGGCGCGGATGGCCTCGATGGGGCCGGGGTCAATGCCTTCGATGACTTCGGAATAGAGTTTGCCCAGCGCGGCCACCGAGTGCAGCGCCAGCGCCAGCATGCCCGCAAACGGACCCAGCCCGACGATGACCACGAAAACGATGGCAATGATGAGCGACTCGATGGAGCGCAGGATGTTGAGCAGCGTGCGCACGACAACGTAAATGGCGTAGGTGAGGGGGTTGCCGCTCATCAGGTTACGCGCCGCCAGGAAGGAGAGCGGCACGGCAAAGATGACAGACAAACCGGTTGCCAGCAGCGCCATGGCAATCGTCGCCAGCGCGCCCTTGAGTACCTCGTTGCCAATGAACGAGAGTTCATAGCCGCCGGTGGGGCGGTACTGCTCAAAGTACACGCGGTGGAACTGCGGCAGGGTTGGGTCGGGGGCGGCCACCAGCGCGGTGGAGGGAACGCGAATGACCGTCGTCAGCGCGCCGGTTTCGTCGGTGGCCAGGGTCAGCATGGTGATTTCGCCCTCGCCGAGCATGAGCGGGTTGCCGATGGGGTTTTGCCAGAAGACGTTGGTCTCGGCATTCGGCCACAGGCCGGTCACGTTGACAATCAGAGTCTCGCCTACGCCGCCGCAATCGGGCATGACAGTTGCCGCTTTTCCGCCGTCTTCGCGGCGGGCCAGGGGCGGTTCGGTGGAGCAAGGCACCTGCACCGGCACCCACATTTGATTGACCTCGCGGCGCGGCTGAATGAAATCGGGGCGCGCCATGGGGCGCAGAATCGCCAGGGCGCGGTTCATATCGGCGCGGCTGAAGTCAATCTCCACCACCTGCCAGCCGATGCCGTAGGCTGCCACTAGCCCAAATAGAAGCGGCAACAGGACGGAGCGCGCCCGTCCACCCGCCAGGCTGATTGCATCCCACACGTTCCACAGCCAGACGAGCGCAGGCGAGAGATACCAGAGCGGCTTGCCATACCAGGCGGTCGTCGCCAGCAGGAACAGGAAACCGACCAGGATTCCGACGCCGCGGGCGCGCTCGCCCAGCAGGAACTGTCCCAGCCCTGGCAGGACGAACGAGGCGATTCCGCTTCGCGCCGCCGCAGGCTTGCTTGCTGTTTTCTCGGACATCTCCGTCCCCCTCACAGCGAGGCGGCGCGGACTTCTTGCGCCTCTTCGCCATAGATTTCTTTGAATTTGGCGCGGTCAATCTCTTTTGGCAAGCCCTCGAAGACTTTCACGCCGTCTTTGAGCGCCACCACGCGCGTGGCATAGCGATGAACCAGATCCAAAAAATGCAGGGAGCAAACGACCGTGATTCCCTCTTTGTTGAGTTGTTCGAGATATTGCAAGATGGAATGCGAGAGAACAGGGTCGAGGCTGGCGACGGGTTCATCGGCCAGAATCAGTTTGGGGTCCTGCATGAGCGCCCGGGCAATGCCCACGCGCTGCTGCTGCCCGCCGGAGAGGGCATCGGCGCGGCTGGCGGCTTTGTCGGCAATCCCCACCCGTTCCAGGGCTTGCAAAGCGCGGCGTTTGTCTTCCTGCGGCCAGATTCCCAGCAGGCTCAGCCAGGGGTTGGCATAGCCCAGCCGCCCGGCAAGGACGTTGGTCAGCACGCTGGAGCGCTTGACCAGGTTGAACTGCTGGAAAACCATGCCGATATGGCGGCGAATGCCGCGCAGTTCGGCCGGCGAGGCGGCGGTAATATCCACGCCGTCCCAGATGATTTTGCCCTCGGTGGGGTCAATCAGGCGGTTGATGCAGCGCAGCAGGGTGGATTTTCCCGAGCCGGAAAGCCCGATGACCACCAAAAACTCGCCATCTTGCACCTCGAAAGAGACGTTCTTCAGGGCTTGCGTGCCGTTGGGGTAGGTTTTGGAAACGTTTTCGATTTTGAGCATATTATCCAATCCATCGGGTCGTTCAGCGGGGAGGGTTGGGGATAAAGAAAGCCTTGAAGCCTTTTTCTTCCAACCCCTGTTTGAGCCGTTTACCCCGTCCAAAGGGCAGCGTTTAGAGCAAGGGTTAACGCGACATGAGGGGTGTCGGTTTCATCAACATCATGACATAAATCATAAGCGGCTTTCCAGTGTTCCGGGGGTATCAAATCTTCTTTAGACCTCTTGCATAAGTCATGATTTGGCCTGAAGCTCGAGGTTGTAAATCGCAGCGATCAGGTTGAACCGCAACCCAAAGCGCTTGCG
>FWPU01002563.1_pt1 | contig 22101 bp, 20 predicted proteins | sample 2228361 | NCBI WGS metagenome assembly FWPU01 (sample SAMEA103939777, study PRJEB20133) | metagenome
GACATCCACACTCATGCCAATCAGGTTCGCTGGCAATGGGCCAAACGTCCGCTCACGCACTGAGATTGTGCCATCAGCCCGAACCAGGCGTGGCTGGCGCCCGTGCCAAGCAAACTCATCCGGCTGCGCCGCAGCCAGCGCCTCACGGGCCTGACGCAGGAGCTCGAAGTCGTGTTCACGCAGCGACTCGGGATCCTTGATGTCGATGCGCCAACCCGTCAATTTGTACGCCAAGCGGGCGTTCTGCCCCTCCTTCCCAATAGCCAGGGACATCTGCTCCGTGGGCACAATGACTGTTGCGACCTTCTCCGCTTCATTCAGGTAGACGCTCGTCGGCTTGGCTGGCGAAAGCGCGTTTGCAATGAACGTCGCCGTGTCGGGCGACCACTCGATCACATCAATCTTCTCACCATACAGCTCATTGACGATGTTCTGAATGCGAACACCGCGGATGCCCACGCACGATCCAACCGGATCAACCTTTTCTTGCCGAGCCGCGACCGCAACCTTGGAGCGCAGACCCGGCTCGCGGGCAACCTCCATGATCTCAACCGCGCCGGAGTAGATCTCCGGAACCTCAGCCTCAAACAACCGGCGAATCAGATTCGGGTGAGACCGTGATACGATCAACTGCGGACCGCGCTGGTCCTTGTTGACTTCCAGAAGATAAACCTTGAGCCGTTGACCAGGGCGATAGCGCTCGGTCGGCACCTGCTCGCGCACCGGCATGACCGCCTCAGCCTTGCCAAGCTCGACAATCACCGCGCGGGAGTCTGCTCGCTGCACGATGCCATTGAGCACCTCGCCTTGCTTGTCGGCAAACTCTTCGTAAACACTGTCGCGCTCGTAATCGCGAATCTTTTGCAATACGACCTGCTTCGCCGTCTGCGCAGCAATCCGGCCGAAGTTTTCCGGGGTCCGCTCGATCTTCGCCACGTCGCCGATCTGGACGTTTGGCAGATGCCGCCGCGCCTCTTCAAGCGAGATCTCGTTTACCGGATCAGTGACCTCCGGTACCACTCGCTTGTAGACATAGACGTGCATGGCACCGGTGTTCTGATCGACGTGGACCTCGACCTCCTCTTCGGAGTTGGTCATCTTCTTATAGACCGTTTTCAGCGCGTGCTCGACCGAGGAGACCACCGCCTCCCGAGGAATGCCACGCTCAGCGGCGATCTGAGCGATCGCGGTATAGAAATCGCTCTTCATCCCGCGCACCTCCAACAATTGCGACGTAGGAAACGTCTTTGGTATCTCGTGTTCACCAGCGAGATTTGGATACCTCTCGCAATGAGCCAAGTGTCCATCGGGGGTCGAACAACAAAGAACGTGGGTTTGGGACCCACGTTCGCCGCGAGCACTTGGTTCCGCAGCACAATCATACCAGCATCGCGCCCATGAATCAAGCGCACCACCACCACGCCTCGCCGTGGCCCTCAGCCGCCGCACATGATGCACACGACGAGCCGCATGCGTGCCGGAGTCCTTCTCGGAGAGACGATTGGCCGCGGGCGCAGTGCTATACTCCGGACGGGGAGCCGCCGAGACCGTGCAGCGCTGGAGCCCGGCGGGGCGGAGGGACCATGGATCTTCGGAGTTGGCGCACCTGGCTACGGCCGGGCATGATGATCAAGCGCTGGGTGGTGCTGTTCTCACTCAGCGTCATCATGGTGAGCCTTGGCCTGGCAATGGCCCTGGCTTGGATCTACCGCAATTATGACTTCCCGCAAGAAACCTCTGAGCTGATCCAAACGCTGACACTCCAGTTTATTCCCCATCCGTACCGGGAATTGCTGCTCGTCACCTCAGGCACCGGCCTCCTCGTCTTTTCGTTTTACCGCCTTAGTCACTCGATCATTCAACCGCTCATGGCGCTGACATCTGGCTCGCAGCGCCTCTCCGAGATCGTCGCCGAGCACCGTTTCGGTCCAAATCGCCCGGATCTCAACATCGTCGCCATTGGTGGTGGCACCGGCTTGTCAACTCTCCTCCGGGGTCTCAAGCTGCATGACATCGGCATTACTGCCATCGTCACCGTGGCTGATGACGGAGGCAGCACTGGGCGCATCCGAAAGGATTTCGATATTCCTGCCCCGGGCGATATCCGCAACTGCATCACCGCGCTTGCCGACAACGAGTCCCTGGTGAGCCGTCTCTTCCAATACCGCTTTGATAAAGAGGGCTCGGAGCTTGCTGGGCATTCCTTTGGCAATCTCTTTATCACGGCACTCACGCAGATCACTGGTAGCTTTGAGCAAGCGGTTATCGAGTCCGCGCGCGTGCTCGCCGTACGCGGCCGGGTACTCCCCTCGACGTTAGAAAATGTAACTCTGTGTGCGGAGTTAGTGGATGGCACGCACGTGCGCGGCGAATCCACGATCTCGCGCGATAAGCCGCCGATCAAGCGCGTGTACCTGGACCCTGACCGTCCGCATGGGTACGAACCAGCGCTTGGCGCGATCGTCAACGCTGATCTCGTTGTGCTCGGGCCAGGCAGCCTCTACACGAGCGTGCTGCCGAATCTCTTGGTCGAGGGCGTGGTCGAGGCGATTCGCTGGTCGCGTGGCACCGTGGTTTACGTCTGCAATGTGGCCACGCAACCAGGCGAGACCGATCATTTCAGCGCCCGCGACCACATTGAGACGATCCTTCGCTATCTGGGGCCAGGGGTGTTGAGCTACGCGATCGTGAACAGCAACCGGGCCTCCGCATCCGCTATCAAGCCCGAATGGAAGATAGATGCCGTGGTTGACGAGGATCTTGGCCCCCTTGAGGACAAGATCACCATTATTGCGCGGGATGTGGTCAACGATCGCAACCCACTCCGGCATGATCCCGAGAAGCTCGCTACGGTGCTCCTGGAAATCGCCCGGCGGCCAAAGCACAATGGCGTCGCCCGGGACCCGAGCGACCTCGTCGTGACCGGGACCGAGCGGAGCTGGTGATGTGGGGCCCAAGTGAGCACCTGTGAAGGACGGTTCTCGGCAGCGGTGGCATCACCTGTGCAAGAACCCTGCTGCCAGCATGACCTGTGATCTCCTGAGCAAGAGGTACGAGTGTCTTGCGCAAGTGATTGTGAGGAACGGGCCTGAGCCCACCTGAACACCATGGAGGGAAGTTCATGCCAATCCGCGTCGGTATCAACGGCTTCGGTCGAATTGGGCGGCAGGTGCTGAAAGCAATCAACCAGGGAGGATTTAGCGATCTCTTTGAAGTCGTCGCCGTCAACGATCTGACAGATGCGAAGACGCTCGCCCACTTGCTCAAATACGATTCGACGTACGGCCGGTATGATGCGGACATTACTGCCGAAGACGGTCTGATCCGTGTCGATGGCACCGCACTCAAGGTGTTTGCCGAAAAAGATCCTGCTGCGATCCCATGGGGCGCCGAGGGTGTGGACCTCGTTGTTGAGTCCACCGGCCGCTTTACCAGCGCGGACAAGGCTCGGGCTCACCTCGACGCTGGCGCGAAAAAGGTCATCATCACCGCTCCCGCGAAAGGTGAAGATATCACCGTCGTACTCGGCGTCAACGAGCAAGCCTATGATCCGAACAAGCATCACATCATCTCGAACGCCTCCTGCACCACGAACTGCCTGGCGCCCGTGGCCAAGGTGGTCTTGGAGCGCTTCGGCATCAAGCGCGGACTCATGACGACGGTTCACTCGTATACTAACGATCAAGTGATCCTGGATGCGCCGCACAAGGATCTTCGACGAGCGCGATCCGCGGGATTGAACATTATTCCCACGACGACCGGCGCCGCTCGCGCCCTGGCTCTCGTCCTCCCTGAGCTCAAGGGGAAGTTCGACGGATTCTCGCTGCGCGTCCCCACGGCAACGGTGTCGGTGGTGGATTTTGTCGCCGAGACGGAGCAGCCCGTCACTGTCGATGCAGTCAACCAGGCATTCCGTGAAGCGGCAGAATCGGATGCGCTCAAAGGTATTCTCGGCGTGACCGATGAGCCGCTGGTCTCGTCCGACTTGCGACAGGATCCGCGCTCGGCAATCGTCGATGCCCTGTCGACCATGGTGATGGGCGACACCCTGGTGAAAGTTGTTGCCTGGTACGACAACGAGTGGGGCTATTCGTGCCGTGTTGCGGACCTTGTGGCGCTCGTGTGCGAAGCTGGGATTCCTGGCACAGCCTAACCCACCGGTTCCGACAATCTGCCGCTCAACGCGCGGCGCAGCGGACCACCATCTGTGTCTCGCAGATTCACCAGGTGTGATTTGAGCCGCATGATGCGGCTCGCCAGAATGCAGGACAAGATGCCATGAAGATTCGCTCAGTCCGAGAGGCCGATGTTCGCGGCAAGCGAGTGCTGGTGCGCGTTGATTTCAACGTCCCCATCGAGGGAGGACGAATCACCGACGACACGCGCATACGAGCCGCGCTCCCAACGATCCGCGATCTCCTTGATCGTGGAGCCGCGGTGATTCTGGTGAGTCATTTGGGACGACCGAAAGGCACCGTGGTTGACCAGCTCCATCTCGCCCCGGTCGCGCAGCGCCTCGCCGCATTGCTCGGACGCCCGGTCGATATCGCGCGTGATGTCGCCGGCCCAGATGCTCAGACCAAGGCAAGCACGTTGAAGCCTGGTGATGTTCTGCTGCTCGAAAATGTCCGGTTCGAGCCAGGAGAAGAAAAGAACGATCCGGATCTGGCGCGGCGCCTTGCCTCACTTGCCGACCTTTATGTTAACGACGCATTCGGCACTGCCCACCGCGCACATGCTTCGACGGTCGGGGTGGCGGCCTATCTGCCTGCCTTCGCAGGATATCTGATGGAAGCCGAGATTAACGCCCTCCAGCGCCTCCTTGAGAATCCAGACCGGCCATATGTGGCGATCCTCGGAGGCGCAAAGGTATCAGATAAGCTCGGCGTGCTGCGAAATCTGCTTGAGCGAGTAGATGCGATTCTCGTCGGTGGCGGCATGGCGAACACGTTCCTCCTCGCCGAGGGTGTTGCCATCGGCACATCGCTGGCAGAACCCCATCTGACCGGGGAGGCGAACGAGATTCTCCGGCGCGCCAAGGATCGCGGCGTGGTGTTCGCGCTCCCCACCGACGTGGTCGTCGCGCCAAATCTCGACAGCGAAGGCGTGGTGGTGTCCGTCCATCATATTCCTTCCGACCACGCGATTTATGACATTGGCCCGGAGACGATCGAGCAATTCACTGAGCAGATCGCGCGCGCTCGCACCATTTTTTGGAATGGGCCAATGGGCGTGTTCGAAAAGCCCCAGTTTGCCAAAGGCACCCTGGAGATTGCGCGAGCAGTGGCGGCTGCCCAAGCCTTTACCGTTGTCGGAGGCGGTGATTCGGTCGCGGCGCTTGAGCAAGCGGGAGTCGCCGATAAGATCTCTCACGTGTCGACCGGGGGCGGGGCTTCATTGGAATTCATCGAGGGACGACCATTGCCGGGAATCGTCGCCCTTACGCAGCGCGAGGTGTCACCGTGACCCGAACACCACTCATCGCTGGCAACTGGAAAATGCATACCTCTCAAGCAGAGGCCGTTGACCTCGCGAGCGCGATCGCGCAGCAACTGCCGGCGTGGCCCGATGTTGTGATTTGTCCGCCCTTTCCCTGGCTCGTGCCAGTCGCCGACGCCATTGCAGGCAGTGGGTTGCTACTCGGTGCTCAAGACTGCTGGACTGAGCCGAAAGGCCCCTACACTGGCGCCGTTTCGCCCAACATGCTAGCAGAAATGTGCACCCACGTGATCGTCGGTCATTCAGAGCGGCGGACCATATTCGGTGAGACTGACGAACTTGTGGCCCGCAAGGTGGCAGCGGCGCTCCACGCTGGTCTTCATCCCATTGTGTGCGTCGGCGAAAGCCTTGATACGCGTGAATCTGGGGATGCCATCCCCTTTGTTCGCGCGCAGATGGAAGCGTGGGTGAGCTCCCTGCCACCAGAGGCGCTTACCGATTGCCTGATTGCCTATGAGCCGGTTTGGGCTATTGGCACCGGCGTGGCCGCCGAGCCGCGAGATGCGCAGGAAATGGCGCAGGCGATCCGTGAGTACCTCTCCGCCGTGGCCGGCCCACCCATTGCGAAAACAGTGCGAATTCTCTACGGCGGCAGCGTCACGCCGGGGAATGCCGAAGCCATCCTTGCCCAGCCGGACATTGACGGAGCGCTCGTCGGCGGCGCCAGTCTCGAAGCAGATGCGTTCCTTGCCATCGTTCGGGCCGTCCGCCGGGAGCCGTCTTCGGTTTGAACAGCGCATGCGCGGATGCTAGGCTTGTCGCGTTGCACGCGGGATCTGGCGTGGTAGAAGGGACCTAGCCGACGTGGACACTGCACTCCGTCTCATCATGATTATCGTCTCAGTGGTTCTGATCCTGGTGATTCTCTTACAGACCAAGGGCTCATCGTTCAGTGGCGCCTTTGGTGGTGATACTGGCTCGATCTATCGCACGCGCCGTGGCGTCGAGAAGACATTGTTCCAATTCACCATCGCCACCGGCATTGTCTTTGTCATTCTCGCCATTATCAGCAGCATCGCGCTTTAGATCATCGTGCGCACTATCGTATCGCTCACCGGCACCACGCCGAGGCGAGATCCATTGCTGCACATGGTCGCGGGGCCGCGAACGAGATGCCCCCGAGATGCAGCAACTCGGATCGGGGCATCGTTTCACGTGGCTCGAAGTGATCGTTGGCGACCGGGAACGCTGGCCTACGCCGGTGTAGCGGAAGCGCAATGCCGGAAAACGAGAGCGGGTTGACGGCTATCGCACTCGCTTCCCCGCTCGAACGAACAGCAAGGCGCTGGCAGCGACAACCGCCACCGCGATCGCTCCAATGATCAGCGCGCGGACGACGAGTCCACTCGGGTCGAGATAGAAGTTCTCGACCCATCCCGGGCGTTCCCGCACCAGGATCCCGGCTGTTACGCCGGCCACTCCGAGTCCTGCGGCAACGATGACGAGCACCGTCGAGACGAATCCAAGGATCCAACCAGCAATGAGCGATATCAGCACCCGCATCTGAGACGCACCTCAGCAGGGTTGCACCACGGCCATAGAGCGATTGTGCCATGGCATCGGGGGCGCGGGCGAACACTCCCGCGTCATAATTCCCCGTGTGGCGTAAGACCCATGCACGTGGGCCGAGTCCTCGCCCGCAATGCCGGCAGGCGGTGAAGCAGATAGAAAGGTATCAATGAGCGTATTGCGCAATGCGCGGATTCTCCTAGGAGTGACTGGCGGCATCGCCGCCTACAAAGCCGCCGACCTCGCAAGTAAGTTTGTGCAAGCTGGCTCCCGCGTCGACGTCATCATGACCGGCGCTGCCCGCAAATTCGTGGGAGAGGTGACGTTCGAGGCGCTGACCAAGCGCAAGGTGCACGTCGACGTCTTCGAAGCCTGGACCGAGCAGTATTTCGGTCACATTACGCTGGGACATGAGGCCGATGCGCTTGTTGTCGCGCCAGCCACTGCCAATGCCATCGCGCAACTTGCGATCGGGCTCGCCGGAGACATGCTTGGGACGGTGGCGCTATCCACCACCGCTCCCCTGATCATCGCGCCGGCGATGGAGCACACGATGTACCACCACCCCGCCACGCAAGCGCATCTCGCAACGCTGCAAGACCGGGGGGCGATCATTGTCGGTCCGGAGCGCGGGCGGCTGGCCTCAGGAGCGGAAGGGGATGGGCGGATGGCTCCCGTCGAGGCGATCATCGGCGCCACGCGGCTCGCTCTTGGCAGGCAAGGGCCACTGGCCGGCATGCGTGTGGTCGTCACGGCAGGCGGCACCCACGAACCAATTGATCCTGTGCGCTTTATTGGCAATGGCTCAAGTGGCTTGATGGGCTTTGCTCTCGCTCAGGCGGCGATTGATGCCGGCGCAACGGTGACCCTCATCTCAGGACCGACGCATCTCACGCCGCCGTTTGGCGTGGCCTTTGTGCCGGTGATGACCGCACTCGATATGTTCCACGCTGTCCAGGAAGCCACCGCGACGGCTGATGTCCTCATCATGGCTGCCGCGGTCGCCGATTACCGGCCACGCGACCAGCGGCTGGCAAAGATCAAAAAGAGCCAGAGCGACGAGCCGCTCGTGCTTGAGCTCGTGCAAAATCCGGATATTCTTGCCAGTGTGTCCCGGCCTGGTCTGCTGAAAATCGGGTTTGCAGCCGAAACGGAGCGCCTGGTGGAGAATGCGCGGGCCAAGCTTGAAAGCAAGGGACTCTCGATGATTGTCACGAACGACGCGGCCACGACGATCGGTAGCCGGACAAGCGAAGCGACGTTGATCACCGCGGACGGCTCCGTCGAATCGCTCCCGACCATGCCGAAGGAGGAGCTCGCCTCCATCATCATCAACCGGATAGTGAAGCTTCTGGCGGTGCGAAGCTATGCCCCGGCCCGTTGAGCCACCCCGGCCTCCGCGCCGCGCCTCGGCGGAAGAACTTCGCTCGCAGCTTGCGATGGAGCTCGCGCTGCATGCCTACGCTGTCTTTGCAGCGCTAGTCACCCTGCGTGGCACGCTGAGAGCGCTCGGCGTCGGCTCCCAAGTCTGGATCGGGGATCTTCTCTACGGCTTGACTGATCCGGTCGTCAGGCCGCTTCTCTTCCTCCCCGGTGCGAGTGTGACGGTCTTCGGACGCCTCACACTGGCCGATGCCACACTCCTGGCAACCATCGTGCTTGTGCCTATCGGTCTTCTCGCTCGCAAAAAGGAGCGCCGGTACCATCTGTGAGAAGGGGCACTGATGGCCAGCGCACCGGCCGGGTACAACGCCACGCGTCCAGATTGAAGCAGCCTCAGGTTTGATCGCCGCCAGGCGAGCTTTTCTCCTCGTACAATGAGCAGGCGAGCGCTCGTTGATTGGTGCGTAATAACGGCTGACATGGAACATGCGTGAGAGAAAGGATGCGAAACAGAATGCTCCGGAACACCGTTCGTGGCATCTTGGCACTGGTGTTGACTGCCGTCGCAACCTGGCTAGCGAATCGGATCGTTGATCAAATCTTTGGTCCAGAGGAAGCCGAGGCGGCGCGGCGCTGATTCATGACGTCAACGAGTTGGTCGGGTAAGACCATACTGGTGGTCGCCAACCCCCTCATGCGGGGCGATCCCCAACGGGTTATTACAGCCCTACGCCGCTACGCGCCGCCGGACGTTGAGCTCGAAATTCGCTGGACGACCCCATCGCGCGATCTCCGCCCGCTGATTGCTGATTGCTTAGCGCACGTTGCGGCCGTGATTGCCTGCGGTGGTGATGGCACGGTGGCTGATGTGGTAACAGCTCTGGAAGGGTTCGATCATCTTCCAGTCGGCATCATCCCGCGCGGCTCCACGAATGTGGTAGCCCGGGAGAACGGAATTCCCCTCGATGTCGAACCAGCGGCCCGGCTCATTTTCGGTGAGCATGCTATCGCCAAGCTCGATGTTGGGTATTGCCTTGGGCGGCGATTTCTGCACATGGGCGGGGCTGGACTCGACAGCCGCCTGTTTTGTTCGACGCATCCGGGCCTGAAGCGGAGGATAGGCTGGCTCGCCTATCTGATAGCTGGCGCGCAGAACCTGTTCGCCCCGCCGGCTTGGTTCACAATCTCGACCGAGCAACAGACGATCCACCTCAGGTCGCTGCTGGTCCTCGTGGCCAATGGTGCGGCGATCGTCCGCCCGTCCTTTCCGGTTTACCCTGGTCTTCGCCGGGATGACGGCTTGCTCGACGTCATCGCCTTCACCGCAACCACACCGTGGCCAATCGTCCGGACTATCGCCCGTTTCGTGACGCGCCGGCTTGCCGGCTCGGGCGATATCGTCCACGTTCAATGCCAGCGGGTCGAAATCGCCGCCGATCCGCCGCTGCCGGTTGAGCTTGACGGCGACGTGGTCGGATTCACTCCGGCCACGGTCACCGTTCAACCGGGGAAGCTCAACCTGATCGTTCCGCCAGCAAGCGCCGGGACGGGAACACCGTTGCGCAGCAACGTAGCCCGATTGCTTTTCAACGCTGCCAAAAGCGTCCCCTCGCGCCGGTCCAGATGACGCAGCGGCGGAGCGGCTCAGAGGTTGAGCAAGACGCCTTGCTCAGAATGCCCACACGAATATCGGTGAGCCGCCTTCATTGCTGTGGGCGATGCACGCGTCAACAGCAGGCGCATTCGTGAAGCTACCGCGCCGCCGTCGCGCGGGCTTCAAGACCCGCGCTATGAACACGGTGCCGGCTGTAGTCGGCTGATTCACAAAAGCTACCGTCGTTTCTAGGTCTCTTAGGCGACATCAGCCCGGCACGATCAGGAAGCTTTGTGCATCACCAACCTACGGCAACTGGAACTGGGCTGGGCCAGAGTCGTACGTCATGACGAAATCCTCGCCCCGGTCGTTGGTGAATTGTGTATTCGCACCGTCTGAGGTAAAGACGACAAATTGGGTGCCCGTCATCCAGTCCGTTGTCTCCCCCGTTGCCAGGTAGCCACTGAAGACAGACACTCCATCGGCGATGACCTCAACCTCGATATCAGACAGCGCCGTAATTCTGAGCCCAATGACATTGTCTGGCAGCGCTGTGGGCTCCTCTGTTGGCTCTTCGACGATGTCGAGCGATTCGTCAAATGCTGGACTGACCGACTCGCTAGATCCGTCGGAGGTTCCATCCTCCGCCTGCTGCTCCTCGATCACTGGCGTCGGCGACGGCTCCGGCGTGGGTGTAGATGTCGGCTCGAGCGTCGGTGTCGGAGTGGGGATAACCGGCGTTGGCGAGGGGACAAACCGGTCTTCGGATTTGACTGGGGTCACCGTCGCAATGATCTCGACTGGCGTCGAAGTCGCTTCTGTCGAGGCAAAGTAGGCGCTATACAACCAAGCAAAGATCACTCCGCCGAGTACCACCATGAACGCGATGATTGCAAAGTTTGGTGCAGCGTGACTGGGCATATCCAGCGGCTGGAATGGCGTTGTGATCGGCGGATCGTCCGGCTGGACTCCCCTGGCCTCCTCGAACATTTCAAGCAACTTGTTCGGATCGAGGTCAAGGTAGGCTGCGTAATTGCGGACAATGCCCCGCTGGTAAATGAGCGGTGGGAGACCGTCGAACCGTTCCTCTTCGAGAGCTGCAAGGTGATGCCGATTTATACGCGTCGCCTGTTCGGCTTCGCGGATCGTCACGCCCTTGTAGGCGCGAGCTTGACGTAGGGTATCTCCAAAAACACCCATGGGCCTGCTACGCGTCCCTCACCTCGAGCCCCGCTCGAGGCTCCCCGCACGTGCGCATCCGGCTCTTAGACGTTCGTACCGACCACTCAATGAGAATCGCACGGATCGAGTCGCCCCTGTTCGACTCCCCTCCAAAACCGTGCTGCATAATCCTACCAGGTTATTGCCGTCCACGTCGCCGCTGACCAACCGCTGACTCGTTGGCACTCGTGCCCGAACGTGATCCAAGCCACTGATCAACCAATGGGGTCGGCTGACCATGAGCGCTTACATCGGCCTTCTCCAGCCAGATATCATCGTGCGGCAACCACCAGCAACCAATCGATGTCAGACACGGGAGCTCATCGGCATCAACCATGCGCCGGTGACGAAACGCCCATGGGTTTGTGCACCACCCGCGCTCGCCACTCTCGGTGGGTCGAAAATCCCGGCAGGTCCGGCAAATCCGGGGCAGCTCCGGTGCCACTCTCGGCATCAGATCGAGCGTCGCTCGATCGCTACCATCGTCATACGCGTCGGGTGTGTCCTCAACATCATTGACTGGAGCGGCTGCTGCGCGCGGCTCCGAATTGATCGGCGGCTCCAGCAACGCTTCCTGGGCGCGATCATCGAGTGCGCTCCGCATCACCTCTTGGCGAGGCTGAATGTGCGAGTCAGCGCGGGAGACGTCATCTGCGAGGCGGGCTGGATCATTGCGCCGGGCCTGGCGCCACAACGGTGGGGCAAGCGGCGACGACCGGTCTTTCCCTGATGTGCCCCGAGGGCTGCCGACGGTAGGCTGGTCGCGTCCGGCTGCTGGCACAGCCTTGGCTGATGGCAACTCCGGATCATCATCGCTTGCTTCCGGCACGCGAATCACTCTTGCCCGCTCTTGGACCGGCCGGCGCGGCAGGTTGATCCCGTCCGCGGGCGTTGGCACCGTGGAAAACCGGAGCTCGTCCTCGGGAAACGTCGTCATCGTTGGGAAGGGTCGCGGGAGCTCGTTCAGCCGGACAGGCGGCACAATCCCTGTGCCGTCTACGGCTGCTGGCTTGGTCAGGTGCGAATCGTTCGCGCTGGCTGCGCCGGATTGCGAGGCAGTGGCTGGCGCAGATGGTGATGGCTGCGTTGCCGGCTCATCGCGCCGCGAAGCCAGCGGTCCTGATGCCGGGGTTGTTCCTGCCTGGCGCGCTTGGGAGCGCAATCGCTCCCGGTATTGCTCCCGCGCCTTCAAGATTGCCGAGCGGGGATCTTGGTGAAGCAGCGACTGCCGAGACTCCGCCGGCTGCGCCGCTGGCGATTCTCCAACAACGACATCAACGGGGGGAGAAGGGAGTTCATCGGCCTGGGGCGGCCGCTGTGCATTGACCACGGAAGCGATCTCCTCTGCACTCGCCGGCGGTAATGGCCGGGGCGCCACAACCGGCTGGTGCAAGACGACGTCGGTGTCGCCATCGGCTTCGGTTTTGGGAGTCCACAAATCCTGCGACCAACCGTTTCGACAGGCGAGCTCACCACGTCGCACGATGATCATCACGTCGCTTGTTGGTTTTCGCTGAGGGTGGTTGCACCACCCGTTCTTGGCGAACCCTGCTTCCTCGAAATACCGGCAGGTTTCGCAGACGCGTTTCTTCAACGCCGGCTCCTCACCCAGCCACTCATTTGCTGACCATCACCCGTAGACTCGGAGAGCATGTGACCACGCTGCGACCCTTGGTGTCATCATGTCACCGTTGCTGGTCGCTCGCTCACCGAATCGGCCCCCGCTCGCTGCAGCCTCATTCTATCGCTGTCGGTCGCCGTTGTCTATGAGGCACCGATCCTGTACGTTCAGTGCGCCCGTACGCCACTACCGGACTCCACGGGGCAACACGCTAGCGTAGTATGCACCGTCCGGGCGCTGTCATCCCGCCCGCCTGTTGCTCACGCACAATCTTCCCCAATTGCCAGCGAGCCAAGCACCACGTGGGAACCATCTGGCTCCCTCCATGGTAGTAAGGATGACGGCCAGCGCCAGACCGCCATGCGCCTGCACCGTAGGAGGAGTGATCATGCACCACCGGCGACTTATCTCCCTACTTGCCCTCGTCACTGTGCTCGTATTGCCTGCCCCATCTCTCGCTGGCGGGTGGGCCTCTATTCATCTCGATGGTCCGATTCCACCAGCCTATGTCGAAGTTCCGTGGCAAATCGGCTTCACGGTCCTGCAGCACGATATCCGGCCGATCAATCTCGACGGAGTCGCACTTCACGCCACCCACCGAGACAGTGGAGAAGTTTTGACCGCCGGTGCCGTTCAAGTCGGTGACGTGGGCCACTACCGGGTCGAAGCCGTCTTTCCTCGCTCGGGAAGTTGGACCTGGAAAATCGAGATTCCCCCGTTCCAGGGGACGACGTTTGGTACGCTGCACGTTTTGGATGGCCCATTGGCCCCAGCATCCCAGCCAGAAGTGACTCGCTCGCTTACGATCTATGAGGGAACGTGCTCCAGCCTCGGGGTGGCGCGCTTCCCACTCAGCGAGCCGCGGGTTGTGGCCGCGAGCGATCCGTCCGTGCACTCCCCAACCATCGCTCCCGAAATCAGCGTGACAACCCTCACCGTCGCCCTACCAGCGCTGCTCGAGGGAGAGCATGTGGTCTCCGTGCGCCAGCCCACCGGTGACGCATTGCTGCCCGTTGCTTGTGGTCAGATTCATGGGAGTCCTGCCGGCAGCGACGTGTCCATCGTCTTGCAGCCAGTCAACAACTCAAGTAGTGCCGGAATCGCGATCCTCCATGCCGAGGGAGATCAGACAACGGTGACGGTATACCTCTTCGCTCTTCCGTCGACCACGCCGCTCGCGCCGGCGGCAAGCGGGACCCAGGTGAGCATTTCCGATACAAGCAGTGGCCCCGCCTTTGTTCCGGCACAGATCGAGATTCGAGCAGGAACGACCGTGACCTGGATCAACCAGAGCGCGGTTCCCCACACCGTCACCTTTGGGCAGGACGGCCTGGAAGATTCCGGCCCGCTTGCCCCAGGACAAACCTTCAGCCAGACGCTTGACACTCCTGGCACTTACCATTACCGGTGCGATCCACACCCCTGGATGACGGGAACCGTTCTTGTCACGCAATAGTCTGCTCGGTTCGGGGCCGGCAGCCTCCCGCTAGGGCACGGCTGCCGCCTCGTCAGAACCCTTGCGTTCCTTCCGCCAAGCCGCGGATGATCAGCCTGCGCAACAGCAGGAACACCGCAACCACCGGGAGGATATAGAGCACGGCCAGGGCAGCGACGACCCCAGCCTCATCTTCGACTTGGTAGTAGAACTGGAAGGGGAGAGTCTCCTTCGCGTAGTCGCCGATGGAGAGGAGGATCACGGCCATGAGCACCTCTGCCCAGGCAGTGGCAAAGGCAAAACCGGCCGTCACGGCAAGGCCAGATGCGGTCAACGGTACGATGATATCCCTCCAGACGCGAAATGCGGAGGCCCCGTCCAGCCATGCAGCCTCGTCATACTCGCGCGACACGCCATCGCAAGACGTCTTCATGAGCCAGGTAGCAAATGGGAGCGAGATGGCCGCGTGAGCGACGATCAGCCCGCGGTAGGTCCCCTGGAGATCGAGACGGATCGCCAGGTCGTAGATTGGGATCATCGTGACAGAGAGCGGAAAGGTCTGGAGCAACAACACCCCATACCCGATAGCGGATGTGCGGCGCAGCGGCCCGCGCGACAGGCCGTAACCCGCCAGCGAGGCGGCGATGGTGGTCAGGAGCATCGCGCAGCTAGAGACAATCAGGCTGTTCTTGAGGCCCCTACCGGCGTTTCGCTCCTCGAACAGTCGCCGGAAGTGTTCGAGCGTCGGCTGACTGGGCCACGGCACATCTGTGGCGACGCGGTTGATCGCGGTGGCCAAAAGCCAGATAAACGGCGCACCAAAAATCACGATAACTGCCACCAGCGCGATGTGAGCGCCGACTGCTGGGACAAAGCGTGTCCACCGGCGTGGTCGACGCGGCGCCGGCCCGTGAACGCTCATTCGCGCTCCCTCGCCAGGAGAAGATAGAGTGCGGCAAAAATGAGATTGATCACGAGCATCACGGTCGAGATCGCAGCGCCGTACCCGATCTGGAAGTCAACCCCAATGGCGCGGTGAAAGGCAAAGAGGGCTATCGTCTCTGTGCCGTAGGCGGGATCGCCGTTGGTCATGACCAGAATCACCAGGAAGCTGCCCATGGTCATGATGGTGGTGACCATTAACGCCAGCGCGACCTGACGCCGGATCAACGGCAGCGTGATGTCAATGAGGCGGCGAATGGGACCAGCCCCGTCAATGAGCGCGGCTTCGTAAACGCTCTTGGGGATCATTTGTAAGGCAGCGAGGAGAAGGATCGTTGGCAGACCCGCACCGCGCCATGCTTCAGCGAGAATGACTGAGAGCATCGGATGTTCGGCCAGCAGATCAAGCCGCCCGATGCCAGCCTCCATGGCCAGGCGGTTGATCATGCCATACGCATCCAAAAGCTCGCCCCAGATCGAGCCGGCTACCAGCGGCGGCGTAATCCAAGCGACAATGACCGCCGCGAAGCTCAACTGTCCCAGGCGGTACCGCCGCTTATCCGCATAGTTCAGGAGGAGAGCAAGGAGCACCCCCCCGCCGGTCTGCCCGATTACCGCCGCCCCAAGGACAAAAACGATCGAGTTGCGGATGATGCGGGGAAACTCCACGAATTCAAAGAGGCGGCGGTAATTGGCGAAGCCAATAAACTGCGTCTCTTGCGCACCGTAGCCGAGCAAGGCACGGTCGGTCAGGCTCGTGTACAGTGCCCATACGACCGGCACGACGAAGAACAAGAGCAGAAGCATGGCCGCCGACAGCATCGCAACTACGTACGGTGCATGGCGACGAAAGGCAGACCTGCCACGCGATGCGCGGTGCCGGCCACGCCAACCCAGATACTCGTCTCGCTCCAGGCGTGCCTCGGTGACGTGTCCCGGCAGCGGCATCCTCGTGTCCCGCTCGCTCTCGCCCAGCGCCCAGCTCCCCGCCAGACCTTCACGTACCTGAGCCCAAGCCCTCATTCATTGCACGGCTGCTTCACGACATTGTTTTGACCAAGCACTCGAGTCAACTCTTCGGCATACCGCTCGAGCGCCTCGTCGGCTGTTGCCTCTCCAGAGGCGACCAGCCCCGTGCCATTCTGGACGATGCCGACCAATTGCCGGTATGCCGGATCAGGTGGAGCAATGCGTATGGCTGGCACGCTGGCAATCATCGCCCGGAGGAACTCTGTCGCCTGGAATGCCGGATCCGCCGCTGCATCCATCCGTGGTGGGATGTGGAGATCTGCCAGGTTCAGGGCAACTTGTGCTTCGCGGGTATTCATTGCCGCGATAAATGCCCAGGCGAGGTCGGGATTGTGACTCAGGGCATTGATATACCAGGCATTGCCCAACCCCCCGATCGTGAACGGCGGGCGTCCGCCAGCCGCCGGGAACAAGCGGTAGCCGACTTCACGGTGGGCGACATCTGGATCCTCGCGCTCCCAATCGCCATACGTCCAACTGCCTTCGAAGATGATCGCAAGGTCCCCTTTGATCAGGAGCTCGCGCATCGTTTTGACCGGATCGGCCGCGGTCATCACCTGCTGCGGCACGGTGCGATCGCGCTGATAGGCGATCTCGTAGTAACGCAGGGCCTTGCGCAGCGGGCAGGAGTCGATGATCCACTTTCCCTGCTCGTCCTGCATAGTGCCGCCATAGGCATAGATCAACGGTAACAGCCCGCGCGTTGCCGTGCCGTTGCCACCATTCGCCCCCGCGTAGAGGGCATAGGGCACCACATTCGGCACCCGCTCCTTGATCTGGCGCGCTGCGGCGAGAATGTCTTCAGGCACTGCGGGTTGCCACTCCCTCGGCAACCCCGCACGCTCGAACAGATCCTTGCGGTAGTACAGGAAATGCGTATCGAGCACGAAGGGTAGAGCCCAGACGTGGCCCTGAAAGGTCAAGGCCTGCTTGATGAGGTCCGGGTACTGAGCCCAGCCATCCCAGGCTGCCAGATAGTCATCGAGGGGCGCCAAGAAGCCTGCTGCGGCAAGCTCCCCGATGCCCAGGCTGTTGAGGAGAAACACGTCTGGGGCGCGCCGAGCGCTAAGCGCTAGGAAGATCTGGGTGGCAAAGTTTCCTCCGGGCGCTTTCCGAAGCTCGATTTCGACACCAGGGTGTGCGGTCTTAACCGCCTGAACGGCGATGTCAATGTGCGGCTGGAGAATACCGACTGGATCTTCGTACCCAACAGCGATCTTGCCCGTCAACTGTGTCGCCGTGGCTTGACCCCGGCGGTATCGAGAAGCAGTGCTCCCTGCCCCTGTCGCAAGGATTCCCTTTAGTATCCGGCGGCGCGACAGCGCGATGTTGGTAGATATCATGCCACGGCGCTCCTTCGCTCACCTGACCAGGCCTACCGCCAGAGCACAGTGTCATGCAGTCACGGCCATCAAGGCTGTATTGCCGTGACGTGCAGTTGGTGCCAGAACGAAACCTCCTAGGAACCGCCTTGTGTCACTGACGATAACACACCTCCGCAGGGTGTCTCAGCCGGCTGAACCGAGACGATGTCCAGCATGCCTCCCTCACAGGAGCGATTTGAGACGTTCGCGGTCGATGTTTCCTCCACTGAGCACGGCAACGGTCCGGGCGCCGGCCGGCACTGCGGCTTTGCCAGTCATGAGCGCAGCGACCGCCGCTGCCCCGGCAGGCTCGACCAGAAGTTTCGTCCGCTCAAGGATGATGCGCAACGCGGCTACGATCTCATCGTCGGTGACGAGCACCAAGTCGTCCACATCGCGCTGGATAGTCGCCAGCGGAAGATCGGCTGTGAATGGCGCAGCCAGCCCATCAGCGATCGTGGTGTTCTGGTCTAGGCGGACGGGCTTGCCAGCCTCGACGGCGCGGAGAACCGCCGGTGATCCTTCTGGCTCCACGCCAATGATGCGCACCTCCGGGCGCAGCGCTTTCACGGCCAGAGCGATGCCGGCAATGAGGCCCCCGCCCCCAACCGGCACCACAATCTGCTCAACGCGTGCATCGTCCTCCAACACCTCCAGCCCGACGGTTCCTTGTCCAGCAATCACAGCCGGATCAGCAAACGGCGACACGAAGATCGCCCCCGTTTCCCCGCGGAACGCCTCCATCGCCTGAAACGCCTCGCTGATATCGGCGCCAAACCGGATCTCCGCGCCATACCCACGGATCGCATCGACCTTTGCCGGCACCGCGTTCTGAGCCATGAAGACCGTGCACCGCACCCCCATCTGCCCCGCGGCGAATGCCAGCGCCTGCCCGTGATTGCCCGCGGAAAAGGTGACGACGCCTCGCGCTCGCTCTTCGGGGGTTAGCTGCAGAATGGCGTTAAATGCGCCGCGTGGCTTGAACGAGCCGGTGCGTTGGAGGTTCTCCGCTTTGAGCCGGAGGTCGGTTCCTGTGCGCTGACTTAGGCTGCGGCTGCCAAGCAGGGGAGTGCGGTGCACCAGTCCCGCGATGCGGCGCGCCGCCTCTTGCACGTCGCCGAATCCGATCGGAATACTTGCCGATCCAGATGTGAAGCCGGTTCCTGCGCCCACTGCCACCCTCCGGTCCTGGTTCTGAACGAATTGTCCGACCGGCAGTATAGCGATCCTTCAGCAACGCCCAAGCGACCAGTACCACTCGAATCATGAGTGGCACCGGTCGCTCGGTGCAGGAGGGAAGTGAGACGCAGGAGGAGAATGTGAACGGCAATCCGCGCCGGGACATGCGCGGTGTGGCCGGCTAACTCAAAATCGAGGTGGTCGTTTGGGCTAGATTCCAACTGATGCGCTGAACCTTCGCGCGAAGAGACCCGGCGGCTGCCCCAAGCTGGCGCGTCGCCGACCGAGCAGCAAACCGCGAGTCGATGCAGATGAGATCAACGGCCGCACAATATCCTGTCGCAACCTCGCCGCTAGAAGTCGCGACAGCCAAGCCAACAACGCCATTGTTCAGGCTGATCACGCGATACCGGCATCCAGGTCGCAGCACCGGGCCAGGCACGCGGGCATCGAGCAAGCTCGTGCCCGACAGCAGCAGGGAAGGGGCCGCCGGCGGAACAGTTCGCCACTCGTCTCGCCACTCGGCTGGCAACCCGTTCGCAGCGGAGGGGTTCGAGGCGGCATCGGCTGATTTGGCGATGCTGCGTTCGCCGTGGCCTTGGGACTCGTCCGAGTTCTGTCCAGCGCCATTCGCTGCCGGGCCACCTTCTGACTGGTCATGGCTCTCGACGGGGAGCAACCCGGCAAAGAGCTCATCAGTCCCGATTCGCGGATCCATCACACGCTCAATGAGCAGATCTGACTCAACAGGCTCCGGGATCCGGCGATACCAGAGGCGGGTCACTGGCCGCTTGTGCAGCCCAGGTGCTCCATCCATCGCGCTTCCCCCTTGCTTTTCCCGGCTATTATCCGATAGGGCTAGTGCAATCGGCCTAGCCCAAGAGTACTACCCGGCACGCATGCTCGCAGCAGCCTAAACGTCATACTCTTGGCCGGGACGTCGGTACCGCATCGCCGCATGCGCGGGATAGGCTAGGCTAATGTGAAGCAGGAAGCACAGCGTCGTGAGTAAGCCCCAAATAGCACCGGCCTCAGGATCGAGCCGAATCGAGCGCCTGCCCTATGATGCCGGCGCTATTGACCGGATCGCGGAGACGCTCGCGCTCGAAGCCTCGCCAGCCCCTTTCCGGTTTCCTGGTGGAGATGTATACCAACTTCTCGTCCCTGGCACGCTCGACCGCCCGGCGGCATTGGTGACGCTCTGGCCCTCGATCAGAAGGGTTGACGTGATTTCGGCGACCGCGACGGTCGTCTTTACGAGCATTGTCTCGGTCGATCTCGTGCCCGGGGTTGAAGTACTGTTCCGGCGGAGCAGCGGCGAATACCTTATCGTTGCTCGCGGTGGCAAGATCATCGTTCGTTCCTGACGGCATACTGGCAGGTATGGCATCAGACGCACGAATCGCCGGTTGCGCGTGGTATCGCGGCAGGTGCACGAAAGAAAGACAAAGAGGCGTTACCACCGGGGATCGAAGGCAGTCGTCTGCGCTCCTGGCTCCGCGGTGATCTGCGCCGCTCCTTTGATCGGGCTCGTCTCGATGATCATCGTATCTCGGGTCGGCAAAGGCGACAGAGAAGCGTTCCTGAGCTGAATTGAGCCAGATGACGTCGGGTACACCGGGATGGGTGCGCCCCCAACTCCCGATCAGTTTTGGCGTAGAGCACGACGACAGGGCCGCCATCGCCGGCGACGGAGAGGCGACGCCCGGACACATCGCGGTCCAAGCCGTGTGGTCCCGCCGAGTTCACGGCAAACCGAAAAACGGTCGTTCCCGTCTCAGCATCGAGCTTCGCCACACGCGCTGACTCGCGGATATGAGCGAAAAAGCGCCGCTGGTCGGATCGCGGACGCACCGACGCGGTCTGCCGGGGATCTCAATGGTCGCCATCACCTACTCGTTTGCCAGATCCACGAGGCTACCCCGGAGGTCGCTCACATCGACCACCAGCAGCCGTCGCCGCTGCGCGTCCCAGGCCAAGCCGTTCGAGTGCGACCCTGTGCGCATCACCGCGCGCACTGCCCGTGGCAATGTGGGCGACGAAGACGCGCCGTTCGCGCGGAGGGCGTCACCGTGATTGAACCCGCCCGCCTGTGTGCTGGCTGGTCGGCGAGGCCGATCACCGTCAGTATCGGTAGCTCCTCCGATTGGGGCGGCATCACGTCACCAGTGACGAGGGCCTGGAGGTAGGCGTGGAGCGCGTCATAGACAACCAACTCGGGGGCCAACTGCGCATAGTCGTCCTCGTAAAGACGTCGGAAGCCGTCCGCGATCGCTTCCAATCCCCGTGACTCGGGTGTAAGGTCCTTGGCAGATGTGTCAGCGCCGCGGACGATCAGCGTCAGTCGCTGCAGCGCTGGATCGGTCAGGTTGTCTTTCTTAGGGACGGCGTCGAAGGAGCCTTCCAGTCCATAGTGCCCGAGCTCGACGTTGGGGATGTCATACGAGATGGCGCCAGTGCGCGCGGCGTATGCCACAACCTCCTCGCTCGTCACAATTGCTAGGATACCCGCATGCCGCGTCTCCTCCCTGCTCGCTGGTCGCTCCTCCCGCCCGAGGCCACCCCGGATGCCGGCGTGCTGCTGGCCGCCCGCGGCGTGCGCGCCTTCGGAGACGGGTTCGTCAGCGTTCTGCTCGCCGTGTACCTGAGCAATCTGGGGTTCAGCAGTTTGCGCATCGGTGGCATCGTCACTGCCGCACTCGTCGGTTCGGCCGCCCTCACGCTCATCGTCGGGCTCTTCGCCTACCGGCTGAACCGGCAGGCCCTCCTCGTGCGTGCCTCTGTCGTGATGATCGCCACTGGATTCGGCTTCGCGTTCGTCCATGCTTACTGGCCACTCCTGGTCGTCGCCTTCGTCGGCACGCTTAATCCCTCGTCCGGCGACGTCAGCATCTTCCTGCCGACCGAGCAGGCGCTGCTGCCCCAGACCGTCAGCGACCGCTACTGCACCGCGCTCTTCGCGCGCTACGGTCTCGTCGGATCGCTGGCCGGGGCCCTCGGCGCGCTTTGCGCGGGGCTGCCGGAAGCCGTGGCCGACCACACCCGCCTGAGCCTAGCGCACGCGCTGAACGGCATGTTCCTCGCCTATGCCCTCCTCGGACTGCTAACGCTGGCCCTTTACCGCCGCCTTTCTCCTGCCATCGAACCAGCCACGGAGACGGCGACGGAACCACTGCGGGAATCGCGCGGGATCGTCTACCGGTTGGCAGCGCTCTTCAGCCTGGACTCGTTCGGCGGCGGGTTCGTCGTCCAGTCGCTGCTGGCTCTCTGGCTCTTCCGCCGCTTCGACCTTTCGGTCGCCACCTCGCTCGGCGGGCCGGAGCTG
>FWPU01006823.1_pt1 | contig 22099 bp, 17 predicted proteins | sample 2228361 | NCBI WGS metagenome assembly FWPU01 (sample SAMEA103939777, study PRJEB20133) | metagenome
GGCGAGCCGCCGGCTTCATGCGGCGCGCCGGCGGTTTTATGCCGGCGGGGCGACCAGGTCGGCGACACGCAAGCGAGGCGTCGCAGCCGGCCGACCCGGCGGGGGGCGCCACCGCCGGCCGACCCGGCGGGGATAAACCCCGCCGCTCGTACTTGCGAGCCGCCGGCTTTATGCGACGAGCCGCCGGCTTTATGCCGGCGGGGCGACCAGGTCGGCGACACGCAAGCGAGGCGTCGCAGCCGGGCGACCCGGCGGCGGGGTGCGCCACGGCCGGCCGACCCGGCGGGGTGCGCCACGGCCGGCCGACCCGGCGGGGATAAACCCCGCCGCTCGTACTCATGCATTCTGTGCGGTATCGGCACGCTCCGACTCATAGCACTGGCATGCCTGCCGCGCAGGACCCTCGTGCTGCAAGAGCCATCCTCTCGCAACCAAGCAGGCGGCAACCTTTTTTGTGCTTGCCTGCCGCATGCTGAGCCGATGAAGCGTATGGAGGTCCCCCCTCATGTGGGGGCGACCACTGGGCCGCACCACGACGCAAGGCAGGATTGCCATATGCTGGTCAAGACGACGCGCTTTGGCACGTTAGAGGTTGATCCTGCGGACGTGCTTGTGTTCCCTTTAGGACTGGTGGGGCTCGAAGCATGCCGAGAGTGGGTGCTGCTGGCCGACGTGCAGAACGAGGCTCTGGCCTGGTTGCAATCGACCACGCGGCCTGATCTGGCCCTGGCCGTTGTCAGCCCTCGACGGTTTGTGGAAGATTACCAGCTCCGCGTCTTCCGCAGCGAGCTGGCACCCCTGGCTTTGGAATCGCTGGACCAGGCCCAGGTGCTGGCGATCGTGAGCCATGACGAGCAGGGCGTCTGTTTGAATCTGCGGGCTCCGTTGGTGATCAATCTGCCGCGCCGCTTGGGCCGGCAAGTCGTTGCCAACGGAGACCTGCCGCTCCAGTACCCGCTCGCCCCCCCTGCTGCCCTCATGCGCAAGAGTGCGTAGCCGCCGGACCGCTGCGCCCTACAAGGAGCACAAGATGCTGGTGTTGTCCAGACAACGCGACGAGAGCATCATCATTGGTGACAACATTGTCATCACGATCGTCGATATCCGCGGCGACAAGGTCCGGTTAGGCATCGACGCGCCCACGGAGATTCCCGTGCACCGGCAAGAGGTGTACGAGGCGATCCAGCGCGAGAATCTGCGGGCCAGCCGCGTCGAGCCGGGCGAAGTCCGCCACCTGGGCAAGGGGCAATCGAAGCCGGCCAAGCCTTCCGGCTAACGCGCCATGTCCGCCGGTATGGCCTCTGTAGACTGCAACCCTGGCGCAGGTGGTGCGGATTGTGCCGCTAGCGACCGTCGGACTCCTGCTGCCTTCGGCCCATAAAACCGCCAGGCGAGCTACGCGAGGCAGCATGGCGAGCCTCTTCTCCCAGATTGCCAGTTTGCCTAAAGCACACATCTGGCCCGGCCGATAGCCGGTTGATAGACACCGCTGGGCGAGCAGCGACCCGTGCCGCCCGCTTGCGACTGCCGTGGAAATTTTTAACTGGTTTTCCACACAGGCGCGTGGAGGATCCTAAGTACTACAAGAGCTGCACATCATGAGCAGGTGGCGCGAACCCGCCCTGTGCAGACGAGCCGACATGCAGAGCGGCCAGCTCCTGCCCGGCAGCGGCCCTCGAGGAAACCAGGACTGGAGACGGTTTGAATGACCCGCATCAATACAAACGTCAGCTCGCTGGTGGCCCAGAAGACCCTGGCACGCTCGAACGTGCAACTTCAAGAAGCGCTGGCGCGGTTGAGCACGGGCCTGCGCATCAACCGCGGCAAGGACGATCCCGCGGGGCTGATCGCGGCCGAGACCTTGCGGCTGGACATCACCAGCGTGCAGCGGGCCATTACGAACAGCGAGCGCGCCAACCAGCTCGTGGCCACGGCAGACAGTGCACTGGGCCAGGTAGCCAGCCTGATCAACGATATTCGAGGGCTGGTCTCCGAGGCTGCCAATACGGGCGCCTTGAGTGCCGAGCAGATCGCGGCAAACCAGCTCCAGGTGGACTCGTCGCTGGAGGCGATTGACCGCATCGCCCAGACGACTCAATTCCAGGGACGCCGTGTTCTGGACGGCAGTCTGGATTTCATTCATAACGCCTCTCAGGCCGGTGCTGCGGCGCGAGGTCGATTTGGGACATCGGTCGACGCTGCCGCACGCGGGCAGCTCGGCAGCGCGCTGGATGTGCGCGCTACCGGTGCCTTCGGCAACGTGAGCACGGACGCCCGCGCCGTGGGTACGTTTGGTACGGTCACCACTGATAGGCGTGCGGTCGGCAGCTTCGGCAGCGCGGTAGATCAAAAGGCCGCTGTCACGCTCTCTGGCGGCGGCGGCTCCGTGCGCTTCATTGCTCAGTCGGTCGGCGCCGCTGGAAACGGCTACACCATCTCTTACACCAGCGGCCTGTCTGGTACGGCCGTGGCCATCAGCTTCGATGCCACCAACAAGGTATTGCAGTTCCAAATCACTGATACGAACACGGCCGCCAACATCGTTTCCGCCTTGCAGGCGCATCCCGCAGCCTATCAAGCGATTTCCGCAGAGGTCGTCGCCAGCGGCGTCGTCACTGCGGGGCTGAGCGGCACGACCGTTAGCGGCAGCTCGTTCAATAACGTGCTTCTGTCGGCGGTGAACTTCGGCTCCCAGTACAACAACACCACGGTCAGCATCGTCGTCAATGGCAGTATTGTGACGGGTAGCGAGACGGCGTCTTACAGCACGGCCACCAACACGCTGACCATCAACGTCAACACGGGGTCGACCACGGCGCGGGTGATCTCTGCGATCAACGCCACAGGCGTGTTCACGGCCAGCACGACGGGTGCCGGCTTGGGCGTGTACTCAGCGCAATCGATCAGCAACGTGACCACGGGCGGCTCGGCCAACAACCAGATCATTCTCTCGGCCAGCACGTTTGGCTCGGAGTTCAATGGCTTGACGGTGGTGCTCAACACCACCGGCACCGTGGCGGTGGGCAGCGAGACGGCCACGTACACGACCAGCTCCAACACGTTGACGATCAACCTGAACGCCGCCTCTACCACGGCGGCGGTGATTTCTGCGATCAATTCGACCGGCGTGTTCAACGCCAGCACCACAGGCGCGGGGCTGGGCACGTACAGCTCCGGCTCGACGGCCAACGTGACCACGGGCGGCTCGGCGAGCAACCGTGTGCTGCTCTCGGCTGTGAATTTCGGATCGCTGTACAACGGCACCACGGTGCTCTTGAACGTGACAGCCGGCGTGGCCCTTGGTTCAGAAACGGCCAGTTACAATACGGGCAGCAATATCCTGACCGTCAACCTGAACACGAACTCCACTGCGGCGGCGGCGATTTCGGCCATCAACGCCACGGGTGTGTTCACGGCCAGTGCGCTCGGCTCGGGGCTGGGCAAGTTCAGCACCGGCGTGACGGCAAACGTGACTTCGGGCGGCTCGGCTGACAACCGGATCATTCTGTCTGCCAACCAGGTCGGTACGCAGTACAACAACACGCTGGTGAGCATTGTGACCAGCGCTGCGACGGGCAGCGAGACGGCCAGCTACAACACCGCCACCAATACGCTGACGCTGTCGATCAATCAAAAATCGACAGCCGCCCAGGTGGCGGCCGCCATCAATGCCAATGGCGTGTTCACGGCCAGCCTGGCCACGGGTTCGTCGGGCCTGGGTACATTGGCGGCAGGTACGTATTCCAACGTGACGACGGGCGGCTCGTTCAACAACCAGATCGCCCTCTCGGCCACGAGTTCCAGCACCCAGTTCAACAACCTCACGATCACCCTCGTCTCCGGTGCACCGATCGGCGGGGAGACGGCCAGCTACAGCACGGCCACGAATACGCTGACCATTACGATCAACGACGCCACCACGTCGTCGCGCCTCGCCTCGGTGATCAACGCCACGGGCCTGTTCTCGGCCACGCTTGACAGCGGCGCCGCCGGCCTGGGCACATACACGGTCGGTACGACGACGGGCGTCACCAGCGGGGCCGGCGTGGGCGCCATCAGCGACGTGCGGATCGAACAGGCCAACTTCGGCACGGCCAACCAGATCAACGTGAACGTGCAGATCGACAGGCAGGCCACGCGTGCGCGCCTCATGTACACCGGCGGTACGCTGAGCGCCGCGTTGAATCTGGAGGTGGGTGGTTCCAAGGGCTTCGAGGTGTTCAGCTTCGGTGCCGGGACCACCGTGAGCGAGATCGCCAGCGCGATCAACCTGGCCAACGACGCCACGGGCATTACAGCCAGCGTGGACAGTGCGACGGGTACCCTGACGCTTCAGAGCGACGCTTACGGCTCCAACGCCTTTGTGTCTGCCAAGGCCGTTTCCGGCACGTTCAGCGTGGTCAACGCCAGCGGCCAGCAGGCAGAGCGGGCCACGGGGACGGACGTGCAGGCCCGAATCAACGGGATTGCGGCCACCGGCGAGGGGCTGCGTGTGACGCTGAACACCTCCGCACTGGACCTCAGCTTCCAGGTCGCCAGCACGCTGACCGATGGTTCTTCGATCGACTTCGCCATAACGGGCGGCGGCGCCATCTTCCAGCTTGGTCCAGACGTGGTCTCGAATCAGCAGGCTCGCCTGGGCATTGGTGCCGTGAACACAGCGCTGCTGGGCGGTGCCACCGGCAAGTTGTTCGAACTCCGCACCGGCGGCGCCAAGTCGCTGGCCATCGACCCCAAGGGCGCGGCCGCTGTGGTGGAAGAGGCCATCACAGCCATCACCTCCCTCCGCGGCCGGTTGGGCGCCTTCCAGCGCACCACGCTGGAGACGAACATCTTCACTCTGAACGATGCTCTGGAGAATCTGACGGACGCCCAAAGCTCCATCCGCGACGCCGACTACGCTGAGGAGACGGCCCGCCTGACCAGGGCCCAGATCCTCGTGCAATCCGGCACGGTGGTGCTGCAAATCGCCAACCAGAGCCCGCAAAACGTGCTGGCCCTGTTGCAGGGCTAGTCCCTCGTTTACCCATCCGCCCCGCCACGGCCCGCCCCTCACCCAGGGCGGGCCGTGTGCGTTAAATGCTTGCATCAATCGGCCGCTTGACCGCGTATACCCGTACGCTGGCCGCGTAATCGTTCACATTGTAACGCCGCAGCAACGCTGCCAAGCGCGTGTGCAATGCCTCCCCCCCTTTGCTGCTGCCGGTGTTCCCAGGATCCGCCATCGGCAGCCCGCTGGCCGCCGACCCACAGCAGGCTGCCTGATCTCCAGCCAGTGCATAGGCATTGAGATCGGCCCCCGTATCGACCACCATGACGTCTGCCAGCCCCGCCGCCTCCAGCCCAGCGCGGTATGCTTCGATCGGAATGGCCCCGGCCAGGCAACCAACGTACGCCCCAAGATCCCTCGCCAATTCGGCCGGCAATGGCTGCTTGAGAGCAATGTCGCTCACCGCCACGCGCCCGCCGGGCCGCAGCACACGAGCGATCTCTTTGAATACCGCCTGCTTATCAGGTGCCAGGTTGATCACGCAATTGCTGATCACGCAGTCCACACTCGCATCGGCAAGTGGCAGCCGGTCGATGGTAGCCTGCATCACCTGAACATTGGCGGCCCCAGCGCGGTCGGCGTTGCGCCGTGCCAACTCGACCATCTCGGGCGTCATGTCGATGCCGATCACCCGACCGCTGGCCCCGACTGTGCGTGCGGCCAGCAGCAGATCCAACCCGCCGCCACACCCGAGATCCACCACGACTTCGCCGGGCCGAAGGCTGGCAAATGCCGTTGGATTGCCACAGGAGAGGCCCAGGTTGGCCTCCCTCGGTACCACGGCGAGTTCGGCCGGAGTATATCCAAACGCCCGCGCCACTGCCGCCACCCCCTCCTCACGCCCCTGAACCCCTGCGCGTGCTACCACGCCGTAACCCGACCTCACCAGCTCGCGTATCTCTTCGTCCTTCACTCGACGCTCCTCGATCTACCGTCTACCCTGGCAAACCACGGCCGAACAGGATCGGCCTTACACTGCCAATCCTTCGGTAGGTCCTCCAAGCTGTCAAGGTGCAAGCTATCGCTTGGCTTTACGCCTTGGCGCATTTATGGCAGCATGACTAGCTTGGCGACGCTTGCAATCTTGTGCCGACCACACGCGGCGACATGCCAGCATGCTCCAAATGCAACCACCGGCCACGCCAGACGGCCCTGCACCTCCAGACACAGAATCGCTCGACCGCGGCATCATCTGCGTGCGGGGGGCGAGGGTCCATAACCTGCGCAATGTAGACGTCGATATCCCTCGCGGCCGCCTGGTGGTGATCACTGGGCCAAGCGGCTCGGGCAAGAGTTCCCTCGCGTTCGACACGCTGTTTGCAGAAGGGCAACGGCAGTACATCGAGAGCTTGTCGGCCTACGTCCGGCAAGTTGTGGGCCAGCTTGAGCGGCCAGACGTGGACCTGGTCGAAGGGCTGGAGCCTACCATCGCCATCGACCAGCGTGTGGCGAGCCAAAATCCTCGCAGCACAGTGGCCACGGTGACGGAGATTCACGACTATTTGCGGCTGCTGGCGGCGCGCACCGGAGAGGTGGTGTGCTACCGCTGCGGCACGCCGGTGCGCAGGCAGTCTTATGAAGAGATCAGCCGCACGCTGGCCGCACTGCCCGAAGGGACGCGGCTGGTGATTCTGGCGCCTCTAGTGCGGAATCGCCGGGGCGGGCATGCAGAGGCGCTAGAGGCTGCCCGCCGCGCCGGGCTGGTGCGCGTGCGCATCGACGGCCAGATGCACCAACTCGATGACGTACAGCCATTAGACCCGCGGCGACCCCACACCATCGAGGGCGTGGTCGACCGCTTGGTGATCCATGACGAGCTGGGTGCTCGCCTGGCGGACTCCGTTCGATTGGCGGTAAAGCATGGACGGGGATTGATCTCGGCCTATTGGCAAACCCCGCAGGCCCAAGATGCCTGGCACGAAGAATTGTTTAGCACGCTGTTTGCCTGTCCGGGCTGCGGCGCGAGTTATGCGGAGATCGAGCCCCGGCTGTTCAGTTTCAACAGTCCTTACGGGGCCTGCCCAGAGTGCCAGGGGTTGGGCGTGACGAACGGCTCAGGTGAGACGTGCTTTGCATGCCGCGGCACACGGTTGCGGCCGGAGGCGCGCGCCATCAGAGTAGGCGGCCTGGGGGTGCATGAGATTTGCGCCCTCACAGTGGCCCGTGCCCGCGCGTTCTTCGACAGCTTGCAGTTTGCTCCCCAGCATGAGCCGGTGGCCCGGCCGCTGGTGGCAGAAATTCGGAAGCGCCTGGATTTCTTACTGCACGTGGGGCTGGATTACCTCACGCTCGATCGTGCAGCCGACACGCTTGCGGGCGGAGAGCTGCAACGCATCCGGCTGGCCACGGGCCTCGGCAGCGGGCTGGTGGGGGTCTGCTACATACTGGACGAACCATCCACCGGCCTCCATCCACGCGACACGGCCCGGCTGATCGAGGCGCTGCGTGCCTTGCAACAGCAGGGCAACACGGTGCTCGTCGTCGAGCACGACGAGTCGATCATTCGCGCAGCAGACCTTGTGCTCGATCTGGGGCCGGGCGCTGGCGCCGACGGCGGCCAGATTGTGGCGTTCGGTACGCCGGCCGAGGTGGCAGCGCGGCCAGACTCGCCCACGGGCCGGTTTCTGAGTTCAGCCGCCCCACTCCAACCAAGACCGCGCCGTACCCGGGATCCACGCCGGCAGCTTGTCCTGGAAGGGGCCCGTCTGCACAACCTGAAAAAGCTCACGGTACACTTCCCGCTGGGCATGTTGGTGTGCGTTACCGGCGTGAGCGGCTCGGGCAAGAGCTCGCTCGTGCACGACACTCTGACCCGCGCGTTGATGCGTCAACTCTACGGCAGCGGCCCACCCCCCGGCCCGCATGCGGCCCTCAAGGGTGCCGAGCAGGTCGAGCGCTTGATACTGGTGGACCAGTCTCCGCTGGGGCGCACGCCGCGCAGCAATCCTGCCACATACACAGGTGCCTGGGACGATGTGCGCCGCCTCTTCGCAGCGACGCGCACCGCCCGCCTGCGCGGCTTCGGACCCGCCAGGTTCAGCTTCAACGCTCGCGGCGGCCGGTGCGAGGCTTGCGAAGGTCAGGGCATCACCTGTATCGAAATGAAATTCCTCCCCGACCTGTACGTCACCTGCCGCGAATGTCAGGGGAGGCGATTCAACGCCCAGACCCTGAGCGTACAGTACAAGGGGCATTCGATCAGCGATGTCCTGAATCTGCGCATCGATCAGGCGCACGAGCTGTTCCAAGACCATCCTTCGCTAGCGCGCAAGCTCTCGGCCCTGCAAGAAGTGGGACTGGGCTATCTGACATTAGGGCAGCCCTCGCACACGCTCTCAGGCGGCGAGGCCCAACGCGTCAAGCTGGCGGCAGAACTTGCCCGGCCCGCAACAGGTGGGACACTCTACGTGCTGGACGAGCCGACCACCGGCCTGCACTTCCTGGATGTGGACCGGCTGCTGCACCTGCTGAACAAGCTGGTCGATCTCGGGCACACCGTGATCGTCATCGAGCACCACCCTACGTTCATGGCGGCGGCCGATTGGATCATCGACCTCGGCCCCGAAGGCGGCGACCGCGGCGGCGAACTCGTCGCCGCCGGACCGCCCGAAGAGGTGGCGGCCGCCCAGCGCGGCTACACGTCGGCCGTCTTGCGCGAGTTGCTGGGCACACCGCCCAGCCGGCCGGCGCGTAGGCAGCACCGTCCCAAAAATGCGTGAATCCTCCCGATGGGTTCTGCCACACCTTACGACCCTCTCAACGTGTCTCCAATTGCACATCCGATCGTTGCTCCGGCATGCATTGCCCACACGCCGCGACGGGAGGTGTCTCTTTGCGGCGCGACATGCCCGATACGCAACCGGAGACTCAGCGCTATTCGGTGCAAGCGGCCGTGGCTGGCGCGTGCTATCCGCACGCCAGGCTGCACAGCACCCCCCACCGTCGACACGACGCACCCCTTGTGCCACTGCTTGGGGAGCAGCCACAAGCAGTGCAGCCGCGGTGCAAAGAGGTTTGCTTAGATGCGGCTCAGGCGTGCTAGCCCGCCCTATCAGCCCCATCACCGGCTGCATTCAAAGACGTGCACACGCCGTGCCATCTATACAAAGTGTGTCCCTGCTTGCCGCTGAAGCGGCAGGCCGGTCAGTCGCCGGCGGCTTTAAGAACCCCGCGGTCCCTATCGCTCCTCCACATGCCAGCGCGCGAGTATGGTACGCCCCGCGATCGATGCAACCGAAAAGAACACCACGCCCAGCAACGTGGAGGTCAAAATGGCCGCAAACAAATACGGCGTCTCCAGACGCCCGTGCGTCTGCGCAATGAGCGCCCCCAACCCTGGCGTGGCAGCTCCATAGCCGGCGAACATCTCGCCCACAATCGCCCCAATCACTGAAAGTCCGCACGACGTCTTGGCCCCGGCCACCAGATAGGGTACGGCCCCGGGCAGACGCAACTTCAGCAGCATCTGGACGCGCGTGGCGTTGTAGACTGCAAATAGCTCCGCCAACGTCCGATCGACTGCAAGCAGCCCCGTGGTCACATTCGTGACCACGGGAAATAGGCTGACGACCGCCGAGACTACCACGATGCTAACAAACCCCGTCCCAAACCAGCTTATCACCAGCGGTGCAATTCCTACGATGGGGACCGTCTGCAAAAAAATGGCGTACGGGTACATGCTGCGGCGCAACAACCGCGACTGTGAGAACGCGAAGGCTACCGACGTTCCCAGCAAAACGCTCACGCCCAAACCGCACACGGCCGCCCCGCCCGTAAGGGCCGCGCCACGCGCCAGCGTGCCAGCGTGTTCCGTGGCGGCGTCCCAAACGTGTACAGGCCTGGGCAGCAGGTAGCGCCCCACACCCAGCAGGACCACGAGCCGATCCCACGCCATCACGGCCAACACCAGAAACGCAGCCGGGGGCCCAGCGAACGCTGCTATGCGGGCTACATGTCTCATGCAAGCGTCTCATCGGATTGTGTCCCGGAGCGCACACCGGCACGTAGTGCGCGCGAAACGCTCCCCACCAGCCGGGCAAACTCCGGATCTGCCCGCAGATCCGCGCTCCGCGGCAAAGGCAGCCCGATGGAGAACTCGGCTGCCACCCGCGCCGGACGCGGCGTAAGCACGAGCACGCGCGTGCTCAAGAACACTGCTTCGGCAATGTTGTGAGTGACGAAGATGCCGGTCCAGCGGTCGCGCAGCCACAGGCCGAGCAGCTCTTCGTTAAGCTGCTGGCGGGAGATGTCGTCGAGTGCCGCGAACGGCTCGTCCATGAGCAACAGGTCGGGCGCGTTGCAGAGCGCTCGGGCAAGTGCGGCACGCATGCGCATGCCGCCCGAAAGTTGTTGAGGAAAGTGGTCAGCAAAGTCGGCAAGTCCCACGCGGGCAAGCGCTGTGCAGGCCTGTCTGTACCGCTGCGGCTTTGCGACGCCAGCCAGCTCCAGAGGCAAGGCCACGTTGGCCGCCACGTTCCGCCACGGCAAGAGCGTGGCATCTTGGAACACGAACGAGACACGCAGGCGCTGGCGGCGGGCCGCGTGCGGTTCGAGGTTGTCCAGTGTGACGCGGCCCGCAGAGGGCAGCACCAGTCCGGCCAGCAGCCGCAGCACTGTGGATTTTCCGCATCCTGAGGGGCCGACCAGTGATACGAATTCGCTCCGTTCGACTTGCAGCATCAGGTCCTGCAAGGCAACCAGCGTTCCGAAGCGCACCTCGACTCCGGCGGCCTCGATGAATGGCTTGTGCTTGTATGCGGGCGTGGTGTGGGCGTCGCTCCTAGGGGTGAGTTCCATTACTTCTCTGTGTACCCCTTGTCGGTCTTTTCTGCGACCAGCCGTTCTGCGGCGCGCCGAGCGGCGTCGGCATCGGCAAAGGTCTTGGTGCGGGTCTGTCCCTCGGAACCCAACCGGCCGAAGCGCACGTGCATCGCGTTGCCCTCGACCCACACCTCCCAGAATTTCGCAGAACGGCCCTCCACGAATTCAAAATGTCTCTTGCCCGCTGCCTTTTCCACAGCAGGTGCCGCGGTAGACGCGACGGCACGCCGCGCCTCACCTGCAATGGTTGTTGCTGGAGCCGCGCCCAACCCTGCCCCTGGCACCACGGCCTCGACCCGCACGCGCACAAATGATGGGAAACGAGGGATGCCCCGATCGCTCAGCTCCTGGTACCGGTAAGTGACAATACTGCCGATGGGCGGCGGGCTCTCCCGCTCTCTGTCAGAGAAACCGGTGCCGATCGAGAAGCTGCGGCCGTCAGGCGTTTCGACTACCAGTGCTCCCAGCCTGCCCTTGTGGCGGCCCGCCCCGGCAACATGGTCCACCACGCGGGCCTCGGCATCGTGAAACAGCTTGACTTTGAGCAACGTGGCAGAGCGGCCGGTCTCGTAGCGCGAGCCAGGCTGCCGAAGCATCAACCCCTCTCCGCCCAACGCCGTGATCCGGGCCAGCTCCTCGCGCAGGTGCTCGGTCCCACGGCAGCGCTCGTGCGGGTGCAGGGCGGCGAACTTCGGGCGGTGCGCCGCCAGGCAATCTGCCAGTGCCTTCAGCCGCTCTTCGAAGGGTGCCTGCAAGCGCGGCATGTCGAACACCACATAGCGGACCTCCTGCCACGCCTCGCTGCGATCTCTGCGGCGAACAATGCTCACCGTGCGCTGAAACGCGCGGCGCGCAACCCACAGCTCGCCGTCCAACGGCTCGTGCGGCAAATTCTCAGTGAACCATTCCGGCGCCAAGAACTCCTTGCCTTGCCGGGACAGGAAGCGCTCGCCGTCCCACCACGCGCGGCAGCCATCGAGCTTCTCAGACATCCACCAGCCGTCCAGGTCGATGTCGTTCTGCCACGTCTGGGCCAAGAGCAACGCCGGACCGACGCCTTCTTCTTGCTTGGCGGCACGCGGCAGCGGCAAAGCCTCGCCCAACCGCTGGCGCTCCGCCTCCTCGCCGCGGAAGGCACGCAAGTGCTTGCATGTCCGCCGCTCGATGGGCACAGACTGGTTCCGCCAGGCAGGGCAGGTGCACGAGTAGACACCGCCTACATTTTTCAACACATACGGCGTACGTGCCGAGCCCTGTATCTCTACACTCTCGCCGTCTCGCAGATCGGCCATGGCTGCACCTGCTCGCACCACTACTTCGTGCCAAACCATAGACGCAAACGTCAACCAGACACCGCCGCAACCATCTAACCCGCAATCACGCTCCAAGGCAAGGGGCCCCAGCCAGATGCCGCTCGCCTAAACGATGGTCCCTTTCACGCCGGCGCACTGCGTTCTACAAAATATGCTATGCGAAGATCGCGCATGTGTGAGCCAAAGTACGGCCTTTTTCGTACCACACGCTCTGCCCAACGGTAGTGACGCCTTGCTCCGCGTTGGGCGGCCCATCCCCGCGTGCTACGGCCGACTCAGCACCCACTCGCAGGCCCCGGTCAACGGTGCTTCTGCTCTCAACGCACGGCAGCGGCCGCTTGGCGGTCAAGCCGTCCCTTGCTCTCGACGAATACCAACAGGTCGGCTCGCTCAGGCCCCGTAACTAGCGGCAATGGCGGCAAGATCCGGCCCGACTCGCCTGCAACGGGGTTCGCCACGACGCCCAAGCCTACCACCAGCACCTGGTTCGTCGGCCAGCGAAAACGCTCGTGCAGCCGGCAATGCGTCACCTGCGGCACTTCGATCTTCGTCCGTTGGCGCGGCGAAACCGCGGTCGGCACGTCGAACATCACGGGCACAAGCCGCTCGAGCTGGTCGATCTGGCAGTGGATCACGGCATCGATCATGCGGCCGTCCAATGAGAGCAACGGGCTAAGCTCTAGGGCAAAGCCCTCGTCGAACTTGCCCTGTTGGACTTCGTACCCCGGCCAGACCTCCGGCTTGGGAACGACGTGCTGAATGTACGTGCGCGGCCGCGTTTGCGTGACCACGGCCGACTGCCCATTGGCCACCAACAGATGCGGGGCGCTGTGCTCCCGAAAGTCTGTACGCTTGCGCAACTCTGCCAACAGCAGCGCCGCATCTTCCCGCTGCATCAGCCATGCCTGTATGCCCTGCGTCTGTACCTCGATCGGTTGCATGACTGCCTGCGCTCTGGCTCGCCAATTGGGATTGCCCACGCTCACCACGCGAAGGCTGAAGGCGTGCGTCTCCGCCTCACGGTTCACGAAGCGGTCGACCACGTCGGCCACAATGGCCTGCATCTCGGGCGTGTGGTAGACGATCAGCCTGCGCGCCCCGGCACTAAGGATGCCCAGTGGCTCGCCATGCCAGGCCTCGTAGCCCGTTTCTCGCAAAATCCAATCCACAATGGCCTGTTCCGGCCTGGCGGTGTTGGTAACCCGCAACGTGTAATCGCTGATGTCATACTCCCGCCATACCTGGCCCGCCTCGTTGGGCAATGTGGCCGGCGCCTGAGTCACACGCGCGCCTGGCCGCCGCTCCCGCACCGGTACGTCGAGCATCCGGCCGTCTGCCCCGGCCGCGGCGCTCGTATCCGCCGCCGAAGACGCACGCGGCACACCGCTTCCCGGAGACCTCCAGCGTGCACGCCCCGCCTTCTTGGAGGGTTGCGCACCTGGCTCGCCCGCCGCAGCGTCGCTCGATGGTTCCGCTGCCGACGGATCCTGCCCGCCTCGTGCGGCAGTCCCCTCGGCAGCCAAATCGGAAACACGCCCTCTCTGAACGTTCCCACTCGCACCGCCAGCCGCGGAACGAGCGGACGAACTCGGAGACTGCCCAACGGCAGGGTACAAGGCTAGACCGGCTGCCAGCAACACACAGGCAACAAAGCTTCTCGACATTTGCGCGGGCCTCCTGCCTGGCGGAAAAGGGGCAGAAGTATAGCGCACCCGGCTCGATGGATCAAGCGCGGCCTTGCCCGTGCCGTACCCTCATGCTATCAAGATCCCACACTCTCACGCTCTCACGCAGCGGCAACCAGCCTGTCCCCATCAATTTGCGGCCTCTGCCCCTTTTCTCCCCGTCCCGCCTTTGTCCCCCTCGACGTGGTATACATAAATGGACCATCCGCAGCGGGCCACCGGCTGAAGCTGCTGGAAGTATACGTAGGCACCGGGTGGCACGTACTTCCAACCTCCCTGGCCGTTGGCCATGCTGTGCGAGTAGCCATAGATGAAATTCACGCTTACGGCATACCATCCCGGCGGCGGGCGGTACCCAGGCTCCAACCCCTCGGCAAATGGGGGGTTGCTGAACTCGATCCCCACCACGCGCGGATCAAAATTGCCGAAGTACGCCAACTTGAGCGGCTTGGCCTCGGGATGTTGCCTGAGCCAGCGGCGCAAAAAGAGCAGATCTTGCCCCCAATCGATGTTGCTGTCCAGCAAGTGCCGGGCGCCGTGCGACGGCCCCCCGACAAGCTCGTTGAAATACGACATGCTGTGCGGGTAGTACCAGACGCTGCTAGCAGCCGCCCAGGCAGCCAGGCCGATCACTAGGACGGCGCGCACATGCCGCCTCCAGGCGGACGCGGCGGTCACAGCCCCCGGCAGGGTCTCGGCGATGCGTGCTGCCCAGACGAAGCCAAACCCCAACACGGGCATGGCATAGCGCACGTGATGATTGTAGCCCGTCTGGCTGCTCACCAGACCTAGCAATGCCACGGAAGGCGCGACCAACACTGCCGCCGCCAGCCACCCAGCCGCTCGGCCGGAATCGCTTGCCGCGCTCGCCGGTTCGAGCGACGCTCCCTCGGCCCCACTACCCCCACGCCATAAGGCACGGAGCCAGACCAGGCTTCCGGCCAAGCCCAACAGCCAGGTTCCCAAGGGCACCTTGATGGCCAACCCATACAAGTAATAGTACCACCAACCTCGCTCCTTCCAGGTGCCGCGCAGGTACGAACGCATGCCGAATTCAAGGTAGCTGCGAGAACGGTCCAATCCCTGCACGTATTCTGCCGGCAGAGGCACAGGGATGTTTGCCCATACTGTCCCAGCAAAGCGATTGCCAAGCTGCGCGCCTTGTGCCCCTGTCAGCACGCGGCTGTAAAAATTGAATTCGCCCAGCCGCGTGAACGTGCCTTCAAACCCATACCCCAAGTTCAGCACGTTCACTGCCACAAAGATCAATACCGCAAGCTGGCCGAGCGACCGCCAGCCGCTTGCTACCGCCCCCGAGGGCTGGCTCGCGTGGCGCGACCGTCGCACCACGAACCGCGCAACCTGCTGCACCAGCCAGATCGCCGGCAAAAGCGCAAACAGCACGATCCACGTCGGCCGCGCCAGTTCTGCCAGACCCAACACCAGGCCGGCCAAGAGCGCCTCGTCCCAACTCCCTGCCCGCAGCCAGTGCCAGAACCTCCAGGCGGCCGCCAGTCCAAGCCCGGCCGCTGCTACGTCGGGTGTCAGAAGCTGGCCGTGAGCCAGGATATTGGGACACACACACCACAGTACCAGTGCCAGCAGCCCTGCGGGCTTACCATACAGCTCGCTCGCCCAACGCCAGGCAACCCATCCGCCCACCAGAGAAAAAGGAATACAGGCCCAACGGCCCAGCGTGTATAACCACATGGCACGCTCGCCGTTCGCCGCAATGAAGTCTTGCCCCAGCCCAAAAAAACTCCCTTCATCGATGCCGGCACGATCCCAGTCGAAGTTGGTGCCCGCCGCCATCACCGGCAAGGCAGCAACCAGGCGAACCAGGGGCGGGTTGACGTTGCCCAGCGCAAACCGCCCATGCTTCCAGTGGCAGATGCCCGCGGGAAGATAACCCGTCTCATCGAACGTCGGACTGTGAACGTATGCCCCCCATGCCAACAGGCAGGCGTGCCCCAGCAACAACCCCCATGGCAGATGACGCTCAGCTAACCTAGTGGCACGCATGGGTGGCAATCAGAGCACTCGCCTAGCTTGGCAGCAGGGGCGCGCCGGCTCGCCTGCAAGCTAGAATTGCCGGTCGTCAATGGGTAGCAGGTCGCGGCGGTTGCCCAGCCGGCGGTGCACCTCGGCATCGATGGTATAAGCGATGCGCCGCAGCGCACCATCGCACATGACCATGTGGCAAGAGTCGAAATGCGCGCTGCCGAAAAGCAAATCGCCCACCGCAGACGAATCTTGCCGGGGCACGAGGCCGAGGTCGCAGGTGCGAATGGTGTCTACGTCGTAACCGGTGTACATGCTCTGATCGTCGCCCAAGTCTGAATCGGTGGTGTTCACGTACTTTTCGCCAATCATGTACGTGTACGACTTGCCGTCTTGCACCTGCCTGAGGCTTACCTCGCTGCGCATGTAGCAGATGCCGGTAGCCATGGAAAAATCGACCCAGGGATAGGCGGGATTGTCTGCTTGCGCGTAGCTGTCTGGCCCGGTACCGGAAGCGATCACCAGGTCTCCGCCGTTGGCGGCATAGTCCGACTTGGCGACCATGGGAACCAGGTCGCAGTTGCGAGGCGGCCAGGCGGGGTCGTACCTGTATAGATCTGCGGAGCGCCGGCTGGGACAGTGCGCCACCTCGAGCGTGCGCTGCGTAAGTTGCGCCAGGGCCGCACGACGCTCCGGCTCAGACAGCCCCTTGCCTAGCCTGGCCAGATCTGGCCGCTCCAGGTAGGGGAGGATGCAATAGATCCACCCGCCCGGCTGGCGCCGACCCGTCCCGCGGTCGGGATCTCCCACCCACACGAAGCTCCAGCCGCCCGTGGGAAAACGGCCGTGCGCAGCCTCGTGTTGCAACATGGCCAGCGAAAGCTGCTTGAGATTGTTCTGACACTGGGTCCGCCGCCCCGCCTCCCGCGCCGCCTGCACCGCCGGCAGCAGCAGGGCCACCAATAGCCCAATGATCGAGATCACCACGAGCACTTCAACCAGGGTGAACCCAGCTCGCCGATCGCGCATGGCCCAGCCTCCAAAGAGACCATCGAACAGCCTCGATTGTATCACCGCCTGCAATCGCTGCAAGAATTTGCATGGCAGCATGCATGGCGATCCAGGCCCGCCCTCCTCGACAACTCATACCTTACCCCCAGCCACGGGCCTGTGCGGCGGACATTGCAGGCGTGTTGCGACCCAGGCCCGCGCTGCTAGACTAGCAAAGACTGCGCTACGCTCGGTCCCCGCACCGTAGCGTCCCAAAGCCTTCACCGCTTGCGGCCAGCCTTGCTGGCTCGCCAGCACCCCACGCCATGCATGCGCAGCAACCCCGCACAGGAACACGCCCCATGCCTCACGCATCCGACCGACGCGAATTCCTCAAGCGAGCCGCGGCAGCCGCCGCAGGAGCAACGGCACTCTGTAGTCTGCCGGCGCCCGCCCCGGCTCGCACACGCTCTGCGAACGAACGGCTCGACATCGCCATCATCGGCGTCGCCGGCCGAGGCGGAGACAACCTCGCCGCCGTGGCTGGCGAGAACATCGTCGCCCTCTGTGACGTCGATAACGAGCACCTCTCCGCCGCCGCCGCACGCTTCCCCAAAGCCCGCACCTACACCGATTACCGCAAATTGCTCGACGCAGAAAAACTCGACGCCGTCGTCGTCTCCACCCCCGACCATACCCACGCCATCCCCGTCGTCTGGGCCCTCGAACGCGGCCTCGACGTCTACTGCGAGAAACCGCTGGCACACTCGGTCTACGAGGTCCGCGTCATCCGCGAAATGACGGCCAAGCACGAGGCCGTCACCCAGATGGGCACCCAGATCCACGCCGGCGACAACTACCGCCGCGTGGTCGAAATCGTGAGGGCCGGCATCTTGGGGCCGGTGCGGCGCGTGCACGTCTGGCTGGCGTGCAATCCCTTCGTGGGCACCCGCGTCTCGCAAGGTACGCCGCCCGCGCACGTCGATTACGACCTGTGGATCGGCCCGGCACCCATGCGGCCCTTCCATCCCTCGCACTTCCACTTCAATTGGCGCTTCTGGTGGGACTTCGGCAACGGCTGGCTGGGAGACTTCGGCTGCCACTACATGGACCTGCCCTTCTGGGCACTGGGACTGCGCTACCCCACGACCGTCGAGGCCAAGGGAGAAAAGATATCCCCGGGCGATAATGAGATCCCAGACAATATGCGGGTAGACTATCACTTTGCTGCCCGCGGGGAGTTGCCCCCGGTCCACCTTACCTGGTGGCACGGCACCTGGAGGCCCGATGGCGCCGAAGTCTACCCCCAGCGCAGTGCCGTCTTGTTCGAGGGAGAGCGCGGCCGCCTGATCGCCGACTACAACACGCATCAGGTCATGCTCGACGAGGGCCTGGAGTTCGCCCGGCCCGCGCCCAGCATCCCTGCGTCGATCGGCCACCACGCCGAGTGGCTGCAAGCCTGCAAGACCCGCGGCGAGACCACCTGCAACTTCGATTACTCCGGCGCACTCACCGAGGCGGTGCTGTTAGGCAACGTCTCCTATCGCCTGGGCGGCATACCGCTCGAATGGGACGCTGAGCGCCTGGCCGCTACCAACTGCCCCGAAGCCGAGCCGCTGATCAACCGTAAATACCGAGACGGCTGGAGCCTCACATAGCCCGCCCCCACCGTCGGCATGCCTAGAGAACGCCCGCACCCGCCGGGCGTCCCGCCAGGCTCGCGCGGCAAGCGATCCAAGTTCGCAATTTGGCATGCAGGTTGTTGACATTCCCGCAGGCAGGCGGATAATCGACGTTTGGCTGTGTGCAAGCCACATTCGTTCGTAGGATCCAATCGGGGCCGACCCCACCTCGGTGACGATTGGCAGCAGCGGCCTCCGCCGCGAGGCCGCCAGGCTTCGAGGTTGTTCATGGTGCTGCCATGCGTGCCGCATGCGCCAGACGATCAGGTCGGCCCTCCACGTACGTTGGCCAACGGAACCCCGCACCTTCTTCGCACAGTCCCCCGGCTGCGCCGGTGCCCCGCCAGGACGGCTCCCCCGAAGAAGAGCCGCAACAACCAGATCAGCAGATCGAGGGCATACTTATTGCACTTGTGCCCGCCCTCCGTTCACGAGCCAGGCGTCTGATTGGGCCCAACCTTCGGCCATCGCTCGACGAAGACGATCTCGTGCAGTCCACGCTCCTCGACCTGTTGCAAGCCCGCCGGAACGGAAAGTACCGGTTCGATGCTACGCGCCAGTTCAAGCGCTTTGCATACGCTCACATGCGACGCATCGCCGCCACACGTGCCCGCCAGGCGCGGCAACCCCTTGAGCTGGTGCCAGTCGTGCAGCTAGGCGGCCCGTATGCACACGACGCCGGATCCCAAACCTGCATCCTCAGGGTAGAGGCATGCGAGATCTTGGACAAGCTTCGCACCTACTTCGACGGGCAGTCTTGGTGCTACATGGTCCTCCACTTTGTAAAAGGCCACAGTGCAAGCGATGCGGCCGAGCAGGTCGGGCTTACGGTCAAGGCCGTTCAGAAGCGCATCGAACGCCAGCGTGCCGCTTTGCCCCAGGAACTTGTACAACTCGCCTTCTCTCTGCTGGGCCGGCCCCGGCTCGATGCGCGCAAGCGCGGGTGGGGGGGGTGGGGGAGTCTGTGCCGTAGCTGCATTGGCGTAGTACGCGTGCACTTCTCGTAGCCGCAGTCCGCCAGAACCCGGGCGAATTGGATGCAGCCCCATCCGTACGCCCCTGGACTCTGCCGAGTGCGCCTCCCGGGCGAGTAGCCGGCCTGGCCACCAACGCTGGCCCGCACGGTCAGGAGGATCGCGACATTGCGCGCGCTCTCCCTCGCCCACACGCTCGGCTCTGCGGCGCCTCGCCAATTGACCATATTCACCAACCTGCCCAGCTTTCCAGATGAACCAAGGCGCAAATGGGGAAAGCTGATGGCCGAAGGGACGGCCTACCAAGTTTTTCGAGCTTTCGTGTCGCCATTGGGCCGGCTCGAAGCGCTTAAATAAGCGAGTGGCACCTTCCGGCTCGCGCTAGGCCAGTCGCCTAGGTGCTGCCCGAAACAATGGTGTCCTGAATGACCACGCTCGGCACGCAGGAGTCTGCCGACAATGAGGCCTCGGTATGTCGGAGTGCATCCCATGGCACGTTCTTGGACCTTGCTGATAAGCCTTGCACTGCATGCGCCCGCCGTGCATCGTTGGGCTGGGGTTGTGGCCTTGGTCTTGCTGCTCGCATCTGCACACATTGCCTTGCCCACAGCAAACACTCCCCGGTTGCTTGACACGGCCCAACTGGCTGGACGTCTCGGAGGCTCATGCTCGAACATCGGCTGCGTCGAGGGAGGTGAGTGTGGAAAGAAGGGTGGAGCGACTCCTTGTCCCACCGACTCGACCACGTGCACCTGGGATGCAAGCCTTAAGAGCTGCGTCAAGATCACAACCGTGAACCATAACGAGTGCGCGAAGAGGTACGGGTACGAGGAATGCTCCATTTCGCTGTCTTCACAAACGTGCGGGAATTACTTTGCTGGTCCGCCAATGCCGCCAGGCTCTACGGACTGCCCAGATTACACCTGCACGTACAAGCACGGTTGCGGCGAGAATCACCAACATTGTACCAGCAAGAAGTGTGTGGATTAGCCATGCAGGGTAGCGTCCTGAAGCTGTTTTCGCACCGGCCTTGTGTGTGTCGCGTCGCGCTTGCGTTCGCAGCGGTTCTACTGTGCGCCACTGCCGGTGCGGATGAATGGACGATGGGGCAGCTTCTTGTTGGGCTGAACGCTGCGCAGCGAGGGATGCCCCCCTTCAAGATTCGGGATGTGGCACAGGAACGCCGCCGTATCGAAGGCATCGACGCGAGGGAGTTGTCGTGCCGCGTCGTAAGGGAGTACGTGTGCGACGCGCCACAAGATCCAATGGGCCGCTTTAAGTGCCTTTACGAGTTCAACGACCCACAAATCGAGGCTCACGTTCATCAGTCCGCTGTGTGGGATGGCCGTGTGCTTCGGTCGGTACGAACCACAACGGGCCAGCGCGACGGTGGCGTCACTCTTGGTACGGTGTGTGCGGAGGTGGCAGTTGCCCATCGTGGACCGCCGCCGCAAGAGTTTCTGTGGTGCCTCCAGTATCACACGATCGCGCAGCTTATTGACCGCTTTGGCGGAGCGATTAGTCGGTGGGAGGGAGACGGTTCGAGCCGCGTTGCCGTAATCGAAAGCCCTCCGCTCGGCAATGAGGGACGAGGCAAGTACCGATTCGATGTCGCTCCTGCATTGGGCTTTGCCGTTGTGTACCGCGCTGGCCTGCTGCTGGTCGACATGGACGGAACCTTGCAATGGCACCCTCAATACGAAATCGCATGCACCGATTACCACCAGGCGCAAGAGGGTATATGGTTGCCACGGCGCGCCAGCAGCGTCTTTTGGGTCTTTCCGGAGGCGGGTCCCCAGCTTGGTTGGCAGATCAGCCACAAGTTAACCTGGGAACTTCATCCCCAGGTGCCCGAAGATGCCTTTGAGTTGGAGTTCCCCCTGGCTCCGATGTGCACGACAGGATTAGCGGCAAGCGATACCAGGTAGGCGAAATAAACGATCAGGTGATCGCCGACCAGGTGGCCGCGGCTCGCCGGCTCGCGCAGGAGCAGGGCGAGCAGCTCACAGCGCCCGCGAGCGCACGCATGCTGTTCGCCGCCTGCGCGGCCATCGTCGCGGCGGGCGCCCTCTTCGTCTACCGCATCAAGCGCCGCCTCAAGGCGGCCTGACCCGACGGGTGCCCAAAAGGGCTGGCCGCCATGCACACGAACATCGGCTCTTCCTGTTTTCTACAGTTCCCCCAGCTTTACAGTCATGCCCTTTGGCTGAAGGGAGGGCCGAACAGGGTCCGGGCGAACACGCCCCGGCTTCTCAGCTTTTCTGTCGCCAAGCGCGGCCCCGGAAGCGCTTGTATATGTAGAAGGTCGCGCTGTTGCCGCGAGGCCGCCCGCGTAGCCCGCGTCGAGGCGGCGTGCCTCAAGCTTCCCGACGCCGCCCGAGCGGCGTTTGGCAGCATCGGCCCGGCGGGCCAGCCAAGACCCAATCCCGCACTGCTCAAGACGAAAGGAGATTCAGATGCGTCCGAAAACCAAGCTTGCTGTGGCCGCCGCGGCACTGACCCTGGTCTGCGTGGCGGGGCTGGTGGTGCTTGCGTCTCCGGCCGCTCCCCGAGCACGCCTTCTCACCGCCAGCGAGATGCATAC
>FWPU01006824.1_pt1 | contig 22091 bp, 14 predicted proteins | sample 2228361 | NCBI WGS metagenome assembly FWPU01 (sample SAMEA103939777, study PRJEB20133) | metagenome
ACGGTAGTGGTCGAGCATATGAGAGAAACGCCGATAGGTGCCCGGGAAACATACTGTCTCGATCAATCCTGTCTCGTCTTCAAAGGTGACGAACTCCATAAGCTCGCCTTTTCTCGTAGCAACTATTTTTTCAGCGGTAAGGAAGCCAGCCACGTGTACACGCTGTCCTACAAAATGCCCAAGTTCTTGTGCCTTTCTACATCCTCGTCCCTCGAGCACATCGGCGAACAAACTCATAGGATGGCAATCGCACAAAAATCCTAATACGCCAAATTCTCTTCTCAAACGCCGAAGCCTTCCTTCTTCTGGGACCGGTGGTTCCGCTTGATGCTCCTGTCGCGCCCACAGATCCGCAACTGCAGACCGCAACCCTTTTTGACGCTTAGTCCACCACGCAAGCTCCCATAGCAAGGCTCCTGTAGGCTCTCCAGGGTGCAATGTTTCAAACGCCCTGCTGAAAATAAGCGCCCGAGCTTCACCGAGGCCAGGCCGCACGCGACTGAGCACATCGCCTATGTCATTGAACGGTTTCCGTCTCTGTTCCATGACGATACGTTCAGCAGTCGCCCTCGAGAGGCCTCTGACAGAAAGCCACCCTACACGCAACAAGGTCCCCTTCCCGCGCCAGCGGATACAACTCTCGTTTACCTCCGGGGGTAGTATCGTGAGACCCATTCGCCGAGCCTCAGACACATACGCACATGGGGCATAGTAACCACCCTGATTCGAGAGTACTGCTGCCATGAATTCTGCAGGAAAGTGTGTCTTCAGATAGGCAGCCTGAAACGACACTCGAGCATATGAGGCACTATGAGGTTTGCAAAACGAATATCCCTCAAACGAAAGGATCATATCCCATGTATACGCAATTGATGCATCGCTCATTCCTCGTGCGTTAGCCCCTTGGACAAATCTTCGGTAGTACTCACCCAGGTGCCTTTGAGGATCTTTTTTGCTCATCACCTTTCTAAGCTCGTCTGCCTCTGCAGAAGAAAATCCGGCGAGCGCACGCACGGTCCTCGAGATGTCTTCCTGATACACCATAAGTCCATATGTCTCGTGCAATACCTCTTCCAGCAACGGGTCAATGGGTTTCCATCTCCCACCATGAAGGCGACGGACATATTCCCTGATATAGCGATTGGCCGCGGGCCGAATGATGCTCGAATGAATCACCACATGCTCATAATCACCTCTCCTTGTCTTCTTTTGTAACAGTCGCATCGCCGGACTCTCGATGTAGAAACACCCCATGGTCTCTCCGCGTGCAACAGTTGCTATGGTCGCTGGATCGTCCTCAGGTTCCCATGTGGACTCGTCTATGTAGTGGCCGTTTTCCCGCACATGGTCGAGGGCATCACGTAGTACGCCGAGAGAACGATTGCCCAAAAGATCGATCTTTACAAGTCCTGCAGCTTCTACTGCGTCCTTGTCCCATTGGATAACCGGCACCCCTTTAGGCGCCATCTCCACCGGCACATACTCATCGATGGGATTGGGCGTAATAACGAGCCCGCCAGGATGAAGCGAAAGATAACGAGGCGTTCCGATCAACCACTGTGCACATCGCATCACACGACGCCACGGGTCAGCACCATCGGTCGTCCTCCCGCACGGCGACCTGGGTTCCATCAGGTGCCCTTCTTCATCAGCTTCACTCTCTCCCCAATGCCAGAGACGTGAACATAGCTTGTTCATCTGGCCGATTTCCGACTCGCTCAAGCCGTATACCTTTGCGATCTCTCGGATAGCCATGCGCGGCCCGAATGTGACGAACTGCGCCACCATTGCAGCGTGACCTTGGTAATCCTTGAGCACAGAGGAAATTACCTCGTCTCGTTCATCCCATGCAAAGTCCACATCAATATCAGGAGGATCCTTGCGATCAGGGTTGAGAAACCGTTCAAAGTACAGATTGAATTTGATGGGACATACGTTGGTAATTCCAAGGGCATAGGCAACAATCGAGGCAGCACCCGAGCCTCGGCCACAGATGCGTGGCGAGCGCTTGACGATGTCTTCGACCACAAGGAAGTACGAAGCGAACCCCATCCTTTGAATTACGTCCAGCTCGTATTCAATCCGATTCACTACCTTGGCATCCAGAAAAGCGCCGTAGCGTCGGTATGCGCCCTCATAGGTCCTGGAGCGAAGCTCTTCGTCAGCCGAACGTCCTTGAGGTGCATGCTTCCATAATGGCATCACTCGACCGAACGCTGGCGCCCTGAACGTCAAACGCTCTGCCAACTCCTCAGAAGCAGTAATGGTCTCAGGCCACGCATTGAAACGCCGAGCATATTCACTAGCTGGAGCAAGCCAGGCATCAGGGTGTGCGTACTGCGTGGGCTCTAACCGTGACACAGTTGTCCTACGTGCTATCGCCCTTAGCATTCGGTGCAGATACACCTGATCCGGATCCAGAAAAAAAGAGGACGGAACTGCCACTGAAGGAATCCCGAGACGCGTCGCCAGCGTGCGAACACGCATGGCCCTCCCATGCGGTCGACGTGGCAAGGCGGCTGCAACACTGACCCCACACTCGCGCCACCAGGTAAGCATATCCTCTTGTGAGGTCAACACAACAAGCCCTCGAGCATGGGCAGGGACAGCACTCATAAGCGAGAAATCATGATGCACATGCCGGCTGGTAAGCAGCCGCGACAGGTTGCACCATCCCTCCTCGTTTTCTACGAGGATAACGGCACGGCCATTGGTTCGGGGGTCGGTCAGCTCTGCCCCAACGATGGGTTGTACCCCATACTCATGACATGCCTTCAAAAAGGACCACAGGCCATATACATTATCGGTATCCGTGAGGGCCAACGAGCGATAGCCTCGCTTGTGTGCCACAGCAACGATCGTTTCTGGAGCACAGGTGCCCCACATGAGCGAAAAGGACGAACGAACAACAAGTGGTATCATACGAGACCTTTCTGGAGCGTTCTTCCTATACGGAGCGCATCCTGACCAAACCGTGCTCTCACAGTGTCAATAGCGTTGAGGAGCGCTCCCCAACGATCGTGCACCCTCGTACCATCCTCATATAGATCCATCTGTGCGTGAGGAAAGCTCAGACGGTCTGCGGTAAGCCTCAGATGGCGCACCCGTACCCGTCGCAGCGACCCACACGTAACCATGTGTCGAGCTGCATTGAATAAGAGGAAATCATTGGCAGTTGCATGTCGCAACGAGATACGTCGACCATGACGCCTCCCATCGATATAGTCGACAATGACTCCAAGACGTCTGGCGACAAGTCGCTGCTGACGCAGCACTGCGCCAATCTCTTCAGCCAACACATACAAAGCTGCCTCAAGCACAGGCGCTTCGTTTGTGTCATTCTGGAACGTATACGCTCGTGTAATCACAGGCAAGGCTGCTCCAAACGGAAGTACAGGGGAAGGATCAATGCCCCGGGCCGTCTCGTAAAGGAAGCGACTCCGACCAGGGAACATCGTCTCTAATTGTGGGAGGGTCCATGTACACAGGTCTGCTACCGTACGAAGCCCGATCTCGCCGAGCCGCACAAGGTCCTCACGTTCGAGACCAGGAAGTAAATGGACCGGCAGAGGCTCAAGGAATGCCCTTTCCTCTCCTGCTTCTATAATGTACTCCCCGGTAGGTTTAACTACGCGCGTAGCCACCTTGGCAACAAGTTTATTGGGGGCTACTGACCAAATAGGATCAAACCCCAATTCTGCTCGGACTGCCTTCCTTATGCGCCACGCAACATCATAGGCCGGACCAAACAGTTTGAAAGTGCCTGTCATATCGATAAACAAATGACCATTGGTGTCTGTCATTTCTACGAGGGGTGAATATGGAAGTGCCCGTCTGCACAACTCTTCCATGGCCCGTTCGTATCGCTCTGGATGGGGTGGCACTATGAAGGCACCAGGACAGAGTCGTTTGGCACGTTGAAGCGACATGCCTTTGCGAACCCCCATCTTGAATGCCTCGTCACTCATGTCGAATACAGAGGCACGACATGCCCCATCAGGCGCAATAAGTACAGGTCGACCCCTACAGCGCGCATCCACAACTCGCTCGACCGCAACTGCAAAATCAGCAACATTCACGTGAACGATGCTCCGTTCTTCCACGGTCTTCTCTCTCCTATCCCTGCGCGATACAGGAGCTCTACCAACCGCTTAGCGTTGCTCACTGCATACCCAAAGACATGATTCGTGAACACCACTACACCGGAGAGCACCTGCTCCGCCATGGGGATGATGTGCTCGTCGATCCATTCCTGCAGTTCTTCGTCCCTGTAGTTATAGGTACATCGATGGACAAGGTTTCCTGAACGCCACCCTGAGGTATTGCGACCATGAAAGCGGATATACATCAGCTCGTGATTCGTCACGATCGAAAGAGAGGGGAACCATCCTGGGAGTCGCGGTTTATCCGCAGCAACGAGGGTTACATGACGCTTTTCCAGCTCCGCACACACCCGATGATGCATCCATGAGTCATGGCCGAATTCTACAGCTAACGGCACTCCCTCCAACTCGTCCAGAAGGGCGGCAAGGTACTGTCGATGCTCACAAGAACGATCGAATTCCTGGCCGAACTGCACAACCACTGCTACGAGCTGCTTGGTCTGAAGGAGCGGTGCTATTCCGTCCCGGTATCTGGCAACCTCTTTACGCCACTGTGTGCGATCGACCTCGTGTGTGAGCGTACGTGTCAGCAAGGCAGTGAAAAGAAAATCAGACGGCACCTGTTTCCTGAGTCTCTCCAGGGCTTCGGCCTTTGGCATCTGGTACCAGGTGTGATGCAACTCGGTAATCGGGAACATGGTAGCATAGAGACCGAGCATGTGACCTGGTTGTGTTCCTGGGGGATACACTCCTGCAGTCACCCATTCGGCATACGAGTAGCCACTCGTACCCACACGTAGTGGTCCCATATGTAGCATGGGTACTGAATAGTACATCTATATCACCGTACCTAATCGTACTTACCTCATATACCGTCGTAGCTCGACCACCTTGCCAAGGATATGGACGTCCTCAGCTATAAGGCGGATCGGCGCATAGGCCGGATTGGCAGGATACAACCATACAGAACCGCCGGATCGTTTGAGCCGTTTGACCGTGGCTTCATTATCCAACAGCACCACTACGATATCACCATGTGCAGCATCAGCCTGACGGCGAACTATAACGATGTCTCCTTCAAGAATACCTGCATCCTTCATGCTGTCCCCTTTGACCCGCAAGGCAAACAGCTCTTCATCAGCGCCACCGTCTACCCACACAGTCCCTTCAATATCTTGAATCGCCAACGTAGGCTGGCCAGCCTGAACCCTCCCAAGTATAGGAACTGCAAACGAGGGCCCTCCCCTCCTCATAGTCTCTGGAAGACGAAACCCTCGTGCTGAGCCCCTTACCTTGAGAAGGCGGCCCTCACTTACCAGTCGATCAAGGTGTTCCCTTGCAGTGCCGACACTCTTAAAACCAAATCGCTCTTGAACCTCACGTACCGTAGGGGGTAGCCCTCTCATAATGCATTCGCATACAAACTGATAGATCTTCTCCCGGGTATTTCTTCTCATGTCCATTACCTCCTGTGTGTATCTATGAAACCATACATTTGTATGGTTTGTCAAGCGCTTTTGTCGGTACCACGAAACAAACATAACACTCCTTTAAGATTGCATAGGAGGAATGAATCTCACCGCAGGCCAGAGAGTACTCGATACGTATGGCGGGCAATGATCAATTCTTCGTGGGTTGGAATAACTCTCACTGAGCAGGAGCTCCCAGGTCGTGAGATAGTATCGGCATGGGTTTCGTTACGTACAGGATCAATCTCGATCCCCAGATATGCAAGCCCATTGCAGACCTCGGCACGCACTGCCGCGGCCCGTTCCCCTATCCGTCCGGTAAAGACCAGTGTGTCAACTCCTCCGAGCACAGCAGCAAACGCACCCACGTGTTTGCGGAGATGGTAGCAAAACATCTCTACAGCCTGAGCAGCGTGAGGTTCAACATACATCTTCTCGAGCAATACCTTCATCTCATGGCTTATCTCAGAGACTCCACGCAGACCTGCCTCATGATCCACAAGCTGGGCTATCCGTGCCCCGTCATAGCCTTTTTCTCGCAGGAGGTATACAAGAATACCGGGATCAAGGTCACCGCTCCGTGTACCCATCATAAGGCCACCCGTAGGCGAAAAGCCCATAGTAGTATCAAGTGGCTGGCCATCCCTTACCGCAGCTAAGCTCGCTCCATTTCCAAGGTGTGCAATAATAACCCTTCCTTTTGCACCCTCCTTGAGCACCGAGACGATGTACTCAAATGAAAGACCGTGGAAGCCATACCGTCTGATCCCTTCGTCCCAAAGGTACCGAGGAAGCGGAAGGCGCTGGGCGACTTCAGGCATCCTCCTGTGAAACGCAGTATCAAAGCAAGCTACCTGTGGAAGGTCTGAAAAACGTGCTCCAATCGCTTCGATACAGATAAGTTCAGAGGGAAGGTGGAGCGGAGCAAGGGGAACAAGATCTGTGAGTCTTTGGATGATCTCTCGATTAATCTGGACCGGCTGGTCAAAATACGGTCCTCCATGAACCACCCTGTGGCCTGCAGCAGATGGCACAGGAAGGTCAAGTTGCTCGATAGTAGCAAATAGACGATGAATCGCCTCTGTGTGGCTTGGGAGGTCAACACTGGTATTGTTGAGAACAGTATCGTGATCAGTGCTCATCCAGAAATGCCCCTTGCGGGACCCTATCCCTTCGGCAGCACCACGGACGAGCTCTGCCTCCTGGACCCTATTCACCCGATATAGTGCAAACTTAAGCGACGAGGAACCACTGTTGAGACACAGTATTGTTTCTGTACTTGCATAGGTCATCTGAATGGCCCCCATAACGGATCATCACGTCAGCATTCCACAGTTCCTAGCTCGCACGCTATGATGAAGGCAGATCCCCTCTGGGATGATAGTCGCCCGTACGGGTGAGCATGTGCGACGCATCCTTGGACGACCCCGCCACGCTCCACGTTACATAGGCCTAGATTTCATCTGAACGTGATCGCAGGTCACTCGTACGACACCTGAAATCCTTCTCAGGTGGTCAAGCAGCTGGCGATCCAAGGCCTCAATGTCCAATTCGAGGGAAATCTGCGGCAGACCTCTTGTCTCTCGGAACGAAATGTTTCTGATGTTGATATTGTTTTCAGAAAGGACACCCGTAATTGAGGCTATGATGCCTGGCTTATTCTCTGCCCAGACATTGAGCAGTGAACAGGATGCTTGCTCCAGGTCCCATACCACCACAAATGCCCTTTCTTGTAGTATACCAGTGATTGCCTTACAGCGCGCTTCGTGGATTACCACTTTGTTGTCCTCAAGGTATCCTATTGCAGGGTCTCTTCCTATTGCTGCGCGACAACACTCTTTGAACTGGAGCACTACATCGCCAGGAGCAATTTTTATCCTCGCCTTTCCCTCACGGTATCCGAGGATCCATTTCAACAGGTTCACAGGTAGCGTTCTAGAAGGGGACTTGTACCCAGGTCTGTGGAACTCTGAAATTACCTCTGAAAGCGTCACTTCACCACGACCTACTTTTTCATACAGTTCTTCTTTTGTCCTGGCCCGGAGATTCTTTAGCATCTGCTGATCAAGCCTGGCATCCACGTCAGGAAGGGACTGACGCACGACCGCTTCACCAGTGCGCACCGCGAGTTGAGAAAATACCTTGTTGTAGTAGGCGTGCAAGGCCAGTCTCGCCTTTGGCGTACGCACGTGGTCCATCCAACATGCCTTGGCCAGAGGGCTTTCTCCTGCGAACACCTCTACACGATCTCCGCTTTTGAGCTTTGAGAATATAGAGGTTACCTCGCCATTGATCGTGCATGACTTGAGTCTCAGGCCAAGGTCCGTATGGATTTGAAATGCAAAATCAATGACGCTCGAATCCGGTGGAAGATAGACGAGATCACGCTTCGGTGTGACGACAACTACATCCTCGGGCACCAGAAAGTCACTGAGGCGACCAATGAACGAATCGATTTCCTGTTCATCCCTTAGTGCTTTCAAAAGCTCTTGGTATGCCTCGAACCGTGGGGTAGGCCTTTCCTTTTTCGACAGGAAGAACAGCAATCCGTCCTCGCCAATCGCCTTCATTTCCGCAGTCTGTATCCGTACATTCAGTCTGTCCTCCTTGCGGACAACCTTGGTGTGGAGTGCGCTGTACAGGTTGTATTTTTTCTCTGAAATAAAGTCATGGAATTCAGAGGGCACCGCTCGAAACAGCTTGTGTATAATCCCCAAACCTTTGTAGCAATCAAGAGGATCTTGGGAATCCAGTATCACCTCAAAGTCGACGAGGTCCGAAAAGTTACGAAACTGAACGTCCCCCAGGTCGTGGAGCGATCGTTTCTTGAGTAGCCAACTATGGACGTGTCTCATCTGCGGGATCACCCTGACATGAGGAAGCCCTGCCTCTGTGAACGCCACTTCGATATCACGCTTGATCTCGCCAATTTTGTGAAGGTTGCTCGTGTAGATTGAGGCGATTTGCCTCTGAATTCTCGAAAATCCTTTGGGCTCGAGTGCCCATAGGGAGAGCCTCGCAAGCTCTCTGAAATAGCGACCCATGCCGAATCGGATACACAGCCACACCCAAATCTCCAAATTGTTCACTGCAAAACGTTTCTGTCTGTACCGAGGCAATGTCCGGACATCGCGTGTATTGTGTACCACGTCAGCGATCTTGATGACCATCGTTCGCAAATCTTCTGAAACAGCGTGCATCAACTTTTTTATGTATGCCGTATCTGAAATGAACCTAATCTCTTCCTCCCATGAATCGATCTTAGAAAGACCAAAGACCATGTGGGCGATTTCCTCACCATCCAGCGAGGTGCCATCAAATAAGGCAACAATATCTTTGTACGTACAATTCGTTTCCTCGAATATATCGTGCAAAAGCGCCACACATATCTCTGTAACCCCCAGCCCCATCTCAAGGGCAACTATTTGCGCCACTGAAAGATTGTGATCTTCGTGGTAGTCCTTGCCCGACAGTCGTTTCTTTCCTTGGAAGGCCTTCCTAGTAAAAGACTCAACCGCTTCCACAACCCGGAGCTCATCTTCAAGCTCTGGGTATTTGCCAGCAAGATAGGCGGTAATAGCGGCAAGTTTTGGATTGGTCATGGCTGCTCACTATACGAATGACTCTCACCTGACGTCATTGCACCCTGTTTCCATGTCGCCATATCTCGAAGTGCCTGTACGACAATGGCCTCCTTGCTGGATGTGCGACTGGCACCGGGCCTAGCTCTCTGAGAAGTAAGCAAACCAAAGTGTACGTTCATAGGCTGAAAGTGTTCTGGGTCAGCATGGGTGATATAGTGTACGAGGGCGCCGAGGGCCGTAGTAAGAGGCGGGGTGACGGGTTCATACCCCTTTATGATTCGTGTAGCGTTGAGACCTGCCAGAAGACCTGTTGCCGCTGACTCGACATAGCCTTCCACCCCGGTCATCTGTCCAGCAAAAAACAACGCTCCGTCTCCTTTTTTGAACTGCAGTGTGGCAGCAAGGAGACGTGGTGCATTGATATAGGCATTCTTGTGAAGACTGCCGAGCCGATAGAATCTGGCCTTGTGGAGGCCTGGAATCATTCGAAATATTCGTTCCTGTTCCTGCGGCACAAGCTTCGTTTGAAACCCCACCATATTGAACAGCTCTTCGGACGCGCTGTCTCTTCTCAGCTGCACCACTGCGTATGGCTGCCTTCCAGTTGCAGGATCTATCAGCCCTACAGGCTTCATAGGCCCATGTGCTAACGTGTCTTTGCCTCGAGCCGCCAAATCCTCAATCGGCAGGCAGCCCTCAAATGGCGGTATATGCTCGAACGATCGAAGGGGAACCTTGCGTCCATTGAGCAGCTCGGTCACAAATGCATAGTAGGTAGGCTCGTCAAGCGGACAGTTGAGATAATCATCGCCACCCTTTCCGTACCGAGAACCCCAAAAGGTGCGAGAATAATCAATAGTAGTCCCGTCCACGATCGGCGATATGGCATCATAGAAGTAGAGCGAATCCTCCCCTGTCACACGCTGGAGATTTCGGGCAAAGGCATCCGAAGGCAGTGGGCCAGTACACACAATCAATGGCCGGCGGGAAGGTAGGTCTACCACTTCTTCTCTGACAATCTCGACACCAGCTTTTTCGAGTCGCTTGGTAATCTCCATCGAAAACCGCTGCCGATCCACAGCAAGGGCGGTCCCTGCAGGCAGTGCTGTGGCGTCCGCCACCTCTATGACAAGGGACCCGAGGATCCTCATCTCATACTTGAGCAAGCCGGAGGCATTCATGGGTGAATTGGATTTCAGCGAATTGGAACACACAAGCTCAGCCAGGTAAGGTAGCCTGTGTGCAGGGGAAAACGTTTTTGGTTTCATTTCATAAAGACGCACACGGCACCCTGCCCGGACGACCTGCCAACTTGCTTCTGCACCGGCCAACCCTCCCCCTATGATGATCACGTCCGGTTCATTCACATCGATGACCTCACGTCAGGGCCCATACGAGCTTTGTGACTGATCCCATTCTGCCAGACTGTTCCACGACCATCCCCGTTGCCGCCTTGTAGCAACGGATGCTCGAGCAAACGTACTACCATTAATCAGCTGAGACCCCCTCAAGGGCGACAGCACCAGCCTTAGATCTCTTCCGCTTCTTGGCGTGATGGGGACACACGAGAACTTTTTTCCCTTGTCTGTTCGTCTTTTCTAGCTGGTAGGAAGCGCCACATTCGGGGCACACAACAGGTACAGGAAGATATTGAACGGCGTTCTTGCATGCTGGGTACTTGCTACAACTGTAAAAGATTCGACCCTTCCGAGATGCCCTCTCGACGAATTCTCCGGAATGACAAAGATCACATTGGACTCCTGTGGAGAATGGCTTGGCTACCTTGCATGTAGGATAGTGCTCGCACGCCCAAAATCGGCTTCCTGTCCTGCTGCGTCTCAACACCAGCCTGCCGGAACACTTCTCGCAGAATCTCTCTTCTCCTGTTCCTTCTTCCTCCTCACCTTTGTTAGACACGGAAAGCGCCCTTGTATATCCGCACGCAGGGTATCCAGAGCACGCCAGAAAAGGACCAAACCTCCCGTACCTCTTCTCCAGCGGCCTCTTGCACACTTCGCAGTAGTGACCTTCAGAAGCATCTTCGACGGCACGAATATGGCCTTGATCGTCCCTTACGAAATCTTTGGAATTCTTACATGCCGGATAGCCCGAACACGCCAAAAAGGGTTCCCTCTGGCCGAACCGAACCACCATGGGCTTTCCGCACTTTTCACAAACAATGTCCGTAGGTGTGCCCAGCTTGCGAATATCGGTCATAGTAATCATGGCACGTTCGAGGGCCTCCTTAAAAGGGCCGTAAAATTGCCTCAACACCTCAATCCAGTCTGCACGGCCTTCTTCTATGTTGTCGAGCGATGCCTCCATCCGAGCAGTGAACTCGACACTCAACAGCTGCGGGAAATTTTTCACCAAAAGATCGTTCACAAGCTCTCCTAGCTCCGTTGGAACGAATTTGCCCTCAGAAAGCCGTACATACTGCTTTTCCACAATCGTACTGAGAATCGTCGCATAGGTCGAAGGTCGTCCTATGCCCTTTTCCTCCAGTTCTTTAATGAGTGTGCTCTCGGTGTACCGGGGCGGTGGTTGGGTGAAATGCTGGTCACACTCCACCTTGGATAAAGAGAGTATCTCCCCTTCCTTGAGGTCGGGCAGCACTGCTTCATCGCTGTTTCTTTCCTCCGGGTCCTGGTACAGGCGCATATAGCCGTCAAACCTTTGCACCGAGCCAGTACCGTGAAGTCTGTAGCGGCCTGCGGTTGCTTCTATGGTCGTCTGATCGAATTCTGCAGCCTTCATTTGCGAGGCAACGAATCGCTTCCATATGAGCTCGTAGAGCCTAAACTCGTCTTTTGCCAGATACGGCTTAACCTTCTGAGGTGTCTCATCTACGTAGGTCGGACGAATCGCTTCATGCGCATCTTGGGTTCCTTTGCGCTGTTGGAAGCGTCGTGGGGCCTGGGGGAGATACTCCTGGCCAAAAGTCTCTTGCAGGTAACGCCGGACATGAGCAAGCGCTTCCTCTGAAACTCTTGTGGAATCAGTCCTCATATATGAGATCAATCCTACAAGACCCTTGGGCCCCAACGCTACACCCTCATAGAGGCGCTGAGCAAGTTCCATGGTCTTACGAGGGGAAAAGCGAAAGCGCCTTGACGCCTCCTGTTGAAGAGTACTGGTAATGAAAGGAGGTGGTGGGTTACGCTTTCTTTGCTTTTTCTCTACCTTTGTCACACGGAATGTCTCGTGTTCAAGCTCTTCCTTGCATGCAAAGGCCTCTAGCTGTGTACGAAGCTCTGCTTTTTCCCCATCAATGTGGGTGAGTTTGACCGTAAAGCATGGCGGACTACTTCCCTGTACCTCTGCAGAGATGGTCCAATATTCCACAGGGCTAAAGGAGCGAATCTCTGCCTCCCGCTCACAAACGAGACGTACTGCAACCGACTGCACTCGTCCCGCACTGAGCCCACGCTTGACCTTTTTCCACAAAAGGGGGCTAATCTGGTACCCTACCAGACGATCGAGTATCCTCCTGGCCTGCTGGGCATCAAACTTACACTTGTCAAGCTCACCTGGATGCTGCAGGGCATGCAGAACAGCTCGGGGCGTAATTTCATTGAACAGGACGCGATAGAGGGGCTTTCCAGAGTGATTGATTTCCTCAGCCACATGCCACGCAATAGCCTCTCCTTCCCGGTCGGGATCAGGTGCAAGATAGATGGCATGGACTGATTGGGCAGCCTCCCGAATCTGTTTGAGCACCTTTCTTTTTCCAGGGATGATCTCATACCGAGGCTGGAAGTTCCGCGCCACATCGACCCCTAGCTCTCGCTCAGGTAGGTCCTTCACATGACCTACAGTGGCAAGGACCAAGAATTCTGATCCTATATATCGCGATAGTGTCTTTGCCTTTGTGGGTGATTCAACAACCACAAGCGATTTACCCATAGGAACACCTCACCTTATCTAAACTCCACACCTCCCACATGAGCACAACAGAGCGACTCGCACCGGTTTATTGGTCCGACGGAATGGATTCCGATCGGCCATCGCAACACGAGGGACTTCCTGTGCGACGTTCGGGGACGGCACTACGGTTTCATTCAAGCCGCTGATATCGACTGCCTGCCGCTGATCGAACCTTACCCAGAATCTCAAGCTCGGTCAATATGCCAGCAACCTTTGCTGCTGGAAGGCCTGAGCGGGCCACGATTACGTCCAGCAACGTGCCATCACAGCCGATCACGTCCAACACCGAGATAGCCTCTTTAGATAATGTACTCGTTTTTTCCTGACACAGGCGATGCTGTGGAGCTGCTCGACGCTGCTCAACGCTGCTCACACGGGTCGTACACGTATCCCCACCGATGTGGTCAGAGACCGCCCTTTCTCCTTCACAGTCAGCTGAGTACAAGCCGCATACTTCATCCATGATGTCTTCGACTCGATCTACTAGTTTTGCGCCCTGCTTTATGAGGTGGTGCGTTCCACGACTCCTGTCTGACCGTATGTCGCCCGGGACAGCAAAAACCTCTCGTCCCTGTTCCAACGCCATCCTCACTGTCGTCATGGTTCCACTTCGCTCAGCAGCTTCAACTACCAACACGCCCACACAAAGACCGCTGATGATTCGATTCCGCCGGGGAAAATGTGCTGCATACGGTCTGGTACCCAAAGGAAATTCTGAGAGGACACTCCCATGTTCGATAATGCGGCCGTACAGAGTCGAGTTCCCGCTCGGATATATGATATCGACGCCTGTACCCAGCACTGCGACAGTTCTTCCTCCGCTTTCAAGGGCAGACCAATGAGCGATTGCATCGATGCCTCGGGCCATTCCACTCACGATCAAAAATCCCCTCTGCACAAGCTCTGAAGTGAACTTCTGACATACTTCGACTCCATAGGGTGTTGCCTTTCTTGATCCTATGATTGCGAGTGCTCGCACGTCTGGCTTCTCTATCACACCCCGTATGAACAGGACAGGTGGGGCATCATAGACATGTTTGAGATTCTCTGGATAGTCCTCTGCGTAATACGGCACCATTCTTACACCCAGAGCCTCCATCTGTTGGAGCTGCTGTTGCAGGAGCTTACGGTCGTAAGGAGCAAGGATTCGTTCGATTGCAGTCGAAGACAGCCCTTCCACAGACCCCAGCAGATCCCTGTCGGGCGTTCCAAACAAGGCCCTCGCAGTAGGAAAACGCTGAAAGACGCTTGCTGAAGGGAACCGATGTACTGAGGTGGCAATAAAGGAAAGCGCTACTAAGGAAAGTTGTTCTTCAACGTCCATACGAGATCATTGTGAGTCAGGAGCACTCATCTCGGTCCTGACAATAGCTCCGGAGCCAAACGTCCTTTGCGAGTCCTCCACCAAAGCTGTCGAAACAGTACGATCCGTCTTGACAACAGTGAGCCGGGCAACTGTCTCCTCAGGGAGTGTCACCATCTCCTTGCCGAGCCCTCGAGCGACACCGCCAGACTGTACGACCAGGAGCTGATTGCCGATCTCCACACCATCCTGGTATCCAAGTGTAATAAATACCATATCGTGCTGTGCTATCTCGTTGTGATCAGATGCCGAACACACCACATGGCCTTCAAGGGGTTTGTGCGGGACCGTACGCACAATCTGGGGACGAGAAGCATCCAGTTCTTGGAGTACATCTCCTACTCGGATTACATCCCGGGACGAGATGATCCGAGCCGTTGCAACTCTGCCAGGGTCGTGCCTTACTATTTCAGCATATCCTATCGGTTGATACACCTTCCCAAGCAGTGTACCGGTACGTGGATGATACAGGGTGCGTCCTATCCGGACGATCGCGTATCGCTGCCCAATGGCGACATCCTCAGCATCGTTCAATTGTACGTAGACACCATCATGCTCGGCCAGCAGCGTCTTATCTTCAAACATAGCCACAATGATGCCTACCTTGGAGATTTCCTCTTCAGGCATAACGCCACTGATATAGCTGTCGATGATGACAGATGAGGGGGGAGCAGTCTCTGTGGTGGGCTCTTGAGTTCTGGGACTCGTTTGCACATCTGTAGCCCAAGATTCCTCGATTGCAGGCAGTAGTTCGGTATACAGATACACAGGATCTCCAGGATAGATCCAATGTGGGTTCTTGATGTGGGGATTACGTTCCCATACCCTAGGCCATTCACGGCCGTTGTCCAAGAACCTTTTGCTAATTGCCCATAGGGTATCGCCCTCCTTCACGATATACGCCTTTGTCGAACGCCGGCTTGAGCTGGCCTCCTGTCCCAGCGAACCGTGCACCCCAACACAGAAATAGAAACATATACTCCACACCACCACTTGCAACAATACATATCTTGATCTTGATTTCATTTTCTACTTCTCCTCGTGTGGTCCTTGAGACAGACGTCTCTCCTCTCCCTAAGAGCTTATCGGCATTCTAACAAGAAAATTCAATAGTCCGCATGTCGTTATACTGCCTACCCGGTACCTAGGTATTTGACCGTTAAGGCGCCACCCTCACAGCCTACCCTTACTCCGACTGTGGAAGAGAAGTGACACACTTGAAGGGAAAGCAATCTACTCGCAGACCCCCACGGGCTACAGGCTCCTGTCCCCCACATGGTGGTTTTAAGAACGAATCTGGCAACGAGAAATTCGTTCAGTGCTTGCCTTGAGGCCTTATCAAAAGGGCAAACAATGCTATCCCTCCTAGAGGAACAGCCGCCCAAAACCACTTGATCGGTGATCGTCCCTTCTTACGGGCCAGGATAGCACAGAGAAGTCCAAAAAGAACGTTACAAAACAGGATGGTCACTACAGTGGTATACATGGGATACACGTCTAAACGAAATTGTCCGGATTGGACGTCACTTACGACATCTGCGAAAGGTGCATCGTTTTCATTTGTAGTCGTCCACCACGACAGGATCAGCACCCAAAGACGGTTCCGAGGTTTTTTTGTTTTGCTTGATATGGCTCTCCAGCATCTCTAGACACCGTGGACAAATTCCATGGCTCACCTTCTCGTTTGAAGGTGGTGTTTCACTAATAACCTGTTTGCAATGGGAGCAAATAGTAAGCACAGCATCCTCTTGGCACGAACATCCTGATTCCCGCGTACCCTCCTTTTGGGGATTGAGCAAATTTCGTACCAGAGATCAATCGTAGATCACTACCTATACGCGCCTCCACTCTGACGTACCAATCTGTCGTGCGGCCTACAGTCCCTTATGAAGACGCACGCTACTATGGGACCCCACGTGAGCTATGTAAATAGTTTCCACTTTATGTACCTTGTCTTCCGCCGAGTAATCAAGTGTATATTTCCCAAGACATAGGAGCACAAAGATCAGCACTAGTGCCATATACCAACAGATCCATGAGCCTCCATCCCTGACCTATGTAGATCCCGGTACTTTTGGCGTCAATCTCGTCGAATACTCGCCCTGTACCTTTCTGCTGGACTTTTTCCAGTAACGCAGATTCATATAAAGCAAAAGGAACAGGATCCCTACTGTGGGTTCTTGTCCTCAGGGGGGTGGGGTGATCAGGCAACAGTAGTACTCGACATTTGCCAAAGCGGTCGAGTCCATTGCAGATTGGACCGAGCGTCAAAGAATCGAATTGCTCGATTGCGTAGATCTTTTCATCACACCTGCCCCGATGACTGGCCTCGTCTGGGGCCTCGACATGTACCACGACGAGATCGCAGGTCTCAAGGGCATTGAGCGCGGCTTGTGCCTTGGCTGCATAGTCGGTATCAATGTCACCGGTGGCTCCTGGCACCTGAATAGCTTTGAGCCCTGCCAAGATGCCAATGCCCCTTACCAGGTCTACAGCACACACAGTCGCACCTTTGAGTCTATAGAGCTCCTCGAACGTCGGGATCGAGGGGCAATATCCCTGTCCCCATAACCAAATGCCATTCACCTGCCCGTCGCTTTGGCCAGTACATATTCCTGAACGGTTGAACTCCTTGATCACTGTCCGGGCGCAGTCCATAATCTGAAGGACCATATCCGAACCAGGTCCCTTGGGAAGGTACTCGTGTACAGGTCTGCCGAGGATGTCATGAGGGGGTGTAGTCTCCAGACCTTCACACCGCCTTCGGGCATTGCGCCATACGACCACGTGCCTATAAGAAACACCTGCATAAAATTGCACGTCCGCAGTTCCCAATTCCCTCGATAAGCACGCAATGATCTTGTGAGCTTCGGCCGTAGCGATGCCCCCTCCACTGTAGTCAGACATGATGTCTACCCCATCCCGAGTCCCATATCTCACCAGATTACAGCGAAATGCAAGATCGTCTCGTTGCAAAAGAACACCCATGCTAGCAGCTTCAAGGGGAGCCCGTCCGGTGTAGTACTTTTCTGGCGCATACCCCAAAATGCTCAGGTTCGCTACGTCACTCCCTGGGGCAAATCCATCAGGAACCGTCTTTGCAAGCCCTAAGCACCCATGAGAAGCAAGGAAGTCCATGTAGGGGGTCTTTGCAGCCTGCAGTGGCGTCCTCCCACCCAAGGCATGCTGCGGCTCATCAGCCATCCCATCTCCTATGACAACAATGTACTTCATTGTTAAAGTAAGCTATGAGATAGTTACTATAACGTCTTGTTAGTAAACTACTTTAATACACAAGTTAATCGGGAGACTTAAATACCAGCACCCCATTTGTCCCACCAAATCCAAAGGAGTTGTTCATCCCGATACGAATCTCTTGGTGCCGTGCCGTGTTAGGCACATAATCAAGATCGCACTCTGGATCCGGTGTCTCATAGTTTATGGTAGGAGGCACAATCCCATCTCTGAGTGCCAAAAGCGTATATATGGACTCTACTGCTCCAGCAGCACCGAGCATATGACCTGTCATGGACTTTGTCGAGCTCACTGCAAGCCGACGAGCATGGTGCTTAAAAACACTCTTGATCGCCTGGGTCTCGGTTCGGTCATTGTACACAGTCCCTGTACCATGCGCATTGATGTAATCAACTTCGCTCGGATCAAGACCTGCATCCTTTAATGCCAGCAGCATGCAGGCAGCTGCACCAGCCCCCCCTGGAGATGGCGATGCAATGTGATAGGCATCACCGTTCTCCCCATATCCAAGCACTTCGCCGTAGATAGTTGCGCCGCGTTTCCTGGCGTGCTCTCGTTCCTCTAAAACGAGAATCCCTGCACCCTCTCCCATAACAAAGCCATCTCTAGTCAGATCAAAAGGACGACATGCTCTGGCTGGCTCGTCGTTTCGACATGAAAGTGCGCGCATGGCACAAAAGCCCGCAATACTCAATCGTGTGATACACGCCTCTGTTCCCCCTGCGAGTATAGCGTCGGCACATCCGTACCGGATGATCCTAAATCCATGGCCTATGGCGTGTGTCCCTGACGTACATGCAGTCATAATACAGAGATTTGGACCCTTGAGACCGAACCGAATTGCAATATGTCCTGGTGCGAGATTGCCGATGATCATAGGCACATGGAACGGGGAGATCCTATCTGGGCCCCTTTCTCTGAGAATAGTCAGTGCTGTTTCGGTTGTCTGTAAACCGCCCATACCTGTGCCTACCACCACGCCTATCCGATCCTGGTTCCCCTCATGTATGGGAAGACCAGAGTCCTCTACGGCCATAACACTGGCAGCTACTGCATAACGGGTGAACGGATCCATTATTCGAATACTCTTTTTATCTAGGTAGTGCTCTGGATCGAAATCACGGACCTCGGCTGCAATCTGACAGGGCAGATCCGAAGTATCGAATCTTGAGATCCTGTCAACACCTGATCTTGCTTCACGAATTGCTGTCCAATTCTTCTCTACGCCGGTACCAAGGGGCGTGACCATGCCCACTCCTGTGACCACTACTCTTCTCAATGTCACAGAATGTCCTCTCTTGTACTCTCGTTGTGTTCTGGGGACAGGTAAGAAAACCCTCTACGAGGCTGCCTTCGCTGGCTACAGCTTTCCACAAGCAGCGCTCAATCCACTTATGATCTCTTTGGCAGATGAAATAGCTCTCTCGCCTCTTCAGGTGTTGCAGGTTCTCTGTCAGCAAGCCGTACGATCTGCACTGCCTTTTCAACAAGCTCATAGTTTCCTTTTGCTAACGTCTTGCCTGACACGTAGAGATTGTCTTCCAATCCTACTCGAATATGACCACCGTTGACCACAGCCATAAAACAACTACGGAAGCTGTCCAGTCCAACCCCACATACACTCCACGAGGACCCTTCTGGAATCATCCGCAAGAAGTGGGCAAAAGAATCAGGAGTCAGCCGTACACCTCCTGCGACACCAAACACAAACTGGAAATGGAGGGGTTCGTCAAAGATCCCTTGCTTTTTCAAAAGCAACACGTTGTCAACGTGTGCCATGCAGTACACCTCCATTTCTGGCTTGGTCCCTGCCTTCTTCATCTCTTCGTTGAACATTTTCATCATCTCAAATGTATTCTCAAACGTGATCTCGGTCATGATCTCTCCTGTCACCCTGTTGGCGAGCGCAAAATTCATTGTGCCAGTATTGAAGGATGCGAGATCAGGTTTGAAGTTCTGAACAACGCTGATTCGTTGCTCTGCAGTCTTGAACGCACCGACAGCTGTACTTAGGTTTATCAGGACAGGGCATCGGCTCCTGATACCTTCAACAATAGGTCCGAGCAATGCTGGGTCCTCAGTAGGCAGACCGTCCTCGGTCCTTGCATGGATGTGGACAACGGCTGCACCAGCATTGTACGCTCTCACCGCCTCGTCAATGCACTCCTGAACTCCATAAGGAACAGCTGGATTCTGGTGTTTAAAGGTCCCTGCTCCTGCCAACGCCGCCGTGATAACGCATTTGTTTTCCGCTGCCATTGCTTCCTCCTTTAGCTGCTGTGCTGACCCTCGTGCGTGCCATGGTTGGCCAAAAAACCCTAGGATACTCTCTCTACATTTGTCAAGAAACTACCCCGTCCTTGCTTGCTCCCAGCCGGGGGTCATACCTCAATGCAGGATAGCCACTATTGTCCGTTCTGAAGACCTTGGAATGCGGTATCGCCCCATACTTTTTTCAAAATGGTCCGAAGACGATCATTTGTTCCTTTGAAAGGAATCACTGCTGTCCGAGGCCTTTTCAGTGGACCTGAAAGTCGGTAATGCACTATAGCTGTCGTTCCGTCCTGTCCCTTGAGCATCTTTCCGAGAAAAGGAACGTGGTCGATCGCGGCATCTAGCTGATCCAGGGGGTGTATAGCGACCTGCACATCGAGGTCATCATGAATAAAATCATACGAACCTACTACCGCCATCGACGCAAACGATGCGGCTATCACCAGATCCTCGGTTGAAATACGTCCGTCGTCTATGTGGAGGTGGCCTGCAATTCTTTGATAAGGCATCCCCCTGGCTTTGAAGTCTGAAAGTCGTACCGAAGACCATTGCGTGACATTTATCAGTGTAAGGAACTTTGAGATAAGCTCGTAGCGTCGAATAACCCCCTCTCTACTATCCACATACATATCACCCTGGATATCCTTCTTCCACCCACTTGTCCCGTCCCATCTGCCCCTTATCTCACTCGAAAGAAACATTGTACCTTCGACCTCTGTCTGCGTCTGGCTAGGCACCAATGCCCCCAGAACCGCATCTATGTCGATTCCATCCAATGTGGCGCTCATTTGGAACGGATAAGATCCCTGCTTCGGCCAAAGCGTTGATGTAGCAGAAAGGCGGCCTCCGTCGAGGACGGCTTGAAGGTCGCTGATATGAAACGTGCCTTCTTCGTGTCGTGCCTTCACCGACAATGATCTGACCATGGTCCTGCCTATACTCGCCGTGTCAGCCTTGAGATGAAGCAGCAGTTCAACACGCTCCATGCGGCCAGAGGGACTGTCACGCTCTGAAAGGAGCTTTGAGGGCAGTATTTTTTTTATTCCTGCCGGTCGTCTATGAGCGTCGTCCCACAGGTGGTTCCAGTCGAGCATCGGTGACCATAGCTCAAGGTACAGCCGCGTCACTCCGGCCTGCTCCACATATCCAGCACCCGAAATCATGTTCTCCTTTAGCTTTCCCGAAAGCTCGCTGATAGCAATCCGCCCTAGTTCATTCTTCTCCAACACCAACCTATCCAACGATACGGGCAATGCCTTTCTCGAAAGCGAGATGAGCAGGCGCGGCGCAGTCACATTTGTCCTCCATACCACCCCCTTGTCACCTGAAAACTGAAGCGTTCCTGCAAGCGACATCGCACCATCGACATCTTCCCCTGCACGTGGATCGATAAGCTCAAGCGCATTTTCCAAGGGAAGATGGCTGGCGGCGAACCTTAGGGCTCCTACGGTACCGTGCTGCCCTCCGAACTGCACCTCTCCTTCGAGCGTAACCTCTGCCTCACCCCATACTCCGTGTAACCCCTGTAACGTGACCGATCCATCAGAAAAAAGGATCTTACCGCCTATGTGGTCGAGACTGCCAGGAACGCTCGCATGGCGAACACTGACGTCGTGTAGCTGGGCCTCACCCATGACAGAGAGGTTCTCCTTTCCCTGGCCATACTCGTAACGAATCTGCAAAGCAAGTTGGCCTTGACCAGCCCCATCGGCTAAAGACCGAGCGATGTTTCTTACCTCCTCAGGAATGATGCCGTGATCCAATTCCTCTAAAGCCTCTGGGAAGGCAAGATCAACGCTCGCATTGACATCAAGGACACTCCGAGGTCTATGGATATGCTCAATCCACCCTTCTATCTGCGGAATTCGAAGCCCTCCGTAGGAGGCAGAAAATTCACTGAAGTAGAGGTGCCCATCTCGTAGGTCAATCGTCCCTCCTACGTGCCTGAAAGGTCGATAGGGCTCTTTCACAGGCAAGACCACGGTTACGTCTTTACAACGTATGTGCAATCTGAGAACCTTCTGTCCTCCGGCCACATCGAGGTGGGCGAATTCCTTGGCATCACCATCCAGCTCGGCGTCAAGCCATGCATGGCCTCCTTTGGTCATGGCACTGA
>FWPU01006825.1_pt1 | contig 22090 bp, 23 predicted proteins | sample 2228361 | NCBI WGS metagenome assembly FWPU01 (sample SAMEA103939777, study PRJEB20133) | metagenome
CGACCGGGACGGTGACGTGTCCGGCCGCCGCGCACTCGGTTGGCCGTGCGACCGGGACGGTGGCGTGCCCGGCCGCGCACTCGGTTGGCCGTGCGACCGGGACGGTGGCGTGCCCGGCCGCGCACTCGGTTGGCCGTGCGACCGGGACGGTGGCGTGCCCGGTCGTGTACCCCCGCTCCTCCCCGGCAAGATTGGGGAGGTGCTTCTGGGATGCAGTATATCCTATCGGGGGTGGGCTGTCAATCTTCAGGGGCGCCGATAGAAGCCCGGCACTTCCGGCTCCTGGTGTGTGGCATACGGTATCAGTTCGGTCGGCCAGATGGGTTCTACCCGACGAAGGAGAGCAAGAGCCGGGTTTTTTTCCACAAAGAGAGCGAGTCCCGGAGGCCGGACGGCCCCGTCGAGACCCGCCTGCGGGTTCCCCCGCCGTTTCCCACTTCCGCCTGGCCCCTGGAGAGAGCCTAAAAACGCCCCACGGTGGTTTTCGGATAGGCCAAGTGTCCTCCCTTCCCCTTGTATCTGTGTGTCGGTCCTCATCCTTCCCTTTAGTCAGGGCACCCGTTCCGGGACCGGACGGGCGCCCTTCTGAGATGGTTCTCCCTTCACATTAGAGAAGCAACCCAGTACAAGATAGCACAAAATTGGGCGGAAATCATAACGGTTCTGTTACGAAAGCATAAAGGTTTCGTTACGAAAGGGACAATTGCCGGCTGTGGAGGCGGGCGGCGAGTTCTGCGGGGAGGCGGTCGCGGTTTTCGCGGGTGACCTGGACCAGGTGCACGTCGGGTTGCCGGCGAATTTCCTGGATACAGGCCGGCCCGCGGAGGGCGATCGTTCCCAGGACGGGGCGGGGGTCCTCCAGGAGTCGCAGCACGGCTTGGCAAAAGTCGGCCGAGAGGCACTCCATCTTGCCGATTTCGTCCAGGATGAACGCTGCTACCTTCTGGGCCGGGTCCAGGGTCGGGAGGACGAGGCTCTCAAAGGTGACCACATCCACGCCGTAGCGGCCCACCTGGGGACAGCCGGTATAGTTGACGTGGGCCAGGATGCCCTGCCGGCCATCCAGGGTGGTGACATAAAAACCCAGGCGGCCCTGAGGGCTGCGGATTTCGGCCGTGGTGAAACCGGCCAGTGGAACTGATCCCAGCAACTGAAGCACCTTCTGGATGACCGTCGTCTTGCCGATTCCCGGCCGGCCGGTGAGCAGGATGTTGTGTGGCATCACTCCCCCCAGAGGATTGCCTGCACCTGCGCCCCGGCTGGCGCGTGGCCCCACTCCTCGGGCAAGATGACCAGCCCGTTGGCCCGCACCATCGAACTGAGGATGCCGGCGCCCTGCTCCCCGGTGAGGCGAGCGTGGTACGCGCCCTCCTCCCAGACGATGCGCGCCCGCAGATAGTGCCGCCGGCCGTCCTTGTAGCGCACCTTGTCCAGCAGGGTCGCCTCCACGGTGGGTCGTTCCCATTCGCGCCAGCCCAGCATCTTGAGGATGGCCGGCCGGGCAAAGGTCTCGAAGGAGACCATTGCCGAGACGGGGTTGCCCGGCAGACCCAGGAAGGGCACCCCGCCGATGTGGCCGAAGGCCAGCGGCTTGCCCGGTTTCATCCGCACCCGCCAGAAGTGGATTTCGCCCTCGGCGGCGAGGACCTGTTTTACCAGGTCGAATTTGCCCATCGAGACGCCGCCGGAGGTGAGCAGGAGGTCGGCGCCCTGTTCCAGGCCGGCGCGGATGCGGGCGGTCAGGTCGTCCATGCGGTCGCGGGCGACGCCGAGCGGGATGGGGATGCCGCCGTAGCGGAGCACCTGGGCGGCGTTGGAGTAACCGTTGGCGTTGCGCACTTGGCCGGGGGTGAGCGGTTCGTCCACCTCGACCAGTTCGTCGCCGGTGGCCAGGATGGCCACGCGGGGCCGGCGGTGGACGGGAACGTGGGGATAGCCCAGGGCGGCGAGCATGCCGATCTCCTGGGGGCGAAGCGGTGTCCCCTGGGGCAGAACCAGGTCGCCGGCGTGGACATCTTCCCCGGCCGGCCGGATATACTGCCCCGGTCTGACCTCGGCCAGCACCTCGACCTGTCCCGCGCCGACCGGCCGGGTGTCCTCCACCTTGACGATGGCGTCCGCGCCGGGCGGAATCGGCGCGCCGGTCATGATGCGTAGGGTCGTTCCCCGTTCTACGGCGATCTGGGAGACCTGGCCGGCGGCGACCTCCCCGATGACCTGCAGGCGAACGGCGTTTTCCGGCCGCGCGCCGGCCGTGTCGGCGGCCCGAACGGCGTAACCGTCCATGGCCGAGTTGTCGCAGAGGGGAATCTCCTCACGGGCGTGAACGTCCCGCGCTACAGCGCAACCCAACGCCTCCAGCAGCGGCACCTCCACCACCTCCAACGGTCGAAACGCGGTCAGCACCTGCTCCAGGGCCTGTTCGACGCTGAGCATCGCCTCGTTCATCTTGCCTCCTCGTTGCTCTTTCAGTCCAGGGCAAGGGCAAGCCCTGCCCCTACATCTTGCCTCCTTGTTGCTCTTCCAGCCCAGGGCAAGCCCTGCCCCTACATCTTGCCTCCTTGGTTGCCTCTCAGCCCAGGGCAAGCCCTGCCCCTACATCTTGCCTCCTTGGTTGTCTCTCAGCCCAGGGCAAGCCCTGCCCCTACATCTTGCCTCCTTGGTTGTCTCTTTCAGCCCAGGGCAAGCCCTGTCCCTACAGTAACAAAATCACCTCGACGGTGCTCCCCGCTGCCAAGTGGTCACATTCCTCCGGGATGACCGCCAGGCCGTCGGCCTGGACGAGGGAGTTGAGGATGCCGGAACCCTGTGCGCCGGTCAGGGTGGCCTGGTAGCCCTCGGCGGTCGGTTGGAGGCGCACGCGCAGGTAGTGGCGGCGGCCGTCCTTGCGGGTGATCGGCTCCTGGAGGCGGGCGGAGAGGGTGGGCAGCGGCTCGTCGGGGAGGCCCTGCATCTTGCGCAGGGCCGGCCGGGCAAAGAGTTCGGTGCTGATCATGGCGGCGACGGGGTTGCCGGGCAGACCCAGCAGGGGTACGCCTCCGACCACCCCAAAGGCCAGCGGGCGGCCCGGCTTTATGTTCAGCGACCAGAGGTGCATCTCGCCCTCGGCGATCAGCGCCTGCTTGACCAGGTCGAAATCGCCCACCGAGACGCCGCCGGAGGTGATGATGAAATCGGCCCGCTGCTCCAGGGCCTGGCGGAGGCCTTGGCGGACCAGCGCCTCCTCGTCGCGGACGATGCCCAAGAGGAGGGGAATGCCCCCGTAGCGGTGCACCTGGGCAGCGACGGTGTAGGAGTTGGCGTCGCGAATCTGGCCGGGACCGGGGGGCTGGTCGGGGGGGACGACCTCGTCGCCGGTGGCCAGGATGGCCACGCGGGGCCGGCGGACGACTGCCACCTCCACCCGGCCGACGGCGGCGAGCATACCGATCTCCTGAGGACGCAAGACCTTCCCCGGCCGGAGGACGACCTGGTCTTTGCGCACATCCTCGCCGGCCGGCCGAACGTTGGCCCCGGGGCGGGGGGGCCTGAGGATTTCGACCCACGCCCCCTCCGGGCGCGTATCCTCAAAGCGGACGACGGTATCTGCGCCGGCCGGGACCGGCGCGCCGGTCATGATGCGCACGGCCGTGCCTGGCTCCACCTGCACCGGGCAGAGCGCCCCGGCCGGCGCCTCCCCTAGCACCCGCAGGCGAATCGGCGGAGGGCCGGCCAGGTCTTTTCCACGCACCGCATAGCCGTCCATCGCTGCGTTGGTCAGGGGTGGGATGTCGCGGTCGGCGATGACCTCCTCGTCCAGGACGCGGTCCACCGCCTCGACGATAGGGACGCGCTCGCGCTCCAGGCGGTGGACGGTGCTCCGGATATGCTCGCGGGCCTCCTCGACGCTGAGGACGGGACGGGTACGGTCAATCGGCATGGTGCACCTCCTCGTGGTGATGGTGGTGTTCGGTATCCTCGCCGCGGAGCATCTGGATGGCGTGGGGCAGGATGGGGGCGAGCGTCTCCATGCCCTCGCGGACGGCCTTGGGGTTGCCGGGCAGGTTGATGATGAGGGTGCCCCCGCGGATGCCGGCGATGCCCCGGGAGATGACGGCCAGCGGGGTGCGGCGGTAGCCCTCGAAGCGCAGTACCTCGGCCAGGCCGGGGGCCTCCCGCTCGATGACGGTGCGGGTGGCCTCTGGGGTGATGTCTCGGGGGGTCAGGCCGGTCCCGCCGGTGGTTATGACCAGGTCCACGGCGGCCTGGTCGGCCAGGCGGATGAGGGTCTGGGCGATCTGCTCGCGCTCATCGGGCACGATCGTCCGTTCGACGACCTCTGCGCCCAGTTCGCGGAGCAGGTCGGCCAGGAGGGGGCCGCTGGCGTCCTGACGGATGCCGGCGTAGCCCTTGTCGCTAATCGTTACAACGGCGGCTCGAAGCGGCTTCATAGGGGTCCTCCTTTGCCTTGCTGGGCGTTCCGCCAGGGAATGGAATCGGGGATAAAGAGGGGTTGACCGAAGCGGTCTACTCCGAACTGCCCGATGCGCTCCTGAGTGGGAACGGAGATGAGCCAATCCACAAAGGTGTTGGCCAGGTCGGTCTGGGTGTGGGGGGAGTTGACCACGATGACGCTGTAGGGGTTCAAGAGGAAGGGGTCGTCCTCGATCAAGACGGTCAGGTCGAGCCCTGGGGCGGTGTAGGCCAGGTAGGTGCCCCGGTCGCTGAGGGTATAGGCGTGTTGCTCGTTGGCCAGGGTGAGGACGGCGCCCATACCCTGGCCGGCCGAGTGATACCAGGGGCCGCTTGGTTCGATGCCGGCGCGGGTCCAGATCGCCTTTTCCCGGTGGTGTGTCCCCGATTCGTCGCCGCGGGAGATAAAGGGGGCCTGCTGTTGGGCGATTTGGGCAAAGGCGGCGGTGACGTCGTTCATACCGCGGGTGCCGGCAGGGTCGTCGGGCGGGCCGAGGAGGACAAAGTCGTTGACCATGACCGGTTCGCGGCGGCTGCCATAGCCGGCCTGCATAAAGGCCGCCTCCAGGTCGGGGGCGTGCACCAGGAGGAGGTCGGCGTCGCCCTGTTCGCCCAATTTGAGGGCCTGCCCTGTGCCGACGGCGACCACGTCCACCTGGATGTTGTAGCGTCGTTCAAAGTCGGGGAGGATTGCGTCGAGGAGGCCCGAGTTCTCGGTGCTGGTGGTCGTTGCGACGACGAGGCGGGCCGGCCGGCCGCCGCAGGCGGCTGTGGCGAGCAGGGCCAGGAGGAGCAGAGTCGGGACGATGGGGTTGGCCTTTGTTGCGAGACGCAGAATTTTTTTAGAAAGAATCAATAGACCATCTCCCCGGCCACAAAGGCCGCCGTGCGTGGATCGGAGGGGGCAAGGAAGAACTGTTCCACGGCGGTGGTCTCGACGATGTGGCCGTTCAGCATCAGGGCCACGCGGTGAGCCAGGCGGCGGGCCTGAAAGATGTTGTGGGTGACCAGGACCATGGCCGTGCCCTGGTCCTGGTTCATCCGGCGGAGGATTGACTCGATCAGTTCGACGTTGTAGGGGTCCAGGTTGGCGGTGGGCTCGTCGAGGAGGAGGACATCCGGCCGGAGGACCATAGCGCGGGCCAGGGCGACCCGTTGGGCCTCTCCGCCGGAGAGGGAGCGGGCCGGCCGGCGGGCCAGGTCGGTCAGGCCGACCTCTTCCAGCGCCTGCTCGACCAGGGTCCTATCGGTGCGGCCGCGCAGGCGCAGGCCGTAGGCGATGTTGGCGCGGACGCTGCGGTTGAGCAGGAGGGGGCGTTGAAAGACCATCGTGACGCGGCGGCGCAGGGAGAGGGGCATGGGCCGGTCGGCTTTGAAGGGGACCCCCAGGAACTCGATGCGCCCGTTGCTGGGCGGCTCGAGAAAGTTGAGCAGGCGGAGGAGGGTGCTCTTGCCGGCCCCGCTGGGGCCGATCAACCCCAGGATTTCGCCCGGCCAGAGGTCCAGGGCCTCCACCTGGACTACCCTGCGGCCGTCATACTGCTTGGTTACCTGGTGCAGGCGGTAGAGTGGACCGTTCATTGTGCGAAAGACCTCCCCTGGAGATAGAGCAGGCCGGCGTTGATCAGGAAGGCCAATCCCAGGAGGATGAGGCCCAGGGCCATGGCCAGGGCAAAGTTGCCCTTGCTCGTTTCCAGGACGATCGCTGTGGTCAGGACGCGGGTGCGGTGTTCGATGTTGCCTCCGACGATCATTACCGCGCCGACCTCGGAGATGATGCTGCCAAAACCGGCCACGACCGCGGCAATGACCCCGATGCGGGCCTCGGCGAGCAGGGCCAGGACGGTCTGGGAGCGAGTGGCCCCGAGGGAGCGCACCTGGAGGCGCAATTGGGGGTCCAGGCCCATCAGGGAGGCCATGGTAAAGCCGGCCACCAGGGGGAGGGAGATGACCGTCTGGGCCAGGACCATGGCCTCCGGGGTAAAGAGGGCCGGCAGGAAGGGCCAGTCCAGTTGGCCCAGGGGGCCGCTGCGGGAGAGGAGCAGGTAGACAACGAGGCCGACGACGACCGGGGGCAGGCCCATGCCGGTGTAGAGGAAGGCGGTCAGGAGCCGCCGGCCGGGAAAGCGGCTCAGGCCCAGCGCCGCGCCTAGGGGGATGCCCAGGAGGGTGCTGAGCAAGAGCGCGCTTCCCGAGACGCGCAGGGAGAGGAGCGTAATCTCGGCCACGGCCGGGTCGCGGTTCCAGATTAGTTCGATGGCCTGGAGCCATCCCTGGAGAATCGGGTTGATGGGCACCTCCTTAATAGGTTGAAGGTTGAAGGTTGAGGGTTGAGGGTTGAAGGTTGGGGGTTGGGGGTTGAAGGTTGAAGGTTGAGGGTTGAGGGTTGAAGGTTGGGGGTTGAAGGTTGAAGGTTGAGGGTTGAAGGTTGGGGGTTGAAGGTTGAGGGTTAGAAGGTTTGTGCATTGTTCTCAACCGTTTCGATGGGGTCGCCTACCTGGACGGGGCCGCCCTGGAGGACGCGGGCAAAGATGCCCTCGCGGGGCATGACGCAGTCGCCGGTCAGGACGCGGATGGCGCAGCCGGTGTGGCACTCTTTGCCGATCTGGGTCACCTCCAGGAGGGCCTCCTGGCCGATGCGGAGGCGGGTTCCGATCGGCAGGGAGCGCAGGTCGAGGCCCGCGGTGAGGATATTCTCGGCCAAGTCGCCCGGGCCGATCTCCAGGCCATGGGTGCGGATTTTCTCCGCGCTTTCCCGGGCCAGGAGGCTGACCTGGCGGTGCCAGGGGCCGGCGTGGGCGTCCCCTTGGAGGCCGTGGTCGGGCAGGAGGAGACCCCGGCCGACATTTTTCTTGCGGGTGCCCGTTTTCTCGCTGATGCAGACGGCGATGACGATGCCTTTCATAGGTTCCTCCGTCGGCTCACCGGACAGGTTAAAGCCTGTCCGGCGGGTACAGGTCAGTCCAGTTCGATCAGGCCGCTCTTGCCTCCACTCTTGCGGCGCAGGCGGACGGCTTCCAGGCGCATGGCGCGGTCCACCGCCTTGCACATATCATAGATCGTCAGGCCGGCCACGGCGACCGCGGTCAGCGCCTCCATCTCGACGCCGGTCTTGCCGGTGGTGCGCACGGTGGCGGTGATCTCGATGGTCCCCTCGTCCGGGTGGATGGCGAATTCTACGGCTATATGGGTTAGGGGGAGGGGATGGCAGAGGGGAATCAGGTCGGGGGTGCGTTTGGCGGCCATGATGCCGGCCAGGCGGGCAGTGCTGAGGACGTCGCCCTTGGGGATGCCGCCGCTCTGGATGAGGGCGAGGGTTTCAGGTTGCATAACGACCCGGCCGGCGGCGACGGCCTCGCGGGGCGTATCGGGTTTAGCCCCGACGTCCACCATACGGGCCTGGCCCTGTTCGTCCAGGTGGGAAAGTTTGCTCATCGTCATCCTCCGATTTGGGACATAGTGCGGTGATGGGGAAAGTGTCCCTGCTCCAGTTGGTGTCCGCGCGGTTTTTCGCGGATGGCGCGGAGGAGGAGGGTACGGAGTTGCTCATCATCGGCGCCGTTGCGCAGGATGGCGCGGAGGTCGAGTTCGGCGTCGGAGAGGAGGCAGGGGCGCAGCCGACCGTCCGCGCTCAGGCGGAGGCGGTTACAGCCGGTGCAAAAGTGTTCGCTGACCGCGCTGATCAAGCCGATGGTGCCCTCGGCACCGGGGAGGCGGTAGTAGCGGGCGGGTCCGCCGCCGGGGGAGGCTTGTTGGGGCTCCAGGGGGCCCAGGGTCTGCTCGATCAGCTGGCGGATTTTGTGAATCGGGATGAAGGCGTTCTGCCACCAGTTCCGGTCGCGTTCCTGCCACATGCCTATGGGCATCAGTTCGATAAAGCGGACGTGCCAACCGTGGGTGCGGCTCATGCGGGCCAAGTCCACCAGTTCGTCGTCGTTGAAGCCGCGGATAGCGACGGTATTGAGTTTGACGGGGTGGAGGCCGGCCTTTTGGGCGGCCTCGATGCCGGCGAGGACGTCGGCCAGGTTGCCGCGGCGGGTAATCTGGCGGAAGCGGTCGGGGTGGAGGGTATCGAGGGAGATGTTGACGCGGTTCAGGCCGGCCTCGGCCAGTGGTTGGGCGAAGGAGGCGAGGAGGGTACCGTTGGTGGTCATGGCCAGGTCGTCCAGGCCGGGGATTTGGGCCAGGGTGTGGACAAAGCCGACGATGCCACGGCGGACGAGGGGTTCGCCGCCGGTGATGCGGAGTTTGTGGATGCCCAGTTCGGCGGCCAGGCGGACGATGCGGACGAACTCCTCGTAGCGGAGGATTGTTTCGGGAGGCTCCCAGGTAACGCCGGCCGGCGGCATGCAGTAGCGGCAGCGCAGGTTGCAGCGGTCGGTGACGGAGAGTCGGAGGTATTCGATGGGGCGTTGGAAGCCGTCCAGGATGGTCATGGTTTTTTTCCAAAAACACTCGGCGCCCCGGAAAGGGACGCCGCTGAAGGTACAACCGGCTTCTCCTTTCCGAGAACGGGAGGCATCGCCGTTTCCAGCGGTACCCTTAGGGGGTTTCGGACCCCCACCGACCACCGGCCATAGATTTGCATCCGTAGGCCCGATGATTCGGAGAAGCGACTGAGGGTATTATAAGGGAGGAGGGGAGAGTTGTCAAGTGGGGTAGAGTTGCAACCGCAAAAAGGTCAGGGATTTCACTTTTGGCCTGCCGCAGGAGTGCCTTGCCCAGATGACGTCATGGAGGCGGCGGCGACTCGTTGCGCAATCCCGGTGAGGACGGCTGTTGACGTCCCCGATGGTTTATCCTATAATCAAAGGGAACCGTCAGCATGTGTGTAAAAGGAGGATACGATGAACTGCTTCATTTCGCCCACCTTGCGCTCGCCGCCCGTCAAGTCAGCATGTGTGTAAAAGGAGGATACGATGAACTGCCCAAACTGCGGTGCGGAAAATGCCGTCGGCGCCCGTTTTTGCGCCAAATGCGGCCAGCCGCTGGCCGCCCAGGCGACGCCGGCCCAGCGGATTGACCTGGAGGAGGGGCGGGTCACCGCCACCGGAACCTCGGCGGCCGGCCTGCGCTACCAGATTATCGGTACGACCCTCCAGGCCGTGGTGCTGGAACTGGAGGCCGGCCGGACGGTCTATAGCGAGGCCGGGGGAATGTCCTGGATGAGCGGAAATGTCCAGATGAAGGCCACCACGGGAGGCGGGTTGGGCAAGGTGCTTGGCCGCCTCCTGGCCGGCGAGTCGCTCTTTATCGTGGACTATACCTGCGAGTCCGGCACCGGTCTGGTCGCCTTTGCCAACGAGTTCCCCGGCAAGGTCGTGCCGATCGAACTCGCTGCCGGCCAGTCGTTGATCGTCCAGCGCGACGCCTTTATGTGCGCCGAAAAGTCGGTGCAGATGGAGATTCACTTTCAAAAGCGGCTGGGGGCGGGCTTGTTCGGCGGCGAGGGGTTCCTGCTGCAACGCCTCACCGGCCCCGGCCTGGCCTTTGTCGAGATGGACGGCGAGATCGTCGAGTACACCCTGGAGCAAGGGCAGGTGCTCAAGGTGGACCCCGGCCACGTGGCCATGCTCGAGCCGAGTGTGGAGTTTGACATCGAGATGGTCCGGGGCATCAAGACGATTCTCTTTGGCGGCGAGGGCCTCTTCCTGGGTCGGCTGCGTGGTCCCGGTCGCATCTGGCTGCAGACGATGCCCATGACCAACCTGGTGCAGACCATTGCCAGCCGTGTCCCCCGCAGCAGCGGCAGCAGCGGCTTTCAAGTCAATCTGGGTGGCTAAACCTATCCGAAAACCTGTAGGACGGCCTTTTCAGTCCGTCCGGGCGGGCTGGAAAGCCCGCCCCACGGTGGTTTTTGGATAGGCTCTAAGAATCTATCCGAAAACCTGTGGGACGGCCTTTGCAGTCCGTCCGGGCGGGCTGGAAAGCCTGCCCCACGTGCGAAACCGTGTACTAGAAAAGGAGCCAGAATGCGTACAGAATCTTTTACCGGTGTTCGCCAACTGACCCACCTCTTTCGCACCGCTATCTCGGGGACGGCGGCCCTGCGCGACCTGACCGCCATCACCGCCTACCACCGCATCCAGTCCAGCCCCGGCTTTCGGGAGGCCGCCCGCTTTTGCCAGGGACGACTGGCCGATGCCGGGGTTGCCGCCGAGATCCTCTCCTTCCCCGGCGACGGGGTTACCGAGTATTGGGGGCACCCCAATCCGCAGGAGTGGGTCGCCCGCTCGGCCACCCTGCGCCTGATCGAACCACAAAAGGAGGCCCGCGTCCTGGCCGACTATCGGGAGGAAAAGATTTCGCTGATTCAGCGGAGCCTTGCCACCCCTGCCGACGGCGTCGAGGCCGAGGTCGTCGTTTTGGAGGATGGCGAGGAGGAATCGGAGTACGAGGGGCTGGACCTGCAGGGCAAGATCGTCCTGACGAAGGGGGACCTGAACCGGGTGCGCCAACTGGCCGTAGGCCGGCATGGGGCGATCGGCATCCTCTTTGACGGCATGCGCGAAGCCCCGCCGGCGCGTCCCCTCCTCGGCTTGACCGAGGCCCGCCAGTACACCTCCTTCTGGTGGGAACGCACCGGCGAGGAGGTCCCCGGTCGCTGCTTTGGCTTTGTCCTTTCCCCCCAGGAGGGGGCCTACCTGCGCCGGTTGGTGCGCCAGGAAAAGGCCGAGGGGCGGGCCGTCCGCGTGCATGCCACCGTGGATGCCTCCTTTTACGCCGGTCACCTGGAGGTCGTCGAGGGGTTCATCCCCGGAGAGACGGAGGAGGAGGTCTGGCTGGTGGCCCATCTCTGCCACCCCCAGCCCTCGGCCAACGACAACGCCTCCGGTGCGGCCACCCTTCTGGAGGTTGCCCGGGCCATCGCCGACCTGCTGGAGCAGGGGCAACTTGCTTGCCCCCGGCGCGGCATTCGTTTCCTCCTGGTTCCCGAGATGAGCGGCACCTTTGCCTACCTGGCCACCCACGAGGAGAGGCTTCCCCAGGTCATTGCTGCCCTGAATCTGGACATGGTCGGCCAGGACCAGGCCAAATGCGGCAGCACCCTCCTGCTCACCTGTGCGCCGCTCTCCTGTCCCAGCATCAGTGACGACCTGCTGGCCCTGATTCTGGAGGAGGTCGCCGCCGAGGGGAAGAACTTTATGGGGCTGGGCGCGTATCCCCTCTTCCGCTGGGCCGAGACGCCCTTCTCCGGGGGCAGCGACCACTACATTCTGGCAGACCCCACTGTGGGGATTCCCTGCCCGATGCTGATTCAATGGCCCGACCGCTTTTACCACACCACCGCCGACACACCGGACAAGGCCGACCCGGCCATGTTGGCCCGCGTGGGGGTAGCCGCAGCCACTTACCTCTGGTGGCTGGCCACGGCCGGTCCACGCCAGGCCCGCTGGCTGGCCCAGGCAGTCGTTCACCGGACAGAGGGTGCGCTCTCCCGGATGGGCCGGTCCTGGTTGGAAGACCTGTTGAGCCGTGATCCCGTCCCCTCACCAGAGGACCTGGCCCGCTCGTTGGAGCAGTTACGCCGTCGGTTGGACCTGGTGGTAGAGCACCGCGTCCGCTCCCTGGCTCTGCTCCGGCGGCTGGGCGGAGGCGACTTTTCCTCCCTCGGCGAACGGGAGGCCGAGGTTCGCCAGGCCGGCCGGCGCGAATTCGGGCGCGCCCGAACCGCCCTGGCCGAACTCTTTGACCTGGAGGAAACCCCGCCTCCTCCGCCCCGGGCAGACGAGCGCGACGAGTGGGAGGAGCGGGCCGCCCGGCTCGTCCCCCGCCGCCTCCTCCGCGGCCCCTTCCCGGACAGCGCCTGGCAGCGACGGCTTTCCCCCGAGGGGCGGGAGGCGTTCTACCGCCTGATGAAGGAGCACCGCTACAGCGCCGCCCTGCTGCTGGCCATGTACTGGACCGACGGCCATTGCTCCCTGCAGGAGATGGCCGACCTGGTCGAACTGGAGAGCGGAAAGCGCACCACCGAGGTGCTGGTGCGTTACTACGAACTACTGGCCCAGATGGGCCTGGTCGAGTTTGTCGAGCCTGCGGCGGTTGCGGACTGAGTTAACCTGGAAAGAACGACTGCAGCAGGTCCCGCAGGAGCAGGGGCACCACGTGGAGCATGATGTCCAGGACGATATGGGAGGCGATTGCCGACTCGAGCCCATAGCGCCAGTAGAGCCAGCCAAAGACGACTGCGGCCAGACCGTTGGCCAAGAGGACATACACGACCGTGCCCACTGTGATCGGCCCGCCGATGATCAGGACGTTGGAGAGGTGCAGCAGGCCAAAGACCACGGCGACCAGCAGGTTGGCCGTCCAGACGATGCCGGCGGCCGGCGGGCGACGCCGGGTCAGCCAGGCTCCCACCCAGACGAGCAGGGTCATCGCCCCCAGGCGGAACTCGATCTCCTCAATCACCCCGGCCATCAGCGAGCCCCCCAGGCCGGCCAGGGGGGTCAGGCGGGCGGTCACCTCCGCAGAGCCCTCGAGGAGTTCTGGGGGGAGGAAAAAGACGGAAAGGGGAGAGGTAAAAAGGAGCGCCAGGCCGGTGAGCACGCCACTCAGCAGGCCAATCCCCAACCCTGGGCGAAATCGTTTCCAGAGGCCCTTCTCCCCGGAGGACTAGGCCCACAGCCAGGGGGCCCCCAGTCCCACCTTTTCTCCCAGCCAGAGGCCCAATGCCCCGGCAGGGAGGGCCGGCAGGGACTGAAACAGAACGCTCACGATGGCCACGGCTGTGGAAAAGCGTGAGGCGGCGGTCTCTTTCTCGACAAAAGCCAGCAGGTAGGGATACCCCGCCACCGCACCGACCAGGGCGAGGCCGCTCAGGACGCCCCAGACCTTCCACAGAGGGCGGGGGGAGGGCGGTTCTGCCGGGTGTACTGGAACCTCCATCGCTCTTTGTCCTCCTCGCTTGCCATTCAATGTCGGCCAAACTCCCGCTCCAACTGGCGGTAGTCCAGGAGGATCATTGTCGGCCGGCCGTGCGGGCAGGTGCGGGGCAGTTCGCTCTGCTCCAGCAGTTGGATCAGTTCGCGCATCTCCTCCATTGAGAGGGGTTTACCGGCCCGTACCGCGCTGTGGCAGGAGATGGTCGTCAGCAACTGCTCATCCCAAGCCCGGCCCCGCTGGAGACCCTCACTCCACTCTTCGATCAGGGCGGCGACGCGCCGGCGCACGTCCCCCTGGGCCAGGATCGCCGGGACGCTGCGCACCCGGTAGGCTCGTTCGCCGAACGGCTCGATCTCAAAGCCCCACTCTACCAACTCCCCCAGGCGGTCCTCCAGGAGAGCGTGCTGGCGGGGGGTCAGTTCGACCAGCAGCGGTTCCAGCAAGGCCTGCCGGTTCACCGCCAGCCGCTCCCGCTCCGCCATCAACTGTTCGTAGAGGACGCGCTCGTGGGCGGCGTGCTGGTCAATCAGGTAGAGGCCGTCCGGCCCCTCGGCCAGGATGTAGGTGCCGGCCACCTGGCCGACCACGCGCAGCGGGGGCAGTCGCTCCCCGCCGACAATCGCCGCCGGGGCGGTCTCTGCACCCTCCTCGCCAAAGAGCGGCCCACCGATGCGGGGGCCGGCCCTCTCGCGCTCCGTGGCCCCCGGCCAGAGCGGATCTATGCGCGGCGACTCTGAGACGTCTGCCGTGCGGATAGCGGCAATGCGAGGCACCTCGGCGTCCTTCTGAAGGGCCGCCCGCACCGCCCGCTGCACGGCGGCAAAGACCAGGTTAGCGTGGGCAAACTTGACCTCGTTCTTGGTTGGGTGGACGTTGACGTCCACCAACGTCGGGCTTACCTCTAGGTTGAGGACGGCCAGCGGATGCCGGTCTTTCATCAGCAGGGTGTGGTAGGCCTCCTCCACGGCGTAGGTGAGGCTGGTGTCGCGGATGCGCCGGCCGTTGACAAAGAGCGAGATGAAGCGGCGGCTGGAGCGGCTCAGGGAGGGTCGCCCGACATAGCCTGAGACGTGTACCCGTTCCTCTCCCTCCCCCAACGTCCCCTCCACCGGGAGCATCTGCCGGGCCGTTTCCAGCCCATAGACTTCGATGAGGGCGTCGGCCAGTCGCCCGGACCCGCTTGTCCGCAGGAGGGTGCGGCCGTCGTGGAGCAGGAGAAAGGCCACTGCCGGGTGGGCCAGGGCATAGTCGGTTACCAGGGCGTGGGTGTAGCCGGCCTCGGTGCGCGGTTGGCGCATGAACTTGAGTCGGGCGGGGGTGTTGTAAAAGAGGTCTCGCACCACGACGATCGTGCCCACAGTGCAGGCGCGTGGGGTGGGGTCGTGCATCTGTCCCCCATGCACCCGCACCTCCATTCCCACCTGCTGGCCGGCCGGCCGGCTGACCAGGGTAAAATGGGAGACGGCGGCGATGCTGGCCAGCGCCTCGCCCCGGAAGCCCAGCGTGTGCACCCGATAGAGGTCCTCCGCCTGGACGATCTTGCTGGTCGCATGGCGCCGGCAGGCCAGGGCGATCTCCTCGGCGGGGATGCCACAGCCGTCGTCCACCACGCGAATCTCGCGCCGGCCCCCCTCGTGTATCTCCAGGCGAATCGTGCGCGCTCCGGCGTCCAGGGCGTTCTCGATCAGTTCCTTGACCACCGAGGCCGGCCGCTCAACCACCTCACCGGCGGCGATCTTGGAGACGACCTCTGGCGGCAAGATCCGTATCGGCACCGCGATCTCCTCAGGGCAATCTGGCTGACCAGGGGGGCACGGCATGCCGTGCCCCCACGGTACCGTGCCCCCCCGGCATGCCGTGCTCCAACCGAGACCTATTTTCCCTACTGTTCAATCCCCAGCGCTACCTGTGCCGCCGTTAGCCGGGCCACCGGCACGCGGAAGGGCGAGCAGGAGACATAATTCAGGCCGGCGTGGTGGCAGAACTCGATGGAGCGGGGGTCGCCCCCATGCTCTCCACAGATTCCCACCTCCAGGTCGGGGCGGGTCTGCCGGCCCTTTTCCACACCCAGGTGCACCAAAAAGCCCACCCCGTCCCGGTCCAGCACCTGGAAGGGGTTCTCCGGCAAGATTTCGCGCTCGACATATTGCAGCAGGAACTTGCCCTCGGCATCGTCACGGGAGTAGCCAAAGGTGGTCTGGGTCAGGTCGTTGGTGCCGAAGGAAAAGAACTCGGCGTAGCGGGCGATCTGGTCGGCGGTGATGGCGGCGCGGGGGATCTCGATCATTGTGCCGAACTTGTACTCGATCTGGACCCCCTTCTTCTCCGTCACCGCCTTGGCCACCGGCTCGAGCAGGTCCCGGGCGACGTGCAGTTCGTTGACGTGGCCGGTCAGGGGGATCATAATCTCGGGTTTGACCACGATCCCCTCCTGGGCCACGTTGCAGGCGGCCTCAAAGATCGCCCGCACCTGCATCTGGGTGATGCCGGGGAAGGTAATTCCCAGGCGGATGCCGCGCAGGCCGAGCATGGGGTTCATCTCGCGCATGCTCTCGACCGCTTTGAGCAGCCGTTCCTTTTCGGCCAGTTCCTCGGGAGCGTCCCCCCGCAGGCGCAGGGTAACCACTTTCTCCAAAAGTTCCTCATAGTTGGGCAGGAACTCGTGCAGCGGTGGGTCAATCAGGCGGATAATCACCGGCAGGCCGTCCATTACCCGAAAGATGCCCTCAAAGTCGCCCCGCTGCACCGGGAGGAGTTTGTCCAGGCAGGCTTGCCGCTCCTCCTCCGTCTCGGCCAGGATCATCTGCTGGACAATCGGGAGGCGGTCCTGCTCGAAGAACATGTGCTCGGTGCGGCAGAGACCGATGCCCATCGCGCCAAACTCGCGGGCGCGCTGCGCGTCGCGGGGATAGTCGGCGTTGGCCCAGACCTGCAGTCCGCGGGTGGGATAGCCCGCCGGCCCGCTGCGCACCCCTTCGCGGGCGGCGATCTCGTCGGCCCACTCCAGCAGGGTGCGCAGGTCCTCCTGCTCGTCAAAGGAGGGGATAATCGTCTCGATTGCCCCGGCAAAGACCTCGCCGGTGGTCCCGTCAATCGAAATGACCTCTCCTTCGCGGATGACCTTTTCTCCGGCGGTAAAGACACGTTTTTCCTCATCCATACGAATCGCCTCACAGCCGGCCACGCAGGGCAGGCCCAACCCTCGGGCGACCACAGCAGCGTGCGAGGTGGCCCCGCCCCGCTGGGTCAGGATGCCCTTTGATCGCAGCATACCATGCACGTCGTCCGGCGAGGTCTCCGGCCGCACCAGGATAACCTCCTTGCCTTCGTGGCCCCATTTCTCGGCCGTGTCCGCGTCCAGGGCGACGATGCCGGAGGCCGCGCCGGGAGAGGCGTTCAGGCCCTTGGCCAGGAAGGCCCCCTGCTGGTAGGCCCGCTCCTTCGCCTGGAGGTCAAAGCGGGGGTGCATGACCTGGTCCACCTGGGCCGGCGTCACCCGGCCGATCGCCTCCTCTGTGCCGATCAGGCCCTCGCGGGCCATATCCACGGCGATCTTGATGGCGGCGGCAGCAGTGCGCTCGCCGGTGCGCGTCTGCAACATCCACAGTTTGCCTCGCTCGATGGTGAACTCGAGGTCCTGAACGTCGCGGTAGTGTCTTTCCAAGAGTTCGGCAATCTCGGTAAACTGGCGGTAGATCTCGGGCATCTCCTCGGCCAGTTGGCCGATCCTTTTGGGGGTGCGGATGCCGGCGACCACATCCTCGCCCTGGGCGTTGACCAGGTACTCGCCGTAGAGGGCCTTTTCGCCGGTGGCCGGGTCGCGGGTAAAGGCTACCCCGGTGCCGCTGTCCCACCCCATGTTGCCAAAGACCATCGTCATCACATTGACGGCGGTGCCCCAGTCGTGGGGGATGCCTTGGGCGTTGCGATAGTCCACCGCCCGCTTGCCGAACCAGGAGTCAAAGACGGCCGCGATCGCCTGGTGCAACTGCGCGTGGGGGGCCTGGGGGAAAGACTCGCCGACCTCTTCCAGGTAGACCTGCTTGAACTCGCCGACGATCTCTTTGAGCATCGCGGCGGTCAGGTCGGTATCCTGTTTCCCCTCGGTGCGTTCCTTGGAGGCATCCAGAATCTGCTCAAAGTAGGTATCCTCTACCCCTTTGACGGTGTGGCCGAACATCTGGATCAGGCGGCGGTAGGCGTCGTAGGCAAAACGCTCATCCTGGGTCAGGGTGGCCAGTCCGTGGACCGTCTCATCGTTCAACCCGATATTCAGGACGGTATCCATCATACCGGGCATCGAGACGCGTGCTCCCGAACGGACGGAGAGGAGCAGTGGGTTCTGGGGGTCCCCAAATCGCTTGCCGGTCTGTTCCTCGACCCACTGGAGGGCTTCCAGGGCCTGTTCCCACAGTCCCTCAGGGAAGGTCTTGCCGGCATCGAAATAGGCCAGGCATGCTTCCGTGCTGATGGTGAACCCCGGCGGAATCGGCAAGCCGATCCGGGTCATCTCGGCCAGGTTGGCCCCTTTTCCCCCCAGCAGGTTGCGCCGGCTGGCATCTCCCTCGGTGAACAGATACACCCACTTTTTCATCTTCGACCTCCTTTGCGGGTCACTTTTTGCCGGAACGGGGACTTGGTCCGTTCCCGATCGCTAGTAGATCAATCATACTCCCAGGAGGGGATTTTGTCAAAAAAGGGGGGGATGCGCCCTAGGGCGCATCCCCCTTTTCGTCCTGGGATTCAGGGGAGGAGATTAAACGTCCTCTTCTTCCTCTTCCTCCTCGTCCCAGTCCTCGTCCTCGTCCTCGTAGAACTCCAGGTCACAGTTGTCGCAGACCCAGCACTCGTACTCTTCGTCGTACCACAGTTCTCCACCGCACTCCGGACAAACCATCTTTTCTTCTGACATGATACCCTCCAAGATTCATTCTTCTTCTTCCCAGTCTTCATCGCCCATATAATAGTCCACCTCGAGCGGTTTCAGATTGACAATCTCCAGCGAGGCTCCACATTCCGGGCAGATGATCAACTGGCCGATGTAGAACTTTTTCCGCTGTGGGAGCGGTGCATCACAGTCTGGACATGTCGCCATGCAACAACCTCCAATGCTCAACAGTCCAATCGCTCCCTATGATAGCAGTAGGGACGGTCCTGTCAGCAGTTGGCCGGGGGAAGTTGGGTGACAGATTGGGGACAGTTCGGTAGAGAAAGGGGGCAGGCACGTTGGTGCTGGCCTGTCTTTAGATATCCGAAAACCCGTAGGCCGGCCTTTTCAGTCCGTCCGGGCGGGCTAGAAAGCCCGCCCCACGGTGGTTTTCGGACAGGTGCTAAGTTTCCTCTTGGGGGGATTCTTCTTTGCGCTCATCTGTGGGGGCAGCTAGGCGGTAGCCAAAGCCACGGATTGCCTGGATGTAGCGACTGCCCTCTGGGGAAATGGTGCTCATCTTTTTCCGCAGGCGGCGGATGTGCACCTTGAGCAGTTCACGGGCCTCGCTGTCATTGGCCTGGTAGCCCCAGATGCCCTCCAGGAGTTCGGCCGGGCTGAGCACGTGGCCGGCCCGCAGGGCCAGCATCCACAGCAGGGTAAACTGGATCGGGCTCAACTGGAGCGGCTGCCCGTGAAAGAGGACCCGCTTCTCCTCAAACTGGATGACCAGGTGGCCGATCTTGAGGCGGGCGGCCTCCCCCTTGCCCAGGCGGCGCAGTCGGCGTGTGACCGTGCGGGCCAGGCGGCGGTACTTTTCCCGGAGGGTGACCTCCTCGTCCTCGCCTTCAGTCGCAGGTTGCACCAGGGCCGGGAAGGGCATCACCAGGGGAAAGGGGCCTTTGAGGCCCGCTTCCAGGAGCGGCCGGCCATCTATTTCGATCAGGTCCGGCTGGACCAGAATCAGGTCTGGCCGCCGCTGCAGCATCTGCTGAATCGCCAGGTCATCTGCGGCCAGCAGAACGGCATGTCCCTGCCGTTGCAGCGCCCGCCGCAAGAGCCTCCCTACCCGTTCATCTTCACAGATCAGCAAAATCTTCATCGTCGCACCATGGTAGACAGGGGATTACTGGACTCTGGCGAATCTTGTCCGGTGGGGAAAAAGGCCTCTGTTGCCTCGCCCCGGAGCCTCCGGGTGGGGGAAATCTCGGTCAAATGGTATCTCGGTGCACCACGAATCTCTTCCCAGGGCAACCAGAAGTTAAATTCGCCACCGTCCAGGTGCAAAGGCAGCCGGGCTTTCAGTGCTTGGGGCGGGCGGCATGGCCGTCCCTAGAAAAGGTGCTCCGGCTTGCGCAACCGGGGCGGGCGTTTTTCCAGGGCGGCCAGTTCCTCCATATCGGTCACCGGCTCTAGCAGCGCCATCAGGTCGGCCTTGCGCAGGCGCAGCTCATCGCCGCCGGCGATGCGATAGACGGTCAACCGCCTGCCGGGGACACGTCCCATGATCAAATCCCACAGCCGCTCGTAAGATATACCGAGCAACCGACCGGCCTCTTCCAGGGTGACCCACTGGACTTGCTCTTCCATCGTCCAAGCCTCCTTTTTTTCAACGGGACAGATCCGGTTCCTTCCGATAGACCACCCGGCCGGCCTGCAGGACCGCCTGCACCCGCCCGACGGCGGCAATCTCTTTCAGGGGGTTGTCCTCCAGGACGACCAAGTCGGCCACCTTTCCCACCTCGACCGTGCCGATGCGGTCCTCCAGGTGCAGCAGGCGGGCGGCGGCAATGGTCGCCGTTTGCAGTGCCTCCGACGGTGAAAAGCCCACCTCGACGAGGAGGCGCAGTTCGGTCACCAGGTCGTCGTGCCGGTTGAAGGGGGTGCCGGCGTCGTTGCCGCAGGCGATCGGCACACCCATGTCTCGGGCCAGACGGACGCTCTCCCGATGGGCCTCGATCGCCCGGTGGGTCTTTTCGACGGCATAGTCGGCGATGCCGGCCTCGGTGCCGTGCTCCAGAATCTGGTAGGGGGCAGCCAGGGTGGGCACCAGGAAGGTGCCCCGGCGGGCCATCTCCTCGCAGAGCGATTCGGTGAGGAAAAAGCCGTGCTCGATGCTGTCAATCCCCGCCCGGACGGCGTTCCAGATGCCGCCGGTTCCCTGGGCATGGGCGGCGGTGATGCGGCCGGCCTTGTGCGCCTCCTCAACGGCGGCGCGAATCTCCTCCTCGGTGAGTTGGGGCGCACCCGGTTCCCCCCCAGGGGTCAGTACGCCGCCGGTGGCCATCACCTTGACCACATCCGCCCCCGCCTTGATCTGCCTGCGGGCCGCCTTGCGCACCTCCTCCGGACCGTCGGCCTCCTCACCGATGGTCCAGCCGTGGCCGCCGGTCATGCAGATCCATGTGCCGCTGACCAGGAGGCGGGGGCCCGCAATCAGCCCCTCGGCGATCGCCCGGCGCAGGACCAGGTCGGCATGGGCCACCCCACCCAGGTCGCGGGCGGTGGTGATGCCGGCCCGCAGCATCGCCTCGGCCCGGCGGGCTGCCTGCAGGACCTGGTAGGCCGGCGGGTCGCTCAGGGCGTGCGCCAGCGGGTCGACACCGGCGTCCATCAGCATGTGGACGTGGCAATTAATCAGGCCGGGGATGACGGTGGCCCCGGCCAGGTCCCAGACCGTTCCGTCGTCGGTCAGGCCGGGGCCGATCGCCGCAATCTCTTTCTCCCGGATGAGGATGTCGGTGGCTTGGTGGACGGCTCCGCTGCCGTCAATCAGGTGGGCATTGCGCAGTAGCATCCAGGGCTCCTTGGGGGTATCAGGCCGGCCGGCCTTCTCTGTCGGCGGCCCGTTCCAGGTGGGCGTTGGGCCAGTTCGGCCCCAGTTCCAGGTAGGGGATGTGCTTGAGCAGGGCGATCAGGGCCATCAGCACCCCGCCCACCACCGGCGGCAGGGAACGCTCAAAGGTCCAGAGAATCGCCGGGGCGATGAGCAGGGCAACGGTCGTGCTGCGGGCAACCACCGGGCTGCCGCTGACCTGACGGCGAAAGAGGAAGGTCATCAGGCCAAAGATCGCCCCGGTGATGAGCAGGGTGGGCCAGGAGAGGGCCAGCAACCCCCCTGCACCGGTGCCCAGGCCCTTGCCCCCCAGGCGGGGTTGGGCTACCCACCAGGGGAGGCGGCTTTCCCGGCCGCTGCGGACCTCCCAGAGGTAGAGGAGAATCAGGTAGAGGGAGTAGCAGTGGCCGAGGACGGCGGCCGCCCCGACCAGCGGAGGACCCCACTCCCCGGCCTGGAGCGACCTGGCGACCCAGACAGGAAGGAACCCCTTGAGCACATCCAGCAGCCCCCCGATCAGGCCCGGTACCAGGCCAACCGAGCGCATCGTGTTCATCCCGCCCGGGTTGCCGCTGCCGGTGTGTCGCAGGTCCACCCCCTTCCACAGGTAGGCCGTCAGCAGACTGAAGGGGATGCTGCCCGACAAATAGGCCCCCACCAGGAGCCACACACACATCTGGGTTCTCCTCGCTCTGCTCAACCAACGTCCGGTTCGCCCCGATTATACTGCAACGGGGGGAGAAGTGCAAGTGCCCCCTTTGGGGGGTGCGTGCCATTTTTGTAGGTGATCTAATGAAATAGAGTAGGGGCGCGGCGACGCCGTGCTCCTACCGGTTCCCGCCTATGGTAAAATAGGCGCATCAAAAAAACAACCGAGGCCGGCGAAACCGTTCGTTTCTTAGTTATCATTGAAGTCAAACTCTATGAGGATGAAAACATACTCTTCCAGGCACTTCGTTACTATGGTGACATTGATCGGGACAGGTATG
>FWPU01006826.1_pt1 | contig 22088 bp, 22 predicted proteins | sample 2228361 | NCBI WGS metagenome assembly FWPU01 (sample SAMEA103939777, study PRJEB20133) | metagenome
TGAATTTCATTAAAAATTATATATAAAATAAATATAATAATAATTATAAATTCCATATATCAAATAATAATATCAATATTAAACCCTTTATTTTCTTCATTGTTTTTTCTCATTACAGGTTTTCGGTAAATCTCATAGGTTTTTTTTAAATCTTCGTTTTTTTTCATATCTACCCTGAAATTTTCTGGAGTTTTGTCGGTTTTAAAAAGTACATTTTCTACTCCAACTTTTGGAATTTCTACAACTGTATTTCCTCTCATTTCATTTACTTTCTTCGCATTCATTACCTGCATATTATCTCTATAAGACTGCGCAATCTGATAAGAATAAATCTCTCTTGCAACAAAAGGAGTATTATTAATGGCAACCCAATAATGTGTTAGCTTCATAAAATCTATTTTTTCTTGATTTTTTTTGTATATTTTTCCTCAACAATTTTCCCATCTTTGTACACATATTGAACAGAAAATCTATTATCTATTACATTATAAACAGCATCCTTAATTTTTATAATCACTCCAGGGAAGACCTGTTTTTCCACTATTACCTTTCCTTCCTGTGCAATTTCTTCCATTTCTTTTTGAACCTCCATTCTTTCCGCATTTATTTCCTGAACTTCTTTCTCCATTTCTTCCACCTGTTGTGTAGTTTCCTCTAATTTTTTTCTCTGTTCTGCAAGAAAGGAATCGGGATCTTCTTTTTTTCTAATTTCAAGAGTATGTTTGGTTCTCTTAAGTTTGTCTAATTCTTTTTTCTTTTCGCTTAGAATTTTATCAAGTTCTTCAAATCTTGAAAGTAAAATAGGATCATAACCTACTAAAATTTCTGTTTTGGGTTGAGCAGAAGAACCAATCTCTCTTGCTTTTACTTCTTTCTTCGCACGGATTGTTCCCCCTACGATTTTTGCTCTTCGCCCTTCACAAATAACTCTTTCACCAGCCTCCACAAAGCTATGCATAATTACTTCTTCAACAATTACATCAACCATAGCAAATATTTTCGCATTTTGAATAAATTTCGCAAAAATAGAACCTCCGGAAGAATGTACTTTCCCTGCATCTTTTGCAAGAATACCTCCTTTCACTACAATATTTCCTTCCGCTTCGACTAAAGACATCTGAACACTATTATAAATTTCTACATTTCCGCCGGCTTTGATTTGATGGTTATCCAGTACGGAACCTGCTACAATTACAGAGCCAAGAAACTCAATATTACCTGTTTTAGGACCCACATCTCCCAGTACTCTATAAACATTTTCTACATTTAATCGAGAACCAATCAGAACTACCTGACCATCAATTTCTGCTTTTAAAATTCTTCCCTCATCCGATAAAACAGTATTTTTACCTGGTTTTAATTCTATGTCTTTTCCATCACGTGCAAGAATAATTTTATTAAATAATGTCCTGCCAGAAATCCCTTTCTCAGCAGGAATTTTTTCAGCTAAAACCTGTCCTGGAACCACATTTTCTATCAAATTCAATTTTCTGTAATCCACCTTACCTGTCTCATCTTCTTCAAGCTTCACATCTTTTTGAATATTCACTTTATATTCAATATAAGCATCTCTTCCATGTTTCGGAGGAATTCCTTCTGCTGCCAGAATATCCTCCATATATTTTTCCTGATCTAGAGCATCTTTCATATTTTCTTCTTTAAAACCAATCACAATTCCCTTTAATTTTAATCCATTTACAATATCTTCTACTTTTAAGTCTTTTCCTCCCTTTCTTGGTGGGGTAATTTTGACAAAAGCTTTCATATCATCAGGGGTAATTTCAATTTTGAAAGTAGAGTCATATTCTGGTTTTGGATTTCTATATTCCGCTATTTTTACTGGTTCACATCTTTCTTCTCTGACTACTCTTTCTACAAGTTTTTCATTGATTTCTAACACACCTCTCTGTTGTAAACGATGTATACAATCTTCTACTTCTACATGTTTTCCGTTTCCCTTTGGAGGACATACGGTTAAAAATACTCCTTCTGAGTAGATTTTTAAACTAAAATATCCATCTACATCTTTGGGTTTAATATATTTATCCAGATCGGTATCCAGTAGTTTATCCCCTGCACCAATTTTAAAAGAAAATTCTTCTAAATCGGCAAAGGGATTAAATTCGGAATTGACCTTTACCAGAATTTTGAATGGCTTTTTTTTAAATAAAGATTTTTTCCCTTTTTCTAAAATTTCATAATCCAGCATTCCTAAATCTTTTTGAAAAAATTCAGCTGCTTTTTTTAAACATTCAGAAATAGAATAACCAATTACAACTACTTTATTCTGTATCTCCTGCTGATTCTCTTCATCAACTTCCAGTAAAATTTTTTTCAACGGATCCATCTTAAATTATAATATTCTAAATAAATAAAAATGCAAGTGATTTTTTATAAAAAAGAGATATATATTAATTTTCTATTAAGAAGTTCACGAAGAGATTCGGGAACTATATGTTGTTTTTGACAATAGATATCAAATTTTTGTCTGGGAAGTAATTTGTGATTTTTAAAAGGAATGATAACTCTTGAAACAGTATAGGATTCTCTTCCATCAAAAAAAGAAAAAATAGAAAAATTTCGGGAATTTAAGCCAATTTGTTTTAAAAGTAAATTAATAATAGCAATTCCCATTCCGGCTCCTTCTTCAGTATCACTAAATTTTAAATAATACTCATAAAGAGTATCTAAATCTTCAGATTCCTTAAATTTATTCCTGACTCGATGTTCTTCTATTGAAAAAAGACTTTTTTGATTTAAAACATGGATAATCATCATCTCTGGATGAAAAGATAAATAGACTTTAAAGTTATAATTAAATTCTAAATCTTTCTTTTCAAAATCTTCTACTTTTATAAAATATAGTATATGCTTTAAAATTCTTAAAGATTTATAGTATTCCTGTTCATTTTCCGGGTTTAGTTTATATCGGTCAAGAACCCATCGCTTTATATTGGCTTTAATAGAATTTTGGATTAACTCTTTAATAATCATATCAATTGCGATTGTATTTTTTCTAAGAAAATCCAAATCCTGATATAAAGAATAAATATTCTGTAAATCCTGAACCACCCTATCATTGAGTATCGTTCCTTCGATTTTGTAATTACTAAAAAAAATAGAAATATCGGGATAGTTCAATAGAAAATCCATAATTATTTTAAAATTCTCTGGATCGTCTGTTTTACCAATTTTATATCTGCTTTTAATTCAATGGGTTGATTTGCAAACAAAGAATCCACTTCTTTTAAATTTTTTTTATGATAACCTAATTTAAATTCAGTGAATTTTAAACCATGAGCAGTAGAAATGATTACAATGGATTCACCTTCTTGAATGATATGATTCTGTCTTAATTTCTTTAAAGCTGCTACAGCAACTCCCGTATGAGGGTCTACATACATTCCCAGCTTATCGAGATAGGCAGCTGCATTCGCGAGCTCATTTTCAGTTACACTTTCTACTACCCCCTGAGAATATAAAAGAGCCCTCACCGCTCTTTTGTAACTTACTGGATTTCCAATTTGAATAGCTGTTGCCAGAGTTGGCTGAGCTTTAACAGAGATGAACTCTTCAAAATTTTTTGTGTAACTTATATATAAAGGATTTGCTTTTGAAGTTTGAGCCACTGCAACACGAGGAATTTTATTAATGATACCAGTTTCTTTTAAAAGTTTAAAACCTTCCACAAGAGCAGAAACATTCCCTAAATTTCCCCCAGGAATAATAAACCAATCTGGAACTTTCCATCCTAACTGTTGAATCACTTCAATTCCCACAGTCTTTTGTCCTTCAATTCGTAAAGGATTCATAGAATTTGCCAGATAAATACCTGATTCCTGTTCTGAAGTAATTTCTTTAACTATATTCATACAACCATCAAAATCAGTGTCTAAACTTAATACAATAGTACCATTTGAAACAGGTTGAATCAATTGTGCTAAAGAAACTTTATCTTTCGGTAAAAAAATAATTACGGGAATCCTTGCATAAGCTCCATAAGCAGCAAGCGCTGCACTGGTATCTCCTGTAGAAGCACAGGAAATAGCACGAATTGGTTTTCCTTTGCTAATTAAATGCTTAACGTGACTTACCAGAACTGTCATTCCCAGATCCTTAAAGGATCCTGTATGAGATATTCCACATTGCTTAATCCATAAATCTTTTAAATTTAACTCATCTGCATAAGATGAAACCGGAACTAAAGGAGTAGAACCTTCTCCCAGAGAAACAATATTTTCGTTCTCAATTTCAGGTAATACCCACTCTTTTTTTCCCCATACTCCAGAAGAAAAGGGGAAATGGGCCATTCTAAAACGCTCATCAAAAGTTTTTTTCCATTCCTCACCAGATACTTTACGAATTTCATTTATGTCGTGAACTACATCCAGCAATCCATCACATTCAGGACATCGAAATAAAACCTCATTCATAGAATATTCGCTTCCACAATCCATACACTTTAATATAGCTTTAAACATAGAACTACTCCTTTTCTTCTGATTCTTCCATTTTTGGTCTACCAAAAGAATAAATTCCCTGCTTATTCCTGGATTGCAAATCGACACCAGGATAAATTTTGTTGATTTTTAAAAAAAATTTCATTCTTTCTTCTCCATAATTATTAATAAAATATTTCTGGGAAAGTTCAATTTCTACAAAATGCAAAGGTCTTTCTTTTTGCATAAGCGCCACTACACGAATATAAGCGGGATGTCCAATCAATTCTTTACTTTCTATTATTTCAGTCGATTTTAATATTTCTATACGGGACATATGAGGCGGTTTATAAAAAACATTCCCATATGGTTTTAAAAAAATTTTATACTCTTCCAGATCTCTTTCTTTTTCGAATTCAATTATTATATGTGGATCCTCAATTCCTTTTAATCGAAGTGAAATTTGCGAAGTAATACAACCAATGGAAACTGATTTTCTTTTTTCTTTATCAAAAATAACCTCTGTCTGAGAACCCTCTACGGGAGGTGGGGATTGTAAATCTGAAAAAACTTTATATGATGGTAAAAAAATATAAATATAGAAGCCATAAGAAACAACCGATAAGCTAATCAATAAGAGTAGATATAGTAATAAATCAGCATAAAAAGAGATAATCATTTAATTTCTTGTTGCTCTGATTTAATATACTCTATTGCTTTCCTTTTTGCTGCTTCTGGACTTAAATCCGGATTTTTTTCAATAATCCATCTTATACTGATGTAAACTTCATTTAAAAAAGCATCCGGCTTTATAATTTTAAATTTATAGCGTGCAATATCATCCATAAATAATTTCATTGCTTTTTTGGTTTTCGGAAAATAGTTAGGATGATAATCAATAGATTCAATATTTCCATTCTGTGGATTTATTTTGACTTTAATCAATGAACAAATATCATAATCGATAAAATTAATTTTTTCATATAACTGATTATATATTTTCAATTGTTCGGCATCTCCTTCAGTATCTTCAATTCTTTGTATAAAATCTTCGAATCGAGTTTGTTTAATGTAATAATTATCTTTTGTAATTAAAATTTTAAAAAAATCATTCTGACTGTTATCAGAAAAATAATCTTTAAATTTTTTTTCTATGTTTTCGATAGTTTCTGTTTTGCTTAAATCTATTGATATGTTATTATCTACTTGAGAAACTTCCTGTGATGATTCTTTATCAATTATCTTTGATGGTGTGGTACATCCATAAATTATAAAAATACATAAAATAATTAAATATTTCATAATTTGTTTTAGCAATAAATTAAGATTCCAATAAAGCAAGCATTTTTTCTAATTTTTCTACATCTTTTGGATAAGAAATTATTTCATATGTAAAAATGGGTTGAATGGAAGAATCATGAAATAGATTTGTGTCTTTGATTTTTTGCAATAATTTTTTTATATGTATTTGAGATTCTTCTTTAGATCTTCCTGATAAAATAATAATAAATCTTCCCTGAGACATTCGTGATAAATAATCTTTTTGATATAAAGTTTCACTTAATAAATTTTGTATTTCTTTAAGATATTTTTCTATTTGTTGAAGGCTATTGATAGCTATTATTCTTTTTAAATTTTTGATTCTAAAATCGATTACTGACAGATTACCCTGTGTTTCTTCAGCATAATGAAATTCATATTCTAATCTTTTTCTTAGGGGACTGAATGTATCTTTGAACAATAATTCTCGCTCTTCTGTAATAATTATATTAGTTACAAAAGGTGCTAAAAGAGTTGCTAAATATAATAAATGTTCTTCATCTTCCCTTGCAAGGTCCATTTCGAGCTTATGTATAATTAAAAAACCTATTAACCAGTTCATATGAATAAAAGGAACAATAATAAATTTTTCCATTAAAGAAATATCCTCTACTGTATAAGAATCTATAATTTCTTTATAATTTCGGAAATTTTCTAAATTATAGATAGTAGTTAAATTGGAAACCAGTCCTATAAAATCGCTATTAATTTGAATTTGAAATTTTTTGTATGTATCCACTGAAATATTTTTACCAGAGAATAAGTGATAATAACCCTCAGCTGGAACTATTTTTGCAAAAGAGAACATCGTGATATGAAAATAATCAGTTAAATATTTTTCCAGTTTTTCATAAAGATCATCGAGATTTTTTTGTATAGCAACTTCCAGAATAAAGTTTTGAATGGTTCTGGAAGATTCGTAAAATTTTTTAATATTTTTTATTTCTTTAGATTTTTCATTTTCTTTAAACAGAACTGTAAGTTTCGACTTTGTTAACTTTATTAAAACGCGGATAAATTCTAAATCATCTAATACATAATCTTTTTGCTCAAGGGGTTGAGAAATAAAAAAAACAGAATAAATTTTCTGATTGAATCTTAAAATAAAGCAAAGGGCAAAGTCATCAATTAATTTTTTATACTTCTCATCGATTAGAAAAATACTTTTTTTTTTGGTTTTCTGCAAATTTTCTCTCAGGGATTTCAAATAATAAATCTCATCACTACTGATAATTAAACTAAAGAAAGAATCATTCAACGGTATCGTAACTTCCTGTTCATCATATCCGAGGGAAAGAATATGTTCTACATTTTCTGATTCAAAATCCTTTCTCCCAAAAACGACAATAGATCTAGCACCAATTTGTTCCTGAATGTTAAAAGCTACGGATTCAAATAATTCCTCAAGACTACTTGTTTCCTGTAATTCATCGTTAATATCAAATAATGATAAATAATAATCCAGACGCTTTTGACTGGCTACATGTAATTCTTCTGGCAAACTGGAAATTTCGTCATCTGTTTCCACATATTGACTAATCAGATTTTCGTTCAATTCCTGTTTTTCTTTTTCATCCACGAATTGTTTTGCTTCTTTTTCCCAGCTTGTAAATGGATCAGGGAGTGAGTCTGATATTTCTAAATCTTTCTCAGGAGGAGATTGAAATTCAAAATCATATTCCGGTAATTGAATTTCTTCGATTTTACTAATCTCTTCAGCAGGTTGCACTTGAAGTGTAGGCTCAGAATCGAATTGTTTTTTTAATTCTTTAGCTTTTAAAAATAAACTTTTAGGGTTTTTCCTTTCTTCCAATAATCTTTTGTATAAACCTTTTTTTTCTCTTTGTTTTAAAGCTTTCTCAAATAAACCCATACTATTCTTCTGGTGGATAAATCCCTAAGGTTTCAATTACTTTTTTATATATGTTAAAATATTCCGATCTGCTGAATTCCCGAATCACTGATTCCGGCAAATAATCGAACAGAGAGTCTAAATAGGATATAATTTTTTTTAACTCTTCCGTGTTAATTCCTAACTCTGATTGCATCTTTTCAGCCAGCATTTGCGATCTTGATTCTGTTAGATCTATGTCATCTGGTGAGGGAACTACTATATCTCTTTCAATATCCTCAACTGGAGGTTCATCAGAATCTTCTAAAATATGATCAATTTCTTCTTCAGTCAGAGCTACTGATTCTTCTTCTAAAATAGGCTCAGGTAATGGTTCTTCATCACCTTGCATATCAATTGGTGATTCGATTTCTAATTCTTCTGATAATTTCTCAGAAATTTCTGTAAGATTTTCTTCCTGTATATCAGAACTACCTAAAATATCATTAAGTTCATCTTCTGTGAGCGCTATAGATTCATCATCTTCAGAGGTAGCTGATAATTCCTCTTTATCCATTACTTTTGCTTGATTATTACTTTCCTCTACATCCTGACTGGACACTATTTCCTGTAACTCTTCTGGCGTAAGAGAAATCATATCATCGTTCTCATCAAAACTTACTTGAGAAAGTGGCACCTTTTCTATATCTTCGTATAATTCTTCACTGGTTTCTAATTCAGTAGAAGGCATAATTTTTTCTACTAATTCTTCATCAGAAATTGATAATGTTTCTTGTTGATCTACATAGCTTTTTTCTTCTATCTCTGAATCTTTCTCATCGTATTGCTCAGTTTCCTGGCCATCAAATTCAAAATCTTCATCTGGCAATTCACTTATAATATCATCCAGTTCATCATCTGTTAAACTTACAGTTTCTTCATCTAATTGTTGAATTTCTTTTTTTTCTGACTTAACACTACTTTTTAAATGTTCTTCCGGAAGGTCAGGTATCACATCTACTGTATCCATTATATCAAGAGCAGGTGATAATTCTTCTTGATTTTCTTGAAAAGCTTCTGATTCTTCCGTTGAATCCATTAATTCTTGAGATGATAACTCTTCTTCCTCATAACTACCTTGAATCTCTACTAAATCATCTGCTTCATCTATTTCAATTGGGGTAAGTGATATTTCCTCTTGACTCTCATCACTAGCTTTCGACTCTTCCGTTGAATCCATTAATTCTTGAGATGATAACTCTTCTTCCTCATAACTACCTTGAATCTCTACTAAATCATCTGCTTCATCTATTTCAATTGGGGTAAGTGATATTTCCTCTTGACTCTCATCACTAGCTTTCGACTCTTCCGTTGAATCCATTAATTCTTGAGATGATAACTCTTCTTCCTCATAACTACCTTGAATCTCTACTAAATCATCTGCTTCATCTATTTCAATTGGGGTAAGTGATATTTCCTCTTGACTCTCACCGGTTTCAGACGGAATATCTAAATCATCAGTTTCAAATTCTGGTAAAGAAACATTATCCAGATTAAAATCCACTGAAACATCAGAAAATTGTTCATTATTGTTAATTGAATGTTCCATCTCTGACTCATTATTAATGAAATCTAAATTTGAATCAGATAAACTCGATCCTTCTACCTGGAAATTGTCTAAATCCAGATCTATATCAGGTAAATCTAAAGAATTCTTTTCTAAATCTTCAGAAAGATTATCATTTGATGGAGTATTATTTTTTACAGCCATATTTTTATAATTTTCGGTATCTATTTCCTTAAAGTAAATCCATTATTATAATTAAAGTGGATAATCCACTTTAATTATAATAATTTTCAATATAAGAAGTCAATAAAATTCTGAATAAATGGTTAGAAATTATTGATTTAAAAATGAAATTTTTCTATAAATGGTCTTTAGTTTATGAAGTTTTTCGTTAATTTGTTCATCACCAATAGCTTGTTGAGATTTTATTTCCTGTAATTCTTTTTCTACAACTTGTTTTTGTATTTCTTCTTTTTTATAGGCTTGATCTACAAGAATTGTCACAAAACCTTTTTTAACTTCTACAAATCCACCGCTTACAAAATAAGTATGTATATCTCCATTAGATTTAATGATTAATTTTCCTGGTCCTAAATGAGAAATTATGTTAACATGATCTTTGAGGATTCCTGCCATTCCATCATATAGAGGTAATATGATGGAATATGCAGTACCGTCATATATGGTTCGAGATGGAGAAATTACTGTTAAAGCGAATTCATTTTCCATAAATACCTCTTTTTATTAGACCTGAACGCCAAGCTGTTTCGCATTTTCAATCACATTCTCAATAGTTCCTGTCATATAGAATGCTTGCTCTGGTAAATGATCATATTTACCTGATAACAATTCTTTAAAAGATCGAATCGTATCTTCTAGCTTAACATAGATACCTTTTCTTCCTGTAAACTGTTCTGCAACATGGAAAGGTTGAGATAGGAATCTTTCAATTTTTCGAGCTCTTGCCACTAATATTTTATCATCTTCAGATAACTCGTCCATTCCTAAAATAGCAATAATATCCTGTAAATCTTTATATCTTTGTAAAATTCTTTGAACTTCTCTTGCTACTGTATAATGTTCTATTCCCACAATTCCTGGTTGTAAAGCACGGGAAGAGGAATCAAGAGGATCAACAGCTGGATAAATTCCCTTTTCAGCAATAGATCGACTTAATACAGTAGTAGCATCAAGGTGAATAAATGCAGTTGCAGGAGCTGGGTCTGTAAGGTCATCTGCTGGAACATAAACAGCCTGAACAGAAGTGATTGATCCTTTTCTTGTTGATGTAATTCTTTCCTGTAATTCCCCCATTTCAGTTGCTAATGTTGGTTGATACCCTACTGCTGAGGGCATTCGTCCAAGTAAGGCAGATACTTCAGAACCTGCCTGACTGAATCTAAAAATATTATCAATAAATAAAAGACAATCCACTCCTTTAATATCTCTCAAATACTCAGCCATTGTTAATGCACTTAAGGCTACCCTAAGCCGTGCACCAGGAGGTTCATTCATCTGTCCGTAGCAAAGAACTGTTTTGTTAATCACTCCTGATTCTTTCATTTCGAGCCATAAATCATTACCTTCTCGTGTTCTCTCACCAACCCCTGCAAATACTGAAAATCCACCATGTTCTTTTGCAAGATTATGTATTAACTCTTGAATAATAACTGTTTTTCCTACTCCAGCACCTCCGAATAAACCTGTTTTACCGCCTTTTGTGTAAGGAGCAAGTAAATCTATTACTTTAATCCCAGTTTCAAAAATTTCCACTTTAGGTTCCAGGTCCGTCATTGTAGGTGATTCTCTATGGATTGGCCAGAACTCAGTAGCATGAACAGATGGACCATCATCCACTACATCTCCCAATACATTAAAAATTCTACCGAGTGTTGCATCTCCTACGGGAACGCTTATGGGGGCTCCTAAAGCAATTACTTCCTGACCTCTGATCAAGCCATCAGTAGAAGATAAGGCTACCGCTCGAACTCTTCTTCCTCCTAACTGTTGTTGGACTTCTGCAATTAACTTTTCTTTTTTCCCGAATCTATCAACATCCATTTCAAGAGCTTCATAAATTTCGGGAATCCTATCATTTTCAAATGAAATATCAATTACTGTTCCTATAATTTGTGTGATTTTTCCTCTTGATTTTGTTTGTTGTGATTTCATAATGACTCCTTAAATTTATTGTATTGCATCTGCACCTGCTACTATTTCGGATATTTCCTGTGTAATTTTTCCCTGACGTTTTCGGTTATATAATCTTGTTAATGACTTACTCATATCATTTGCTGAATCAGAGGCTGACTTCATTGCAATTCTCCTATAAATTTGCTCTGATGTTACAGCTTCTAGAATCAGCTTATACATTGTATATTCTAAAATATGGGGGACTAATTTTTTTAAAATTTCCTCAGGTGAAGGAAGTAATAAATAATTAATTTTCCTTTCTTTTTCTTCTTTGTGTATTTGAGGCTTGAAAGGAAGTAATTGTACAATCTGAGGTTTTTGATTGGTTGAAGAATAATAATGAGTAGATATGACTTCAATAATATCAACTCCTCTGCTTAGAAAACTTTTCGTTAATAAATTAAGCAATTCTTTTGATTCTTCATAAGTAAAATTATCGTCAAAGTTATAATAAACTTTTTCAACTGGAAATCGTATAAATTTAAAATAAGAAGCAGCTTTTTTCCCTAACACATAGAGTTTAATATTTTTCCCAGATTCCTGCAATTCTTTGATTCGATTTCTCGCAAGTTTAAGAACATTGGAATTATAAGCCCCACATAAACCTCGATTTGCAGTAACAATAAGCAATATATAATTTTGTGGGTTTTCATTCTGTTCAAAAACTGGAATTTTAATTTCAGAAGATAAAGAGGATAGAGTATCCATTAGAGATAATATCTTTTCTCCATAGGGTTTGGCTACATAAACACGATTCATCATTTTTCGGGATTTTGCAGCAGATACCATTTCCATAGTTTTGGTTATTTTCCTGATATTCTTTACAGAATTGATTCTTTTTTTTACTTCCTTTAAACCAGCCATTATTCACTCCTTGCTATATTCAGGATACTTTTGTACGAATATCTGCTGCTGTATTACTTAAATATGATTCAACAAAATCTTTTATATATGATTCTAGTTCAGATTCATTCTCTATGGTTTTTTTCTCAGCAATAGATGTCATTACCTCTGGATGAGCTTCCTTCATATAAGTTAATAATTTTTTTTCAAAATCTCTTATTTTAAATACAGGTATTTTATCCATAAAACCTCTTGTTACTGCAAAAATAGCAACTACCTGATCTTCTACTGGATACGGATCAGATTCATCCTGTTTTAAAACTTCCATAACACGATAGCCTCTATCCAGCTGAGATTGAGTTGCAGGATCAAGTTCAGTTCCAAGTTGAGCAAAAGCTTCAAGAGCTTTAAATTGAGCTTGATCAAGTCTTAACCTTCCAGCTACTGCCTTCATAGCTTTAATTTGAGCACTACCTCCCACACGACTTACAGATATACCTACATCGATTGCAGGTCTTTGACCAGCAGCAAACAAGCCAGGAACTAAATAAATTTGACCATCCGTAATAGATATAACATTTGTTGGAATATAAGCTGAGACTTCACCTTCCTGAGTTTCTACGATAGGTAATGCTGTTAATGAACCGCCACCATATTTATCATTTAATTTGGCAGCTCTCTCAAGCAATCGACTGTGTAAGTAAAAAACATCTCCCGGATAAGCTTCTCTACCTGGTGGTCTTCGAAGTAATAAAGACATCTGTCTATATGCATTGGCTTGTTTAGATAAATCATCATAGATTACAAGAGTATGTCTACCATGTTCATACATAAAATATTCTGCCATTGCACAACCAGCATAGGGCGATAGATATTGTAAAGGCGCAGGATCCGATGCTGATGCAGAAACAACAATTGTATAATCCATTGCTCCATAATGCTTGAGTTTTTCGATAAGAGCAGCCACCTTAGAAGCTTTTTGTCCAATAGCTACATAAACACATATAACATCTTTACCTTTTTGATTAATAATTGTATCGATAGCAATTGCAGTTTTTCCTGTATTTCTATCACCAATAATTAACTCACGTTGTCCCCTTCCAATGGGAATCATAGAATCTATCGCTTTAATTCCAGTCTGTAGAGGAATTTTGACGGGTTCTCTTGTTGCAATACCTGGTGCAATTCTTTCCACTGGATATGTTACCTGAGATTTGATTTCTGGTCCACCATCAAGAGGTCTTCCAAGAGGATCAACGACTCTCCCAAGTAATTCATTTCCTACAGGAACTTGCAAAATTTTTCCAGTTCTTTTTACTTTAAATCCTTCTCTAAGTTGTTCATAGTCTCCTAATACTACTACGCCCACAGAAGATTCTTCAAGGTTAAAAGCTAAACCGATGGTTCCATCTTCAAATTCCACCATTTCATTAGACATTACATTATCCAATCCATAAACTCTTGCTATACCATCACCGACTGAAATTAACTCTCCGTATTCTGCAAAATCTAAATTTTTTTCAAAACTCTGAATTTCTTTTTTTAATAAATTTACTACTTCATCTACTTTAATCTTCATATAAGTCTCCAGTAATTACAGATTTTTTTAAATTAAAATACAATGTTTTTAATTGTGATGCAATACTAACATCGATTTCCTTCCCTACCGCCTGTACAATGATTCCACCTAAAATTTCTGATTTGACTATGAATAGTATATCAAGCTTTTTTTGAAAATATCTTTCTAAAGTAGTTTCTATCATTTTTTTTGAATTTGCATCTAAAGCAATAGCAGTTGTTACTTTTACAGGTAATATATTATTTTTTTCATCATAATATGATTGATAGATTTCTATAATGGAAGGTAAAAATTCAAGCCTACTATTTTTTGTTAAAACACATAAAAAATTTAATAAAATTTCATTTAGGGATTTCTGAAAAACTTTTTTGATTACTTCTATTTTTAAATTACCAGGTATTGCTGGATTAAAAAAGAAATTTTTTATTTCTTTATTTTCTTCTAAAATTTTTTGTATATTGTTTAAATATTCAAGGGTTTCTTTTTCATTTCCTTGAGTTAGCTCCAATAAAGCTTTAGCATAAGATTCAGGTAATTGTTCAAAAATCATATTTACACCTTCTTAATTTTGTGAAGTTTTAAGATTTTGCAAAACTTCGCTTAAGATTCTTTTATGTTCCTCTTCCGTTAATGATTTAGAAATAACTTTTCTTGTAATTTCCATAGACAAATCTATTGCATACTTATGGATTTCCTGAATAGCAGATTCTTTTGCAAGATTGATTTCTTTCTGGGCTCTTCTACGCAGTTCTTCAGCTTCTGTTTTTGCTTTTTGTATAATGGAATTTCTTAGATGTTCTGCATCTTTTTTTGCTTCACTTAATAAAGATTGAGCTTCTTCTTTTAGATCTGCAAGTTTATTTTGATATTCCTGAAATTTATTTTCCGCTTCTTGTTTTAACTTTTGCGCTTCTTCTATGTTAGACTTAATTCTTTCTTCCCTTTCATCAAGTGCTTTAATTATTTTTGACCATGCAAATTTATATAATATAAAGGCTACAAGAATAAATGTAAAGGTTGTCCATATTACGAGTCCTGGATTAATATCGAGAAGAGCGATTCCACCTGCTATGAAAATATAATTATAAATGAATAGAAACATAGGCTCTCCTTTATTACTTAAAATAGCTAACAAACCGTTTAATTAACGGTTTGCTGGCTGAGTTTCTTCAACAGCTGGTTTTTGTGCATATTTGTCCAATACTTCTACTGTTAGCTTTCCACCCATCTGGAATCCTATCACAAGAGCAAACAAAGCAACACCTTCAATTAAAGCTGCAGAAATAATCATAGCTAACTGTATAGCACCAGCTGATTCTGGTTGTCTACTTATACTTTCTGTTGCAGCAGAACCAATTCGTCCAATTCCATAACCGGCTCCTATCACAACAAGGCCGATTCCCAATCCAACTCCAATAAATGCTAAACTTATCATTTGTTCCTCCTAAAATATTCAAAAATATAAAATAAGTACATTAATGCCTATGCATACTTAAACCTATAAAAATTGATGACAACAAAGTAAATATAAAAGCCTGCAAAAAGGCAACTAAAAGCTCTAAAATATACATAAAGCTCATCCCAAATATAGATATGGAAGTAACAAAAACAGTTGTTAACGTCCATCGCGAAAATTCAAAAATAAAACTCACTATTACAAGTATCACTACATGTCCTGCAGTCATATTCGCCAGAAGACGGATCATCAATGCAAAACCTTTTGCAAGTGGGCTGATTATGAACTCAAGAGGCCACATAATGGGATATAACCATAAAGGAACACCATTAGGAACTGAATGCCATATAAATTGAATACCCTGATATTTAAAACCTGCAACCCAGATTAATATAGTGGTCAGGGCAGCAAGGGTAAAGGTCACCGCAATGTCTCCGGTGACAGTAATTCCTGGCCAGAGCATTATAATAGGGGATGGTAATGCACCTGCTTCATGAGAAGGATGATGATCAGTAATCGAAGAATAAATCATCTCAAAAATTTCTCCAAAAGGTGGAAAAAGTCCCAAAACATTCGAAAATAAAATAAAAAAGAAGGCTGTTAAAATATATCCCAGAAACAAAGGCGATGGATGATGCATATTACTTTCCGCTAAATCCTTGCGAACAAACTCAAAAAGAACCTCAATAAAATTCGCGAATCTTCCCTGAACTTTCATTGGGTTTCTCGCAATTTTATTAGCAGCAAAAACAAATACAATAATCAACAGTATTGCTACAATCCACATCATAGCCACTCTTTTGGTAATATGGAGAGGAATCCCTCCTTCCCATTTATATAAACCTTTTTCATCTTTAAAAATGTATCTTCTATATGGGTCCCGATGAAACTCTGGCTCATTTTCGTATACTTTTCTACCACCAATATTAAACTCAATAATTGGTGAATCCATCAAATGATGTTCAAGAACTTCATCGAATGAAGGTTTATGATGGGCTTCATCAGGATTTACCGGTTCAGTGGCATTTAAGGCTAAAAAAGGGAAAAAAGATATTGAAATAATTATATAAATTTCTTTAGCATTCATAAGTTTTACAAGTCAATTTTTTTTAATACTACTAAGATTACAATCTTAAAAATATAATATACAAATAAAAAAATTAAAAAAGTATAAACAGGTATATAATTCTGAATTGCATTACAATAAAATAATACAACCATTGTATATATAAAATGAAGAAGGATTTCTAACTGAATTAGAATCAGCCCGTGATAACCCAACTTTTGATATCTAAATTTAAGGAAAAGAAAAAAAAAAGGGAAAGTCAAAAAATAACCCCAAAATTTATATTGGAAAATTTCGACCAAATTTTTAAACTCCAAATTCGAATAAAAAAAAAATGGGGTAATCATAAGAGAAATAGGAATACTTAGAAAAACAGTATATGAAATAATGTCAGAATGTTTCATCTTTGCTTCTTTTTTTTATTTTCTTAAAACGAGACTGCATTAATTTATCGTATTCATTTAATTCTTTTCGAACTTCCAGGATTTTTTTTTCTACTGAGTTTTCTTTTCTAAAGATATTCGAAGAATTTTCTTTAAGTAGTTTATATTCTGATAGCGATTTTGCTCTTTTATAGATATAATAGATTCCAGAAAAAAAGCCCATAAAAATAAAAATTAGAAAAACTAAATAATTTTCTTTATAAAATTGATTCATGAGAAAATATCCAGCAAATGCGAAAAACAATAAAAATCCTATAAATTCAAAAACAATTGATAAAATCATTCCTATGAATTTAACTGGATGAAAATATTTTACAGGTTTATCTTCCATTTTTTTTACTTAATTAAATTGCCAATTCGATACCACCGCACAGTCATACGAGGTATTCTATAAAATAAAGTTCTTTTTAAATAACCAAAAATATTTTCATTAAAAAGATGAAGATCATCTACACTGCAATACTTTGCCTGCTTTTCAGGAGGAAAATCCTTAAGTTCAAAATAATTTTTACCACCCAGATATTCATAATAACCATAACAAATCTGGTCCCTCCAGTTTATGCTAAAATAAATAATCATAGGTTTACCAAGAATCCTATCTCTGGATATAGGTCCAACCTGCCAGAATCGCGAATCCTGAGAATCATCACGATTATCACCCATCATAAAATATTGATTTTCTCCGAGAAGACACCCCTCTGTTTCTATTTCTTTACATAGGGAATCAGGAATCATTGTATCAGATGTTTCTATAATATAATGAATTTTCCCCTTAATATTTTCTTTAATTAGAACGGGCAAATTGGGATAAGGATCAAATTTTTTTTCTTCTGGAAACAATACTCTAATATTATCTGAATCACTGAGGATTTTATAAGTTTCTTCATAAGATAGTTCCTCCATTTCGAAGTGCTTCCATTCCCCCTGATCCTTTTCTTTATATTCTACAAAACTTATTACCGGAATTAAATTTCTCTGTGTTTTTTCCATATTACAATTATAATAAGTTTGACTTGCCCTTTTAATTGGCAATTCCGTGTCACAAATAGAGATATTTCTTATACGTAGCCTATCACCGGGAACACCTATGACTCGCTTTACATAATTTTTGGTAGAATCTCTTGGAGGGACAAAAGTAACTATATCTCCTCTTACAGGATCATCAAAATGGAAAATTTCAAAATAAGTAAACGGGAAATATAAAGAAAACCTCATTTTATTTACAAAAAGATAATCTCCTATTTTTAATGTAGGAATCATAGAACCACTGGGAATATTATTCGCATCCAGTATGGAATGTTTGAATGCAAACACAGAAAGAACCAATATTCCAAAGGATATAATACTTTTAAAAGATTCCATTATTTTCATATTCTTTTTCAACTCCGGATTTAAAATAAAACCTAAGAAAAATTGTTTATATTTATTGTAAATTAAATTTCAAAAGTTTTTTTTGAATTAAAAGAAGAAAAATTATTCAGCTAATTGCTGTTGTATTTCTTCCCAGTAAAAATCAATACCTATACCTGCTAATTCTTTTACAGGACGACAATCAGGTGCAAGAATATCTCCATGATTATTCGCAGCAAGAACACCGCATCCTCCACCACAGGATAAGGAAACACTACAATCTCTGCATTGAGGAATACTCAGAACATCTCTTGTCTGCCACTTTAATCTCTGCTCTTCCTGATTATCTTTTAATACGATATGGGTATGATACATTTCTTTTTTGTTTTCTAAATTTAAACTGGAAACTTCTTTATCTATCTGTTCACAGGAAAATTCCGAAATTTTTATTCTATCTCTGGTAATTTCTGTATCTTCAAATATATTACCTAATTTATATTTTTCTACTCCGATTGATGCTGTACATCCATAAATATTTCCATACAAATCAAATCCCCATTCTTTTTTTCCTGCTGGACATCCATCAAAAATTGGCATAGGCAAACTTCCTGTTTCTGATAAATATTTTATTCCATGAAATTGTGGTTTATGAAATTTTTTTAGTAATGGATATTTTTTGGCTAATTCATAAAAATCAGACCATAACTCTATCCGATTATATAATGTATTTCTTGGCTGACATGTATGCAATTCATAATTTCTTCCAATTGTGGTTTCAAATAAAGTTTCAGGATAATCCAACCATCCACGATTTTGAGCATATTCCGCTAATTCCACCAGTGTGGGTAAATTTTCTCTATCTACAATCATTCGCATATTAATACGATAACCATTTTTTAATGCTTCAGTAATCCCTTCTGCAATTCTCTCAAAAGTAGGCTTTCCTGTTACAGTGGGTCTTCTTTTGTTATGCTGTTCAGGACTTCCATCCACTGTTACCTGAATTTCTTTAATATTTAAATTGATTTCTTTAAAAACAGGAATATAATGAATTAACTCATATCCATTTGTTACAATAGAAATTGAGTAATCCAATTCTTTTGATTTTTTTAAAAAATAAATTAGATTCTGTTTATATCTTTCTCCTCCCAGCAAAGGTTCCCCCCCAAAAAGAGTTATATATGGCATTTGTTTTTCATAAGCAAAATGTTTTTGAATATATTTAAAAAAAGCATCTGTAACTTCAGGTATAATTATTTTTGAATTTTCTTTATAACTTTCCTGAAAACAATATATACAAGAAAAATTACAGGCATATGTAGTAGAAAATATAATTTGAACAGGTGTATTATCATATTCTTCCATAAATTCTATATATTTTTCATGAATTAACTCTTCTTCGTCTTCACTACTTAAAAACAAATAGCCTCTTTCCAGCATATAATCCTTCAAATGATAATCCACCCAATGATTATTTTTTAATCTCCTTTCCAGTTCGGGTAATTCCCATAATTCTACTTCATCAATGGAACCAGTTAAATAATTCATCAGAAAGGCTTTACCAGAAGGAGTTATTGTTAAAAATGTATATTTGGATTTTATCATACCATTTCCTTATAATATAATTTGTAAAAAAACTATACTCATCCTGAAATCAGGATAGAGTATAGAAATGGATTTAGTTTTAGTCATGACAACCAGAGATAATCTTTGATTGTTTCGAACAACACTGAGCAGCCGTTTTTAATTGAGATACATTCTTCTTTTTGGAAATTTTCTTCATATTAACCTCCAATTTGTTTACAATCTTAAAAGTTTATAAGTAATACTCTGAATTAGAACCTTCTCTTCGCCCTTTGGGTAAGGTTCACTTATTTCCAGAACTTCTATTTCCTTAAAACCACCCTGATATATATACATAAAATATTCATCCCCAGGTACAGCACCACCATAACATTGAGCCCATGCTTCAGGATTTTGCACTACAGAATCTGGCAATTTTTCCACAGCAATTATATCTGATATTACAGCTCTTCCTCCCGGCTTCAAAACTCTATATATTTCTGAGAAAACCATTGATTTATTTCTGGAATGATTTATTACACAATTGGAAATGATTACATCTGCACTATGATCTGGTAAAGGAAGATTTTCAATTTCTCCAAGTAAAAATTGGACATTTTTTATTTTGAGCTTTTCAGCATTTTTTTTTGCAATTTCTATCATTTCAGGAGTAAAATCAATCCCGATGGCTTTCCCTGATTTTCCAATATATTTAGTTGATTTAATTACATCTGTACCTCTACCAGAGCCGAGATCTACGATAACTTCTCCTTCTCTAAGAAAGGAAAATTCCAGTGGTGATCCACAGGAAAGACAACAACTAGCAGTTGCCTCCTGTGAATATCTCACCTTTATTTTTTCTATATCTATATTTAAATTCATCATCTCTTAATTTGAATACAGCATTTCTGATTTAGCTAATTCTGTATATTTATGTTTCAAACCTGCAATATATCTTTCACAGGCCATTGCTGCAATTGTGCCTTCTCCTACTGCAATTGCTGCCTGTCTGAATTTTTTTGAACGAATATCACCTACTGCAAAGACTCCTTCAAAATTTGTAGCCATATCTTCGTTGGTTAAAATATAACCCCATCGATCTCTACTTAAATCCTGTTTCAGCAGAGATAAATTAGGAACATAACCTACAAAAACAAAAACTCCATCTGTTGTCAAGTCTTTAAACTGATGTGTTTTTACATTTTCTATTGTAACAATCATTCTCCCATCTTCTGTCTTTTTAAAAGCTCTCGGCTCACTATCCCAGATAAAGTGAATTTTTGGATTTCTAAAAGCTTCTTCCTGTGCTGTTTTATTGGCCTGTAAGTGATCAAATTGATGAACAACTGTTACTTTTTTTACAAATTTAGTCAAGAACAAAGATTCTTCTACAGCTGAATTTCCACCACCAATCACAATTACTTCTTTTCCTTCATAATATTTACCATCACAAGTTGCGCAATAAGAAATTCCTTTCCCAGCATATTCTTTTTCGCCAGACACATTTAACTTTCGTGGTTGAGCTCCCATAGCAAGAATTATTGCTTTTCCATGAACTTCAATTTCATTATCAATCCAAACTATATGATCTTCTTCTCTGAGTTCTAAGTCTGTTACATCAACTGCAGAGATAATCTCAGCACCAGCATTTTTAACCTGTTTTTGCATTCTTTCAGCTAATTCCCATCCAGAAATTGGTTCTCCAGTTCCGGGATAATTGGAAATCATATGTGTAATTTTTACTTGTCCACCAGGTAAATCCTGATCAATGACAAGAGTTTTTAATTTTGCCTGAGCAGTATATAAAGCTGCTGTCAAACCAGCCGGACCTGCTCCTAAAATTATTACATCTACATCCACTCTTCTTTTTGCTTTATAAGATAAAACTCTTTCTATATATTTATCACTGAGAAGGTTTTTGATTTGCTCTATTAATTCAATCTTTTTGATGGCTCCAGTAAGTCTTTTCCCCACTTCAACCATTTTACCTTCTGAATTTAGATTATAAAAAATTACCGTAGGACTTGAAAAAACAGATAACGATTGAGCCAGAGATCTATTTTTTTGTCTATATATTTTTAGAAAAACAATTTTTTCCCCAAAAAGTTCAGCCATTTCTTCATATTTCGGTGCCAGTGCCTCACAGGGAACACACTCATCTGAATAAAAATCAAGAATCACAGGTTTTTTTGAGTTTAATACGAATTCCTCATATTGATTAGCATCAATTTCAATTATATTTTTAGCCATAAAGCCTCCTTATACATTATAGATTATACCCGTATATGGTATATATAAATACAAAAAAAATTGATTTATCAGAAAGTCAACAAAAAAAGAGTTCTAACCGTTAATTTGAGAAATGAAAAATTTTAAATTAGGTATTGACTTATTTATAAGTGTTGTGTTATTAATAATTAAATTTCCGGTAATTTTCT
>FWPU01006827.1_pt1 | contig 22075 bp, 19 predicted proteins | sample 2228361 | NCBI WGS metagenome assembly FWPU01 (sample SAMEA103939777, study PRJEB20133) | metagenome
CGAATAAACGAATGCGGTCGCACTCGGTGCACCAGTGTCTCCACCCTCGCGCGCCTGCGCTCGCGTTCCCACGTTCCACGTTCCACGTTCCCACGTTTCCACGTTCCACGTTCCACGTTCCATGTTCCCACGTTCCACGTTCCACGTTCCCACGTTTGCCTGGTCGCTCCCCCCAGACCCTTGAGGTCAGCGACAGGCGCATCCTGTGTGCATCGCTCCTCCCGCCAGCGCAGTTCCCCCGCAGACCCCGATCCACGGTGTGAGACCTCAAGGGTCGGGGACGTTCCCACGTTCTACGTTCCCACGTTTGCACGTTCGCTCCCCCCAGACCCTTGAGGTCAGCGACAGGCGCATCCTGTGCGCATCGCTCCTCCCGCCAGTGCAGTTCCTCCGCAGACCCCGATCCACGGTGTGAGACCTCAAGGGTCGGGGACGTTCCCACGTTCTACGTTCCCACGTTCCACGTTCCCACGTTCCCACATTCTCACTCGCCTGTCTCGCCTTCGAAGCGTGTCTGCACGACCGCCGCGTTACGACCATGTTCCTGGAGCCAGCGCGCCAGCACAGCAGCATATCCGTGCGTCACCCACACTCGTTCCGCGCCGGTCGCATCGATAGCTGCCAGCAATCCAGGCCAGTCTGCGTGGTCGGAAAGGACAAATCCGCGGTCAATGGCGCGACGACGACGTGTTCCGCGAATGCGCATCCAACCAGATGCAAAACCGGTGGAGATAACGCCAAACCGACGCATCCAGGGAGTGCCATGGGCTGAAGGGGGCGCCAGAATCAGCGCCTGTGACCAGTCGAAGCCGCGCGGCGCATCGCCGACGTACCGAACAGGCGGAAGCGTCACACCGCTCATACGATAATCGTCCGTCAGACGAACGAGCGCGCCGTGGATGAAGATCGGTCCGATAGCGGCATCGAGACCGGCGAGCAGCCGTTGCGCCTTGCCGAGCGCATAGGAGTACAGGATGCTGGCTCTGCCTGTTTCCTGATTGCGCCGCCACCACTCATTGATCTGCGCCAGCACGCTTTCTTGAGGCGGCCAGCGATAGATCGGCAATCCAAACGTCGATTCGGTCAGAAACGTATGGCAGCGAACCGGTTCGAACGGCGCGCACGTGGCGTCCGGTTCGGTTTTGTAATCGCCGCTCACCACCCACACTTCGCCACGATACGCGATGCGCACCTGCGCCGATCCCAGAATATGACCGGCAGGATGGAACGAGACATCGACGCCATTAATCGAAACGACTTCACCATACGCGAGGGTTTCGATATGCGCCTCGGCGCCGAGACGTGTGCGCAACACGCGCTCACCATCGCGCGCCGCCAGGTATGCTGCGCTTCCAGGGCGCGCGTGGTCGCTGTGCGCATGGGTGATCACTGCACGTGTCACCGGCTGCCACGGATCGATATAAAAATCCCCGGCAGGACAGTACAATCCGACGCCGGTGAGGCGTAGCAGATCATCGGGCATATGAACATGCTCTCCAGCGCATCATTCAGCCAATAACCAGCCCGAACGCATATGCTGGCGCTGTGCGTTTCAGGTGTCCGGAAAGCCTGGCAGGAACACCCCTTCCCAGTGTACCACGGCGCGCGGCGTGTATGCCTGCTGCGGTTCGGACACTGCCACAACCTGACGCGCCGTAGCAAGATCAGGAAGATACCCCATTGCAATTGCCTGAACCAGGATATTCCCCAGCGCCGTGCCCTCGATCGGACCGGCGACGACCGGACGGCGGCAGGCATCGGCGGCAAGCTGGCAGAGCAGGGTATTCTGGCTGCCGCCACCGACGATCCGCACGGTCGTGATCGATTGACCGGTGAGCCGTTCCAGCGCGTCGATGACCTGCCGGTACCGCAGCGCCAGACTCTCCAGGCAGCAGCGTACAATCTCCCCCACCGTCTCAGGGATGGGTTGACCGGTGCGACGGCAATAGTCGCGGATGCGCCCGGGCATGTCGCCGACCGCCAGGAACTCTGGCGCATCAGGGTCAATCAGGGAGCGTAACGGCGCCGCTGCCTCCGCCTCTGCGATCATCTCCTCCCAGGCAATCTGGCGTCCCTCCTCGTTCCAGTGCCGCTGGCATTCCTGCAACAGCCACAGCCCGCTGACATTCTTCAGCAGACGAATGGTTCCGTAGACACCACCTTCATTCGTGACATTCAGCCGACGCGCCTCTGCACTGGTAAGCGGCTCAGTACGTTCGACGCCGACCAGACTCCACGTTCCGCTGCTGATGTATGCGCTCTGCGCATCGAGACCCGGAATGGCCGCCACAGCGCTGGCGGTGTCATGGGTTCCGACGGCAATAACCTCAACCGGACGGTGCAGTCCAATTGTGTGCTGGACTTCTGACACCAGCGGGCCAAGGCGCGTTCCCGGCATCACCAGCGGAGGAAGGATGCGCCCCGGCAATCCCAGGCGCTTGAGCAGGTCGATAGCCCATACACGCTGGCGAGCGTCGAGCATCATAGTCGTGGTCGCATTCGTGTACTCTGCAACCCGCACGCCGGTAAACCAGTAGTGAAAGAGGTCGGGCATGAGCAGCAACGTTGTTGCCGTTGCCAGTCGAGGACCGCTTCGCTCGGCATACAACTGGTACAGAGTATTGAACGGAAGGCGTTGTAAGCCAGTGCATTCATACAGTTCTTCCGGCGGAATGATCGCATCGACCAGTTCTGCCATCCCCTCATTGCGCGGGTCACGGTAGGCGTAGGGATCGCCGATCAGTTCGCCATGCGCATCGAGCAGCGCGTAATCGACGGCCCATGTGTCGATGCCGATGCTGGCGAGCAGCGCCTGGTTCTCCTGCGCTGCGTAGCGCTGCATTCCCTTCTGCGTCTCGCGCCAGAGCCGATTGACATCCCAGAACAGGTGACCATTCCGCTCCACCATGCTATTGGAGAAGCGATGAATCTCTTCCAGCGCTATGTGGCTTCCATCCCAGCGCCCGAGCATCACCCGGCCGCTGGAAGCGCCAATATCGACTGCCAGAAAATGCGCCTGTTCGCTCATACCCGTACCTCATCAACGCAGAAAAGCTTCGTGCAACCCGCCGTCAACTGTGATAATCTGCCCTGTCATCTGTCCGAGGCGCCGGGTCAGAAGCAAGAAGAACGCTTCAGCCTGATCGGCCGGCGTGACCGGCCGTTTGAGAAGTGAACGATCAGCGTAGAACTGCGCCAGTTTTGCCGTCAGATCCTCGGCTGATTCATCCGGCGTGAAGGGAATGCCATACTTGGTGAGCGACGCAATCACCCGTTCGCGGGGGAACATGCCGCTCCCCTGCACGACAGTCGCCGGAGCGATGCCGTTGACCCGCACCAGCGGCGCCAGTTCGATCGCCAGTTCGCGGACGAGGTGGTTGGCTGCGGCTTTGCTGGTGTCGTATGCCAGTGAGCCCTTCTTGGCGACGACTGCATTGACCGAAGTTGTCAGAACCAGGCTGGCCGGCAACCCCTGCACGCGCCAGATCGCCGCAGCTTCATCGGCGACGATGTACTGCCCGGTAACATTGATGGCAAAGGTGAGCGCCCATTGATCATCACGAATGCGCCCTTCCACATCGGGCGCCACGAAGATGCCAGCCGTGACCGCAACAGCGTCGAGCCCGCCGTAGGCGAGGATCAGGTTCTGCAACATCTGACGCACACTGGCGCGATCCGTAATGTCGGCGGACAGGCTGATGGCCGGTCCGCAGGCGGACATATCACTGCCCGCCACACCGATGCCCATGCCGTGCTGATCGATGATCGCCTGTGCAGTTGCGCCCGCCGCTGCTGCGTCTTTATCGACGCAGACCACGTGGGCGCCTTCGTTTGCCAGACGCAGCGCCACCTCCTTCCCAATACCACTCCCGCTGCCGATGACCGCGATCACCTGCCGCGCCAGTTCTTTTTCCGGCGGCATCCGGCGCAGTTTCGCCTCCTCGAGTTGCCAGTATTCGATGTCGAACGCCTCTTGCAGCGGGAGTGCAACGTATTCGTCAATCGCCTCCGCCCCGCGCATCACTTCGATGGCGGCGGTGTAGAATTCGGCGGTCACCCGCGACTCGCTCTTATCCTTGCCCCAGGCGATCATGCCCAGGCCAGGGATCAGAATGACCGTTGGATTGGGGGCGCGCATCGGCGGTGAGTCGCTCCGGCGGAATGTCTCGTAGTAGCGGCTGTAATCGGCGCGATACTGTTCCAGCCCATCGGACAGTTTGCGTTTCAGGTCGTCGAGCGTTTCGCCGTGGGGGCTCCAGTCGATGTAGAGCGGCTTGATCTTGGTGCGCAAAAAATGGTCGGGGCAGCTGGTTCCCAGTTCCGCCAGCCGGGGCGCATCGACGCTGTTGACGAAACGCAGGGTAGCGTCATCATCCTGGATCGTGGCGATGAACCGGCGCTGGCGGCTGATCTGACCGCGCAGCCATGGCAGGATCGTGGTCAGCGCCGCACGGCGCCGGTCGAACGGCAACGCCTCGTACTTTGGTCCGCCGAACGTCGCATCGCCGCGATCATGCGCTTCGATGTAACTGGCGGCTCGCTCGATCAGGTCAAGGGTACGCTCGTAGCACTCCAATTCGTCGTCAGCCCAGTTGATCAGACCGTGCCCGCCGAGGATGACCCCTTTCGCCTGCGGATGCTCGCGGCAGATGCGTTCGAGCGTCAACCCAAGATCGAAACCGGGGCGCTGCCAGGGCGTCCAGATCACGTCATCGCCATAGATGGCGCGCGTCAGGCGTTCGCCGTTGCGCGCGGCGGCAATGGCAATAACGGCATTCGGATGCATATGATCGACATGACGGTAGGGAATGAAGGCATGGAGCGGCGTATCGATCGAGGAAGCGCGCGGATTCAGGTTGAAGGTACAGTGCTGGTAGAGATCGACGATTGCATCCTCGGCGGCGCTTTTCGGGCCGTGCGCTGGATCACGCAGATAGATCGAGCGCAGCTGATACAGTTTTTTCAGTTCCAGCGAAGCAAAGTTCGCCCGCGTGCTGGTGCGCAAGTCGCCGCCTGACCCTTTGACCCACAACACTTCGACCAGATCGCCGGTCAGCGGATCGCGCTCCATAATCTTCGCGGATGTGTTGCCACCGCCGGTATTGGTGATACGCTGATCGCTGCCCAACAGGTTGGAACGATAGACCAGGCGAGCGACCGGGTCGAGGATTGCGGCATGGGCTTTGTCCCAGCCGTAATAGACATGACGAAAGCGCGATGGATTGGCGCTCATAGCATTCTCCTGCTCTTGAAATAGCCGATAGGCGATAGCCGATAGCCGATATTCGCTGGTTTCACTGCCGCTGCGCGGGCGTCTGATGGGGATGGCAGTTGCTTGAGAAATTAATCCGGTCTACGCTGGTTGCCGTCGGGCTGAAGCCCTCGGCTACCAGGGCAAAGCCCGCCTTCGCGGGCTAGAGCGGCGAGCCCCTGGCGCGCCCGCCTGCCCTGCAGGAGAACCCCGTCGGGGCACGGCGGCGCCGTGCCCCAACCAGGCCCGCTGACGTGCCCCAACCAGGCCCGCTGACGTGAGCGAGAACGGATACTTCAGAATTATCACCCGCGTGCCAGGGTATACCCGGTTTATTCGATAGAGGCGCAGCGATCAGATCGCTGCGCGACTCCAGACCTGTTGGTGCATCATTGCCAGACGATAGCGTATCACAGCGCGCGTGCGGCGAGCACCCCGGTTTCATACCGCCGCACCTCGTTAAGAAAACCGGCGCCCACCGGTACATCGTGGCGGTGGCAATACATATCCCAGACCGCGCCCCATGGCATGCCTTTCAACTCTTCGAGCAGAGCAAGGCGAGCTGTTGTATCACCAGCCAGCTCCAGGTCGCGCAGCCGGTCGGCTGGTTCGAGGAGCGCCAGCAACAGCGCACGCAGTGCGTTGCGCGCGCCGATGGTCCAGGCAGCGATCCGGTTGATGCTGGCGTCGAAGAAATCGAGCCCGATATGAGTGCGCGCCAGAAAACCGCCGCGTACCACCTCCTGCATAATCGCCTGAGTCTCGTCGTTCAACGTCACCACATGGTCGCTGTCCCAGCGCACACCACGACTGACGTGCAGCAGGATGTCGTCGATATACAACAAGACCGCCGAAATCTTATCGGAAACCAGTTCAGTCGGGTGGAAATGACCGGTGTCCAGGCAGAGGATCAGTCCGGGTCGGTTGATGGCATACCCCAGATAGAACTCGTGCGAGCCGACGACATAGCTTTCGGAGCCGATGCCGAAGAGTTTGGCTTCGACGGCATCACGGTGATGCGCCGGATCGAGGGGTTCAGCAAGAATGGCATCGAGCGACTCGCGTAAACGCATACGTGGAGCGAGACGATCGACCGGATTATCTTTCATGCCGTCTGGAATCCAGATATTCGTGATACACGGCGTCCCCAGCGTCTGTCCAAAATGTGCGCCGATGCGTCGGCAGGCGATGCAGTGGTCGATCCAGAAGCGTCGAACGCCCGGATCGGGATGGGAGAGGGTCATGCCATCGGCTGCCAGCGGATGCGAGAAGCATGTCGGGTTGAAGTCAAGACCATGTCCGCCTGCCTTTGCCCAATCGAGCCAGGCGGCGAAGTGTTCGGGACCCAACTCGTCGCGTCCGACGTTCGCCCCGCCAGTTTCGGCATAGATGGCATGGAGATTGAGCCGATGCCGTCCAGGCAGCAACCGATAGACCATATCAAGGTCGCTGCGCAACTCATCGCCATTGCGTGCCTTCCCCGGGTAGTTGCCGGTTGCAGCGATGCCGCCTTCCAGCGGCGCGTCGGGGTTCTCGAAGCCACCAACGTCATCACCCTGCCAGCAGTGCAGGCTGAGGCTGACCGTCGCCAGGGTCGTCATAGCCGCTTCGGTATCGACGCCAAGCGCAGCATAGCGCTCGCGCGCGACGGCATAGGCAGCCTCGATCTGGGCCGGGGTCGGCGCGGTGAATGTCATGGTTTCCTCCGCCACAGTTCAGTCGAGATGAAAGACTTCTTCCAGCACCACCATACTCTGATCCGCATACGCGCCACTCAGATTCTCGAAGTACGGCGCCATCATCGCCTGCCAGCGGGTGTTGACCTCTTCGGCGGCCATGCCGGACAGGGCGTTCTCGAAACTTTCCGGCACTTCGACGTAACCGAAGAGCAAACCGTCATCACGCAGAAAGAGGCTGTAGTTATGCCAGCCGTGTCGTCGCAGCGCGTCGAGCATCTCGGGCCAGACACTGGCATGGTGCGCTTTGTATTCGTCGATGAGTTCCGGTTTGACTTTGAGGGTGAAACCGACCCGTTTCATGTGAGCCTCGCTACACGATGGTCACTGCAAAACAATCAACAAACGGAGCGCTCCGTTCGGCTGCTTCCGGACCGGCTGTGATCAGGTGATGGATTGCCTCAACCGGGCAGAAACTCGTCAGTGAGCTGAGACCGAGTTTGCTGCTGTCGAGGACAGCAATGACCTGATCGACGTGCCGCACCATGGACGCCTTGAGCAACCCCTCCGGAATCGAACTTTCGGTCAGTCCCTTTGCCAGGGTCAATCCGCGCGCCGAGAAGAACCCTTTGTCGGCATGCAGGCGCTGCAACATTTCCTCCGCCAGCGTACCGGTCAGCGAGCCGGTGTCGCCCCGCACCTGCCCGCCGATCACGATGGTTGTAATGGCGGGGTTGGCGCCAAGCGATAGGGCAAGGTGCATCCCGTTGGTGATAACCGTAAGATTGCGCCGGTCGGCGATCTGGCGGGCAATGGCGTAGGCGGTCGTGCTTGCATCAAGCGTGATGGTGTCTCCATCATCGATCAGAGCGGCTGCTGCCCGCGCGATGCGCTCCTTTTCTGCAGCCTGCTTCTTCAACCGCGACGCAAAACTTCCCTCCGGCCAGAGGGGCCAGTCGAGCACGGCGCCTCCCCAGATGCGTCGCAGCATTCCTTCCCGTTCGAGGAGCGCAAAATCGCTGCGAATCGTCACCTCGGAAACGCCGAGATGTTCGGCGCACCACCTGACCGAGATTTGCCCATGGCGCTGGAGCAGCGCCATGATCTGGTCGCGCCGCACTTCGGGTGGAAGCCCGTCGTTGCTGTGATCGGTCATACGCTTGTGAGACGGAAACGTGTCGTGCGGAATGGTTGAGCAAGTGTACCGTGATTTTCGAGTGTTGTCAAGTGTTTTCGAGATTTTTCGATTTTCCGTTCAATCAGAGCATCGTATACCATTTTTGATTTTAGTGCCTGTCCGAACAACCGCCCCTTCGATACGCGCTGCTTAGAATGCGGTTTTTCGGTATCCTGCGTTATTCGGATAGGCTCCTAGAATGCTACGCCTGGCATCACAAAGCCCGAAACCGCATATGGCAATGCAGCATTATCAACGATAACTGGTATTATGGCGCTTGCAAAGGCCATCCCACCGCCGATATGTGGAGGGCTTCTCCGAACTCCCGCTTGTGAACAGTTACGTTCGCGTCATACGGCTGGCTGGCACGCGTGCACTATCGGCTATCAAGTGGTTGTCGCAGCGCGTGTTCCAGCACATCGATGGCGCGCAGGTACTCTTCGATGATGATGTGTTCATCGGGGGTGTGGTCGAGGTTCGAGTCGCCTGGTCCGTAGGCGAGGATAGGACAGCGCCACACCGGTCCGACGATGTTCATATCTGATGTGCCGGTTTTCAGCAGGAAGCCGGGTGTACCGCCGGCGGCGCGAATGCCGCGGAGAAAAGCGCGTGCCAGTGGTGTGTTCCTGTCTGCCTGGTACGCGGGGCAGAGGTCGCGGAAATGCAGGGCGCCGCCGTGGGAGTGTGCGGCAAGTGTGGCAGCCAGTGTTTCGGGAGCGGTATCAGGCGGAAGACGGACTCCAACGGTCAACGTCGCCCGATCGGTCAGTCCATCGCTCTGGCTGCATATGGAACGCAATGAGGGGAGCAGTCGATCGAACAGTCGCTCGCGTCCCTGGTTGTATGCCGTGCAGTGAGCCACAACGTCGTTCCAGAAGGCGACGGCTCGTTCTGCGGCAGATGCCTCGCGTCCGGCGCTGTGGCTCATCGGTTGCTCCCAGATGCCATCGACCAGCAGACGACCTTTGTATCCAAGGGTGATCCGGTCCCATCCGCTCGGTTCGCCGATGACGCAGGCGACGGGGTGATAACGTCCTGCGGCATAGTATGCTCCTTTCGACGAGGCCGCTTCTTCTTCCACTGCTCCGATCAGCACCAGACGGAATGGCAGGGTCGCACCTGAATGGATCAGTCGCGCTGCTGCACATATGAAGGCTGCAAATGGACCTTTGGCATCGATGGCGCCACGGCCGTAGAGTCTGCCGTCCTCAATGCGCACCGGTATCTGCCCGGGTACGGTGTCGATGTGCCCGAGAAGAACAACCTCCGGACCGGCGCCGGTGATTCCCACTGCATTCCCGGCTTCATCGACAAAACTCTCGAACCCCAGACGCGCCATCTCTGTGGTCAGGAACTGCGCCAGTTCGGCTTCGTGAGTGGAGACGGACGGAATCTCCAGCATGCGACGCAGCAGTGCAACAGGATCGAGGCTCATGCCAGCACCCCGGCAATTGCGTCGATAACTGCGTCGATCTGTTCATAGGTGATGACGAGCGGCGGCAGCAATCGGAGGACGTTCGGTCCGGCAGGCAGCGCCAGGACGCCGCGTTCCATCAGCGCAACCAGGAAAGGTTGCACCCGCTCCTTCAGTTCGATGCCGATCAGCAACCCCTGCCCGCGAACAGTGCGGATGCGCGGGAGGTGCAAGGCGTGAAGGCGTTCAAGGAGATACGCGCCTTTTTCAGCAGCCTGGCGCGGCAGGTCATCGTCGCGCAGGACGCGCAGCGTTGCGCGGGCAGCAGCACAGACAAGCGGCGATCCGCCGAAGGTTGTGCCATGACTGCCCTGCGGCAGCGAACCGAGGACCTCGTTGATGGCGATGGCGCCCATCGGCAGTCCGCCGGCAATCGATTTTGCCAGGCAAAGGATTGCTGGAGCAATGCCGTGATGCTCAATGGCGAACAGTTTGCCTGTCCGACCAAAACCGGTCTGCACTTCATCGATGATAAGCAGCGCGCCCCGTTCGCAGCAGATGCGCTCGACTTCCGCCAGGTAGCCGGGTGCTGCGGGGTGCACGCCGCCTTCGCCCTGCACCGGTTCCAGGATGACGGCTGCGGTGCGTTCGGTGATCGCCGCGTCGAGCGCTGCGATGTTGTTGTACGGAACGTGGGTGAAATCGGGGACGAGCGGCCTGAATGGCTCGCGGTACTTCGGCTCGAAGGTTGCAGAAAGCGCCCCCATGGTGCGACCGTGGAATCCGCGCACGGTCGCGATGATCCCGGTGCGTCCGGTTTTCAGGCGCGCAATTTTGATTGCGCCCTCGACAGATTCTGCGCCTGAGTTGCAGAGGAAGATGCGTGCGGCGAAGGGGAGCGCGGCGGCAAGGTCTGCAAGATACGCAGCGCGCTGGTCGTTGTAGAAAATCTCCGGGCAGCTGATCAGGCGCTCTGACTGTTCACGAATGGCTGCCACGACTGCAGGATGGGCATGCCCCAGATTGGCTGCGCCCTGACCGCCGACGCAGTCGATGTACCTGCGACCATCGGCATCCCAGAGGAATGCGCCCTCACCGCGCACAATCGCGATCTGTCGTTTGGGATAGACGCCGGATGTGTACGCAGTCTCGGTGGATATGATAGACTCGCCTGTCAATAGTGCCATGATGGTCTCCTTACCTTGCCGGTTGGTGTGATCGTTGTGGTTCGTATGTTCGTCGCTGCGTCATGATGAACCTGTTTGGAGAAAAACCGCTATGCTCCAGGATGAACTTCCGCTTGTGGCGCGCCTTGTGCGCGGTCAGCGCGTCGCCTCACTGGGGACGCTCGCCGATGGCGCGCCATTCGTGTCGCTCGTCGCCTATACGGTCGAGGACAATCTGTGCAGTTACCTGCTGCACCTGAGCGACCTTTCGCCGCATACCCGCCATCTGCGCGCCGACCCGCGCGCCGCATTGCTGATCGCCGAGCCGGAGACCCCGACAACTGACGATGTGCAGACGCTGGCGCGGATCACCGTGAGCGGCACGGTTGCGCTGGTGGCAAAAGACATGCCGGAATACGCAATCGGACGCGAACGATACCTGGCGCGACATCCGGCGGCAGCCATGCTCTTCGATTTTGCCGATTTCAATCTCTACCGCCTGACTGCCAGCGGTGCGCGGTACATCGGCGGCTTCGCGCGGGCGTACACGCTGACCGTCGAACATCTGCGGCAGGCGGCATCGCTCCCGGAGTCCTGATATCCGCACGGCATCTGCAATCATCGTGCACCTGAACTACCCACGGGTATGCTTGCACGGTTGCACCGCCGGGGCAACCTGCGGCGATGCAACTGTCCACTCCGGCAGGCGCCGGAAGACCAGCGCCGCCGCGCCCAGCAAGACCAGCGCCGTCACGATGAAAATGGCGGGCAGACCAAACCACGATGCGATTGCTGCTCCAAGCAGAGGCGCGGCGGCGCGCGCAGCGGAGTTCACCGAATTGTCGATGCCGAACACGGCGCCTTCGTCGCCGGCGCGCGTGTAGCGCGCCAGCAATGCGCTGAGCGCCGGGTTCATCCCGCCGGTCGCCGCGCCGGTCAGCGCCTGAAGGATGAGCAGATGCCATCCGGCGGTCACGAACGCCTGCGGAATAAAGCAAAGCGCTGCAACCAGCGTTCCTGCAAGCAGCACCCGGCGGTGCCCGACACGATCACCAAGCCGTCCCAGGTAGAGGGCGCTGACGGTTCCTGCCGCCGACGAAAGCCCAACGATGATGCCGGTCAGTGTGCTGATCCCTTCATTGCCGCGCATCAGTGATGCGACATAGAGCGGCAGCACCGGCAGAAGCATGGTCGGTCCCAGCCAGTTGAGAAAGCGCGCAGCGTAGGCGGGAGCCACCCCCGGCAATGCCAGAATGCGCTGCCAGTCGCTGAGAATGCCGGGTCGCCGCACTCCCCTGGGTGGCGGCGTGAACTGTTCCTTCACGCCAAAGGTCACGACAATGCCTGAAATGAGCAGCAGGATCGCAGTGATGATAAATGCGGCACGGAAACCAAAGACATCGGCAACGATCCCGCCGAGGAACGGACCTGCTGCAACCCCAGCCCACAGTCCAACCTGCAGCATACCCATCGCATAGCCGGTGCGTTCGCGTGGCACAAGCGACGCCGCCAGCGCATTGATCGCTGCAATTGTGCCGGTGATTGCGCCCTGGATCGCGCGCAGCAGCGCCAGTTCTTCCGCCGAACGGGCAAACCCCATCAGCAGAATGATCACCGCACCACCGTACATGGCGCGCTCGATCATCGCCTTGCGTCCGTACCGGTCCGCCAGCGAGCCCCAGATCGGCGAACTGATCGCCATCGTCAGCGCCTGCCCCGAAAATGCCATACCTGCCCAGAATGCCAGACTCAAGCCGGTGTTCGTGCCCAGGTATTCGACATACAACGGCAGGAACGGAAAGAACATGCCAAAGCCGATTGCCGACACCAGTTGAGCGGTGACCAGAATGAACAGCGTGCGTTGCCAGCGTGTCATGCGATGACCGTACCTTCGCCTGCAAGCGCGCGCGAGACCGGTTCGGCAACGCGCGCATCGCTCAGAATGACTCGTCCCACCCCCTGGGTGAGCGCCTCGGATGCTCCCAGGAGTTTCTTCTTCATGCGTCCCTGCGCCAGCGGCAGGTATTCCTCGATGTCGGCGCGCGGAATCTGTCGGACGAGCGTGTGTTCATCGGGAAAGGCGCGCAGCAAGCCGGGAACATTCGTCAGTAACACAAGGGTGTCTGCGCCGAGTGCAACGGCAATCGCTGCAGCAGCGCGGTCGCCATCGACGTTGAGCGCTTCACCGGCGTAACTCGCGGCAATTGGGGCGATGACCGGCAGGAACCCGGCATTCAGCAGCAGATGGAGCAGATCAGTGTTGACCTTCTCAATCGTTCCGGTCCAGTCGTCGCGCAGCACCTTCTGTTTGCCATCCTCGATGATGCGAATAACTGCTTTGCGCGGACCCTCCAGCAAACGACCGTCGAGACCGGAGAGACCGACAGCGTTCACGCCCAGGCTTTGCAGACGCTCAACGATCAGTTTGTTGACCTTCCCCGCGGCCGCCATGAGAAACAGTTCCAGCGTCTTGCGGTCAGTATAGCGGCTCGTATAACCGGATGGCGAGGTAACAAAACGAGGCGGATGCCCTACCTGCTCCGCGAGGGTATTAGTTTCATGGGAGCCGCCATGCACCAGAACACAACGCTGTCCGGCGCGCATAAGCGCCGCAAGGTCGGCGCAGAGCGTGTCATAGACGATGCCTGCACCGCCGCCAACTTTGATGACAATCATACCTCCTCCGTAGACCGGTAGAAGAGCCGGACGATCTCCATCGCCTGATGATGATTGATACCGCCTTCGCGCACACTGGCATAGCGGATCAGACGCGCCGCCAGTTCGTCGGCGCTTCCGTCGTCGGTTGGAATCTGCTGGTAGTCTTCAGCGAGATCATCAGCATAGGGAACGATGCGGGCGCGAATATCATCGGGGCGGCGGAGAACCAGATGTTCTCGTTCACGCCAGAAACGAACATTGCTCTTCCCACAGCCGAAGCACGCCAGCACCGGGGTGCGCAGCGGCATATCGTAGGGTGGCAGCGCCCCAGCGTAGGCGCTGTTTCCCAGATCGATCGCCTGCTGTCCTGTGTACCCTCTCTCGTGCGCCAGTCGAAACGCGCGCATGGTGGTGTCAGCGTGAACGCCAGACCCGTCGTACTCAGTATTGGAAGAGAACGGGCTGCGGTCGAACACGAAGCCGCTGCGCGCCAGAATGCGGTAAAAGAACGCATCGAGATCACGGTAACGGTTGACGAACAGTTCACCGTCGGGCAGGACGCCGAGTTTCTCGCGCACTGCCTGGCGGATGTCCGGCATCGAACGCGGGTAAAGGAGGAGCAGTCGCCGGTAGATTGCCTCGATCAGCGAACTGAGACCGATCGTGCCATTGCGCTCGCCGATGCCCAGGATCGAGAAGTCGGGCAGCATGATGATGCCCAGACGCATGCAGAGCAGCAACGTATCGACGTATAGCCGGTCGGAATGTCCAATATCATTATGGATATGGCATTCGAGAAACGCAAACCGGATGCCGGTCTGCCGCAGAATTGCAATCCGGTCACCAAGGTCGTCGATTGTGCCGACACCAACGGTATCAGGGATGCCAATCCCATCGACGTACAGACCGTGGCGATCGAGGTGTGCTTGCAGGCGCTCATAGAAGGCGCGATAGTCGTCGAGCGGGGTGCGGTAGGCATCTTCGGTACTGATGCGGACGCAGTCGCAGCCGAGGTCACGCGCCAGGCGAATGGCGTCGAACGCTTTGTCGGCGAGTTGAGGTGCATTCGCGCGCACAGTCGCCTGTTTGATTGGGCTGACGCCGATGTAGAGGTGGAGACGACGAAAGCCGGTTTCGGCAGCGGTGCGGATGTCGGTGGCGACGCAGCGCGCATGCGCGGCGAAGGTCGTCGTCAATCCATGAGCAGCGGCGCGCTCCAGCAGGCGTCGGTTGAATGCCTGTCCCGGCGGATTGGCGGGAAATGCGGGCAGTTCAATGACCCCCACGCCGAGCGAGTCCATCCCGCGCACCGCTTCCCACGCTTCATCGACGGTCAGGTGAAACCCTTGAAGTGTTCCGTCGCGGCACTCACCGACCGCCTGCAACGACTCGCGGATGCTGAAGACCCCCCAGCGCACCGCTTTGAGGTAGTCGAACAGCGCAAACAACTCGACCGCCTCGTGATACCGCGGTTGCGCCGGATTCTCGCCACGCAGGAATGATGGTATTGGTGATGACTCCATAATTCCCGATGTTACTCCCGGTTCGTGCCATTTCAGACTGGAGATTGGTTGATTGGGTGATTACTTGATTACTTGATTACTTGATTACTTGATTACTTGATTGATTGGTTGGTCAATTACTTGATTGCTTGCCTGGTTGTTGGTTTTGGGCTCTTGATTGCTTGATTGCTTGATTACTTGATTGCTTGATTGCTTGATTACTTGATTGCTTGATTGCTTGATTACTTGATTGCTTGATTGCTTGATTACTTGATTGCTTGATTGTTGGGTTCGGGTTCTTGATTGCTTGATTGCCTGGTTATCAGGTTCGGGTTCTTGATTGCCTGATTGCCTGGTTGTTGGGTTCGGATTTTTGACTTCTTGATTGTTGGTTCGTTGATTTCTTGGTTGTTGGTTCCGGGTTCTTGACTTCTTAATTTCCTGGCTATTGGGTCTGGATTTTCAGATCGGATGCAATCCTGGAAACTCCAGCCCCAGACGCTCATCGAAGCCGCACATCAGGTTCAGACATTGAACCGCAGTACCGGCAGCGCCTTTCATCAGGTTGTCGATGGCGCAGATCGTCACCACCCGTCCGGTCTGTTCATCGACGGCGAAACCGACATCGGCGTAGTTGCTGCCTGCCAGGATTTTCGGTTCCGGCAGACGGTATGTGCCCTGTTTTTCGCGCACGATGCGCACGAAGGGTTCATTGCCATAGGCAGCGCGAAATGCGCGCCAGAGGTCTTTCTCGCTCACCGGGGCGCTGGCGAAGGCATGCGCTGTGGCAAGGGCGCCGCGCACCAGTTCGACACTGGTGATCGACATGTGCACCCGATCCAGTCCGAGTTCCTGAACGACCTCGGCAGTATGGCGATGCCCAACCGGTGCAAATGAGCGTACCGCACCGCTGCGTTCCGGATGGTGTGATGCCTCGCTGGGTTGCGCTCCGCCTTCCGAGGAACCGACCTTCACCTCGACGATAACATCGCGACTCTGGTCAATCAGGCCGGCTCGCACCAGCGGCAGTAACGCCAGATTGGCAGCCGTCGCATTGCATCCCACGCCGCTGACGTAATGCGCGGTTCGGATGGCGTCACGGTGCAGTTCGGGCAGTCCGTAGACGAAGCGTTCGAGCCAGTGCGGTGCAGGATGGTTCTCGCCGTACCAGCGGGTATAGACGGCAGGGTCGCGCAGGCGGAAGTCGGCCGAACAGTCAATAATCTTCGGCGCGTACTGGGCGAAGCGCTCGATGGCGCGCGCAGCATCGCCGTGCGGCAATGCCAGAAAGAGCACATCGCACGGCGCCAGCCGGTCTTGCGAGGTAAACTGGAGTTCGCGTGCGGCAGGAACGCCGCGCAGGTTGGGGTGCGCTGTCGTGATCGGTTTGCCTGCCAGCCGCTCGGACGTTGCCTGCGCAACGGCGACGCCAGGGTGGAACAACAGCAGGCGAAGCAATTCACCGCCAACATAGCCGCTGCCGCCAACAATTGAGATGCGAACACTCATGGACTCATCCTTTCCGCGCAACGTTGAGCGTATAGTCGATAATGCGCGCCGGAATGTCCACACCGGTTGGCGCGATGCTGTTGCGGAATTCCATCGTGTAGTTGACCTCGTTCACCAGCAATCTGCCGTCGGGCGCTTCCAGCACATCAATCGCGACCACGCCGCCGCCGACTGCGTATGCGGCGCTGACACACAGGTCCGCCAGGACTGGAGTCACCGGACAGACACCAGCCTGTCCGCCACGGGCTGTGTTGGTGATCCAGTGCTCACTGGTGCGATAGATCGCGCAGATGCACTCATCACCGACCACAAAGGCGCGTATGTCACGATGGTGGGGTTTGGGAATGTATTCCTGAATGTAGAAAATCGAGTGGTGGTACGACCCCAGGATCTGTTTGTGTTCGAGTAATGCTTCTGCCGCCTCACGGTCGTTGACTTTAGCGATCAGGCGTCCCCATGAGCCGATAGCGGGCTTGAGCACCACCGGATAGCCGAGTTCTTCGATAGCGCGGAGCGCAGACTCAGGGGTAAACGCCATGCGGGTGCGCGGTGTTGGCACCCCGGCGCGGATCAGCGCCTGGGTCGTCTTGAACTTGTCACCACAGATATCGGCAACATATGCGGTATTGACCGTCGGCACACCAGCGTCGTTGAACACCTTGAGCGCATAGAGAGCGCGAGAGTGGTGAATGCTCCGTTCGAGCACGACGTCGTACTCGTACCGGCCTTCGTTGAGGTCGAACACAACGTCATCGTCGTCGATGCGTTCATACGCGACGCCGCGTCGTTCCAGTTCAGCAAAGAGGAGTTTCTCTTCAACGCGGATGCGTGAGCAGAGAACGCCGACTCGCATAGGTCATTCCCCCCAGTCTTCTTCAACTTCCGGCGCAAGCGCCAGTTCCGGCGGGTCGATGCTGATAACTTCCAGTTCGGCCGCGCAGTCGGGGCAGGTGAGAATCTCACCTTCGACAGTGCCTTCGGGAAGGGTGATCTCAGCTTCACATTCGGGGCAGATGGCGCGCATACGTATCTCCTTTCTTATGATGCAAGCATATGAGCAATGACTGCGTTTGTCACATCGGATGTGGCGGCGCTGCCGCCCAGGTCGGGCGGGTGCGGACCCGCGGCGCGGACGTGACGAATGGCGCGCTGAATGCGTGCGCTCCATGCACTCATGTCAGGTGCGTATTCCGGCGATGCGCGGCGGGCGAGATGGTCAAGCAGCAGTGCAGCGCACCCGATTGCCGCCAGTGGATTGGCGATCCCTTTTCCGGCGATGTCGGGCGCGGCGCCGTGCACCGGCTCGAAAAGGGCATGCTGCGCTCCCAGATTTGCTGATGATGCCAGCCCCAGCCCGCCGCCCCAGGCACAGGCGACATCCGACAGAATATCGCCGAACAGGTTGGTGGTGACAATCACATCGAAACGTTCGGGACGGGTCGCCAGCTGCAGGGCGCAGGTATCGACCAGCATTTCCTCTGCCTGCACATCGGGGTATGCCTGCGCAACCTCAAACGCGACGGTGCGGAACAGGCCGCACGTCTCGCGCAGCACATTCGCTTTGTGCACGATTGTCACCCGCGCAGTTGATGCGTTGTGCTCACCGCCAGCGATGCGTCGGGTGCGCGCCAGTTCAAAGGCGACGCGCACAATCCGTTCACTGGCGCGTCGGGTGATGACCCGCTCGGCGATGGCGATCGCGCCGCCATCTTCGACCCGTTCGCGTCCGGCGTACAACCCTTCGGTATTCTCACGCACAACCACCAGATCAACCCGGCGCGCCTGTGGATGGTCGCGGACCGACGGTTCGTCGGAAACGGGGCGAATGTTGGCGTACAGGTCGAGTTCGCGGCGCAGGCGCACGATCGGGCTGCGGTACCCGGCGACAGGGTGGCTCGGCGAAGCAACGGCACCGAACAGGATCGCGTCAGCAGCATGCGCCGCTTCGAGCGTTGCAGGCGGGAGCGCATCCCCCTGCCGCTGAAAACACTCCCATCCGGCAGCCGCTTCCACGAACTGCAATGCCAGACCAGTCGCGCGCAGCACAGAGACCGCTGCCGGAATGACTTCGCGCCCGATGCCGTCACCGGGTATGACCAGCACAGTGTACGGTGCCGCGCTCATCCGGAAACTGCTCCTGGAAAACGACGATACTTGCGGTAGAACGGCACGATGCCCCCTTCACGCCAGACCTCGCGCACCCACGCGGGCGGCGGCGGCAGCTGGATGGTGCGACCATCGGCGACAATGACGCCGGTTTCGGCATCGAAGTCGACCTCCTGTCCATCTTCCAGCTGATTGGTCAGGTCTGCCTCAAAGAGTGGAATGCCCAGATTGAGCGCATTGCGGTAGAAGATGCGCGCAAAGAGCGGAGCAACGATCGCTCCCACCCCAACCATTTTGAGCGCCAGTGGCGCATATTCGCGCGATGAACCGCACCCGAAATTCGAACCGGCGACAATCAGATCGCCGGGGCGCACGGTTGAAGCAAACTCAGGGCGCGCCTCGATGAACGGATATTTGCGCAGATCGTCCTCGTTTTTCAGCATGTACGGCGCATAGCGTCCGGGAACGATCTGATCAGTGTTGACATTGGCGCCGAAACGCCAGATTCGAGCCATACCGGTCATCCTTTCTCGTGTGAATAGGCGCCTTCTCCTACTCCAATGCCTGCTCCAGGTCGGCGATCAGGTCATCGGGGTGTTCGAGCCCCACCGAAATGCGCAGCAATCCAGGCGGGGTCGTGCTCTCCGGTCCCTCCACCGACGCACGGTGTTCGATCAGGCTTTCGACGCCGCCGAGACTGGTGGCGCGGGTAATCATCTTCACCTTCGCTGCAACGTCCATCGCTGCCGGTTCGCCGCCTTTCACCTCAATCGAGAGCATACCGCCAAAGCCGCACATCTGCCGCGCTGCGACGGCATGACCGGGGTGGGTCTCCAGTCCAGGGTAGTGGACGCGTTCAATGCGCGGGTGGGTTGCCAGGAAGCGAGCAACCCGCATGGCGTTTGCGGCATGCGCGCGCACGCGGTAGGAAAGGGTCTGTATGCCGCGTAGCGCCAGCCAGCAGTCGAACGGCGAAGGAACGGCGCCGCCGTTGATCTGCAAGAAACGCACTCGCTCAGCAAAGGCATCATTCGCGCCAAACACGACGGCGCCGCCAAGAACGTCGCTATGCCCGCCAATGTATTTTGTGGTTGCATGCATCACCATATCCGCGCCCAATTCCAGCGGCCGCTGCTGCACCGGCGTTGCCCACGTGTTGTCCACAGCGCACAGTGCGCCAGCGTGATGTGCAATCGTTGCAATTGCCGCAATATCGGCAATCTTAAGCAACGGATTGGATGGCGTTTCGATCCACACCAGGCGCGTGTTTGGGCGCAGCGCTGCTTCAACATTCTGCGGGTCGCGCATATCGACGCGGGTATACTCCAGTCCCCACGGCGCCATAATCTCGCGCAGCAAACGGGTGACCCCGTGATAGGCATCATCGGGCGCAATCACGTGGTCGCCGGGGCGCAGCGCCTGGAAGATGCTCATCGCCGCAGCGAGACCTGAACTGAACGCCACACATATTGCGCCACCTTCGAGTGACGCCAGACAGGTTTCGAGCATGGCGCGATTGGGATTGCCGTTGCGGGTGTAGATGTACCCATGCGGAAAACTCCCGTCCGGCGCGCGCTCGAAGGTGGTCGTCAGGTAGATCGGCGGAATGACCGCACCCGTCGCTGGGTCGATCTCCTGTCCGGCGTGGATGGCAATGGTTTCAGGATGCACGTGCGCTCCTCTTGGATACAGATTGCTTCTCTACCGATTGAAATGAAACAGTCTGCATATGCGATCCTGTCAGCAATCTGCAATTTGAAATCTACAATCTGTCGATAATGTCAGCCGATCACCTCTGCCGGATGGGCGATGTACCCGAGTACCGCCGTTGCCGCAGCGACTTCCGGCGACGCCAGGTAGATCTGCGCTTCTGGCGATCCCATGCGCCCGCGGAAGTTGCGGTTGCCGGTGAACAGGCAGACCTCGCCAGGCGCGAGCACACCCATGTGCCGCCCGATACACGCGCCGCAGCCGGGTGTGCCGATTGCCGCGCCCGCTTCGAGTAACGTCGCCAGGGCGCCGTCGCGGGTCGCCTGCTGCAACGCCTCGCTCGACGCCGGCACGACCAGCAACCGCACACCGCGTGCGACCTTGCGTCCCTTCAATATGCGTGCGGCAGCAGCCATATCGTTGGCGTGACCATTCGTGCAGGTGCCAATATAGACCACATCGACCTCGACACGCCCCAGTTCGCTCAGATCGCACACGTTGTCCACAAAATGCGGCACGCTGATCTGCGGTTCAAGCGTATCGAGGTCAACCTCGACGACACGGTTATAGCGCGCCCCTTCTTCGACCCGCAACCAGGATGGCGCTTCGATCCCACGACGCCGGGCATGCTCTTCCCAGCCAGGACCGGTTGGCGGAATGATGCCTGCCTTGCCGCCGATCTCGATCGAAAGGGTAGCGAGCGTCATCCGTTCGCCGACACTCAATTCCTCAACCCCATGCCATTCGACCGACTGATACGTGGCGCCGTCCGCACCGACCAGGCGCGCCACACGCAACCCCAGATCCTTTGCGCCAACGCCGGTGCGGAAGCGACCCCGCGCCTGGATGCGAAGCGTTTCCGGTACGCGCAGCCACGTCTGCCCGGTCGCCAGCGCCAGCGCCATGTCAGTCGCACCCATGCCAGTGCCGAACGCACCCACTGCCCCGTATGCCGTCGAATGCGAGTCGCTGCCGATAATCAGCATCCCAGGACGCGCCAGTCCTTCCTCGACAAGCACCGGGTGCGAAATCCCACGCCCGACATCGAAGAAATGCGTGATCTGCTGGTGTCGTACCCAGCGTCGCAGCGCCAGCTGATGTTCAGCGTTCTGAATTGTCGCCGCCGGCGCTACATGGTCAACCACCACCGCCACACGGTCGCGGTCCCACACCTGATCGGCGCCCAGTTCCTGATGCAAGATTTTGATGATGCCCGGTGAAATACTGTCGTGCATCATGGCCAGATCGATCCGTGCAACGACATTCTCGCCAGCAGAGACCGGTCGTCCGGCAGCGTGTGAAAGGATCTGTTCTGCAAGCGTCTGCCCCACAACTCCCTCCTGAAGCGCAAACAGAAAACCCGCTCGCCTGGTCTGGCGAAGCGGGCCTGTCAACCAACCATTGCGGGACAAGCGAGCTTAACCAGACCAGACGTCCGGCTTTTTGCTGCGCTTGACCTGCTTAGTGAACAGGGAATGCATTGCTTTTATCTCTGCATACTCTCACGTGCCGCGCAGTGTATCACCGAAGCGGGTTGCTGTCAAGGAAGATTTTGTGATTGGGGGGATTACGTGATTGGGAGATTACGTGATTGTCTTGTGACCACTTTTTTTCACGTTCGCACGTTCGCACGTTCCACGTTTGCACGTTCCTTGTACCTGTACCATCCCCGCTGTCAACGAATGGGAAACGAATAAACGAATGCGGTCGCACTCCGTGCACCAGGGTCTCCACCCTCGCGCGCCGGCGCTCGCGTTCGCACGTTCGCACGTTCCACGTTTCACGTTCCACGTTTGCACGTTTGCACGTTCCACGTTCGCACGTTCCACGTTCCACGTTCCTTGTACCTGTACCATCCCCGCTGTCAACGAATGGGAAACGAATAAACGAATGCGGTCGCACTCCG
>FWPU01006828.1_pt1 | contig 22069 bp, 17 predicted proteins | sample 2228361 | NCBI WGS metagenome assembly FWPU01 (sample SAMEA103939777, study PRJEB20133) | metagenome
CGAGACAGCCAAGGCATGCCGGATCATGCTGGCGTACGACGACCTTTTCTCGATTCAGTATTTCGGCGAGAATCTACGGCCTTATTGGCGGCGGAACGGCTGGGAGGCGGAGGATCTGCTGTCCGCCGCCGAGCGGGAGTATGCCGACCTGCTCCGGCGCGCCGTCGCCTTCGATGAGCAACTCCTCGCCGACGCCGAAAGCGTGGGCGGCCGGGGATACGCCAACCTCGTCGCGCTGTCTTACCGGCACGCCGTCGGGGCGCACAAGTTGGCGGCCGGCCCCGGCGGAAAGCCCATGCTTTTCAGCAAGGAATGCTTCAGCAACGGCTGTATCGGAACCGTGGACGTGCTCTATCCCGCCGCTCCCATCTTCATGCTCTTGGATAACGACTTGCTCAAGGCCACGGTCACGCCGGTGTTCGAGTATGCCGCCATGCCGCGATGGCGGTTCCCCTTCGCGCCGCATGATTTGGGGCAGTATCCCCTCGCAAACGGTCAAGTGTATGGGGGACGGGAGCACAGCGAGGAGAACCAGATGCCCGTGGAAGAGTCGGGCAACATGATCATCGTTGCCTACGTCATCGCCCTGAATGACGGCAATACCCAATACCTGGAGCCTTACTGGCCCCTTCTCGTGACCTGGGCGGAGTATCTGAAGGCCAAAGGCTTGGATCCGGAAAACCAATTGTGTACGGACGATTTCACGGGCCATTTGGCCCACAATGCCAACTTGTCGATCAAGGCGATCGTCGCGTTGGCTTGCTTCGGCAAGCTGTGCGAAATGCGGCAATCGGCCGATCAAGCCGAAGAGTACTTGAGCTTGGCGAAAACCTACGCCAAACAGTGGGCCGCGTCGGCCGACGACGGCGACCACTTCCGCCTGGCCTTCGACAAGCCCGGCACGTGGAGCCAGAAGTACAATCTGGTATGGGACCGGCTCCTCGGTCTCGACCTCTTCGGGCCGGAAGTCCGGGCCAAGGAGATCGCGTACTATAAGGGTCAACTTCAGCCCTACGGACTGCCGCTCGACAATCGATCCCTTTTCACGAAGACGGATTGGGAAGTGTGGACGGCCACGCTGGCGGATGACCGGGCCGATTTCGACGCCTTCATGAACCCGGTTTACCGCTTCGTGGACGAGACGCCGGACCGCGTCCCGCTGACCGACTGGTATTGGACCGATTCGGCCAAGGTCCGCGGCTTTCGAGCGCGACCCGTGATCGGCGGCGTCTTCATCAAGATGCTGGAATCGACGGAAGTTCGCCGACGCTTCGGGGCGTGGGAATAACGATTCGCGGTGTTGCGGCTGCGGCAAGACACCTGCTCGTATCACCGCGAACGGGCAAGCTTTCGCAACAGCTCGAGATTGATTGCGTCCCAATCTCGGCCTTCGGCGTCCGTACCCTTCGGCGTCTCCAAGTACATCGGGGTGCCGGCCCAGCGCTCGTCGCGGAGCAGACGGCGGAAGGCGTCCGCGCCGATCTTGCCTTGGCCGATATGGGCGTGCCGATCCACGCGACTGGCGAAATCCGCGCGGCTATCATTGAGATGGACGGCTCGGATCTTGGTGAGACCGATCACGGCATCGAATTCACGAAGGACTTCGGCAAGGCCTCGCGGTCGATGAATGGGATAACCCGCCGCGAAGACGTGGCATGTGTCGAAACAGATGCCGAGTCGGCCGGGATGGCGGACCGCCTCCAAGACGGCGGCCAGGTGCTCGAATCGCCACCCCAGATTCGTGCCTTGGCCCGCCGTCGTCTCGAGCAGAATTTGCGTCCGGCCCCGCGGCAGCCGTCGGTGAATCGAGTCGAGGGCGTGAGCGATCCGCTTCAACCCGGCCTCTTCACCGCCCTCGATGTAGGCTCCGGGATGGACCACCACGTAGTCCAATCCCAGCAGGTCGGCCCGCTCCAACTCGGCGGCCAGGGCATCGACGGAACGATTCCAGAGCGATTCATCGGGACTGGCGAGATTGATCAGGTACGAATCGTGCGAGATGGCCGCCGTCAAGCCGCTATTCCGCAGCGCTTCGCGGAACGCGCGTGCTTGTTCTTGCGAAACGTGCGGGTCGCGCCACTGATTGGAATTCTTGGTGAACAGTTGGAGACATTGGCAACCGACCGCCGCGGCCCGCTCCACGGCGCGGTGGTAGCCTCCCGCGATCGACATATGAGCACCGAGAAGCGGAAGGGTACGTCGCGCCACCGGAGTTTCTCGTTTCGGCCAAGGTGCCAGAGAGCCGTGATCATGCGGAGCGGTCGCCCAGAAATGCCATTCAGGGCAGGTGAACCGGCTGTCCCAGCCGCTTGGCCCACTCCAGGGTGGACATGAATTTCGGGGACTGTGCGGGGGCTTCATCGAAGAATTCGAGAATCCCCCAGCTCCCCCACTTCGACCAGCGCGAGACGGAACTGAAATAGCAGAACAAATCGCCGCCGCTCTCCTCCCAAGCTCGATAGTAGCGGTCATAGATGTGAGCCATGCGGGGATCACGGTTGGCCCGGTGGAAGAGGGCGGTCATGATCTCGGAATTCTCGCCGCCGCCCACTCCCACAAGGTGCTGCCCGCCTTCGTAGGCAATCAGGCGCAAGCGATACTTGTCCGCGACGTCCTTTTGCCTGCGCATCCATGCGATCGCCAGGGGCAGGCATTGCCCTTCGACGTGGTTCATCAATTGCTCGAGCGACCAGGCTTCTACCGTTCGGACATCGATTCCTTCACCCTGAGCCGGGACGTTGAACGAAATATACGGCGCGATCGCCAGCGCGTCGGCACGGCGATAGGCGTCTTGAAATTCGCAGATGCGTTCGGAAACATAGGGATTGGCGGCTTGGGTGGCCAATACGCGAACCAACCGTTCTCGGCTTCCGAAGACCTCTTCCCAAATCGCAAAGATTTGCACCGAGCGGTACGCGGTATAGCGCCAGGCGGCTTCCCAGGACTTGTCGGCGAAACCCAAACGCATGCCCTCTTGGCCGGCCCAGCGGCTCTGCTCGAACATTCCGTTCCAGACCTCGTTGGAATACTCGACGTACACTCTCAGCTTGGGGTCGAGCCGAGCCTTGACCATCCGGGCGAAGTTGCGCACATACTCGTCGTCCGCCAAGTGCGGCATGCAGAACCAAGCGTCGGCTTGCAACCGATTGCAAAGGTCGATCATCCATTCCAACGGCACGCCTTTCCGGCAGAAAGTGGCCGATTGCGGTGTGGGACGTTCACTCCAGCTTTGGATCTTGGAGTTATTCGTTTCCATCCAGTCCATGAAACGCAGACAAGCCATCCCCTGCCAACGCCGAAGAAAGGCGGGATGAAAAGGATCTTTGTCGAACGACTCTTCAAAGCCGGGCATGATGACCCGAATGTTGCGCACATAGTCGGCGGGATCGGTCGCCCTCAGCCTGAGGAACAAGGCTCCCTTGCTCGCATCGACATCGGCCTCGATCCGGCCGGGGCCTTGCGACGCGATCTTGCCGGCCCCTCCCAACTCCAATCGGCCTTTGCCCTCATACAAAATGACGTATCGGCCGGATGGATAGCGTCCGTCGTCGATCGTACACATCAGCGTTTCGGCGTAGCAGCCGGGCTGAAGACGTTCGACCCAGCCGTGTTCGTCCAGGTCCAACGCCGGGCCTTTTCCCCAGGGTCGGCCTTCCTGCTGACTAATCCACGGCCTGGAGAGGCGGAAGACATCGACGAAAGGCAATTCCGTGTTCCAATCGGCCGGTCCGGCAAGATTCATCCCCAGCCGGGGCACGGGCTTGAGAGCGGCCGCGTCCTCTTCCGCGGCCAGGACCGTGGAGCGTCCGTTGCCGCCATGCGCGCTCAACACGGCAAGCACCGCTAAGAGCGAAGCGAACAGGCGGGAACACCTGAAGCGACCGGATACGGACTTCATCTTGCTCGTCGGAATCTCCATTACGGGAAACCTCTTTGGAAAAAGGGGAACCGGGAAGGATTGTCACAACTCCGTGCCCAAACGCAAGGCAGCCCATCCGGTTGCCGGGTCGGCGTCGGGTACCTGGTATTACTTCTCGCTTCGGGATGAAGACCAGCGGCAAGCGGGCACGATCATCGCCGACCGAAAAGGCGACGTCGCGAAGTCGCCGGGACATGACGCTCAGGCCGCGTCTCGCTCGGGCAAGGTGAATCTTTCGGACGCCCGAAGTCCGGAATCCAAAGGCGCTCGCCGCCTCGGAGGGCCGATTGATGGGCCACGATGCCGGGCGCCGTATAGGCCACGGCCTCGTACACGTCCACGGCCGGCCTTCGCTCATTCACCAGGGCATCGATGAACTCGTGGGTGATGAACGTGTGCGAGCCTTCGTGGCCGGAATCGTGCCGCAACGGTTCCGGTAACATGTCCGTGTTCCACCACTGCGGAATGTCGTATTTTTCCACCTTCGCCGCGGCGCGCTGAAAGCCGCCGGTGTCCGGCTCCTTCAACTCACTCGCGCGCACGATGGTGGCGGGCTGGCCGTAACCATTCGCGCAAAAGAAGCTCATTTGATCGCCGTACCATTCGGCCCTCTCGCCGCCGACATGCGCGCCCGACCACCACACTTCGACATGAAACGAGTGATCCTTCTCGGTGAGAAACTCCGCCGTTTCGTTCCAAAACGGGTTCGCGTAGACGTTGTCCTTGAGGAAGGAAGAGCCGTCTCCCCAGCCGATGCAGCTCACCGCCTTCAACCGCTCTCCGGTCACGCCCACCATGTGGACCGTGCAGTGGGTGGGATAGTGCATGGGCGGAAAGCCGTAGCGCCAAGTCCGCTTTCCGTTTTCCACGAACAAGTCTTCCAATCCGGCGTGACGGTACATCGAATAGGCGGCAAAGACCGTGCCGAATCGCCCCTCATCAAAAAACCGCCGGGCCGAAATGGTATGCTGTTGCCAGTAGCCGGTTTCGGCCATCATGTACGTCAACCCGGTTCTGCGGACCGTATCGACGAGCAGGGCGCACTCTTCCAAGGTCATCGCGGCGGGAACCGCGGAAATGACGTGTTTGCCAGCTCGAAGAGCGGCCACCGCATGCGGGACATGATTGGGGGCTTCGGTGAAGATGCCGACGGCTTCGATATCCTTGCCGTCCCGGAGCATGACCTCCAAGGACTCATACGCCTGCTCGCAACCATAGACCTTCTGCAAGGTCGCCCTTCGCTCCGGACGCAAGTCGCTCACGCCCGCCACCACGCACTGCGGGTGCTCGTGCCACTGGAACGAGGCTCCGAAACGCCCGCCCACGATGCCGATGCGCACCTTGCGTTCCGTAGGCGCTGCGGCGTGGACGCTGCGCGCCAAAAACGCAGACGATAGCGCAGAGACGCCGATCGCCTGCACGGCTCGACGGCGCGTCCACAACGCGCCGCCTTGCTTTCGGTCGTCTCGGGGAACATTCCGATGGGCGTTCTTGAATTCGCGCATGACAACCTCCGTTGGAGTTTCGGTAAATGAGGCCTGCCGGCAGCGGAGAGGAAAGTCTGCCCCACCGTATTGAAGGATAGCTTGCCGGATTTTCCCACATTCTGATCGCGGAAACCCGGCTGTCAAGCATTCTCCGCCAAGGATGCCGAAGAGAGAACCCGGCGTATCGAACGCGCTGAGGGGGCAACGGCAGCCGGCGGCCCGGCGACGGCACGAAAGCCCCCGTCCGCCGGCGGTCACCATGCCGCAGGCAAGCGGGGAAGAATTCCCTGCGGTGCCCAAGGGAGCCGGGAAAACAACGCCTCCTCGCCGAACTACGCAATCCCCCGGGCCTTCTCATAGGCGGCTATCTTGTCTTCATGCTCCAAGGTGAGACCGATGTCGTCGAGCCCTTTCAGCAAGCATTCACGGCGGAAGGCGTCGATCTCGAAAGGCGCGCGAAATCCTCGTTCGTCCGCGACAACGCAATGCTCGAGGTCCACCGTGAGGCGATATCCGTCCTCGCCCAAGGTTCGCCGGAAAAGTTCGTCCACGGCATCCTCGGGCAAACGGACCGGCAGCAGACCGTTCTTGAGGCTGTTGTTGTAGAAGATGTCGGCGAAGCTGGGGGCGATGATCGCGCGGAATCCGTAATCCGCCAAGGCCCACGGGGCATGCTCGCGGCTCGATCCGCAGCCGAAATTGCGGCGGGCCAAGAGGATCGTCGCCCCGCGATACTTCGGACAATTGAGGATGAACTCAGGGTTGGGACTGCCGTCCTCCAAATAGCGCCAATCGAAGAAGAGAAACTCTCCGAAACCGGTTCTTTCAATGCGCTTGAGGAACTGTTTGGGGATGATTTGATCGGTATCCACGTCGGAGCGGTCCAGCGGCACCACGAGTCCCATGTGCTTGACGAACGGCTGCATGAAGAAATCCCTTGCGTTTGGAAAGCGGTGAGCGGAATAGTCCTGGGAGCCTGCCGGGAACCCCGGCCGGAAGCAGCGACGGTGCGGCGACTCAGCGACCATCCCAGGCGCGGATGTCCACGAACCTTCCAGCGATGGCGGCCGCCGCGGCCATGGCGGGGGAGACCAAATGGGTGCGAACGCCGCGGCCCTGCCGCCCGCGGAGCTCCGCGAGGTGCAGACGCCGCCGCCTCCGCCGGTGAAGGACGTCGCGCTGGACCCGAAGGCCCGCCGCGAACGGCTCAAGGAGCGCCTGGCCGCGGTCCGCGAGAATCCGCGCCCGGAGCCGCTGCCCGCCTCGGTGGCCGAGGCCGGAGTGATGGCCGTCGAGCGCATTGCCACGCTGCAGGCCGAGCTGTCCAAGGTGAAGGCCCTCAACCTGGCCCTGAGCCAGGACCTGGAGAGCGCCCGCCGCCAGGCCGAGCGCGCCACCGAAGAGGCGAGGCTGCGCATGGAGGAGGCGCGGCGGCTCTCGGAGGAGATGGACGCCCGGGCGAAGCTTCTGGCGGATCTCGAACGCGAGCTGGCGGCGCTGGAGGGCGAGCGCGACGAGGCGCTCCTGTCGCTGCAGGACGCGCGGGTTCAGCTCGAGACCGACGCCAAGGAACGCGCCAGGCTGGAGGAGGAGATCCGCAAGCGCGACGAGTCGCTCGCCGAGAGCCTCGCCGAGGAGGAGCGCCTGGCGTCCGAGCTCGAGGCCGCGCACAGAGACGCCGAGGGCCTGAGGCGCGCCGCGGATGCGCTCCGCACCGAGCGCGACACGCTGGCCCGCCAGGTGGCCGACCTCACCCGCGAGCGGGCCGAGCTGCTCGAGGCGCGCAAAGCCCTCGAGGCAGTGCACCGCGCCCTCACCAAGGCCACGGTGAAGTAGCGAAACGTCGCGCGCGCGTGACGCTTCGTAAACGAAGTCGCCAGTCGCACCTGTCGCGACTGTCAACACCGGTTCACGGTGGCGTCCGGTGTTCGGACGATTCGGCGAGACGCGCGCGTTTCGCCACCTGGCGCGACAGCGTGACGACGAAGCAACTCGTCACCCGCGCGTGTCGCCGCTCCAGCCGCCGTCCGCTTTGGATGCCGGGTGGAGATGCCTCTCGCGAAACGCGCGCGCGACGATTCGCCGCGACATGCTCTTCGCCCCGGCAAGTCACGTGCGCGCGACACCGATGATGGCACCGCGCTTGCCATGGTCGCCGGCGCAATGCGGCGACCCCACCGCTCTTTCATCGCCCTCGGCGGAGCGTTGCTCCTGCTCGCGCTCGCGTGGCTGCTGATCCGCCCCGAGGAACCGGAGGCCGGCCGAGACGAGCCGAGCCCCGAGCCGACGGCCGGCGCTTCGCCCGTACGCCTCTCCCGAGCCTCGACTGCTCCGGCGCCCCAAGACGAGCCGCCGATCGAGGGCATCGACGAAGCACTGCCGCACGCGACGTGCTGGAAGGACCTCGACGCGTTCGACCGCGCGGCCACGCTCGCCAGCATCAAGGCGGCGCTGGGTGGAAGCCCGGCCCACGGTGACGAACGGCTGCGCACCTACCTCGAGGAGCGGCTCGCCGAGCTGATCGCCGCCGACCCGGCCCGCGCGCTCGAAGTCATCGGCTGGGCCGAGGCGGGCGGGCCCGAGGCCGAATCGTACCTCGCGGCGGTGTCCCGCTCGGCCGCGGTGCACGAGCCGAATGTCGCCGCGCGCCTGCTCGAGCTGGGCCAAAGACCGCAAGCAACGGTTCAGGTTCGCGCCGCGGCGATTCGCGCGCTGGAGACGCAGCGGCGGCTCGGCCCCGAGGCAATACGCCGGCTCAAGGCGCTGGCCTTCGACGAAACCCTCGAAGACGTCGCGTGGGCCGCGACGCGGACGCTCGGCCGCGTGATGGCGCAGGACTTCGAGCGCACCGGCTCGTTTGCTCCGTATTGGGACGAGCTTTTGGCCATCGGCCGCGGCGCTCCGTCGGACGCGGTGCGACTGCTCGCGCTCGAGATGCCCTCGTACTCGGACCCGCTGCTCGGGCGCGACTCCATCGGCGCGCTGGCCGACATTCTCGAGCGCGAGAAGGAGGCCGGCGTCCGCGAGATGGCCGCCTTCCGCCTCAGCCTGACGGAAGATCCGCAGCGCGCGCTCGACATCTACCGCGAGGCGTTCGCCCGCGAGCGGGACCTGTGCGTGCGCTGGGCGATGTTCCGCTTCGCAGTGCGCGCGGCGGGGCCGGCGGCATTCCCCACGCTCGAGCACATGGTCGGCGTCGACCCTCGCTTCGCGCAAGACCTCGCCGACTTCCGACGGGCCTACGCCTCGGGCACGGTCGACTTCAGCCGGGTCTGGCTCGACAAGCCCGAACGGCACGACTGCGTGGTCGAGGAAGGGGCTCCTCACGGAGGTTGACGGCCATGAACGCCCTCGCCCACGCACTGCTCTGCGCCGCGCTCTCGGCCGGCCCTTCGCCCGGGCCGAACGTGGCTCCGCTCGAGCCCGAAGCCTGCACGCTCGGCGGCTTCCTCGCGCAGGCCCGCCGCTCGCTCTCGCGCGCCTCGCCCGCGTACCGGAAGTACCTGCGCGAGTTGATCAAGGACATGGCGATCGAGCTGCCGGCCGAAGCGCTCACCGGTGCGTTGCTCGACGAGCGCGACCCCGAGCTCATCGAGCTGCTCGGGGCGGCGCTGGCGACGCGGGCGAGCTTCGACGAGCGGCCCGAGCTGGTGCAGCCGCTGCTCGCGCGCGCGAGGAAGGACGCCGACCCGCTCTCCCGCGCGGCGGCGGTGCGGGCGATGCGCGCCACCGGCTCGGTCGAGGTGATGGAGAAGAACGGCTCGGTGGTGACCTACGCGGACCTGCTGCGCGACGAATCGCCCGAGGTGCGGCGTGCCGCGGTCGACAACCTGATCGCCGAAAGCACCGAGGTGTACGGCGGGCACGACCGGACCGTCGCCGAGGAAGCGGTGCGTGCCGCGGCGTCCACCCGGGACGGCCAGGCCGCCGCGGCCGTGCTCAAGGGCGTCTCGATGGAGCAACTCGGGGACGAGGGCGTGTCGACGCTCGAGCGGCTCGTCCGGTCCGACGATGCGTCGGTGCGCGCCGCCGCGGCCATCGCCCTGGGCGGCGTGCCGGGAACGTCGTCGGCGCGCGTCCGCGATGGGCTTCTTTCACGCTACCGCGAAGAGCGTGACCCGACCGTGCGCGCCGCGATTCTCGAAGCGCTGGCGCGGTTGGGTCAGGGCCGCGCCGTCGACTGGTTGCGCATGCTGCGGGGCGTTGCCCCCGAGCTCGACCGCGAGATTGACGCCTGGGTCCGCGTGCTCGGGCTCGGGCTGCAGGAGTGGGAGGTCATCCTCCGCGAGAAGCGCCGTCAGCAGTCGTGAAAGCAGCAACTCGACACGAAGGGAGAAGCGACCATGAAATTGAAGCTGTTGGTTCTCACGGGCCTCGCCAGCACCGCGGCGTTGGCCGCCACCGCGCGCGGGCCGATCTGCGACACCCGGGCCCGGGTCGGGAGCACCACCTACTACTTCTGCCGGAGCGGGCTCCACCAGGCGCTCGACATGAGCAACGGCACATGCAACGTCTACAACCACCGGGGGATGATCTACGGCAGCCGTAGGTACTACTGGTACGGCGGCTGTGCGAACACGTGCAGCGTGCGCTCGTCGTGCAACGGCGGCGCGGGCAACATGGTGAAGGTGGTCGGCAGCTCGGGCTGGGACTTCCGCCAGATGCACATCAACCGCAGCTCGGCGTCGTACACCAAGACGTGCGACCGCTGCCCGGTGGGACTGGTCGGCTCGACGGGCAACTCGAGCGGAGCGCACGTGCACGCGGACAACCGCCGCTACGGCACCCGGAAGACCGCCTGGTACACCAGCGTCGGCACCACGTGCGGGCGCAGCGCCTACTGCGGATACCGGGTCGGCGTGCCGACGTTGTGAGACCTTCGATGCGCGCGCTCGTCGTCATCGCGGCCGCGGCGCTCGCCGGGTGCGGAGCCGGCACGTCCGAGCCTCCGCCCACGGCCGAGCCGATGCACGTGCGCCAGCGAGGGCTCTTGTTGTCGGTGGTGATCGACGGCGAGGGCAGGGTGCAGGCGCCCGCGTTCGAGTGCGTCGGGCCCGCCGAGGAGTGTCCGCCGCTCGAGGTGCTCGACGCGAGCCGGCCGTCGCTGCGCATCGAGGCACTGCCCGCCACGGGGATGCAATTTGCCGCCTGGGAATTCATCCCCGACTATCCGGCCACGGTGACGCTCGAGCTCGAGCACGAGGGTCGGCGGGGCAGCTGCGCGTTCGAGAGCCCCAGCCTGCCGCCACCCTCGCCGGACAAGGACTACGTCGAACCGGTGCTCGAGCTGCCCTTCGGCGCCACGCCCGAACGCACCGAGCCCAGGCCGGCATGCACCGGCGACGTCACCGTCGCCTCGTTCGCGGTGCCGATCGCGTGGCGGGTGGTGGCCGTGTTCGTGCCCACCGAATAGCAGGGCAGCACCCGTCGCGCCGCGCCTCGGTCGAAGGCCATTCGACTGCGGATTGTGACGTCCTCCGGCTCGGTCGGGAGCAACTCCAACTCCCCTGCCGCCACCGACGCTGCCACCTTCCGTGCGGCTTCCGTGCCGAGCCGATCCTCACAGAGGGGTACCAAGCCTCGGCAAGGATCAGCCCGTGGATGGCGAAAGTCTCCGCCTGATGCTTCTCGTAGCAAGCGACTGCGGCTCGGTGATTGGCATCGCGACGATTCTGCAGGGCGAAGAGCGCGCCCGTGTCGATGAGAATCACGTCATGAGGCCCTTCAGCACCTCGTGAGCCCGGGCGCTCGTGTCGTCTCGCGGTCCGTCGGCGGTGGCAATGAAGCTGAGGCGCCTCCGCCGCCGTGGAGGTCCGATGAAGCTGCGCACCGCCTCGCGAACCAGTGACGCTGCGCTTCGCCCCCGCCGCTCCGCCTCCTGGACGAGCGCATCCCAGAGGTCGTCATCGAGATAGACCATCGTCCGGTGCATGGCACACATATGCCGCGCAGCCGGCACTGGCGCAACGTCCCCTCTGGCTTTCTGCCCCGCCTATCTCTTGCCCGAGGCCGGCTTGGTGCCGCCCGCCGCCTTCAGCTCGTTCCCCTTGAACGCCACCGCCGGGTACTTCTCGAACGGCCAGTCGGCGTACGGCGAGAACGCGGCCTGCTCGGAGGGCTTGATGCCCTGCAGCCATTTCTCGAGCGCCGCCTGCCGCTCGGCGTTCTTCGGGTGGTGCGCCCACAGCCCGTCGGCTTCGGGGAGCTTCGCGAGGAACTTGATGTACTCGCGCGGGTTGTAGCCGGCGGCGATCATCAGCTGCAACGCGGTGCGGTCGGCGTCGTACTCGTCGTTCTTGGCGAAGCCGCCCGACGTAATCTTGTCGATGAGCGAGTCGGTGAGCTGCTTCACCGCCTTCTCGCCCACCTTGTCGAGGTCGAGGTAGCCGACCGCCGAGTCGAGCACGCCCGCGTTGAAGCTGGCCTGCAAATCGACCATGTCGCCCACCACGGTGCCGGCGGCCGCGGCCGAGCACTGGTTGGCCTTCACCTCGCTGTAGAGCTTCAGCGCGTGCCGGCCGGTGACGTGGCCGATCTCATGCGCCAGCACGCCGGCGAGCTGCGCCTCGTTCTCCACCTTCTGGAGAATGCCGCGCGAGACGAGCACGTATCCGCCCGGGGCCGAGTAGGCGTTCATCACCTCGGTGTCGAGGACTCCGAAGGTCCAGTGGAGCGTCGGCCGCGACGAGAGCGCCGCCAGGTTCTTGCCCACGTAGTTGATGAAGCGGTTCAGCTCGGTCTTCTCGTTCTCGGGGAGCTTCCCGCCCGTGGGAGCGTCGAGCACCAGGCCGCCGCCCTGTTTGATCCACGCGATGGCCACGGCTCCGCCGATGGCGCGCTCCTCCTCGAAGGCCACCGGTTTGTTCTTGAGCTGCTCGCACTTCTTCTTCTGCTCCTGGCCCTTCTGGACGGCGTCGAGGCTGGGCGGCTTGACCTGCATGGCCACCTTGCCCCCGCACGGGCCGATGAGCGCGGCCGAGGACAACGCCAGAGTTCCGACGACGAGCAAGCCCTTCATCGCGACGCCTCCTCACCGGCCAGAACGAAGATGCCGACCTTCTTGTTGCGCGCATTGATGTCGCTGGCCTTGAGCGAAGCGGCCAGGTCCTCCAGCGCCTGGAGCTTTTCGGCCTCGGCCTGGGCATTCACCTGCTTCGCGTACTTCACGCCGGCCTCGGACAGGGCCTTGGTGGCCGCTCCCGAGCTGGCAAAGGCCTGCGGGTCGACCTCCTGACCGCCGCCCTTGGCGAGCAGCTCGGACGAGGGCTTTTCCGGAGAGAGGTTCGACTGGAAGACGACGCCCTGCTTCCCCTGGAAGTCGACCTTGTGCCACTGCTTGTTGGCCTTGTCGGCGCCGAGCCATTTCACCTGCTGGCCTGCCTGGAGCAGCGTCACCACCTTCGCGGTGGGCGCGCTCGACTCCATCATCTTGGTGCCCTTGGCCCTGATGTACAGCGGCTCGCCGACCTTCACCGCCAGCGCCGCCGAGCCGATCAGTAGAAGGGACGACGCGGCCAGCCATCCTTTGCGTTTCATTCGGCACTGCCTCCTTGTCATTTCTCGAGATTGTTCACCCCGTCGAACGGCATGGGCGGCGGGGACTGAAGGAATTGCCTGCAGCGGTGCCCGAGGGCGCGGGTGGGCCCGTCGGTCGGGTCGAGGTTGTAGGCCTCGACCAGCACGGCGAGCGCGTCCTGGAAGCGGGCCTGCCGGTAGAGGGCCAGCCCCTTCGCGTACAGCTCGCAGACGCGGCGCTTCTCGTCGGTCAGCTCGCCCCTGAGCGAGAGCAGCTCGTAGACGGCGACGACCTCGCTGCGGCCGGCCACGCGCACCCAGTCGACCTCGCGGCCTCGATGTGCTCTCTGGCCATCTCGAACGTCGAGGGCCCGATGAGCACCCGCGTGTCGTAGGCCTTGTTGGTGCCCTCGAGCCGCGAGGCCAGGTTCATGCCGTCGCCGATGGCGGTGTAGTCGAGCAGATCGTCCGAGCCGACGTTGGCCACCAGCATGGTGTCGGTGTTCAACCCGATGCGGGTGGCGACCTCGGGGAGCCCCTCGGCCTTGAGCTTCTCGTTGAGGGCGGCGACGGCCCGCTGAACGGCCAGGGCGGCGCGACAGGCGGCCACGGCGTGGGCGGGCTGATCCATCGGAGCGCCGAAGATCGCCACCACCGCGTCGCCAATGTACTTGTCGATGCACGCGCCGTGGTGCTTGAGCACCGGCGTCACGGTGTTGAAGTAGCGGTTGAGCAGCGCCACCAGCTTCTGCGGCTCCTCCTTCAGTTGCTCGGAGATGGAGGAGAAGCCCTTGATGTCGGAGAAGTAGGCGGTGACCTCGCGGTGCTCGCCGTGGAGCTGCGGAAGCTTCCGCTGCTCGACGAGCATGTCCACCAGGTGCGGCTCCATGTACGACTTGAAGAGGTCGCGCAGCTTCTCGCGCTCCTTCTCGCCGAGGAAGCGGTGGAAGGCGGTGGTGGCGATGGACGCCAGCTCGCCGGCGAGCATCGGCATCGTCGAGTTGACGTGCACCTGCGTCACCACCAGGAAGATGCCGGTGACGGCGAAGAAGCCGAACTGGAGCGCCACCGGCCAGCCGATGTCCACCACGGTCGAGCGCACCGCGGTCACCAGCGTCACCGAGACGAAGGCCACCACGAGCGCCAGGGCGACCGACACCCAGAAAGGCGCCTCGGTGATGAAGCGCTTGTGGAGGAGGTTGTCGATCTCCGCGGCGTGCTTCACCACGCCCGGCTCCTGGCTCTTGAAGGGCGTGGGCTTGACGTCGGCGGTGCCCACCGCGAAGCCGGCGATGAGGACGATCTTGTCCTCGAAGATGCCCTGCATCAGCGGGTGCCGCTTCTGCCCGGCCTGCTTCAGCGCGTAGTCGTCGATGACGTTGATGAGCGAGCGCGACTCGAACCGTTCGGCCAGCTCGCCGCCGTAGTGGATCTCCGCGGATCCGTCGGCGTTGATGGGCACCTCGTGGCTCCCCAGGCGCAGCCGGTTGGGCTCGATGACCACCTTGTCGGCCTTGAACCAGTCCGCGACCACCGCCACCGGGAGCGTCACGTACCGGTTGTGCCCGTCGGTGTAGGCGAAGCGGGTGCGGCGCATCTTGCCGTCGTCGTCGGCCTCGAGCTCGACCAGGCCCAGCCCCGGCGTGACGTCGAGGAGCGGTTCGAGCGGCGGCTTGGGATGGCGCGGCAGCTCCTCGCCGGTGGGCTTGCCGCTCACGTCGCGCACCACCACGGTCGAGAACGGCTGGAGCTCGAGGTCGCCGGCCGTCTCCACGGGAAAGGCCATGGCCATCGCCGCCCGAAAGAGGAGCTTGCCGTCGTCCTCCTTCGCTTTCTCGGTGCCGGGGAACGTCTCCTCCGAGGGGAACGTCTCCTCGCCCCTGGCGGGCTCGGTCCCGGGAAATGTCTCCTCGGCGCCCGCCTCCGACGAGGGCTCGGCCGGCTTCGGCGGGGTGCGCACCGGCACCTCGGGCAGCCGGTTCTTCGCCTCGACCTTCGGCAGCGGCTTCATCTTCGGCAGGACGTTGAAGCCGAAGTACAGCGGCACCTTGCGCTCGCCGACCACCGTGGCCATGGCCAAATCACCCGACGGATCCGAGTGCGGCTCGTCGACGACCATGTCCATGACGATCATCCGCGCGCCTTCCTCGACCAGGTGGGTGAAGATTTGGGCCCAGAGGTTCCGCGAGTACGGGAAGCTGCCGAAGTTCATCCGGTAGCTCTCGTTCTGGGCGATGCCGTCGAACGTCTTGTCGTCGATGGCGACGATGACGATGTCCTTCGAGCGCTCGTTCTGGCCCCAGGGGAACCAGCTCTTGTTGGTGAAAGCGGTGAGGCCGTCGTCGAAGGCTCCGACCTCGTTGCCCTGAATGCCGAGCACGTCGAGCTTCCAGGCCAGCACGGAGGCGCTGGTGCCGACGAGCGCGATGAGGAGCATCGCCTTCCAGCTGCGGACGAAGCGCAGCCGGATGATTTCGAGCCGCTTCTTCACTTGCGCGCCTTCCCCCTCGGGAGCGGTGCGCCATCATCGCCGGTTCCGGCGGAGGGCGATCCGGAAAAATGACATGGCGCTACGGAACGGCGGCCGCCACCACGTCGCGCTGGAATGGGCAGTCAAAGGGGCGCGAGGCCCGCAGCTCGTTCACCAGCCGCGCGAGGGCCTGCTCCGCGGCGGCCAGCGCCTCCTCCTGCTCGACGACGTCGTGCTTCTGCGCAGCTTCGGCGAAGGCCCGCGAGAGCGAGGCCAACCGGTCCGTGGCGGCCTGGACTTCGGACGGAGCGAGCGCCGCGAAGCGCTCGGTGAGGTGCCCGACGCGCTCGGTGGTGCGGTTCCAGCGCTGCGTCACGACGTCGGCCCGGCGCTTCGCTTCGGCCTGCGCGAGGGCGTCGAAGGTGGAGAGGAGCCCCGCCAGCTCGCGGTCGGTGCGGGCGAGGGCGTCGAGCTCGGCCCGGGCGGCGGCGTGGCGCGAGGCCTGCGCGTGGAGAGTTGCGGCGAGGAGATGGAAGCGTGGGCTTCCGCGTTCGGCGGGCGGGACGCGCTGGAGTGCGCGGGCGGCTTGGGGCCAGTCGCCATGGCGCAGGTGCTCGGCGGCGAGGCGGAGCGAGGACCCGTCGAACGGCGGCCGTGGAGCGACGTCCGGATCCGCCAGCGGCGCCGGGCAACCTTCGCACGAGGCGCCGAGGAAGATGGCGGTGAGCCCGTCGTCGGACTCGTGGACGTGAACGAGCGCCGGTCGGAACGGCTCGAGGCGGAAGGCGAGCTCGAGCGGCAGGTGGCCTGGAGCATCGGCGCGAATGCGGTGCACTGTCAGGGCGAGTCGCCGCGGCGAGGACGCATCGGCGACAGCTCCGTCGAGCTTCAGGTGCACGCCGGCCGAGGCCCGGAACAGCACCGGCGGCTCGTCGGCGTTCGGGAGCGCGCGCAGGTTCGGCAGCTCGAGGCCGCGGCACGTTTGCGCGGGCGGGTGCCGGCGCGAGAGCAAGGAACGGAGCCCCAGCGACGAGACGAGCAGCACCGTGCCCGCGGCGAACGCGGCGAGCCAGAGCTGTCGGGCGACGTGCCGGGCCACGGGCGACAGCGTAGCCTCCGGGGCGCACGGCGGTAGCGATTCGGAAGCTGCGGCCGCCCGAGCCGTACAAGGGCAAGGGCATCGAGCTCACCCAGGAGCGCGTGCGCCGCAAGGAAAGCAAGACCGGCACGGCCTGATTTCGCCGGAGGAATTCGTCTTGTCGAAGCTCGATGCCAGATTGCACCGCGAGGAGCGCATCCGGAAGAAGAAGTCCGGAGCGAGCGAGCGCATCGTTGCTTGCACCGGGCGCGGAATGCGCGCTCGAGGCACCCCAGCCGACCTCCTTCGCGCTCGAATTGTATGCCACCAGGGGCGCATCAGTGGACGCGAGAGCTGGCACATCGGCCGTGACGGACGCGCGGCCCTGGCGCGTTCGCGGTCCACCGGTGCCGGGCTCGTGCCAAAGACGGTAGTCGCGGCGCCGAGCACCGAGAAGGCGCGATGCCCGCGGGTCCGCCGCGAATCCTCGTCCAATCAGCGCCGCCTTCCGCGCGTCCGGGCCTTCTTCTTCCCCCTGCGCGCGAGCGTCAGCGATTCGAGCTGCTCCTTGAGCGACCGCGTCTCCTCCCGCAGCCGGTCGACGTCCTCGCGCAGCGAGGCGATCTCCTTGGCCTGCCCCTCGCCGGTGCGCAGCGCCCGAATGGCCTCCCGCGCGGCGCGCTTCGCCCGGCCGTCGAGAAACGGCGTCGTCTCGAGCGCCGGAATCATCCGCCGGTCGCCCAGCGCGTGCACCGCCTCGAAGGTCGCCATCTGCACCCGGAGCTGCCTGTCGCGGAGCAGCTCGGTCAAGAGCTCCACCGCTTCGCGCTTCTTCTGCGCCGGCTCGGCGAGCTTCCCCACCGCCACCGCCGCCGCCCGCCGCACGAACGGCGGCTGCCCGTAGCGCGTCAGCGGCTCGACCTTGTCGAACGCGTCGGGCTCGAGCGACTCGGCCATGCCGTCGACCGCTCCGGCGGCCACCGCGTCCTGGAACGAGCGGCGGCGCGTCATCTCCTCGAGCACGGGCAAGACGCCCTTCACCCGCGTCTTGCCCAACGAGCGCGCCGCCTCGCCCTCGACGAAGTAGCTCTCGTCCCCCCGCTCGCAGATGCGCCGCAGGGCCGCCGCCACCTCTTCGTCGCGCTTGAGCTCGCCCAGCGCCGCCACCACCGCCCGCCGCGCCTTGGGGTGCTTCACCTTGAGCCCCTCGAGCAACGCCCGCTTCGCCGCTGGCGTCCGCGCCGTCGCCAGCGCCTTGGCGCACGCCCCCTGCGTGGCCCAGAACGGATCCGTCATCAGCGCCGAGCCCAGCGCCTCCACCGCCTTCGCCGAGCCGTCCTTTCCCAGGGCCAGCGCGGCCTCGGTGCGCGAGCGCGCGTGCGGCGCCCTGGCCAGCTCCTCGACCCAGTACGCCAGAGGCTTGTCCACCTCGAGCGTCCCCAGCACCTCGCGGCGAGGGTCGACGATGAGCTGCGTGGGCTCCTTCTCGGCCGGGAGGAAGAAGACGTGGTCCGCGTCGGTGAGCTCGAGCGTGTGCAGCACCGACCGGCCCGCGGCGGTGACGCGCACGTCGATGGGCAGCCGGAAGATGGGCCAGCCGCCCTCAGCCGTCTTCTGGGTCTGCCGGACGCGCAGCCGCACCCGCTTCTCCTCGGGCTCGTAACGCACCTCGACCTTGAGGCACGGATGCCCGGGCGAGTGGACGTACTGGTCGAAGAGGGAGTCGAGATTTCGGCCGGTGGACTCCTCGATGGCGCGGGCGAGGTCGTGGGTCTCCACCGTGCCGCCGCGGTGCTTGCGCACGTAGTGGGCGATGGCCGCAAAGAACGCCTCGTCCCCGAGCCGCCGCCGAATCTCGTGCAGCACCAGCGCGCCCTTCTCGTAGAGGTGCCGGTCGAAGAGATCGATGGGCAAATCGTACTTGCGGGTGACGATGGGCCGCGCGTACCGCGAGCCGACCTCCTCCAGATAGGAGTCGAGGTCCTGCCGGCGGTGCTGATCCGCCTCGTCGAGGCCGTCGGCCTTCTCCTTCCACAGCACCTCGAAGTAGGTGGCGAAGCCCTCGTTGAGCCAGCCGTGGGGCCACTCGCGGCAGGTGATGAGGTCGCCGAACCACTGGTGCGCCAGCTCGTGCGCCACCAGCGGCTCGGCCGAGTAGTCGAGGTGCGCGCGCTCGTCGTGCAGGACGACGTCGGTCAGCGTGGTGGCGGTGGTGTTCTCCATGCCGCCGAAGATGAACTCGGTGACGAAGGCCTGGCTGTAGCTCGTGAACGGGAACGGCTGGCCGGTGAGGTCTTCGAACGTCTTCACCATCTTCGGCGTGCGCGCCACGCACCTCAGCGCGTCGTCCATGCGCCCCTTGGGGTAGAGGTAGCGGAGCAGCGTGGTGCCGGCGTTGTCGCGGGCCTCTTCGAATTCACCCACCGCCAGCGTCACCAGGTACGGCGAGTGCGGGAAGTCGAGCCGGTAGTGCACGGTGCGGCGGCCGGCATTGACGACGTCGGAGACCAGCTCGCCGTTGGAGAGCGCCGTCATGTTCGCCGGGAAGGTGGCGAACAGCTCGGTCGACGCCTTCTGCGCCGGAGCGTCCAGGCACGGGAACCAGCAGCGGCTGTCCTCGTCCTGCCCCTGGGTCCACGCCTGCACCGGCCGGTCGGGGTAGCCCTCGTCGGGGCCCCAGAAGTAGAGCCCGCGCGTGGGCCGGCAGCGATAGCGGATGGCCACCTCCGCCGATTCTCCGCGAGGAAGCTTGCGCTCGAGCTCGAGCCGCACGTGCCGACCCGAGTTGGTGAAGGCCACGCGCGCGTCGTCCACCGTGGCCCATTCGACGTCGAGGGACACCGCGTCGAAGGTGAGCGATTCGACCTCGCGCACGGCGCGGACCCGCGTGGTGCAGGTGCCCGAGACCTCCTTGTTCTCGAAGTCCAGCGACACCTCCAGCCGCACGTGCTCGGCGCGCACCGGCCGGTCGGCGGCGTAGTGCTCGGTGGCATCGGGGAAGGCGAAGGAGTTGGGCTCGGAGCCGGTTCCGCACCGGCCGCAGCGTTCAATCATCGCCGTCCAATCAAGCACACCCCGTTCCGCCGCGAGAGAGAAAGCGCGCTGCCCGAGTCGCCGAGCACTGTCCGCCACAGGTGCGACGAGTGCCTCGGAGAACGAATGCGCTCGCCTCGAGCGGTCATTAGCTTGGCCGCCGATTCCGCTCGCAGTCGCAGGGCCCGGCCGATGCCCCCCGTCACCGTGCTGTTCCTCTACGCGCCAAGCTACCTCAACGCGCCGTGGACGGTGTGCCGCGACATCATCCTCGGCGTCGACCGCTCGCGCATTCGCCCGGTGGTGGTGAACGACGTCGGGGCGGAGGATGCGGGGCTGAAAGAGGCGACCGACGTCGCCGTCGAAAGGCTCGAGCTGGACTCGCCCGTGCGGAAGGCGAGCCAGGGCAGCCTTTCGGGCCTCTTCGGTGCCGCGAAGGCCATCGCCCGCCTCGCCGGGCTCATCCGAAGGGAACGCGTCGACCTGATACACGTCCCCGACGACGCGGCCTCGTGCGCGTTCGGCGCAGCGCTGACGGCATCGAGCCGTGCCCAATTGCTGGTCCACTACCACGTCCGGCCCGTCGCACCGCGAGGTGGCACCCGCATGGCTGCGCGCCACGTCTACTTCCGGCAGGTGGCCCGCCGCGCGACCTGCCACCTCGCCTGCTCGAGGTTCGTCGCCTCGGAGCTGGAGCGCGTGCTCGGGGTCGAGCCGGCGACGGTGGCCGTGGTGCACAACCCCGTGGACACCCGGCGCTTCCACCCAGGCGTCGACGGCCGGCCCATGCGCGCCGAATACGGCGTGCGCGACGACGAGGTGCTGGTGCTGCAGCTGGGGCGGCTGCACAAGCAGAAGCGCCAGGAGGATCTCCTCCGAGCCCTGGCGATCGCCCGGCGCAAGGTACCGAAGCTGCGGGCGCTCGTCGTCGGTTGGGACGACCCGCGCTACCAGGGCCCTCACCGCAGCTACCGCGATGAGCTGGTGTACCTGCGCGACGCGCTCGGCCTGGGCGACGCGGTCGTCTTCGGCGAAGCGCGCCCCGACGCACCCGAGCTCAACGCCGCCGCCGACCTGGCCTGCCTCCCTTCGTCGGACGAAGCCTTCGGCCTGGTCGTGGCCGAGGCCATGGCCACGGGGAGGCCGGTGATTGGCGCCGACTCGGGCGGCATTCCCGAGGTCATCGGCTCCAACGAGGCAGGGCTCGTGTTTCCGCTCGGAGACGTCGCCGCGCTGGCCGGCCATCTGGTGCGGCTCGCCACCGACCATCGGCTCCGCGCCCGCATGGGAGCGGCCGCGCGGGCCCGGGCCGAGTCGCACTTCTCGCTGCGGGTCGTCGGCGAGCGCATCGCCGCGGTGTACGAAGCCGCCGCGCGCGATGCGCCGCTTCGGGCCCGTTCCATTCCAACCGCGTTCGGGGACGAGCGATGCGAAGTAGAATCGACAGTGTCATCGCGCGGCTCGGCGAGCTCGCGCCGGGCGCTGTGAGTCGGCCGCTGCTCAGGGCGGCGCTGAAAGACCAGGCGGTCGCGCTCTGCCTGCACCGCGTCGGCCGACGGCGGCCGACCGACTGGCAGCCGCACCTGTGCATCGAGGAGGACAAGCTCGACCGGCTCATCGAGCTGTTGCTCTCGATTCGGCCCAGAGCTGCACGCGGGTGGCTGACGGTGAGCTTCGACGACGGCTACGAGGACGCCGCCGCGTACGTCGCCGAGCGCGCCCACCGCTTTCCCGCCGTCGAATTCTTGCTCTTCGTCTGCCCGCAGAAGGCCGAGCTGAACGCCGGCTTCCGGTGGGACCTGGCCGAGCGCCGCCTCGCCGAAGGCGAGCCCCGGCCGTTCGACACCGGCCCGGTCGAGCTCGATGGCGAGAACCAGCGGCCGGATTTGCGCGAGGTGGCCTCTCGCCCCGAGTTCAGGCTGGCCAGCGTCGAGGCGCTCCGGCGCCTGCAGCGCCTGCGCAACGTCTCGCTCGGCAACCACACCAACTGCCACTTCGCCGCGACCGAGCTCACCCGAGAGCAGGCGCGGCACGAGTACGAACGGTCCCATTCCGCGTTCACGCGCCTGTTCGGCGACACCCGCCATTTCGCGTTCCCGTTCGGAGGGCCGCATCACCACTTCGACGCCTCGCACGTCGCGCTGCTTCGCGGGCTGGGCGACTTCGTGATGTGGACCACCGAGCCCCGACCGTACGAGCCTTCCGACCGGAAGCCGGGGGCGGTGCTGCCCCGCTTCTCGCCGAACGGGAAGTGGAGCCCCAACGGCATCGCCACCTGGATCGCCGCGAGGGCGCTCCATGCTCGCGTCACCCGGCCGCTTGCCGTGCGCTGGTGAGCCGGTGTCCCTTTGCCGGGCGAGCAGGATTCGGCCGCGACACCACGAGCGCATGAGGGCGTACGCTGCGGCGCCGGTGAGCCGGTGTTCCTGCGCCGGACGAGCAGGATGCGGCGTCACCCACGAGCGTGCGAGCAGGTACGCTGCGGCGCCGATGAGCCGGTGTTCCTGCGCCGGGCGAGAGGGATGCAGCCACCACATCACGAGCCCGCGAGCGGCTACGCTGCGGCG
>FWPU01006831.1_pt1 | contig 22058 bp, 18 predicted proteins | sample 2228361 | NCBI WGS metagenome assembly FWPU01 (sample SAMEA103939777, study PRJEB20133) | metagenome
GATGCCCCCCAACTCTCATCTGCACTGTACGTGGCGACAGCGGCTGCTGCCCCCGGCGCCTGATACCTGTCCGTGCCGGTTGACCGATGTGCTGCTGTGAGTAGCGAGGATGTTCAAAGCCGGGAGTGTCCCTTTGAGCCTGATAGTCCGACACTCCCGCTCCGTGCCAGGAAGCTGAGCCTGGACAAGCAGTTGCGACGGCCCTTGAACAAGGGGGCGGTCCGGGTGCGGGAATGACATCGCCCGGTGGCCAAACGTCTGATCCAGGCAGCTTCGAGCGGGGGTCAGGCGCATCTGGTCATCGACAGCAGCAAGATCGGTCTCGAGCACCAGTTGTTGATAGTGGGAATTGCCTACTGCCGCGGGTGCTGCCACTGGTCTGGGGCTGGGTGCGACACCAGCGCGGGCACAGCACGGCCTGTAAGCAGGTTAAGCGGTTGGCCTGTGCGAGGGATTGATCCCGGGAGAGGTCAGGATGTCGCCGGTCGGAGACAGTGAGTTCGGGAACACACATTATCTTCATCCCGAACTTCTGTTCAGTGTCCGGTGGCCAGACGCCAGAATTAGGCGCCGATATTGGGAGTAGTATTGGCATCGACATCCCAAGGAGGGTGCAGGGCCTCACCATAGCTGACCCAGGCGACCCGGGCACCCGCACATCGGGCGTCAGACCTCCGCCCGACGCACTGGCCGGGGCCGCCAGCTGATACGCGGTGGGAGCCGCCTGGGGACGTTGCCATGTGGCGCTGTTGCCGCCCGTGGATAGTCACTAAGCGCTATGCACTTGAGTCCGCGCTGGCAACTTCTTTCAGCGCTTGCCACAGGTTATCCTCAATCTCGATCTCCCCAGAGGCAAGAATCCGCCTGGTCAAACGGTTGCCCCGCTCACCTGGCACGAGGATTTCCGGCGTGCCGGGGAGCCGTTTGGTGTTCTTGACCCTCTCTACAAGCTGTGCAGTCTGCTGCTTAAACAGGGAGCCATCGACCAGGAGCTGCGGATCAATCGCGAACACCAGATTGCCCCAATTGCCAGTCGTGTCGCCAATGCCAACAAAGGACGCGCCTACAAGTGGCCCGGTCAGGATTTCGATCATCATGGCTAGACCTGCTCCCTTGTAGCCACGGTCGAAGGGGCGCACTGCGCCCTTGAGCGCCTCGTCAGGGTCGGTCGTTGGTCTGCCCTCTGCATCATAGGCAACATCGTCAGGGATGCTCTGCCCGGCAGTCTTGGCCTCGATCAACCCGTAGAAGGCCATCGCTGAGGTAGCCATGTCCAGCACCAGAGGCTCATTTTCAGTCGGTATGCCGATTGCAATCGGGTTGGTGCCAAAGATGGGTTCGTATGACCCGTGCATGCAAACCCGCTCCGGAGACCCGGCGAACACAAACCCCACCAATCCCTCGCCTGCGATGCGGTTGGCGTAATAGCCAAGCGCCCCGGTCGAGGTAGCAGTGTTGTGGGTGCCAGCGATTCCAAAGCCGTTCTGCCGGGCCTTCTCTATCACCCTGTCGGTGGCAAAGGTAAGCACCACCATTCCATGATTTCCGTTCCCGTTGATGAGCACAGAGAGGGGCGTCTCTTTGGCGACCTCTATTGGTTTGGCCCCAGCGTCCCTGGGCATCCCTGCCCCGATTAGCTTCACAACACCCTGGTTGTTTCCCCGGAGCTGCGCGTACATGAGCACCTCCAGGATCAGAGAGGCCTGCTCCTCGTCGTAGCCATAATGGAGAATGGCCTGCCGGGCAATATCCCTTAGCTCATCGACCTGTACTCTCACAATGCCCTCCGCGGACATGTTAACCGGGGTGAAGCCCAGACTTTCTCTACAACTTGACTCTCAACTCGCGGCTGAGCATGGCATTCATGTTCTCAACGCCGTTTTCGGTGACGACAACATCGTCTTCGATGTTGAAGAAGGGGGTCTTCTCACCGGGCAGTTCAAGCGCCATCTCGTAGGTGAACATCATCCCCTCTTCCAACACGACTTCACCGTTCTCGTTCTGGAACTGTGGCTGGGCCGCCGACGGGATCAGGGTGGGGTGCTGGTATGGCTCAAGGCCAATCCCATGGCCGCCAAAGGGAACGCCACCGATCTCTCTCAAGACGACGCCGTTTGCCTCGACATACTCCTTCATCTTGGCGAGAAGCTCATCAACGGATACGCCGGGCCTGATCGTCCGGTCCATGACCTCATTGATTCCTACCCTGACCGCATACAGCTTCTGTTCGGCCTCGTTTGGCTCCCTGCCCAGGAAGATTCCCCGGTTGATGTCGGAGCCGTAACGGCGGTACTTGCAGCCCATGTCTAGGTGAACCCACCCCTTCCCGATCTCTCTGTCTACGGCATCGCAGCTCAAGAGGTTGATACCGCCATCGCCCTCGGCCATTACTTGGGCGTGGGAGATCATTTCTCCACCTTCTTCCAGCATGAACCGCTTGGCCATCTGGGCTACTTCGAGTTCATTCATCCCGATCTCGATGACATCGTAAACCCGCTCCATGGCGCGGGCGGCTGCCGCCACCGCCACCTTCATGCGCTCGATCTCAAGCGGCGACTTGACGCCTGTCATCTTAAGGATAGTCGTAGTGCCATCAACAAACTCAGCCCCCAGCTCACGCTTGAGCTTCTCCTGCAAAGCCAGGAACTTGATCGGGTTGATGCCCGTGCACAGACCCGGTCCCCACTCGATGCCAATCCGGGCGCCTCGGCCAATCCCGTAGTCCCGCAGGATGTTGACCAGCTCAAGCTCGGTGTCGTAATACTCAAGCGACTCGGACGTTGTAGTATGTAGCCCTACCTCATCACTGTCAAACGGGCCGAATCGCTGGCAGTAGACGTCGGCGTCGGAGGTGATGATGGCCGTCGATTGCGGGGCTAGGGCGACGGGCGCATCCATGCCCACAAACACAAAGCGTGACCCGGTCATGTAGAAGACATTGACGTTCCGCGAGAGCACGAGGGCGTCAAGGCCATCTTCTCTCATGATCTTGCGTGCCCGCTCCACCCTCCATTTGTGCTCGCCTACCGGGTGATCGGGGAAAAGGGGGTCAGTTGTCCTGATGACTCTTTTCCTAGCCATCTCCTACTCTCCTTTTGCTGTTATTGAGAGCTACGTCCTTCACTGGTTGCGGGGGATTAACAGCACCGTCGCTATCCCCATGGCGGCCAGACCAAGCACCCGGCGAAGATCGAGTGGGATGGGGTCTGTGCCGCCCAATCCAAGCGTATCAACGATGACTCCGACTGACATCTGCCCTAGGATGACAGCCGTCAGGGTGGCCGAAACTCCGATTCGTCCCAAGATAAAGGCAAACGTGCTGATACTGACGATGTTGAATACGCTGGCGATGGCCATAATCACAATCACTTCTCCCGACAGACGGACAGGAAAGGAGCCTCGCGAGACGGTAAGGGTGGCCAGCACCAGGCTGGCCACCGTGCCAGCAGCGAGGTTGAGCAGTAGACCTGTGGGGATGGGGCCAATTAACCGGCCCGATCGGTTGACGAGGGTCGCCTGCGTGCCAATGGCAAGCCCAAGGCAGACGGCAATCGTGCCGGCGATGGCGATTGCTTTGCTCAAGCGAGGACTCCCCTTTCAAACCGAGTGCCCGCCCCATTCCAACTGCTGACCTGCCCGGCGCAGGCCGCCATGCTTGGCACACGAGAGGGCGCCGTCTCGTACTTCTGCACACAGCCCCCTGAGCGACTCGCCCAATACCTAGAGTGGGGAGGCGAAGTTCACAATGAAGGCAGCGGCTGATTTTTCGTAAAGCTTCATGCCCTCGATAGTGGCGTACTCGTTCGGGCTGTGCTGGCGCCCACCATGCCCTAGCCCGCCCATAGTCAGAGGCATGCCTAGCCTCTGCGTGAACAGGTAGAATGGCGCAGAACCGGAAACGAGGGGCCATATCTCAGGTTCGAAGCCCAGCGAGTGGTAAGTTTTGACCATCGCAGCATTGGCGGCGTCAGACACGCTGCTCTTGGACCAGGGGTAGCCTGACTGATGCCGAACCTCGATATGACCGAAGCCATGCTTGTCGAGATGGCGCCGGACCTGCTCAACGACCCGATCGGGATCCATTTTGGGGACGAGACGCACGTCGATCTTGGCGCGGGCCTCATGAGGCAGAACGGTCTTCATCCCTTCACCCGGATGCCCCGATATCAACCCGTCGATGTTCAGGCTGGGTTCATAGAGAAACCGGCGCAGGAGGTCTACTCCTGATAGGTTGTACTTGAAGCGCCTGACCTCGTAATCCTTCATCTGTGTGGTTTCGTCAAAGCTGTTAGCGAGCGTTTCCAGAAGCACCAGGTCTTCCGCTGAGGGCGGCGCGACGTCGTTGTAGAGGTCCTCAATCAGGATGTGCTGCTGATCAACGCTCAGCATGCTGGACAGCGCGTGGACAAGTGACCACGTCGGGCTATGGAACCACACGGCATTCATCCCGTGAACGTCGCGGGTTGTCGGCCCACCCCAGTCCCCCCCTCGGCAGATCAACTCAAGGAAGACCAACCCCTTGACACCTAGCCACATGATGACCTTGCCGGTGAGATCCTGTGAGTAGAAGGGGAAGAAAGTGGCATCTGCTCGCAGAAGCTCCGCGTGTTCTTCGACGAAAGCTGGCAGACTGCGGCTACCCAGTTCCTCCTCGCCTTCCACGATGAATTTCAGGTTAACGGGAAGCGAGCCGCTGACTTCCTTGAGGCTTCGCAGCGCGTTGAAAGTGCCAACCAGTGGCCCCTTGGAGTTCATGATCCCACGGCTAACAAGGCAGGGGCCGAGACCTTCTACGTCCACGACTTCACCGGAAAACGGCGGGACCCGCCATTCTTCGCCCTCGACCGGTTGAACATCATACATGCCGTAGATCAGGACGGTGCGCGGTGCGCCCACGTCCACGTGGCCGTACACGATGGGATGGCCGGAGGTGGGCATGACCTGTGCCTCCCCTCCCAGGCTCCGGATCTGCGCAGCCACCATCTCGGCCATCTCCCGGATTCCCGTGTTGGTGGCGCTGATGGAAGGCTGCCGGATGAATTCCTGCGTCCGCCTGAGGTGATCATCCCACGAGCGGTCGATGTGCGCGTAGACCTGATCAAGCTCTGTCGCTTGGGCGTTCATCTTATCCCACCTTGAAGGTCAGAATGCCGGTGGCATGGAGAGCAATAAAGGCAGCCATCCCACCCAGGACGGCGAAAGAAATCACCGCATCGACGGGCGTAAAGGGAACCACCCGCAGCCGCGTCCGGGGGCGGCTGGCAAAGTCAAGGCCGCGCGACTGGAAGACTATCGACATCAGGTCCACCCACTTCAGAAGCACCAGCATCAGGGGTGTCATAAGCGCTCCCCACTGCCTGAGCCGTTCTTTAACGCTCCCCTTGTCCATCTCCTGCCCGCGCGCGCGCAGCGCGTTGTAGACGATGAGCAGGCCGTCTGTCACCATGGGGACGCAGCGCAGCGAAGTGGTCGTCAGCATGGCTACCGGATAGGGAACGCCAATGGTCTGCAGAGAATGGCTGAGATCAGAGAGGCGGGTGCTCTTGAGTATCAGGATCACGACTAGGATCGAGTTGAGAATAAAAAGGGTCTTCGAGACGGCGAAGTTCAGGCTGACGGAGGAGATGTAGATGAAAGGCGGGATCGAGAGGTAGACCCGGGCGTTCTGAACCGTCCCTTCCCCCCCACGCGCGAAGACCAGGTTGCCTAGGAAGAGGATCAGCACGATAGCCAATACGTAAGCCCCCCGTAGTTGCAGTTCCTTACGGAGCGGAATCCCCCCACTGACGCTCAGCGCCACCAGAAATACCAGCAGGCCGAAGCTGAGAAACCAGGGAAATTGCGGCCCGGAGATGTACATGCCGCCGACCACAACCAGGAGCAGGAAAGACATCTTGGTAAGTGGGTTCAAACGGTGGAGGAAGCGATCGCTCGGCTCATAGTTCATCAGCGACTCAGCCAGACTGAGAATGTGGAGAATCATGCGGCGCCTCCTTCTGGCATTGGTTGGAGGCCAAGCCACTGCTCAACTGCATCGATTGATTTGAGGTAGACTGGCTGCTTGCCGTTAAGCTGTTTGGTCAGTTCAAGGATCCCCGGCAGGTGAAGCTCCGCCTCAGAGAGAATGTTCTCCTGAAGGAAGATATCGCCCGGCTGGCCGTCAGCAATAATGTGTCCCCGGCTCATAACCACCAGGCGGGAGGCATAATGCATGGCTACATCCATGTCATGCGTGATCATCAGCACCGTCATACCCTGACGGTTCAGCTCGGACACCAGGTTCATAAATGGTGCGAGGGTGCGCTGATCCTGGCCCGTCGTAGGCTCATCCAGCAGCAGGATGCGAGGCTCCATGACCAGCACGGAGGCCACAGCCACACGCTGTTTCTGGCCGATGCTCAGGCTTTCAGGGTCCCACTCCTCCAGCCCCTCCAGCTCTACAAGCCGCATGACGCGCTCGGATGCCTCCTTAATTCGTTCCTCATCCCATCCAATGTTGCGGGGGCCAAAGGCGATCTCCTTCTGCACCGTATCTTTGAAGAGCTGGTGGTTCGGGTTCTGGAAGATCAACCCGACCGTCCGCGCCATCTCAGCCACTGTCCGGTCTTTGGTGTCTTGGCCGTCCACCAGCACCCTTCCGCTGGTGGGTTTGAGCAGCCCCATGACATGGAGGGCCAGCGTGGTCTTCCCGGCACCATTCATGCCACAGATAGCGACAAACTCGCCGGGGAAGACTTTTAGATTGACCTGGTCGATTCCCTTGTGGCCGGTATCGTATTGGTGCGTGACGTTTTCGAACTCGATGATGGGCTGCAACTCAGGCCCGGCATGTGACGTAGCCGCAGGCGGAAGTGTCTGGATCCCCCCTACGTTCAGGGCCTTCAGCTTGTCCCTGACTGGAGCAATTGCCTCTTCAGACGTAATGGGGGTGAGTGGGTAGCTGAAGAACCCCCGATCCTCTAAGCGGAGTGCGAATTCCGTAGCTGGCGGAACCTTCACGCCACACTCTCGCAGGAGACGAAGTTCCCGCATGACCTCGCGGGGAGCTCCCTGGAAGATTATCTCCCCCTTTTCCAGCACGATTATCCGATCCACCAAGTCAATGACCGGAGCCAGATCGTGCTCAACCAGGAAGATGGTGCGCCCTCGATCATCGCATATCCGCCGGATGGTCTCGTAGACGGCGCGCGTGCCGACGGGGTCGAGGTTAGCCGTCGGCTCGTCAAACACCAGAACCTCGGGTTCGCGCGCTAGAACGGCGGCAATCGCGACGCGCTGCTTCTGGCCGCCGCTCAGCTTGGCCGGGGCGTTAAGCTCCATGCCCGTCAGGCCACACACGGACAGCGCCCATTGAACGCGCTCGCGCATCTCCTCGCGCGGCATGCCATACGACTCAAGCGACATGGCTACTTCATCCTCGACCGTGAGAGCAAAAAGCTGCACCTCAGGGTCCTGGAAGACGATGCCAACATGGGCAGTCATCTCAGCCACCTTGCGCTCGAGCACGGGGAGGCCAGCCACGGTCACGGAGCCTTCCGTTGAGCCATGCAGGAGATGGGGGACAATGCCATTCAAAGCAAGGCCAAGCGTACTCTTGCCGCATCCGCTACGGCCCAAAACCAGCAGGATTTCCCCCTCTTCGACATCCACCGAAACGTTCCGCACCGCCCACTCATCAGCCTCTTCGTATCGGAAGCCGAAATTCTCAAACCGGACTGCCGATGGACTTATCACGGGTAACCTTACCTTTCTCCCACAAAGGGTGAGCTTCGCCCCTCCGTCTTCATTATGCCCAGGGCAGTTAGAATAAGGAGGGGCGGCTTACCGCTCGATGCAACCCTTCGTTTCTCCTCAGTCGGCAGGAGCCTCTACCCACGGATGGCGGAGCAGGGGACTGCGGGCGACCCACCTGGGAGCGCTGATCGGCCGCTGCGGCAGTCGCTTCTTCAGCGCGGGGATGCTCATCAAAGCCTCAGCGATGATGCCTGCGACCACAAGCTGGATGACCGTTGTTCCCATGCCAACCCAGAAGATCTCGATGGGGATCCCCAGATACAGGTGCACGGCGGCATATTGGTAAGGGAGTGACAGAATATGGCCAATGAAAGCAGAGATAGTTGGCCGAAGCCCCAACTTATGGCTGAAGAACCCGGCCGCGGCGCCGAGGATCATGTTGTAGGGGATCGCACCAAACCATCCCCAAAGCACGGGGGTGTAGAGCGCACCAATCCCGGCGGCCAGCATGCCCAGGAACCAGCCGCTGGTACCGCCGACCAGCACACCTGGAAAGACGTAGAGATTGATGTGGATGTTGGGGGCGACGGGGATAGCCAACAGGGTCAGGATGTCGCCCAATGCCCCGATCACGGCGGTATAAAGGCCCTCTTTTACCGTAATGAGCGGCTGTCTGGCTGCTACCTGCGTAGCGGCACCTTCTGAAGACATGGTTACTTTTCCTCCTTGGCGTTGGCCTGACGCAAGATCAAGTACGACCTGTGGCGAGCCTGCTTTTTAGGCTCATCAGCACTGTCAACCTTCCAATGCTTTCCTCCCTTCCCGGGGGCTTCCCTCAAAGCCTTCAGGAGACTCTTCGCCTCCGGCCATCAGAGATCGAACCCCAGTCCCTTGACGAACTGGCCGTTCTCGATGACCTTGTCCCCGTTGATCTCCACATCCACGTTGAGCAGGACGGTGTCAAAATGGCTCTTGCACGCCGTCTGCCCACCCAGTTGCGGGATATTGTTGGCGCCAAATGCGATGTTGACCCCACCCAGATAGCTCTCCCATGCCCCGGGGTCCGGTGGATGCAGTTCAGCGCGATGGTCAATGCCGAAGCCAGTGTGGGCGATCACATAGGAGTTCGGGTCGTTCCACGACTTCAGCCATTCGTCGAAGAGCTGGGCTTCAGAGTGGTCAGTTTCGATCTTGACGATGCGCCCGTCCTCAACCACTGTCATAATGGGCTTCTGGGTAATAAAGAGGTGCTGCGGGATCAGGAACATCGTGCCATAGAGCGCAAGCGTCCCATTCGCCTTGTCCTCTGGCGGCGCAAAAGCACCCAGACACACAGCCAACGAGTCCCAATCACCAGGGTGATCGACAAACCCCCCTTGAGTGTGGACAGGCCGGCTGCCGCGCTCTATGAGAATATCTGTGCCGTAGGATGAGGTGATGCGGAACGTCTCGCACTTCTCAAGGAGCCGCCTTGCAGCCGCTTCGCGCTGGACAATGAAGTCCTCGGTTGGCCGCTTGATAATCGTCTCATCTGTCACCAGGACTTGAAGCATGCGCGTGCCGCTGTCCAGGATAGTGTTGGTCGCCTGCGTGTAGAGCCACGCCTGTGTAGCCAGGTCGAAGACCACATCAGCTTCAACCATGGCCTGGATGGCGGCAGCCGGCGGGTCCATCAGCGCCCTGTCGCGGGTTTGCATGGTGACCAGGACAGCTTCTGCCCCGGTGCCAATGGCTGCTGCAAAGAAAGCGTCCACAGTGGTCGGGTTTTTGCCCGTATCCGTGAAGATGACCACCTTCTCATCCGGCCTGACTTGGCAGTACTTCATGGTTTTCTGTGCCGAACGAAACAGCTCGGCAAAGTGCTGATTCACTCCGCCCTCCTGTGCAAAGGGAAACCTTAATTATCCATGACGAAAAGCTTGCTCCAGTCCGCTGAACGGGACAGGACTCGGCCGCCTCCGGCTGTGACCTCGACCAAGTCTTCCACATGGAAGATAGGCCCATTGCCAACCCGATGTACTGGCTCAATGGCAAGTACCATACCCTCTTCCAGAATGGTTTCGTTGAAAGGGTTCAGAATGGGATGCTCGTGCAGGCCAAGGCCCAACGAGTGCCCAATGTGGGGGAGATTAAGCGACAGCCCCCAGCGCTCAAAGGCCTTCTTGCAGGAAAGGAACAGGTCTTTAGCCCTCACTCCTGGCCGGGCTGCCTGGATGGTTTCCTCGTGAATCTGCCAGAGCATGTCATAGGTCCTCTCCTGCTCCGGCGTTGCGCGCCCAACAACCGCTGTCCGCGCCAGGTCAGAATAGTAGCCGGAGTAAAACCCGCCGACATCACAACGGACTATGTCACCTTCTTCCAGAGGGCGGTTCGCTGCGACGGGATGGGCCAGTGCAGCGCCCGGCCCAGCACCCAGGACGAGAAAGGCAACTGAGTCTGCCCCGTTGGCCTGTATCCCGTTTGCCAAGGCATCCGAGAGGGCCTTGTCACTGACTCCCGGCCCACCACACTCGTAGGCGGAACGGATCGCCTGGTCGGTGGACAGCGCCGCCTTTTGCAGCAGATCGATTTCCTCGCGCGACTTGACCGCCCGCAGAACGTCCAGAGTGCGGTCGGCTGGCACAAAGATCGCATGGGGGAGATGATCCTTGAGTTCTTGAAAGTAATGGGCGCTGAGGACTTTCATCTCCACCCCCAGCCTGGCTCGATCCAGACCCTTTTCCCGCACCACTTCCGCAATGGTCTGCGTAGGCGAGGTGACAAATTCGACGTAGCCGCGGATATCCGGAATGCGCGAATCGCGCCGCGCCTGGGCCTCCTCGATGGTGCAAACCACCATTGTCGGCTCGCCTTCCAGCGGAAGGATCACCGCAGCCAGGCGGTCGGGAATCTGCCGCTGGGTCATGATAACTGCCCCACTGAGGTAAGCCACATTCTCATAGGACGTGGCAACGATAGCGTCGATGTCTTCCTCAGCCATAAGCGCCCTTGTGCGCTCGAACACCATCAGGCATCCTCCTGGTTACCAAGCTTGTGCTGCGACATGCCCATGCTGTGGAGCAGATTGGCCGCGTTCGAGATGTGCTCTCTGATAGTGTCTATGGCTCTTGCCTTGTCGCCGCTGGCAATGGCTGCCACAAGCTCCCGGTGGCGCTCGGTGATCTGCCGGTCCTCGTAGAGCTGGTCAGCGGCGGCGAAGAAGCTCCGCAGCTGGTCCGCCACGCGAGACCAGCTTTCATACAGGCGGCGGTGTCCACAGAAAAGGCAGATGGCCTCGTGAAGTTGCATATCGAGATCAACGACGGCCTCCGAGTCGCCCCGGCCGAGGGCGTCGTCCATCTGGTCGATAAGCGAGTTAAGCGACTCAACCTGCTCAGGCGTGACACTGCCGACGAGGAGTTCAACAGCGATGCTCTCCAGAGCCAGGCGCAGGGTATAGATTTCCCAGATGTCTCGTTCGGTGAGTTCCACCACAAACGTGCCTCTATGCGGGATATTGATCACCAGCCCCGCAGCAGCCAGTTCCTTTAACGCTTCCCGAAGTGGGGCGCGGCTAACCCCAAACTGATCGGCTAATTCCTCTTCTACCAATCGCTTGCCGGGACTCAGGGTACCTGAGATGATCGCCTCTCGAAGTGCACCAGCGATTTGGTCCTCAAGACGTTCCCGGGCAATACGAAATTGGGGCATACCTCCTGACACAACTCCCTCCAGTCCAAGTAAACGAGATGCAATTGCCGATTGTCGACAAACGACAATTATGTATAATCGTAAGGTATAACCCGCATGCCGTCAAGTAGTTACGTGGAGCGCGCATTTGGCGCGACATGGGTGGACGAGCCGCTGAATGGAGTGGGAGGTACGCGAATTGGCAGGAGTGTGGATTAAGTGGCTTGAGGGCAAGCGTTTTGTGGGTGTGGACAGCACGGGGCATGGCATCGTGATCGCGTCGCCCGGGGACGACAGCATCGGCGTGAAACCGTCCGACCTGCTGCTCCTGGCGCTGGGGGCCTGCTCGGCTGTCAACCTGCCCAACATCCTGCGCCGCAAGAAACAGGCGCTGGCCGACCTTGAAGTGCGCGTAACGGCTGAAAACGAAGCGAACCCGCCCTGGACCTTCAAGAGCCTTCACCTGCACTTCGTCGTAAAAGGCAAGGGGCTGTCACAGGAGGCGGTTGCAGAGGCGATCCAGATCTCGGAAGAGGAGTTCTGCTCGGTGGCCGCGACGCTCAAGCTGGGTGTTCCGGTGACACACAGCCATGAGATCGTCGAGGTCGGATGAGTCATTCCCACCGAGTGATCTGGCTACCGGCCTGGGCAGCTTACGATATACGATAGAGTTGATCAGCCCGTGTGAACCGCGCCGGGGCGCGTGCGGCAGTACTGGCAGCACCCGCGGATGGCGCAGAAGTCGCAGTTGCTGGCCCCTTCGACGCCGATGGGCTGGCTGCCCCTCCCCCGGTCATCGAGCACCCCGTAGCTCGGCACCAGTTTGCCATCCAGGTCCCGCACCTGCATCAGCCCTTTCATCTGCTCCCCGTGCAGCTTACGTAGCTCACTGCCATCCAATACCACGCATAGGCAAGGTCTGGAGATGGGACCAGGGCGCCCCATCCAGCCCCCGCCATCAGGGCAAATCCCATAAACTGTCGTGCTATCCGCCCTCCCCTCAAATTTGCGAGTCGGGCCAATCCCCCCTATAATCTGATGGTAGGGATTGCCATCCTGAACTATCATCACCTCGTGTGCGTGCCTAGCGCATGCCACGAGAGGGGTGAAACTCACTGGTAGGTGCTGTGATTTTGTAGGTAGTCAAACGAGCAAACAACTGGGCCAAGCCTCTAGCACACACATGCTATCTTGATCGAAGCAGGCACGAATCTGGAGGTACGAGCGGCTGGCAGGAACCAGGTAGCCAAGTCACCGGATGTCACATAGCCCTCCAACTCTCTATGAGTCAGGGGCTTCGTGGACTCGTCTCGCAACCGGACCGCTTTCTGTGCCTGGAGGCCGGAATACAGAAAGCGGTTTTTGTTTGCTGGCGGTTCCTGCCCTCAGAACAATCATGCTTTAGTGTTCACCGATGGTGAAACTGGGGGTACCTGAAGGTCTTTCTCAAATGATCTTCAAGGGAACATATTTGGGAGGCTAGGAAACTGTGGAAAGTAAGCCCATCGTTCCGACCGGTGATTCTGAAGACATCACTGATCAGAACGCTGTTGACATCCCCAAGCAGACGGGCGATGAGGAACCCGATTTTGCCGATCTGCTTGATAACTATGGCTATGAGATGCCCCAGCGCGGGCAGGTCCTGGAGGGAGAAATCCTCGAAGTCACCGAGAATGAGGTGATTGTCGATGTGGGCATGAAGCGCGATGCCTTTGTCCCACATGAAGACCTGGAGAGACTGAGCGCAGAGACGCTGGAGAGCCTGAAGCCTGGCGCGCTGGTGATGGTATATGTCCTCCGGCCTGCCGACCAGGAGGGCAACCTCATTGTCTCAATCAATAAGGCGCTTCAGCAGGCTGACTGGCAGCGTGCTGAGGACCTGCTCGAAAGCGGTGAGGTTATCGAGGCCACCATCGTTGGCTACAACAAAGGCGGCCTGCTCGCCGGTTTTGGCCGCATCCGGGGCTTTATCCCTCAGTCGCATGTCATGGACATCCCGCGCGGGGCGTCCGGCGACAAACTTCGCCAGCTCAAGCAGGAGATGGTCGGGCGCAAGCTGAATGTAAAGGTTGTTGAGGTAAACCGCCAGCGCAACCGCCTGATCCTCTCAGAACGGGAGGCGCGCAGTGCCGTCAAGCGGGCACGCCTTGCCGAGCTTGAAGTTGGCTCGGTGGTTGAGGGCGAGGTGGTCGGTCTGGTTGACTTCGGTGCATTTGTTGACATCGGCGGGATCGATGGATTGATCCACATCTCCAATATCGACCGGCGCTATGTCAACCACCCTGGCGATGTGCTGTCAATCGGTGATAAGGTCAGGGTTCGTATCGACGACGTTGACATCGAGAACGAGCGTATCAGCCTGAATCGGGCAGCGCTGATGCCCGACCCCTGGAACAGCATCGAGGAGCGTTACCAGGTCGGCGATCTGGTGACTGGCGTCGTAACGAATGTGGCGGACTTTGGCGTCTTTGTCGCCCTGCCTGGGCACCTGGAAGGGCTGATCCACATCAGCGAGATGTCCACTTACAACGTGGGCAACCCGCGCGAGTTGGTAAACGAAGGTGAGGAAGTGCTGGTTCGCATCATCGACATCGACCGCGCTCAACAGCGCATCGCCCTGAGCCTGGATGCGGTGACTCAGGAGGAACAGGAACGGTGGATGCACGAGCGGATGAAGCAGCAAAACCCACCATCGCAGAGTATGTCTGGCCCGCCAGTGGAGTCGATCAGTCTGGGCCGGTAAGCCCTCTCAGTGAACAAACAGCCTATCCCTGACAATCCCCAACCTGTGGAGCAGATACTTAAGGGCCACGCCAAGGGTGCTCAGGCCGTACACGACACTCCGCCCGAAGCTGATCGAGGAAGCCTCGTCAAAATAGCGCGTCGAGACCGGCACCTCGGCAATCCGGAAGCCGAAGGCGACAACCTGGAAGATCATCTGCGTGTCGAAGACGAAGTCATTGGAGTTGCGCAGGAAAGGCACCGTCTCCAAGACGCGGCGGTGATACGCGCGGTAGCCGGTGTGAAACTCGCTGAGCCGGGTGCCCAGCACGAGGTTCTCAACGGTGGACAGGAAGCGGTTAGCGATGATCTTATATAGTGGCATGCCGCCCTTCCACGGCCCCTGCTGGTCCAGGAAACGGGAGGCGAGCACCATGTCACCCCGCCCGCTCTCGATGGCCGCCACCATGTCGGGAATGACTTTCGGATCATATTGGCCATCTGGGTGCAGCATGATCACGACATCCGCACCTAGGCGAAGCGCCTCCATGTAGCAGGTCTTTTGATTGGCCCCATACCCGGCGTTATGGGGATGGACGATCACGTTCAAACCCAGGCGCTTGGCGATCTCAACTGTCTCGTCGGCGCTGCCGTCATCGACGAGGATGACCTCGTCGATTTCATCCTGGGGGATCGCCGCGTAGGTCCAGACTAAGGTCTGGGCGGCATTGTAGGCTGGCATAACGACAACGCGTTTTCCCATATCGCAGCCCCATCCTGTACAAGGCAATGCCCGACACCGGCCTTGCTAGTATACTACGCGCGGCACCCGCTGGGGCAGGGGTTTCAGGCCCGGCTCCTTATTCCTTGATCCACGTCCGGGCCTGCTCGACGATCCCCCGCAGGTCGCCTGCTGCGAGCATCCGCCCGATGATCCCGGCTTTTTCCCAAAGCAGGTCATAGTAATTCCGGTCGTGGTTCACACCAAAGGGTTTGGGCGATGCGCAACCGCCCTCATAAACGAAGATGTACTCCTCGCGCACCTGTCTCGCCTCGAACGTTCCACGCGGCGCGCGCGGCCACCATACGACCAGTTCCGATGCTTCCGCCTGGGGGCTGCGCGCAAAGGGCTGCTTGTCCAGGTGGCGAAGGGTCGCCGGGCCTGCCCCATACCGTTCGACGCTATCCGGGCGGTACGGGAGGCGGTGGGGATAGCGTGTGATGGTATAATCGGATGGGTCAATACGCGGGTCGTCCACCACGGCGGCCAGCATCGGGTGGTCGCTTCCTTCAAAGATCAGCACGGCCCGCGTGTCGCCCGCGATGATGTCCGTCGAGGTCTCGTTGACGGCGATCACAGCGTTATTACGCAGCCCGAAGGCCAGCCCTGCCGTAAACACCCCGAAATAGCGCACCGGCAAACCCTGCTGACTGGCCTCGGCGACGACCCGGTTCGCAGCCTCGTAGCCGGTGCGTGTTCCCGCCAGGGCATCCAGCGCGTTGGAGATCGTTATGGCCGGCACGGTCAGCGCCACCATGCCAGCCCCCAGCGCACGGAGGATGCGGTTGTGGGCTGGTCTGGTACGTCTCGCCAGAAGCATCGTGAGGCCCTGCCAGAGCCGCATCAGCGTGAACGCCGCCGTGACCGCAAGGAGGGGGTACGCTGCCGAAAACATGCGCGGCGTCAGGAAGGTGTTGTGCATCAGGCTGATGCGCAGGGCATAGAAGGCGATCAGCGACCATCCGCTCAGGGCAACAGCATCCATCAGCGGGACGCGCGGGCGGCGCACCGCCGGGTAAGCCAGGCCCACCGCAATCAGCAGCAGGCTGCCCCACCCGTTCGAGAACTGGATGAAGCGCAGCAGGTGGGTGGCAGGCCAGGCCTCATCCCCACTCCCGGCGCGTGCCAGGCGCAGCGCATCCTGCACCTCCTCACGCACCCACCCGAAGGGCATCCCGTTGAACAGGAAGCGGGCCGTCTCAAGTGCTATCAGCGGTGCCAGTGTGCCCCCTGCAAGCTGCGCCAGCGCCGGAGCCTTTCGCGTTTCCCGGTCGAGCAGAAAGGACCAGCCCAGCCAGGCTGCCACTGGGATCACGTAGTTGAAGTGTGAGGTCAAAGCCAGCCCCAGCGCAACGCCCGCCCACGCGTAGCGCCGCTCGACGTGCAGCATGACCCCTAGCGTGAAGAACGCCAGCGGGTAGCCGATATGCATACGTGTGTAATACAGGATCGTGGGCAGGCTGGCGAACCACAGCGTTCCCAGCATCGCCCACCGCCGCGACCCCATCTGGCGCACCGCCAACCGGTAGAAGGCAGCCGCCATCGCCGCACCGAGAAGGGTGAGCATCGCCATCTCCCACAGCGGGCGGGGGCCACCAACGGCGAACGGCAGCGCCAGCAGCACCATCGGCGCAAGCGTGGCGGCGCTGTAACCCCAGCATCCTTTGGTCAGATCAATGGCTGCAATGTGCTGGGTCGGCGTATCTTCGTGGAGGAAGAAGCTGCTTGGGCTGAGCGTCCCCATGGCAACCAAGAGGAAGATGACACCCGGCAGGAGCCACGCGGCGCGCAGCCAGGTCTGGGGGGAGAGGTGAGGAATGCGCATAGGCCGAGTCGTAATTGTATGCCCGGAGGCTACTTCAGCTCGCCCCAGTTGCGCCCGGCACGGGCGTCTACCTTGAGCGGCACATCCAGAGGATAGGCATTTTCCATCACGTCCTTGACCAGGGCAACCGTCTCCGCCACCTCCTCCTCGGGTACTTCGAGCAGCAGCTCGTCGTGAACCTGAAGGATCATCCTGCCCCGCACATTGCACGCTTCGAGCGCACCATGCAGCCGGATCATGGCAAGCTTGATGATGTCCGCCGCCGTCCCCTGGATGGGCATGTTAACGGCTTCCCGTTCGGCGGCACGGCGCTCCATCATCCCCCGCTGGCTCGTGTCCTGCGACTGGAGGGCCGGGAAGTAGCGCCGTCGCTTGAGCAGCGTCTCGACGTACCCCTGCTCGGCAGCCTGTCGGCGGGTCGCATCCAGGTACTGCTTGACCTTCGGGAAGCGCTCAAAGTACGTCTTGACGAACTCCTCGGCTTCCGGCAGCGTCAGGTTTGAGTCGCGCGCCAGCCGGAAAGCGCTCATGCCGTATAGCAGCCCGAAGTTCACCGACTTGGCAAAGCTCCGCTGCCCGTGCGTGACCTGCTCCAGCGGGATGCCGTAGACGGTGGCCGCTGTCGTGGCGTGGATGTCCTGGCCCTCGAGGAAGGCGCGCCGCAGCGCCTCGTCCCCCGAGACGTGAGCCAGAATGCGCAGTTCAACTTGCGAATAGTCGGCGGCCACCAGCATATGCCCCGCCTCGGCAATAAAAGCCTCGCGCACCCGTCGCCCCAGCTCGGTGCGGATCGGGATGTTCTGGAGGTTCGGCTCACTGGAGCTTAGCCGCCCGGTTACTGTGCCCGTCTGGTTGAACGAGGTATGGATGCGCCCCGTCTGCGGATTGACCATGTGGGGCAGCGCGTCCACGTACGTCGAGCGCAGCTTCTCAAGCTCGCGGTACTCCAGGATGGCCTCGATGATGCCGGTGGTGTCCTGCTCCAGCAGCGAATCAAGCACGTCGGCTGCCGTCGAGTAGTAGCCGCTGCTGGTCTTGCGCAGGCCCTGGGTCGGCAGTTGGAGCTTTTCAAACAGCGCCTCGCTCAACTGCTGGGTCGAGTTGAGGTTGAATTCGTACCCGGCGATGTCGTAGATCGCCCGCGTGCGCTCGTCAAGCAGCCGAGCCATCTCCGCAGACATGCGCTTGAGGAACGCAACATCGACCTTGACCCCGGCCATTTCCATGTCTGCCAGGACAGGAACCAGTGCCATCTCGACATCATAAAACAGGCTCTCAAGGCCCTGCTCTGCAATCTCCCGGCAGATCGGCTCGACCAGCCGGAGCGTCACGTCAGCGTCGGCGGCGGCATAGGGCGCCGCCTGGGCCACTGGAACCAGATCCATCGTGATCTGGCCCTTGCCTCTGCCCAGCAGATCGGTGATCTCAGTCATCTCAACACCCAGCCGGTAGAAAGCCAGGTTTTTCAGCCCCAGTTTGCGCTGCGATTGCTCTGGGTGCAGCAGCCACTCTCCGATCATGGTATCGACGCTCAGCGGCGTCACGGCCAGGCCGTGCCGTTCCATCACAATCGCATCATACTTGATGTTGTGCCCATATTTGGGGATGCCGGGGTCGGTTAGGGCTGGGCGCAGCCGCTCAATGACCCGTTTGAGAGGGAGCTGCGGCTCCTCGTCCAGCGCGTGCCCCACCGGGATGTAATACCCTTCCCCCGGCTTCACGGCCAGCGAGATGCCCACCAGCGCGGCCTGCATCTGGTCGGTGCTAGTCGTCTCCGTGTCAAAGGCGATGCCCTCTGCTTGCTCCAGCTTCTGGGCAAGCGCCTCAAGCGCGGCCTCATCGCGCACTATGTGCGCCTCCGTCACCGGCTCAGCGGCGGCGAGCGGCAAGGCCGTCTCCGCCGGGCTGAAAAGCGGCAACTGCTGCCCCTGGGCGCCGGGCGGGCTAGCCGCCGGGCTGTCGGTCGGCTCGTCTGCCCCACGCACCTGGCTGAGCAGCGAACGGAACTCCAGCTCGCGGAAGATGGCAGCTACCTGCTCCCGGTCGTAGTCATGGGTGCGGCAGGCTTCCAGGTCAAAGTCTACCGGTGCGTCGGTCACGATCCGGGCCAGCTTCTGGCTCAGGAAAGCAGCCTCGCGGCCCTGCTCCAGCGCGTTGCGGGTGCGGGCGCTGCTGATCTCATCCAGATGCTCATAGATCCCCTCCAGCGTGCCGTACTGTTGCAGCAGTTGGACCGCCGTTTTTTCGCCCACCCCACGCACACCGGGGATGTTATCCGACTTGTCCCCGATCAGCGCCTTGTAATCCACGAACTGGTCAGGCCGGATGCCGTATTTTTCTTCCACGGCCTTCGCATCGTAGACTTCCACCTCGCCTGACCGAGAACCGGGCAACTGCACGATCGTATGCTCATCGACAAGCTGGAGCAGGTCACGGTCACCGGTCACGATCAGGGTCTCGATGCCCTGCTCACCGGCCAGCCGGGCGACGGTGCCTAGCACGTCATCGGCCTCGTATCCTTCCCGCTCAAGCCGGGGAACATTGAACGCCTCAAGCACCTCGTGGATGCGCCCAATCTGGTGCTCTAGGCTGTCGGGCATTTTGGCGCGTGTGGCCTTGTACTCACTAAACAGGTCATCGCGGAACGTCCGGCCCACATCGAAGCTGACTGCCAGATACTCAGGCGGGTCTTCGCTGTTGATGATGCTCAGCAACGTGCGCGTGAAGCCATATGTCGCGTTGGTCGGCTCCCCCTGCCGGGTCGTCATCTCCGCCTGGATGGCGAAGAACATCCGGTAGGCCAGACCGTGCCCGTCAATCAGTACCAGCCTTTTGCTGTTTTCCCCAGCCATCAAACCACCACTCCTGAGGCAGCATCTCCAGGACATGGGCGCGGTTCCGATGATACCACACCCATGCCCAGAATGCCGGAGAAAGCACCCGGATCAAATGCGATTGTCCGGGTTCGGACTTACCTTCGCCGGACGGTGAAACGCTTAAACAGACAAAACCGTGTTAAACTTGTGAGCGTTTCGGTTCCTCTAATCAGGGCAACTATAGCTCTGCCAGTCTCTGACCAACGCGCCGGCCACAAGCCCGGCACTGGACTGCAAGCAGGAACGCCATGCCACATGACATCGCTACCACCGCACGGGGGTACCGCTCCCGCGCTTTTCAGGATGGGCTACTGCTCCTCGCGGCATCCCTGCTCGTTCTGGGCGTGGTCTACTACCTGCGCGTCGTCGCCGCCCAACCGGTTGTGTACGACCTCGGTGGGGGGGACGCCGCCGAGTATGACATCCTGGCCAACTACTTGGTCGAGGATCGCCGCTTCGATCATATTATTTTTGGCCTGCGCCCGCCGCTGCTGCCGATCTTCTTTGCGGGCATCTATGCGCTGGCCGGACGTGAGCCTTACGTCGTCGTCTTCTTCAACCTCATCCTCGGCGCGCTGACGGTCGCTCTGACGTACAGGTTAGCCCTCCGCCTGCTGCACCGCCGGGCGGTAGCCCTGCTGGCTGGGCTGTTCGTCGCTGCCGATCTCGCCTTCATCGAGGCCAGCGTGACCATGATGAGCGAGCCGCTGCACAACCTCCTGCTCATCGCGGCGCTGTTCTGGCTCACTGTCCACCTCCAGACAGGCCGCCGGGGCGCGCTGTTGGCAACGGCGCTGCTTGTCAGCCTGGCGCTGTTGACGCGGCCCATCACCGTCTATTTCGCCCTCGTGCTGGGCGTTGCCATCCTGCTTTACCGCCCCCGCGAATGGCGCCGCTCATGGCGACAGGCGGCTGCCCTGGTCGCGCTGTGCGCCGTCCCTGTTCTGATCTGGAGCTTCCGTAACCTGCATTACCGTGACAGCTTCTCCTTCTCGACGAGCGGGCCGTTCACCATGCTCTACTATAAAGCGGTGTCGGTGGAGAGCCACGCCACAGGGCGCGACCCGAACGAGGTGGCTATCGAGGTTGCGCTGGAAGTCGAGCGCCGCATGGGTAACACAGCCATCACCCGCGCTGATGTCGAGGACTTCCCGGTTGGGCGCGACGCCGACCGCTTCACCACGTCTGCCGAGCGAGAGCAGCTGCTCTCCCGCATGGCGCTGGAACGCTTCAGGGCTTACCCCGTCTGGGCTGTCATCATGACGGGCGTGTCACTTGCCCGGCAGTTTATCCCAAGCGTTCTTTCAGTCCCCCTCTGGCTCCAGTGGGCGCAGATCGTCCTATATCTGCTGCTGGGGCTGGCAGGCTATATGTATGCCTGGCGGCAGCGCGAGCGGCTCTTCCTGCTGCTAAGCCAAGCCACTATCGTGTACTACCTGGCTCTGCCCGCTCTCTCCCACGCCGGGCTGTACACCAGCCGCTACCGCACGCCCTATATTCCCTTCATAGCCATGTTTGCGGCGCTGGGGGTGTGGTGGTTGTATGCTGCCCTCCGCCGTCGGGTTGCCCGCACGGGGCAGGCCGGAGTGGCTCCAGGGGGTTAAATTAACGCCATCTGCTCAAGCTGGTGTGTGACGTTCACCTGGACGGCCAGGCCCATGTCGGCTTCCTCAGGCGTGCGTGCCCCTTTGCGGCTGTTGCACGTCCGGCAGGCCGGGACGATGTTGCTGAGGGTGTTGTGCCCCCCGCGCGACAGCGGGGTGATGTGATCCGGCGTCAGGTCATGGCTTGGCCGACCGCAGTAGGCGCAGCGGTAGCCAAAAGTCTCTACCAGCCACTTCCACTCAGCCGGGCTAAGGTCGTTGACCAGCACACAGGCTGCTTCTGCCCGGCGCGCCTGGCGCTGAACGGTGGCGATCTCCGGCGTGTGCCGGTTCCAGATGCGGCTGGCCTCAGGATGCTGGGCGTGCCAGTGGCGCACGTATGCCGCCAGGCGGGCCTGGCTGCGGGCGCGGGTTTTCTCACGCCACCGCCGATAGCTCTCGCCGAGCTGCACCGGCGTTACAGACTTGGCACGCGGGAACCAGATGCTCCTGTAAGCCCGCTTCATCCGCACCATCGCCAGCGCCCGCAGCCGGGCGCGGTACTCCCGCTTGTACAGCTTGCGGCACGCCTTACACTGGGATTTCAGGCCATCGAGCTTCGTCCTGTCACGGTAGAATTCGGAGTCATCTTTCCATTCGAGGCACCGCGTGCAGCGTTTACCCATGCTGAGTTATCCCATCAAGCAGGCTGCCCGGCGGGCAGAAGAAGCGGGAAGCGCGGCAATCCGGTACGCCAAACGCCTTTTCGACTGTATATGAACTCGCCTGAGATGTCAAAATACGGGAGTGTCAAAGATCATGGGCCGACCCAATCAATCCGGTGAACCGGCTAGGACGGGTCGCGACGA
>FWPU01006833.1_pt1 | contig 22042 bp, 5 predicted proteins | sample 2228361 | NCBI WGS metagenome assembly FWPU01 (sample SAMEA103939777, study PRJEB20133) | metagenome
TGGTTGTGCCGGAAGTGTTTGGCCATTCTGAGCAAGCGGGGACGCTTGCTCTACGGGGTGGGGACGCTTGCTCTACGGGGGTGGCACAAGCGTGCTCGCCGTAGCATAAGCGTCCTCGCTTGTGCAGATGTGCCGGAGGAGTTTGGCCATTCTGAGCAAGCGGGGACGCTTGCTCTACGGGGTGCGGATGCCGGAAGTGTTTGGCCATTCTGAGCAAGCGGGGACGCTTGCTCTACGGGGCGGGGGCGCTTGCTCTACGCCAGGTTGTAATACTCCAGGCTGCCGAGGATGCCGGCCAGAATCGCCTCCTGCGGCACGCCCTGCTTCATGCGCTGTAGCCAATACTGCGCACCGTCGTTGTCGATCGGCCGCCGCAGGAAGGTGATGTACATGTTGCTAATCACCTTCAGGCGGTACTCGTCGCTCACCAAGAAGCCCATGGCCACTTCGGCACGCGAGCGGGTCGCCAGCGTATTCACCCAGAAGGCCACCTCAGACGGTCCGGCTGACCGCCCCAGCACGTCGTTGTACAGCGCCTGCACAAAGCCGGCATTCGTGCCGCCGCCGCGGTTGATGAAATACTCCATCGAGCCCAATAGGCCGGCTTGCACAGGCTCCGGACCGTTGTTCGCCGCCCACACTTGCAGCCAGAACTGCAAGCCGCTGGGATCGACGCCGCGGCCCAGGTACGCACGGTAGAAATTGTCGATCTCGCGGCTGCGCCGTTCGACGCTGTTGATGAAGCCCAGGGCCACGTCGCCGCGGCTGCGGCCGCGAGCGAGTTCGCCCGTCCAGAAGAGCACCTCGGCGTCGCTGGGCGTCGTGGTGCGGCCCAGCACCTCTGCATACAGCCGCATCACCCAGCGTGCATCGAGGCTCAGCAATCGCACGGTGGCAGTGGCGCGCACCGAGCCGTCGTCGACGCGATACTGGAACGTATCGATGCCGTTGAAGCCGGGATCGGGGTTGTACATGAACGAGCCGTCGGCATTCAGGGCCAACTGGCCGTTGCGGGGCACGTCGAACAGCACGGCCAGGAGCGGATCGTTGTCCACGTCCGTGTCGTTCATGAGCACGCCGGGGGCCGTCACCACGAGCGTGCGGTTGACCTCGAAGAAGTAGCTGTCGTTGCCGGGCACAGGCGCGTCGTTCACCGGATTGACCGTCACCGAGAAGGTCGTCTCGGCAAACGCGTTGGCCTGGTCCGTGGCTCGCACGGTGATATTGAGCACGCCGTTGCGGTCCGGCAGGTACGTCAGCCGTAACTGGCTGCCGATGATGGCCGTGGAGACCACCAACGGGTTGGTATTGTTCACGACTGAGAACGTGAGCACGTCTCCCGGCAGGTCGGGATCCGAGAAATGCGACGCGAGGTTGATGAACGTGGGCGGTGCGTCTTCGTTGACCACCACAGCGGGAATCGGCGTGACCAGGAACGGCGGGTCGTTCACCGGCAGCACCGTGACCAGGAATGTGTCGTTGACAAACAGGCCGTTCGGATCCTGCGCACGCACCGTGATCACGGCCGAGCCGTTGAGCTTCGGCTTGTAGGTGAGGGTGAGCGTGGTGCCCACCAGGCTGGTCGTCACCAGTGTGGGATTGCTGTTGGCCACCACGCTGAGCGTAAGCGGATCTCCGTCAACGTCGAAGAAAGTGTTGGAGAGGTCCAGGGTGCTCGGCAGGGCATTCTCGATCACCGTCACGTCCGGAATGGGGTTCAAGACGATGGGGCCGTCGTTCACAGGCGTGACGGTGACGCTGATGGTGGCGCTCGTTGTCTTAGGCTGGAAGGGTACGCCCGTGTTGCCCAGGTCGTTGACGATGATCTGAATCAGCGCCGGCCCGTTATAGTCAGGCGCTGGGGTATATGCCATTCCGACCAAGGCGCCATTGATGGCCGTCAGCGTGCCGGTGAAGGTCATCGACACGTCCGAAACGCCATCGCCCACGGTGAAGGTCAGCCCGGCCACGCTGCCGAGTGTGAGCGTGCCGTTGGTCGAGTTGAGCGTCACTTGCAGCGGCGCGATCCCTGCATCGACGTCGAACAACTGGATGCCAATGAAGGGCGGCACGTTGGGATTGAACACAAACGCGGCGTCTTCTGCGAGCGTGATGCCCGCCGGCGCGCTGATCACCGGCGCGTTGTTGGGCAGGTCGTCCAGGATGATCGTGAACTGCGTGGCACCGTTGGGCATGTTTGGCCGCAACAGATTGCCGGCCAGGTCGGTGATGCCCACGGGCGTGGTCACCGTGTCGAACACCACGCCGTTGTCCAGCGAGACGGTGTATACGTTCCCCGGGAGCCAGATACCGGCTCCGGCCACGAGCCGGATAATGTCGTTATTGGTGTCGTAGCGGAAGAAGTAATCGAACCCTTCGCTCAGCAGGCGGCCATTCTGCCGTACCCGTACCCGATCGGCGATCACGCTGGCGTCGTTTACGCCGCTTCCCACGCCCTCGATGAGCTGAATGGCGAACTCTGCAAGCGTCTGGCCGATGTAGTGCACGGTCTGCGGCACGACGCGCTCCTGGTCCACCGCATCGTTGTCCCGCGGCTGCAAGAGCACGGCATTGGGGCCGAAGTTGTCTGCACGCTCCAAAGCGCCACGGTCCTTGAACACGTTCGAACCAAGGCCCGGCGGCGGCGCCACCGTGGGATCGTCCACGCGCAACTGGCCAATGAGGTCGAAGTCCGGAGCCAGAATCGGCGAGGGCGGAATGCCCATCGGCCCGGTGACCACGGTCAACGCAGGCCGGTCCGGCAGGCTGTTCACAGAGCTGTCGATGGCCCGCGTGCCGGGCGCCAGATAGAAGTTGTTATTGGCTGCGTCCAAGAACAGCGGAGCATTGCTGGGCAAGAACTCGGCAAACGTCTGGCTCAAATCGTTGGGCGAGGTGTCGGTCTGATTCCGCTGGTAGATCGTGGCACCCACCACGGTCGTAAGCAGGCTGGTGTCGTCGACGCTGATGCCCGTGATCAGCCCATACAAGATGTTGTTCAAAATCGTCGGCCCCGCGTTCTTCGTGACGCTGATGCCCGTGCCTCGCGGCAGATTGCCCGTCGAACCGACAATCGTATTGTTCACAATGCGGCCGAAAGGCACCGCCGGGTTGTTGTCCGTGCTGGGATCGCCGCTGAACACGATGCCCACCCCAGACGAACTCAAGCCCACGATCAGGTTGTTCACCAACGTGATGCCAGGCACCAGACGCTGGCTGTTCAGCACGCTGGTGTTCTGCACGGCGCCGGGGTGCGGGATGCTGCCGCCCGCGTCTCGCGGCGCGGCGTCGACCAGAATGCCAAACTGCTCGGGGCTGAAGATCCGTGTGTTGCGTACCTGCACCTGGCCTTGCACGCGCGGCATGTTGCGGTCGCCCACCGGGCGTGTGAGCGTGTGATCGGCGATCGGCTGGTACTGCGTGAACGTAAGCGAAGGCGGACCCGTGACCACCACGTTCGCCGCACCAAACAGGTCCACGCGGTTGCCCGACGGATAACTGGCTGCAAACACGCGGCGGACCGCCGCGGGGTTGGTGCCCAGCCGGTTGTGCGCGTTGATCGCCGCCGCCACCGCCGCTGCCACCTGCGCGGCGTTCTCGGTCCCCGTGAGATTGATGGGCACGCGCCCGCCCGCAACGCCCCCCGTCAGGTTGAACTCGAACGTCACCAGATCCACGCCGTTAGAAACCTGGAAGAACTGACCGTCCAGGTTCCCGAAGCCTGAATACTCCAACCGCAGCCGAAGCTGGCGGATGGCACTCACGGCCCCCGTGCGGGTAACGGTTGCCGTAATCTGCCCATCGGCCGTAAGCGACTGCATCTGGGCCAACGTCAGATTGAAGGTCGTACTTGCCAGACGGCCCTGCAAACCGGAAGCGGCAAACTGGCCGCTAAACACAATCGCCCCGCCATCCAGGCTGATGGTGATAGACTCGTCAGTGGCCTCCAGGTCGCCGATCGCCTCCACCGTGAGCGTGCCAGGAGACGTGGCCGGCGGCAGGCCCGCGAAGGTCAGATTGGCTACCGCGCCCGGATCGTCTACCGTCTGTGCCTGCCGTACCGGGCCAGGCGTAAACAGCGAGAAGTCTGTGGTGATGCGATCGTTCGTGTCGATGATCGCCGCTGGATTGTAAACGATGTTCGGCTGCGTGTCGGTTGTGAGTTCGCCGAACTCGAGGCCGCGGCGAATCTCCAACTGATATGGCCCGGTAAGGATCTGCTGCGGCCCATTCGGATCCGAGGGGACCGGAGTGTTCACGGAGACGTTGGGCGTAGCCCCGGTCACCATCTCCCCCCGCTCAGTGAGGCCAATGATGATGTCGTCGATGTAGAAGCCTTCGAACTGGTTGTTCTGGGCACGATAGGGCTGCGTGGTGTCGGCAAATTGGCTGTCGCCAACCGTTCGGTCCAACACAGTGCCGGCCGTGCTGAAGTCGAACCGCAGCACCAGGTTGTTCATGCCGGCAAAGTTCGAAAGGTCGATCCGCGCCTGCCGCCAACCGCCGCCGGTGTTGAACAGCGGCTGCACCTGCTGGCGGAAGTCGGTCGAGGGGATCGTGGCGCTCACGCTCAAAAACTCGGGCAGCTCAGCATCGAGCTGGGTGTTGTTGGTGGCCAACAGGCTCGTAGTGGGGCCGTTGGGGGTGACCACCAGCAGCGGCCAGGTGGCACCGCCGTCGGTGGAGATCCAGACGCGTGCGCTGTCGCGCATGTCGCCCTGGTCGGTGGCAAAGCCCTCGGTGCTGAGAAAATAGTTGAAGTACAGCGTCGGCTTGTCGGTGGGCTTGTAACCCTCGAGGCTGAAGGCAGCAGTGACCAGGCTGCCATAGGCGCCGCCAGGCAGGTTGTACGTACCTCGTACGGCGGGGTTGGAGGCCAGATCCAGGTGCAGGTCGTCGCGCACGCCGTACTGGCCCTGGTTCGCCCCGTACGTAAAGAACGGCGGAAGCGTGCTAAGCGAGAAACCCTCCAGTCCGAAGTAGAAGCTGGCACCGCCCGTAGCCTCGTTGAACGGCGTGCCGTCAGGACCCACGAAGGTATCGAACGCCGCAGAATTGCGGCTTTGGTCGGGGGCGGGATTGATGCCGTGGCCCGCCTGCCCGCCGCGGTTGGTCGTGGGGTGCCAGAGGTTGAAGTCCAGCGGAGAGAAGGCAATGCCGGTGACGAAGCCCGTGGTGGGCGGCGCAGCCATCCGGATCGAGGTTTCCCTGATGCCGTCGGAGGCAAAACTGATGGCCGGCGCCGTGTTGCCCAACACGTTCACCGGCAGAGACATGCGCACGCCATCGGCCAGCGCCGTGGCCGTCACACCCAGCAAAGGCGCGCCGTTGATGGCGTTGGCTATCGCCGTGGCCAGATCCTGCCGGGTCATGGTAGGGGTAATCGAGATTACCCGCAGTACAAGCGTCTGCGTGAAATTCGCTCCACCGGGCAGGTCGAATACGAACGCGGTGGACGAGCCGGGGAAGGCGCCTGATAGTGCAAACCCCTGCCCTTCTCCGATGGCCGCAGCGCCTGCCACGGGCAGCACCATCAGGTTATTGGGCGTATCGAAGGCGGCGAACCGCACATCGCGGTTGGATCCGACGCCGGAGTCTTGCAGGGCGATCAGCTCTCCGCCGCGCGCTGTGGAGTAGGCGAACAGCGTGCTGGCGAGGTCTCCGCCATCTCCATCGCCGTCGAAGTCGAGGTTCTGCGGGCCAAGCACGAGGGCCTCGAACCGCAGGCCATCGGCCAGCCAGAGCGAGTCGTCGCCGTCAAGGTAGTTAAGCGACCCATTGGTGGTATTGACCGTGTAGAAGCCGCCATTGCGGCTCACGGCGTAGAGGGTGTCTCCCAGCCAGGCCAGGCCCGTGATCCGGCCGCCGGGACCGAGGCCGCCGATATCCATACCATCCACGGCCTCGGTGACATTGGTGGCGAACTGCACCGCCACATAGACTCCTCGTGGGTCGGACTCGACCGAGGCCGTCGAGTCAAGCGTTGTCCCCACGCCATTGATGGCGGCGGCCATGGCGTTGGCGATGTCGAGGGCCGAATCGTCCGCCTCGAAGTGCACGCGGACACGGCCCGGCTGTACTCCGTTTCCGGCACTAAGATTGCTGATCAGCAGCGTGGGTGGATTGCCCGGGACCAAGATCGTGGGCGACAGGCTGATGTTCACTCCTGCATTGGGCGAGCCGACGGTTACGCGATCGCGCGCAGCGGTGGCATTCACCCAGGCAAGGCCGAACGTGGTCGTCACGGCGTTATTGATGGCATTGGCAATCGCAGTAGCGATGGCAGCCCGCGAGTCGCTGGTAGCGAATGTCACGGGCACATTTCCGGCGCCGAAGACTGTGTCCGACGTCAGCTCGAAATCGATAACGCCAGATACCAGACCGCTGAGCGTAAGCTGGAACGTGACACCTTCGAGGTCAATGTTTCCATCCGGCGTGGGGACCTCCGCATCGTCATCGCCGTCGGCCAGCACATCGATCTGCGGTCCGCTGTTGAACTCGAACACCACCGGGGGATGGACGCCGTCGTCGATGGTGAAGGTCTCGCCATCCATCAGGTCGAGCGAGGCGAAGGTGCCGATCGTATCCGTGGCTGGATCGAGCGGCCGGCGCGTCTCTCCCAAGCTGCGCGGGGCGCCGTAGAAAACGAACCCGCTTTCCATGATGGCCGGCTGCGAAACCCCTGGGCCGACCAGAATCGAAAGCTGGCTATTGTTAGACATCCCCACGGCATACCAGATGTCGTACTGTGGCGTGTCGCCAATCCTGCCCGTGCGGCGGAAGGCGAACGCGTCGACGCTATCGGTCACAGCAAAAGCGTCCGACAGGTTGTCCCGCGCAAAGTTGTTGCTCACCGCAAGCGTCGAGAAGTTGATCTCATCTACCTCTCCGCCGGTGTTGGCCGTGCCAGGCAGGTTCTGGTAGGTGAACATCCTCCCATCGGTGCGAATGGCCAGGTCTTGCGTCTGGCTGGGCAAGCCGCCCTGCGTGGCCCACAGTGCGCCGCTGGACGGATTGTACAGGTGCAACTGGCTGGCGCCCGTGAGCGGATCGAACGTGCTGGCGTACAGCACCAAGTCGCCGAAGTTGAAGGGCCGCACATGCAGGGCCAATTGCTCGGCCGCAATAGGCAGCAGCGGGCCCTGGATCGGATCGATAGGCGCAACTGCCAAGGGATTGATAGTCGGGTCGCCCGTAGTGTACCCCACATGGCCGATGTGGTCCTCGACGATGCGCCGCACCGAGCCGATCGGCTCCAGGCGCGCCAGCGGCTGCGCGGCGTTGACCGTGAGCGTGTAGTTGAGCACGTCCGGCATGATGGCATTGGAATGCACTGCCACGAAGTAGCGTGTGCCGTCGCCCTCGGGCAACTGCACGCTGCCGATGAAGGGATCCAGCGCGCCCACAGAGAGGCGTGCCAGATCGTCGAGGTCCGCGCCCTGCGTGGGTGCCGGCCGGTCGTCGGCAAGGTCCGAGTCGCGTCCTACGTAGATGAGCGTGCCGGTCGAATCGTACACAGAGAGGATCAGGTCCGGCCGCACAAGCCCGTCGGCATAATCGATGTCGAAAATCGTCGCCCAGGTCTTATCACCTAGGTTAACCCCTTGGATGGCCTGGATGAAGTCGAAATCGACCGTGAACGTATACCAATCGACCTGCGTGGACTCGGCGATGCTGCCGCCCACGTTGATGGTGGTGCGGTCGCTCACCACCAGGTTGCCCAGGTCTTGCGCTGAGTTAAACGTGCCATGGCTGCCCGCCGTCTCGCCCGCCTCGGAGAGGAGCGGAGACTGAGCCGGCATGCCGATGATCTCCACGCCGTTGTTGGCAAAACGGATGTCCGAGGTGTCGATCACTGAGCCTGGGAACTCGTCCAGCTCTCGCAGGCGGATCTGGAGCTGGTACACGCCGCTGGTCAGTCCGGTGGTGGTGCTGCTGATGCTGGTGCCCATGCTGCGCACGCGCACGTAGTAGGTATTCGTGGTGCCCAGCGTGCCCGGCAGCACTACGCGGAAGCCGGCATCTTTGAGATTCGCGGTATAGTGGTCGCGGTCGGCCCAGGCATCGCGCTCAAAGGGCCGCGCCAAGTTGCCCGGCAACAGGCTGTTGAGCGCGGCCTGTGTCTCGAAGAACGAGTCGTTGCTGCGTGCAAGTACCGTGCCGGCAGCGTTGATCAGCTCGACCACCGTGTCGAGTGCGGGGCTGGTGCGGTCGATGTCGATCCACACCTCGGTGCCGGCCGTGGCGCGGAAGCTGTACACGTCTACATCGGTGGGCGTATCGATGGCGATGGTGCCGTGCACCTGGAAGCCCAGGCGGAGCACGTCGTCGCCGCTCTTCTCGTTGGGTGCAAGCGTGCCGAGGAACTGGGCCGTTGTCGGCGTATTGTTGGTACCGGCACCACCGATGATACTGGCTTCGGACTCATGGGCCACGGCGACGTTGCGGTCGCCGCCGTAGGTTTCGATCCGCAGGCTGCGCCAGGCCTCGGGCGGAGCGCCAATGCCGGCGCTGCCTGCCGGCAGGCCGAGGGTGACGATCTCGCCGGTGACGCTCGTCACCCACACCTGAAGGTTGTTGAATCCCGGCGGTCCGATAAACTCGTTGTGCCACGGCGTACCGTTGTTCAGCTCCTGGTCGGTAATATTAAAGCCGGCAGCCGCCAGCAACGGCGTCTGCACAAGTTCGCCGCCCGTGATGTTGGTGTCGATCACAAATGGCAGCGGCAGCTCCAGCCAGGCGTAGGCGATTGGCGATCCCGCCTCGGTGAGGGCCATCAGGCCGCCGCCCGTGATGTTCACGAAGTCCTGCACGTCCTGCTTGCGGTCTGTAAGGAGCTGGATCTCGGCGTTGCTGATGCCACCATCCACGCCCGAACCACCGACCCCGCTGGCATTATTTACCGAGGGGACATACATCACCTTGAACTGCGTAAAGTCGACCGTAGAGATCTCCGCGTCGTTCACGAACGTGACGGGGATTCCCAGCACCCCGGCTGCGCTATTGATCGCATCCGCGGCGTCGGTGCCGGGATCGGCGCCGATCACCAGCACGCCATTGCCATTGACGTTCAAGCTGCCGCTGTACGTGAAGTTGAGCGCCTGCTCGATGAACTTCCAGCCGTCCTCGTTTTCTCCGGTTTGAGAATTGAACTGTCCGTGGTCGTCGCGGTCGCCGCCGTCGATGAACACAGGCCCGGCCGTGCCGGCGCCCGCGGCAGCGGTGTTGTTGGTGTCGTTTTGCGGGAAGCCGTCAGGCGTCAGGCCGGCGCCGACTGTGTCGTCTCCCAGCGAGGTGAAGATCACGGGCTTTCCGGGCAGGCCGACTACGTGCAGCACGCCTCCCAAGCGGTCGGCAATATCTTGCGGATGGCCGCCGGCCGTGATCCCCGCGCCACTTCCCTCGAGCTTGACCACCAGGCTCTCGGTGGCGCTGCTTTGTATCCGCAGGCCGCCGTAGGCGTGGATGTTGTCGATGAGCACCTCGTCCAGCAGCACATGCACGATGTCTGTGTCGTCCCAGACGCCCTGCGTGTTGAGGGTGCCGCCGCGAACGACCATGCCGTTGGTGGCAGTGTTGCGTACGTCGTTCCCGATGCGGTTCAGCCGCACCAGGGGTCCGGCATTGTCTGCAAACTGTTCGAAGCGGTTGGCCAGTCCCGTGCTGCGGCCAGGGTCAGGGCGCAGAAAACTATGCAAGGCATTGACGTTGACATGAATCGTCGCGCCCTGGTTGTCGTCAAAGATGTTTTGCACAATGATCGGCTGCGCCCCGCGCACGAACACCGTGGCGGTTTCATTGCGGAGCCGGCCCTCGCGGTTGCTTGCGTCGAGGCCGTTGGCGTTGTGTGCAATGTAGCTGTTCGTCAACCGCACATCGGCCTGGCGGATCTCCAGTGCGTTGAAGGTGGCGAACCCGCCCTCGATGGTCACGGGCCCGCCGCCATAGGTGATGATGGCATGGTCGATGCTGGCAGAACTGGTGGGGCCGAAGGCGAGGCCGCCCCAGTCGCCGCGATTCACGAGCGTGACACCGCCGTCGTTGTTGGTATCGAACGTGCCGCCGATCCCGTAAAGGTCGTCGCGCAGGGACGTGAAAATCACGGGCAGCCCGGGCAGGCCCTCGGCAATGAACTGGCCGCCCACGCGTGTCTCGATGCTGGCGCCCTGGAGCTTGACGATCAAGCCGGGGTCGATGCGGAGGCGTGCGTGCAGCCGCGGCTCGGTTTCCAGCCCGCCGCCGGGTGCGCCGCGGATGAGCAGCGTGTCGGCGACAATGTGTACGATGTCGGCGTCGTCGAAGCGTGCCGGCACGTCTAGTGCCAGGCGGTTATCTCCGGCAGGGGTGAGGATCCGAACGAACAACGCATTCAGCGAGTTGTCGATCACCTGGTTGTCGCGAATGTGCGGCCCCAAGCGCTGGTAGTCGAGCACATACGCGGCGGCCAGCGACGGATCGGCGAGCCGGCTGTCTTCGAAGCTGTTGGGATCGGCAGACATGGCCGCATCGGCACTGAAGCGGATGCGGTTGTTGGCGATCGTCGGCCGAGCGCTCTCGATGTGGATGGGGTTGTAGATGGAGCGCACGCTGTCGACGACGATCTGGCCGCCGCCGTAACGAATGCTGGCCTGGTTAACGTAGTTGAGGAAGATGGCCTGGTCTTCGCGGTCCGATTCGTCGCGGAACACCAGGCCGCCCCAATCGCCTGGGGCGGGCTGCACGTTCGGCGCGTCCGAGATGCCCCCGGCCGTGTCGTCGTGGAACGAGGTGAAGATCACCCTGGCGGCAGGCGTGCCGAGCACTTGCAAGGCGGCCGCGCTGCGGTCGATGGTCGGACTCGACCGCCCCACGTCGATATTGGTATCCCGCAGCTTGATCACGGCACCGGCGTCGATCATCACGGTCACGCCTTGGGGCACATCCATCGTCTCCCCATCGGCGAGCGGACCGAACAGGTCTCGGCCCAGCAGGTAGGGCAGCGCATCGGCGGGCGTGCGCAGGTCGTCGTCCCCGCCAGGGTTGCCCAGGATCCGCACGATCCGCGGCTCGTTGAAGAGGGCCGGGCTGCCGCTGCGATCGACCGTCACCGGGGCCAGCACGTCCACAAAGCCGCTGCCCAACTGTGCACCACCGGAGATTTGGCTCTCGATGGCTAAGAAAATACGTTGGGCCAGGTCGTCGGCCGAGTCGAACACCGTAAACGGAATGTCCACATGGCCGGGGGTGAAGCTGCTATTCAGGTCGAATTCAAAGACCAACGGCGGCGTGATGCCGTCGGTGAAGTTCAGCACCAGCAGGTCGCCGTCGTTAATCGCCGTGCCTCCCGCCGCAGGCACCACAATGCGATTCGCCGCTGTGGCCAGGGCCAGGTCGATGCGATCGAACGGAAAGAGCAGCGAGCCGTCTCCGCCCGGTGTGGCCGCCTTGTCGACGTAAATCGTGTTTCCTACCTGGAACCAGAAATTGAACACGCCGCCCGCCGCCCCGTCGGCATCGCCGTCGAGTGCCTGGCCCGTGGCGTCCACTAGAGAAGAGAACGTCTCCGGCCGATGTCCCAAGCGCAATTGATACGGCCCCTGCGTCGTACCCCCATAGCCGCTGTCTGGAGAGTTGGGATTGTACTGTGTGTTCCCCCTGCTACTCACCCCCAGGTAATACCGCCCGGGCTTCAAATGCAGCTCGACGAAGGAGTCGGTGCCGTAATAGTCGTCGTTCTGGGCGATCACCTTGCGCTCGATGCGATGCGTGATCGCAGGCGCCGTGATGCCCGAGACAGCCACTGGACCCGTAAGCACCACACGGTCGGCCCCGAACTCGGCCGTGACGTTGAGTGCCGTGTTGTTGATCGCATCGGCGACGGCCGTGGCCAGGTCCCGCAGAGACGTGGTGGAGGTGAAGGGGATAGCCACGTTGCCGGGCGTGACGAAGCTGTTCGAGTCGAACTCGAACACCACGATGTTCGTGCCGTCCGAGATGGTGAACCGCTGCCCGTCCCCGATCGCCGCACCGCCGGTCACCGGCAGCAGCAGCACGTTCAACTCGTTGTAGAGCGTGAGCACGGTGTCCAGCACGTCGTCCGTAGGCGCGGCGCGGCTGCGGCGCTCGGCAATCGTCTCCGCCGTAAACACACCGGCCTGGTTGACCACGAAGGTGTAGATGTCGATGTCCCGGCTGTCCGGCCGGTAGAGATACTGGCCGTGTACGATGTCGTGATCGCCCGGGAACACCGGCTCGCCGCCGCCAAACGCCGTACCGAGCTCGTCGGCTTCTCCCATCACCGTGATGGGAGGCAGGTCGTACGTGTGCAATAGCCCCAACAGATGGCCGATCTCGTGGAAGGCCGTCTGGAAGTAAGAGCCGCCGTACTCGCTCTTGCCCCAATCGACCGACGCATTCATGATGGCCATGCCGTTCCCGGCAATACCGCCCAGAACGTCTAGCGGCACGGTGGGCGCCAGTACCCGCGTATCGCCGGTGACGATGGTAAAGCCGCTGTCCGCCGTTTCAACGAACTGCACGCCCAGATAATAGCCGAGCAGCGAGAAGATCTCGCGCACGCGTTCTTTTTGCACCTCGGTGATCAGGTTGTGCAGCGGCAGGCCCGTGCCGGGATCGAACCCATAAACGTCCTTGAAGTTGTACGCGAAGGTGGGAATGGTCGGATCTGTGTCCGGCGTCAACGGGACATGGTTGTTGCCGGGCACCGGTATATTGCGGTGGCCGGGGTCGCCGATGCCGCCGGGAAAGATGACGGGATACGGCGTTGTGCTGAGAATCTCAGAGTTAATGGCCGTTTGCAGCCCGAGCGATCCCAGTTGCCAGGCGGTGCCCCAGGTGTCGCCCGGGTCCTGGGGGGGGACGATATCGATCACCGTCGGGGAAGGCAGCGGCGACTCGTCCGTGCCGATGCGCAGGCGAAAGGTTCCGGTACCAAGGTCGCTCAGCGGCTGGCCAAAGGTGAGCACCACCCTGCCTCCGAGCGGCGTGCCGCTGGTACTCTGCGAGAAATCCGGGTCGTATTCGGCCGAGAGAGGCAGCGTGATTACGTCGTCGCCGGGGTCGGCCGTCCCCTGCGTCACGATGAGCTGGTAAAAGGCTGGGTTCTGTGCCGAGGAGAGGTCCAGGTCGTCGTGATTGAAGTAGACCTCGATCGTGTTGGGCGACTCAAAGAGCGTGCCGCCCGACCGAGTGATCGGCATGGGGACCACCGCGGTCACCACGGGCCCCAGGTCCAGCCGGAAGTGGATCTGCTTGTCGATGCCGTCGTTGAATGGCTCGGGCGGCTCCATGTCGTCACCGACATTCGTCAGCGCATTGACGCCGGCGCCGATGATCGTGATGCGATAGAAGTCATCGGGCAGGTCCTCTCTAAAGCGGAACACCACCTCGTTGGGACGGTTGCCGATGCCCAAAAAGCCGGGCAGAATCGTCACATCGTTGCCGTTGCCGAACACAGGATCGCGGTTGCTGCCGCTGCGCTCGATCACGAACGCTGAATGCGTGCTGACAGCCAGGGGCGCGGCGCTCACCGTTACGGCCCCGATGAGCTTGACCGTGTCGCCGTCTGCCCGTGCTTGTACGCCGAAGTCGGCATCGTTGATGGCGTCGGCCATGTTGTCGGCCACCACAGCAGCCGAACTGCCGAATGTGTAGGGGACCGGAATATTGCTGCCGGAAACCCCGCCGGTGCGGTCGAACTCGAACACCCGGCCGTTGATGGTGAACGTCTGCCCGTCCGGGATGAAGAAGCCGGATACAGCCGTGATGTGCGTGGAAGCGACCGAGAACGGGTCCAGGTTCTGGCCCTGGTCGAAGCGGAACACCAGCTCGCGCGGGCTGACGTGCCGCACATCGCCGTCCAGGATGACGTCTCCCACGTTGGGAATGATCGATAGCAGTTGCGGTCCGGCGAGCATCATGCGGCTCTCGAACCGCTCGAGCCTGTGGTCGCGATAGCGTTTGGAGTTGCCGCGGCCGGCACGTCGCTTGGCAGTCGGGCGGGCACGCTTCTTGTCTTGGGCAGGGCTACGCGCAGGTCGCCAAACCCCCATGATCCTCTCCCTGTCGAACGCTTTATTAGGCGCAGTCAGTCTTTACAGATGAAGTCGAGACGAGCGCAGACGAAACAGAATCAGCGGATAACGATGTAGATGAATCAGCAGATAAAACGGATGCAGTCGTTATGTCGATTTTCATCACGATGCGCTGGCGACGCAACAAAGAATTGCGCGGTCAGCGGCAACTTATGCAGCTATCCCATTTGACCCAGTTTGCCGGAAGCAAGTGGCCTGAAGGTCCCTCCACTGGGCAGAGCACGACATGGCGGCCGAAACATGGTGCAACTAGCGGCTCAGGAGTATCTCGACGATCACTTGGGCCTGCGTTGCGCCGCGATGGAATCTGTCGAGCAGGTCATTGCGCTCCTGGGTGGTGGCGGACCGGCCCAGGAAGTCCAGGAACCAGACATCGATAAGGCCGCCGCGATACTCGTCGCTGAGCGCAAAGCCAAGGGCGACGTCGGCACGTGCAGCCTGGGGGCCGCGGGGCGCGATTCCCAGGCGTGCGATCCAGAAATCCAGCTCCGGCTGGCTGGGCGGAGCGATCCGGCCCAGCACGTCTCGATACAGGCCGCGTACAAAGCCGTCTGAGGTGCCTCCCTGCCGCTGGAAGTACTCTTCTGAGGCGGCAATGCCCGCCAGGATCTGCTCCAGCGGCACCCCGCTCAGGCTCATCGAGAGCCAGAATTGCAGGCCGCCCGCATCCGCAGCGCGCCCCAGCAACGTCTGATAGTAATCTTGAATGACCAGCATGCGGCGCTCGGCGGAGTTGACGATCGAGGTTGCCACCAGATTGCGATCCATCACCCCGCCGCTGCCAACGCCCGTCCAGAAAATCGCCTCGTCCAGCGTGGCAGGGCGCCGCAGCACGTCTCTGTAAACGGCCGAGACGAATCCCACGTGGCCTACGCCGTTGGCCGTAACATAGGGCAAGTAGTCGCCATCGGAGGCCACGATGAGCTGCGCGATCTCGTGCAGCTTGAAGCCCGAGTTCAGATCGGCCAGCATGGCCCGCTTGTTCTCGGCAGTCAGCGGCCGATTGGCGACGAGTTGCTCATACGTATCGACAATGTGGCCGCGGCGCGGCGCGAGCTGGTCGTCTCGCGCCGTAGGACTTGTGAGGAACTCGAGCGCCACGGTGAAGCGAGACGCGCCGCTCTGCAAGCGATTGAAGTAGTGCGAGATCTCGGCATTGGTCGGCAGGCGGTTCAGGGTCTGCACGAACATTGTGCGGACGAAGTCGCTATCCAGACGGTGGCGGGCAGTGTACTCTCCGCTCGCCAGGATGGCGGCCTGCACCTGCTCTACCGTCATGCCCTGTTGGCCCTGGTTTACCCAAAAGGCCAGGCCGGGCGCATCTGGGTCTCGCTCCAGGTAGTCGATGTAGGCTCGGGCCACAAAGGCATCGAAGCTGGCGAACTGGCCGCGGAGGTTGCGGTTGGGGCCAAAGACCCGCACGGCCATCGGCGTGCGGAAGGCTTCTTCCAGAAAGAGCAGGGCTGGTGTTACCGAGTAGAGGTGCGCCGTTGGGAAGAGCGGGTCGACTGTGGGAGCCGTGCGTTCGCCCGAGACGTCGTTGAAGCCGCCGGGCAGGTCGCGGTCGTCCAGGTCGCCCTGGAACTGGGCGTTCTTGATGCCGAACACACCGGTATCGCGGCCGTCGCCGGCGTCGACCACTTCTAGTCCCTCGTTCCACAACACGCCGAACTCGTCGAAGTCTGGGAACAGGTAGTCGTCGCCGTCGCCGGCATCGATGGTGTCTCTGCCTTCGCCTCCCAGGATGATATCGAACACCGGGTTGCCCAGCGCGTCGCGCCGCAGATCGCTGCCGGTGAGCGTATCGCGGCCATGTCCGCCCACCAGAATGCTGGAAACAAACGACGCATTCTCGATGTTGTCATCTCCGCTTAATCCGAAGATGGCGATGAACTCGACCTTGGCCACTTCGATCATCTCGTCGTCGCCGAAGTTGGCCACGACGATATCGTCGATGCCTGTCGCTCCGGCCCCCTGGTCATGGCCCAGTACGATCAGCAGGTCCTCCCAGTCGCTTTGCTGGTCGTCGCCCGTGAAGCGCACCTGCGGGAGCAGGTCGCTGATGAACGGCACGGGATAGACCGGCGGCATCTGGACCGTGAGCGTGTCGTCCCCCGCGTTGCTTAGGATGTCGATGATGTCGAAGATGCGGCCCACCACCGTATTGCCCGGCGTGTACGTGATGGTGGCCCCCGTCCCCAGGATAGTGCTGGCATCTACGAAGAACTGGTCCTCGCCGGCGGTGCCCTCGATTAGGATCTGGTCCGTGCCCGGGTTGCCGTCGACCAGTTCGAGGTCGGCGAAGATGGGGGAGAGGATCCAATAGAAATCGTCGTCTCCGCCGCCTGCCAGCAGCGTGCGCTGGGTGATGCCGGTGAGGCGCATGACATCGTTATCTGGTCCGAGCGCGACCTGGAGCTGCTCGACATTGCTGTAGACGATGTTCGCCCCCAAGCCGTTGACATTGGTGCCGGTCACGTCAACAGCATCCGGGCCGATCGTGCCGAACGAGGTCAGCGTGTCGTTGCCGCCGCGCAGATCGAGATTCAAGTTGCTCCGCAGGTTGACGTAGCGGATGAGCATGTCATCCACCAGGTTGGGCTTCGGCTGCGCGTAGATCTGGCTTACTGGCACGTCGCGCGTACCCACCACCAGCCAAACGTTGCCGTCCTGGGGAAACACCGCCGGGTCGATCTGCTCTTGGTTCAGAAAGTCGTAATTGGTCGAGAGATACCGCGTTTCTACCTGGTCGTCGGCCCCGTCGCGGTAACGCACCGAGAGTTCGCTGCCCACGGTGCCGATCGGATTGTTCGGCGGACCGCCCCCGTTGTAGTCGAACACCACGCCGCGGAAATAGCCGCCTGGCCCATTATTGTCGATGATGAACCTGGCATTGGGCGTGTCGCCCACGTTGATCTGAATGGGAGCCAGCAGCGTCGAGAAGACCGCGCCGGTAGAGACCCAGTTGCCCGTGTTGGAACCATCGAGTTCGATGACTCCAAAGTTGCCGATCCGCAACACGCCTGTGTCGCCTGGCTCCGGCGTCTGGACCACCAGCACCCCGCCGCTGAAGATCGAGTCCCAGGCCAGCATCGTGCGCGACTCTAACCGCTCCAAACGGCCGCGCCGGCCGCACGAAACCCGCGGACCGGAGCGTGAACGAGAAGCACGACGTGAACGGTCGCCCTGAACGCGGCTCATGTGCAACTACCTTGTATGGACGGCGCGCCTGCAAGCACACAGGCGCAGCGAGCTACCACAGCAGCCCGACATCGGCGGCGCATACCCTCTACGCTGTGCCCTCCGGCACCTGTTCGAATAGCGCAGACGCGCCGGCTTCGCCGGGGCTAGTCAAAGTTCCATTAAAAACCGCCCGCAGCGCAAGTCAAGCAAAAACCGGCACTGGTTCGCAGAAGCGGCTGACCAACTGCAGCACCCGAGGCATGGCAAGCTGCGAAAGCACAGAAAGTAACTCTCCAAGCCCACATGCCCAAGCCGCACCCCAGCACGCCGGGCGAACAAGATTGGCAATCGGCCAATGTAGGTCGATGGCGCTCAGCGCATGGCAGCCCCACGGCCGGAGCAGCTCCTCGTCCCCGCGCATGCGGCATCTGCACAGCCCAACGGGCGGCAAACCGGATTCGAGCACCTCACCCGTTCGCATGCCGCACGTGCACCTCAAATAAAAAAAGGCCTGCCGACCGCAGTCGATCGGCAGGCCCACGCACGGGGAAAAAAGGGGTGCTCTAGTACAAGTCGTGATCGCCGGCTGCGGCCTTCTTGGCCTTCTCCTTGGGCTTCTCGGCAATCAAGGCGTCGCTCGTCAACAGCAGCGTGGCGACGCTTGCCGCATTCTCCAGCGCACACCGCACCACCTTGGTGGGATCGATGATACCGGCCTTCACCAGATCCTCAAACTCGCCCGTGGCCGCGTTGTAGCCGAAAGCCCCCTTGCCCGCCAGCACCTTCTCGCAGGTCACGCTTCCGTCGGCTCCGGCGTTCGCCGCAATCTGGGCCAAAGGCGCCCGGCAGGCACGCAACACGATGTTGTAGCCCACCTCCTGGTCGTGTGTTAGACCCTTGGGCTTCTCCAGCTCGGCAGAGGCGCGCAACAGCGCCACCCCGCCGCCGGGCAGAATCCCCTCGGCCACGGCCGCACGCGTGGCATGCAAGGCGTCTTCGACCCGGGCCTTCTTCTCCTTCATCTCGCTCTCGGTGGCGGCACCCACCAGCACCTTCGCCACGCCGCCAGAAAGCTTCGCCAACCGCTCGTCGAGCTTCTCCTTGTCGTAATCGCTCGTCGACTGCTCCCGCTCGCGGCGGATCTGCTCGATGCGGGCCTTGATGTTCTCGCTGCTCCCCGCACCCTCGATGATCGTCGTGTTGTCCTTGTCGACGATCACCTTCTTGGCCCGGCCCAGGTCAGAAAGCGGCAGGTGCTCCAGCTTCTTGCCCAGGCTTTCGAACACCGCCAAGCCGCCGGTGAGAATGGCAATGTCTTCCAGCATGGCCTTGCGGCGGTCTCCATAGCCTGGAGCCTTCACGGCACAGCACTTGAACGTGCCGCGCAGCTTGTTGATCACCAGCGTGGCCAGCGCCTCGCCCTCCACCTCCTCGGCAATGATCAACAGCGGCCGGCCCGCGTTCACCACCGCCTCCAGCACCGGCACCAACTCCTTTACATTCGAGATCTTCTTCTCGTAGATCAGAATGTACGGGTCGTCCAGCACACACTCCATCTTCGAGGGGTCGGTCACGAAGTAAGACGAGAGATACCCGCGGTCGAACTGCATCCCCTCGACCCACTCGACCTCCGTCTTCAAAGACTTGCCCTCGTCTACCGTGATCACCCCGTCCTTGCCCACCTTCTCCATCGCCTCGGCCAGCAGCTCCCCAATCTCCGTGTCGTTATTGCTGGCCACCGCCCCAACCTGCGCCATCTCCTTCTTGCTCTTGATGGAGATCGACATCTCCTTCAGCTTGCCGGTGACGTCTGCCACCGCACGCTCGATCCCCTGCTTGAGGGCCAGAGGGCTTACGCCCGCCACGACCGCCTTGAGGCCCTCGTTGAAAATGGCCTCGGCCAGCACGGTCGCCGTGGTGGTGCCGTCTCCAGCCACGTCGCTGGTCTTCGAGGCTACCTCACGCACCATGCGGGCACCCATGTTCTCGTAAACGTCTTCCAGGTCGATCTCCTTGGCCACCGTTACGCCGTCCTTGGTGACGGTGGGAGAGCCAAAGCTCTTCTGCAAGATGACGTTGCGGCCCTTAGGCCCCAAAGTGACCTTCACGGCCCGGGCCAGTTTGGAAACACCGCGGCGGATGGCCTCGCGTGCTTCCTGTTCAAAAGCAATGGTCTTGGGCATGAGCAGTATTCTCCTGGTAAGCTAAAAATGTGCGGGATGCATCCCGGTTTGCAGGGCAGACGTGTGAGGTGCAAGCGTGACGCCTGCCGCGTCGTGGTTGCAGGCGTTTGCGCTGCATCAAGTCCGCTAGTTGGCGGGGCATGCGGCATGCGGGCGCCACTTGGGCGCCGGGATGCTAGCCTTCGATCACGGCAAGAATGTCGTCCTCGCGGAGCAATACCAACTCCTTGTCGCCGACCTTGAACTCTTCGCCAGCATACGAGCTGAAAAGCACACGGTCGCCGGGCTTGACTTGGAGTTCGACGCGCTTGCCGTTTTCCAGCAGCTTGCCTTCGCCCACGCTCTGCACGGTGCCGCGGGCGGGTTTGTTCTTGGCCGTGTCGGGCAGCACAATGCCGCCGGCCGTCGTCGACTCTCGCTCTTCGCGTTCGACCACCACGCGGTCGCCCAGGGGTTGCAGCTTCAGCGGCCCCTTGCTCGGTTTCTTCTTCGCGTCCTTGGTCGCGACTGCCATAGGTTGCTTGCCTCCAAACCTGGTTTACTCTTTTCGTGCGTGCCAAACCCGGGCCCTTGGCCCGGAACTACAGACTGCCAAACAGGCGCTCATGGAGTGCCACAGGAAAGTGGAGCAATTGGCGCGCCAATGCTGAGCCTACACCACAACAACCTGCGTGCCAAGGAGTTGTGTAAACACACGCCTTTGGCCGAACTGTCAAAGCCTGCACTTTACCGCGCCGGACGAGCTGCCAGGCTGCCAAAGTGACAGGCAAGATCGGAGGCAATCGGTGGGGAAGGGGGGCCGTTGAACACCGCAGAGGTGGAACGGAAAGGGCCATGATATACATAGTGTTTGTGGGTTCACCTGAATTCCTGAACACGCGCAGCCAGTGCCGGATCTGAGTCATGCTAGAAAAGCCACACACGGGCTGGCAAGCGAGCATGCGTGTGTCCCACACCAGAACCCCCCACGCGCTGCCTGGCAATTCGCTGAGCGGAGAGGCGTTGTGCGATCGCCTGCTGCTCACGCCGCGCCATACCGCGTCTCGCGGTTCGTCACTGCAAGCTATCGACGCTTTGCTGGGAGATGCTCACCCTGCCTTCGACGATCTGCTTCGCCAACAGCTCTGCAAGCGGGGCAATGATGGTGAAGTGGTCGTGCCCTGGGATTCTGAAGAACTGAACTTGGGGATTGGCGTTCGCCTCGCTCATCGTGCGAATCGAATCCCAGTTGCCATTGAGGGCGCCCTCGAACACGTACGTGGGCGTCTTGATGCAATGCAACCAGTAGATGGGCGAGCGAAGCGACATTTCCTTTTCGTCGTTTGGGTCGCAATACACGAGGTCGCCCCCATAGTGTGCGGCATGCGCCACGGGCCCCAGGGAGAAAATGGCCCGGTATCGATCCGAGCAGGCCCCGACCAGCATGACCATGGTTCCGCCGGTGCTGTGGCCGCCCAGGTAGATGTGCCCGGGATCGACATAGGGCAGGCTGGCCAGGTAATCGGTGGCGGCGAGAATATCGTCCACCTCGCCGTAAAAGCCTTCGCGCTGTCCGGGATTGTCGTTCCCGCCTCGCAACGACGGGAACATCATCACGATGCCGGCTCTTCTAAAGGCGCTGCAAGTCTGATCGTTGCTGCGTTCGGCGGGCGTCCAAACATCTCCAATCGAATTGCAGTCTCCTCCCGTGATCCACACGATCGCCGGGTGTCTCTTGCCGTCGCGCGGGTCGCTGGTCACATACGCCGCCAGAGGGCCTACGGGCGAGTTGTAGCGGATCAACTCGAAGCCGCAGCCGGGGGGCGGAATGTCAGGGGTGCCGTATTCCTCGCCAGCACTGACGATCCTGGTTGTGAATGCCTTCCTCGCCTCACGCAGCGTTTGCCGCCCTTGCTGCGCAAAGGGATTCGGCGGCACTTGCGAAGGCCCGGCCACGTCGCAGCCGACAAGGACGAACGCGACTATCAGAGGCAACGTTCTCATGCTAAACAACTCCTCGCGGAGATCGAAGCGCGAGGGGAAACTGGGCCCGTAAGAGAGTGGGGCCTGACCTTGAAGTTTCTCATGGTTGCAAAACAACAAGCTCGGCAGGTCGAGCCATGGACGGCAGTATGCGACCTTCGGCCGGGGAACGCAAGGCCTGTTTGCAGCTTTACCGCCGCGACCGCCGGGTGCGTCGAGCGTTGGTCGTGCTGCTGTTGAATCAAGCACTGCCGTATCGGGACATCGAGGCTTCCGCCTTGGTCAGCCCGGGCTTGGTGAAACCGCGCCAAGGCGAAGTATGCGGCCGGCGGCGCCGAGCGCGTGCTTCGGCAGGAGCCACAGCCGCGCGAATGCCGCCCTGCACCCCTCTCCCCCCCTTACCAAGGAGCCGTAATGGAGGGTCACAAATCGGCCACACCACGCAAACACCCGCCGCGTGAACGCCGCCCAAAGTACGAAAACGTGGACATCCCCCGTATCCTCGTCCCCGCCCGTCAATCCCGTCGCCCCACGCGTTCCTTACCCCGTAGGGGTTACACAATTTAGCCCAGGGCAAGCGTAGCGGCGCAGCCGCGCAGCGCCGCCCTGGGTACGCTGCAC